>Ga0335069_10009882_pt1 | contig 13561 bp, 10 predicted proteins | sample Lox_Sample_11_FD_206714 | JGI IMG/M metagenome (GOLD analysis project Ga0335069, IMG submission 206714) | Soil microbial communities from Loxahatchee National Wildlife Refuge, Florida, United States - Lox_Sample_1.1 | ecosystem: Environmental > Terrestrial > Soil > Wetlands | place: USA... | reverse complement strand
TGAAGGATTTGATTCGGAAGGCTTCACAAAAAGTTGAAACTGATCCGACGAATGGCGGAGTCTCCGCTGCTCATTTTTGGCGCGGCCTTTTCTACGCGCATGGCGGCAGCGATATACATCTTAACGAGATACTTCGAGCCGAACGTTTTGTTTATACAAAACGAACCCTCTCACATCGCCGCTGCGTTGGCATCTGGGCATGGATTCTCTTCACCCTACGCTGGCATGCTGCCTGCTCCGACGGCCCAGCAACCACCGGTATACCCGTTCATTCTCGCTGGAATATTTCATCTATTTGGAATCTTCACGACCGAATCCGCTTGGGCGGCTGTGGTACTCAACGCTTTGGCAGGTGCGGGAACATCTCTTGTGCTGTTTCATCTGGGGCGAATTGCGTTCGGCGGGAAAGTGGGATTAGTAGCAGCATGGGTGTGGGCACTGCCGTGGATGTATCGTGCGCTCGCATTTTCAACGAGCTTAAACAGCTTCCATTTGACTGCACTAGGATTAACCGGTTTCCTAGTGTACCTGCTACACGTTCTACAGAGTGATCGACGTTGGTTTTCGCTTGGCTTGTACTCGGGGGTATTGGTTCTTCTCCAACCTGCAGTTTTAGGAATTATCCTCCCGTACGGAATCTGGCTCACGCTCGCTAAAGACCGCTATCGCAGCGTCACTCTAGCCTGTGCAGGGGCCTTCCTGCTGATTAGTCCCTGGACAATTCGGAATTACATGGCACTGGGTCATTTCATTCCGCTTCGTGACAATTTCGGACTGGAACTGTGGGTTGGAAATCGGCCCGGAATGCACGGCACAGCCGATTTTGCCGCTCCGTTCCCCGACCACGACACCAGCGAGTATGCCCAGATGGGTGAGCGGGTCTTCATGGACCAAAAGTTGGCTCAGGCAGAAGCCTTCATCCGTGCTGATCCGTCCGCATTCTTATGGCGTATTACCCATCGCATCGCAGAGTTTTGGTATGTACCTTATTCTTGGGGATATGTGTTTGTTTCACTAACGTCGTGGGTTGGAGGGTTGCTTGCCATAAGGAACAACCGGAACGGCTGGCTTTGGCTTATCCCGTTGGCGACTTATCCGATTGTGTACTACGTTACACATGTCTTCTCCTCCTATCGACACCCAATCGAGCCAATCATGATTTTGCTATCGACATATTGCATTTATGAGTTCTCCGCGATCCTACTATCCGAGCGTGGGCTTAACGGCAGTAAATATTGACAATTCGCCCCGATTACTTTGGTTTCCTGACCAATCGTATCCTGCTTTCCCCTCTGTGTTTAAATTCTAGTATTGGCTGCTCCTGCCACAAGCCGCATGCCGTCGCTGCCCAGGAATGACGGACTCTTCTCCTCGCCCGAGAAGCGCACGTTCGTGCTCGGACTGCTCCTGGTCCTGGCGACGCTGACGCTCTATAACTCGGTCACGCATCATCCCTTTGTCAATTACGATGACGACCGTTACGTCACCGACAACGCGCACGTCCGCGCCGGCCTGCATTGGGACACGGTGAAATGGGCATTTACCACTTTTGACGAGGCTAACTGGCACCCGCTGACCTGGATGTCGCACGCCCTGGACTGTCAGCTCTTCGGCATGAATCCGATGGGCCATCACTACACCAGCGTGCTGATCCATGCAGTGAACGCGATTCTGCTTTTTTGGATTCTCTGGCGAGCAACTGGTTCGACCGGTGGCAGCCTCATGGTGGCGGCACTATTCGCGCTTCATCCCATTAATGTTGAATCCGTGGCCTGGGTGGCCGAGCGCAAGAGCGTGCTCAGCATGTTGTTTTTGTTGCTGGCTCTCTTGGCCTATGAGGGTTATGCGAAAAAGCCATCGCTTGGGCGATATCTCACTGTCGCTGGATTTTTCGCCTGCGGGCTGATGGCTAAACCTATGGTGATCACGCTGCCATTCGTCCTGCTCATGTGGGATTACTGGCCGCTAGGGCGGATGGCTCCGCCCAACGACAAAGAAGGGAAGAGTTTTTCCTGGCTCGTTCTCGAAAAAATTCCATTGCTCGCCCTCTCCGCGATCAGCGCAGTAATCACCGTCAAAGCGCAGCACGCCGGGGACGCCATCGGAACCATCGCCCAATATCCGATCCACATTCGATTTGAGAACGCCATCGCGTCTTACGCGCGTTACATCGGCAAAGCCGTCTGGCCGACGAATCTTTCGCCCATGTATCCGCTGGTGGCCGGATCACTAAGGGTCTCATTTGTAGCCGCGGCAGGCGTGTTGCTTCTCGCAGTCACCGCAGGCGTGCTCATCTCACGCCGTCGCCCGCTGATCGTCGGATGGCTGTGGTTTCTCGGAACGCTCGTGCCCATGATCGGCCTGGTGCAAGTCGGCGCCCAAGCAATGGCCGATCGCTACGCCTATCTGCCGTTCGTCGGATTATTCATTGCCGCGTGCTGGGGGATTGCGGACCTTGCGAAGCGCTTCAAAATTCCAACTGCCGTTGTAGCCTCCAGCGCAGCTATCGCCCTTGTCGCTCTCAGCGTCGTGACCCATCGTCAGATCGGCTATTGGAGCGACAACCTCGCTTTGTGGTCGCATACCGCGCAAGTCAACGATAGTTTCATCGCCGAGGACAACGTCGGCGGTGCGCTGCTCGAAGCCGGCCGCCAGGATGAAGCCATGGCGCACTTTCACCGCGCCGCTGAGCTTGATCCCACTGATCCCATGGCGCGCCTGAACCTTGCCGCCTACGCGCAGCGTAAAGGACATCCCGAAGAAGCCATCCAGGAGTACGCAAAAGTAGTGACGTCCACACGTGATCCTCGCCTGCGCGCGACCGCCTTCAACGACATGGGTTGGGCCTACAAGGAAATCGGAGATGCGGCTCACGCCAAAGCAAGCTTCCAGGCTGCGGTGACGTTGCGTCCGCGAACGCTAAGAGCGTGGCTCGGCCTCGGTCTGATGTCGCAGAAGATCGGCGACTACGCCGGCGCAGTGAACGCATATACGCAGGTCGTACAGCTTCAGCCCTGGGATTTGGGCTACTACTTCCTCTCGCAGGCCCTGAGACAAAGCGGGCGAATCCAGGAATCTGAATCCGCCCTGCAGGAAGCTCACCGCGTTTCCGAAAACTTCGACCAGATGCAGCAGGCCGCTGACAGTCTGGCCAAATAGCTACTTTGCTTCGTTGATCTGCACCGATGCCTTAGTATTCTCCCAGCTCATGTTCATGGTGCAGGCGCTTCCGCCCTGGTCAAACGCAATCGTGAAGTTTTCCACCGGCGATCCGGTCTGAGAAACCTTCATATCTGCGCGGCCCAATTCGTCTGACTCGTACTTGTACGGGATGCCCCACTCGCCGGTCTTTTTGTTGATAATCAGCTTCCACCCGTTCTGGTTCGGGACAGTGAAGATCGTGTAATTTCCCGCCGGAACATTGACGCCGCCGATATTCAGGTTGGCAGTCGTCACGAAAGTTGTCGCCTCGTTCGCGCCGGTGCGCCAAACTTCGCCGTACGGCACCAGCTCGCCAAAAATCTTGCGACCCTTCACGCGAGGGCTGGAGTAATCCACAGAAATATTCTTGCCATCCGCAAAGCTACATTGCACCTGTGCCGGCGGACTCGGCCGCTGGCTTTTGTCCTTCTGGCATGCCGCCAGGGTGGTGAGAGCAACCACAAAGATCGCGAGGGTGACAGCGTGTTTCTGCATAAGTTCTCCTTTGAGCATTTCACGCAGCTCAAGCGTGTTTGATGGTCTGATGTTAGGCAGGTGCTTAGACTATCGAAGCTGGTTACTGGATAGCAAACTTTCGCCGGAAGAGCCGATAGCTAATAGCCGAGAGCCGAGAGCTTACAATCTTTCCATGCCCGTATTCGACGAAAAGCAGGAAGAGCTTGAGCACTATGAGACCATGATGGGTGTGCCTCGCGGCCGCCTCGCCGTCACCATGGACACCATCACCGACGCCATGGCGCTGATCGGCCAGCATGGCGTCTATTGCCAGAGCACGCGCTGGCCCGGCAAACCCGTACTCGACATTCAAATCGTGATGAAGAACCTGACCGACGCGAAGGAGTTAATTCAGAGCGTCATGGAGGAACTTAAGCGCGGCAACGAAGCCGCATGACTATTCGTGTGGCTTGTCTTCCGCTGATGCAGCGGCGGGGCTTCCTGGAACTGCGTGGGTAGACGGTGCCGTCGTCATCGCGCTCTCTGGGTTCAGCAGGTGCTCGTGGTCCGGTCCGAGTCCGAGCTGGATCAGCGCCCGCGAATCCGGAATGTTTTTCGATTGCCAGCCGTGGTCCGCCTGATATTTCTGCATGGCCTTCTGCGAAGCGTCATCCCACTTGCCCGACGGCGTACCTTCCATGTAGTGCTCGCGGATCAAGGCTTCCTGAATTGCACGTGCCCGCTCGGGATCGATATTCCGCTGCCCGTGGCTGGAAGCGGTCTTCTTCTTCGATTTCTTGCCTTTTTTGTGCGAGCTGCTCGCCTTATGCGACGCGCTTGAGGACTTGGGATGGCTCGTCGTCGAGGTGCTTTGCGCGTGACTGAGCGTGATTAGACCGACTATGCAGGTCAGCGCGCAAGCTTTTAAAATCCAGGACTGAATTAACCCCAAGAATCCCCCGAAAGAAAAATACTGGCACTAAGTATGATGCGCGATTGCGCCTCTCAGTGCCAGCCTTTATTTTGCAATCAGTTACGGAAGTGTACCAGCAAGGAAAATAGTGCCATCCTGCCGTCCGGCCCCGCGCTGCCGCACCAGGAACACCACATCCTGACCGCTCTTTAGGGCTAAAGCCACCCGGCTGAACTCGTCCTCCGAATTCACCGGCTGCTTGTTGACCTCAAGGATCACGTCGCCGCGAGCCACGCCGATATCATCGGCAAACGATCCCGGCTTCACATCCTGCACAATCACGCCCTTGCCTGCGGCAATGTCCAGCCGGTCGGCCATCTCGTTCGTGACCGCTCGCACCGTCAGGCCCAGCTTGCTCTCCTTGGGCGCCGCTTCCTGCCCGCCTTCTTCGTCTTCGCCCAGGCGGGATGCGAACAGCTTGGCGCGATCGGAAACCGTGACCGCCGCCGTTTGCTTCTTGCCATTGCGAATGAAGCCGAGGTCAATCTTGGTTCCTGGCTTGCGGCTGGCGATATCCGCCACCAGTTCGTCACCATTCTTTACAGGCTTGCCGTCGACCGAAATGATGGTATCGCCAACTTTCAGCCCTGCCTGGTCCGCGGGAGTGCCCGGAATAACATTTGCTACCGTAACTCCGCCATTCACGCCATACACGCGGGCGATTGCGGGATTTTCCTGCGCCGCGAACTCGATTCCGATAGATCCGCGCGACACCCGGTGCTCCGGCCCGATCAACTGGTTATAAACCGTGACTACCGTGTTCGAAGGCAACGCGAATCCGACGCCGGCGTACGCGTTGGTGTCGGTCAAGATGGCAGTGTTGATACCGATGACCTCGCCCGCCATATTCACTAGCGGTCCGCCGGAGTTGCCAGGGTTGATCGCAGCATCGGTCTGAATAAACGACTGGAATTGCCGGTTGGGCACGATATTGCGGCCCTTGGCCGATACGATGCCGGCGGTCACTGTTTCCTGCAGTCCGAACGGGCTGCCGACTGCCAGGACCCAGTCGCCGACCTGCATGCTGTCGGAGTTGCCCAGCTTCGCCACCGGCAGCGATTTATCTGAGTCAATCTTGATGACCGCCAGATCGGTTTCCTGGTCGCTACCAATGACCTTGGCGTCATGCAGCACGCCCGGCGGATCGTCCTGCAGCTTTACCCGTATGCGGTCCGCCTTCTCCACTACGTGGCGGTTAGTCACAATGTAACCTTTGGGATCGACAATCACGCCCGAACCGAGCGATCGCTCACGAATCGGCCCCTGCTGCCCGCCGCCTTGTCCACCGAAAAATCGATCAAAGAAATCGTCGAACGGATTCTGATCGTCCCCGCCGCCCTGGTCCGGGCCGCCGCGCCGGCGATGCGGATTCTTGATTGTGGATTCGGTATTGATATTGACCACGGTCGGTTCCAGCTGCTTCGAAATCTGCGAGAACTGGTTGGAAAGCTGTTGCGGGGAAGGAATGCTGAGCGGCGTGGCGGAATCCGAACTGTGCTTGCCTTCCTGTCCTCTCACGCTCTTGGAAATGACGGTGCCGATCAGAATGCCGATCGTAAGTGTTGCCAGAACGGTCAGGGTATAAGCAGGCCGGTTGGCTTTCAGGCGCTCCCACAAACCGTTGTCACGAGGCTCCATAACGTACTTCCTCCAGTTCTATCCAGAAATATCATTATATAGATTGCTCAAATGGCGAGGGAGTTAGCTGTGACCGCAACTGTGGTTCAGCATAAGGTTGTCATCCGGGCGGAGCGAGGGATCCGCAGTGCGGTTCTACACGATATCTCTCATCCTCAAGAACCCAAGCACGGCCCCGAGCAGCACGACCAGCATTCCTCCCAATGCCCCAAGCGATTGCTGGAATGAGTAGCGTAGCGTCTTGCCTCCCGCGATGAGTGGTGCGGGATGCTTGTCGCCTTCCGGCCCGGTTACGGCTTCGGGAACTTGCGCGGTCGCCGCATCGATGCCGCGTCCGCCCGCGGGGCACGAGTCCCACGGCTTCGCGCCTGGGAGATATCCGCAGACGTGGCCCTTGGCTTCGTTCACCATGTTCGCCTCGAAGGCCCAGCGCGAGGGCACGGCATAGCTAAGCCACTGCGCCGGTTCAGGCATTTTGTAGACGGCGCGAATGCCGCCGCCAAGCGCGATCACAGGAAGCAGTACGACCGGGAGCAGGGCGATGGCGCTTTCCGTGCTGCTGCTGCGCGACGATATCGCCAGACCAAGAGCCGCGCCGACCAGCGACGAGGTAATGAGTATTGCCGCGGCCTGCAGGAAATCGCACTTGAGATGACACAGCGCGTAAACAATCCCCAGCAGGGTCAGGCACTGAAAGATGCACAGCACGGTGAGAATCGCAAATTTGGAAAATACGTATGACGGCAGCTTGAGGTTAACCATGCGCTCGCGCTGGAAGATGGTCCATTCCCCGACCACGTCGCGGGCAGCGTTGTTGCAGCCAAACCAGATGGCCGCGACCACCAACAGGAATTCGATGCCGACGATGCTGCCGGTGAGTTCGGTGAACTGCTGCGGGTTGTCCATCGGGATACCGTTGCGCCCCACGACGATGGCTGACGGCTCCTTAAGCACGCTGAAAACAAGCGCGATGAGCAACGCGAACAGTGGCGCTTGCAGCAGCAGGATGATGAACTGCGCCCGGTCGCGAATTTTCAAAATCAAATTGCGGCGGACAAGTGTAAACCATTGTTTCAGCCCGATGCCGCGAGTCGCGGATCCAGCCTGCTCGCCGGCAGCCGGAGCCTGGCCGGCGCGGTCTTCGACAAATTGCTTTCGGTATCGCGATTTGGCGAAGCGGTCGCACCAATCTGGCGTGCGAGACTTGGCCAAACCAGTGAGCAGCATCTCGGGGCTGAGTTCGCCATCACCGTTCTTGCCGATTTCCGGCCGCGTGGAAGAAGTGTGCGCGGGCTGGTTATGAAAGAACTGAATCGAGTCAGGATAGGCCGGGCCGAAAAACACCAATGCGCCGGTGCCACCCGAGTCGCGCGAAATCATGATCAGGTTGTCGAACTTGCGGAAGACATCGATGCTCGGCTGGTGAATCGTGGTGATGATCGTCTTGCCTTCCTGCGAAAGCCGCTTGAGCAGGTCGACGACGCCTTCGGCGTCGTAAGAAGAAAGGCCAGACGTCGGCTCGTCGAGGAAGAGCACCGGGGTGTCGCTGATCAATTCGAGTGCGATGTTGACCCGCTTGCGCTGGCCGCCGCTGAGCACTTTCCGCTCAGGCGAGCCGATGATGGAATTCTTTTTGTCGAGGATGCCGAGTTCGTCAAGAATCTTATCAATGCGCTCGTCGATTTCTTTGTCGGTAAGATCGGTGCGAAGCCTGGCCGAAAAATACAGCGCCTCACGCACCGTGAGCTGCGAGTGCACGATGTCGTCTTGCGGAACATAGCCCATCTGCTGGCGGAAAAGATCGTACGAACGGTAGAGATCCGATCCGTTGAACAAGACCTGTCCGCCGGCTGGAGGCGTATAGCCGTTTAGAGCCTTTAGGAAGGTCGTTTTTCCGGCGCCGGCCGGGCCCATGAGCGCGACCAGTTCAGATGGATAAACCGTGAGCGAAATCGGGTCCAGCAGCCGCTTGCCATCGGGTGCGTTGACCATGACCTCAACCGCTTGGATCGACACGTTGCCCTGGTACTCGCGGCGCTGCAGGCTGCCGTTCTCTAGCAACTGGAAACGAAAGCTGCCGATCCCTACTTCCTGTCCCGCTGCGATGGTCATTCGCCCGCTAACGCGCACCCCGTCAACGAAAGTTCCATTCAGCGAGCCGAGGTCCTCGACCGTTGTACCTTCGGAGGTGCGGGCCAGCCGTGCGTGATGCCACGACACCATTGGGTGATCGATCGGCAAATCGCACTGCGGATCGCGTCCGACAATCATCGAGTCGCGCGCGAAGTTGACTGCCTGGTATGCTGCCTCGCCCACCACGACGCGGCGATCGCTCAGCAGGCGGCTTGCCGGAATCTTGAATGATCCTAGATAAACGTCGTCTTGCGGCATCAGCGCGGCCTGTGTGATGCGGTTCTGCAGTTCGTTGATCGCAGTCCCGTTGCGCGAGTTCAGGTCCTCGATGATGAACTGTCCGTTGCGCTCCAGGATGCGCGCATGCTCCCACGAAATCGCAGGGTAATCGAGGACGATGTCGGAATCCGGCGACCGGCCAATTCGTACAATGCCGGGCTCGCTGGCGGACTTGGGCGGCGGCGAGGATTGGGGCGGCCACGGAAGCGGCGTGCTCTGGCCCAGCGTGACCTGCTGGTTACGATTAATGACCACGGGCATGCGGGGCGCGATCTTGCGGCCGTCCACATAGGTGCCGTTGGTCGAGCCCAAATCTTCAATGGTGAACTGGTTCTCGTATTGTGTGAGCCGGCAATGGCGGCCGGAAACGCCCGGGTTATTGACGGCCAGATCGCAGGCCGGATCACTGCCGATCAGCCAGGAAGCCAGAATGTGAGTAGAGGAAGACATCGCCACCCTCCGGGCCGGGCCATCCTACAAGAGCGCGAGTTTCGGAGCAAGCGGCCGGCCTTCATCACCACAAAGGGCACTAAGGCACACAAAGGAAAGACTCAAAGCTGACCCCTCCGCGTAGCTTCGTGATCTTTGTGGTTTGTCGCTTTTTTCGGAGCAACTTACCTTTAATTCCTTGACCCTCGCGCGGAAGCAAGGGATAATTTTGCCCGGCTTGAAGTGTGTTTCCCCCGCACTGCCCGGCCCTGTTAAGCGGGCAAATCATGACAGACGGAGTTCCACGATGAGCGACGACACCACGCGGCGTATTGGCGATTACGAGGTCCTTGGCGAACTGGGCAGCGGCGGCATGGGCCGCGTTTACAAAGTTCGCAACGTGATCTCCGAGCGCATTGAGGCGATGAAAATCCTGCTGCCGGACCTCGCCGGCCGCCAGGAGCTCGCGGCAAGATTCCTGCGCGAAATCAAAGTTCTCGCCAGCCTGAACCATCCTAATATCGCCCAACTTCGCACCGCGCTTACCGTCGACAACCAACTGATCATGATCATGGAATATGTCGAAGGGACATCGCTGGCGACCCGCCTCGAGCGCGGTCCTATCGTCATGTCCGATGGCATCAACTACATCAGCCAGGTACTCGACGCGCTCAGCTACGCGCATCAGCAGCATGTCATCCATCGTGACATCAAGCCGGCAAACATGATGCTGACTCCGCAGGGAGTAGTGAAGCTGATGGACTTCGGCATTGCGCGCTCGGAAGACAGCTCGAGCCTCACTATGTCTGGGACGACGCTGGGTTCGTTGAACTACATGTCGCCGGAGCAGGTGAAAGGCCAGCCGACTGATGCGCGGTCGGATCTGTATTCGGTGGGAATTTCGCTGTACGAGATGGTCACGGGCCAGAGGCCGTTCAATGCCAACAGCGATTACGCGATCATGTCGGCGCACGTGAAAGAAGTTCCGCGTCCGCCCATCGAGTTGCAGCCCGGGCTTCCCAGCACGCTGAATGAAATCATCCTGATGGCGATCGCGAAGGATCCAGCGCAGCGCTTCCAGACCGCAGACGCGTTTCGCAATGCCCTGAGCAAAGTACAGCCGGTTGCGATGCCGGCCGCGGCATCCACCACCCGCAAAGCTACGATCGTGGATTCGGGACTTTCGTCGGCGCTGTTCCACGAAGCACCAACCGTGACCACTCCGCCGGTCGCGGCAACCGTCGCAAGCCGTGCGCCGGATCATGCGCGGACAGTCGTCGATACGCGGACGCCATCGAGTCCTGGCATTGCGCCCCAGATCCCGACCAAGACCCCGTCAAGCCCGAGAGTGCAGCCCCCGCCACCTCCTCAGACGAGCCACAAAGGCCTGTACATGGCATTAGGCGCGCTGGCGGTGATCGCTGCATTGGCCGCGGTCGGAATCTACAGCCGCAAGGCGGAAGCGGGGGGAAACGTTTCCACCACGAAGCCCGCTCCGGCGCCCCCACAAAAAGTTCAACCGCAAAGGCAGGAAGTCGCGCAGCCGACTCCGCCGCCAGCGCCGGTCACGCCGCCGGTGACGAAAGCGGTGGCAGTGGCGAAGATCGGCATTGGGAAACCGCAGCAGACTATTCCGGACACCGCGCCGCCGCCTGCGCCAGCCGCATCAGCCGCGGACCTGGATGCTCTGGAGCACGAGATCGATCAATTAACGGCACGCGCCGGCTCCATCAACAGCAGTCTCGATCGTTTACAAGCAGAGCAGGCAAGATCTGGCTATGGCCTGCGCGGCGACATGGCGCAACACCAGTCGAGCATGAAGCTCAATCTGCAGAAGGCTCAGGAAGCCATTGAGCACGGCGACGCCGCCCGCGCGAAACGATACAAAGAGTACTGCGAAGCGGACGTAGATGCGCTGGAGAAGTTTTTGGGAAGGTAGGAAGGAAAGATCGGGGAGATCCATGAGTCGTGGCGTGAATGCTACTGAAACAGTTAGGCATTCCAGGCCAAGTTTTATTCCAAAGATGAATTCGACTCGAGGTGAGATCGATGAGAATTGCTGCTGTTACAAGGCTTTGCGTCGCTGTCTTGGGTTGTGCCTTGACTGCTTCTAATTCCTCTGCGCAGATTTTTACGACTATATTGAATTTCGACTATTCGAATGGTTCCGGCCCCTCGTACTTGTCTCTCAGCCAGGGGAGGGATGGCAAGTTGTACGGCACAACCTACGGCGGCGGGTTAGGCGGCGGAACTGTTTTCACGATCACACCAGTTGGGGCACTCACCACTCTCTACAACTTTTGCTCGGAGTCCAATTGTACCGATGGGGTTGCTCCCTATGGCGGAATAGTTCAAGCCGTCGATGGAAACTTCTATGGGGCAACGTCTGAGGGCGGAACGGATGAAACAGATTGTTTTTGGGGTTGCGGGACGGTGTTCAAGATAACTCCTGATGGAACCTTGACCACGCTCCACAGCTTCAATTCGATCGACGGGTCTGAGCCGGTGGGTAGTTTGATTCAGGGACTGGATGGGAATTTATACGGAACCACTTTCCGTGGCGGCAGTGTCCGATGCAACAACCTTGGTGGAGATCCGGGTTGCGGCACTGTGTTCAGGATTACTCCACAGGGCGATTTTAAAACTTTGTACAACTTCGGGGCGAGCGCGGGCGATGGGATTCATCCTAGTGCTGGTCTGATTCAAGGGAAGGACGGAAGCTTCTATGGCACGACTTGGTATGGTGGCAACGGAAACTGCGACGATGGTTTTGGTTCTGGATGCGGCACCGTTTTCAAAATTACGCCTGAAGGGAGAATGACAGTCGTTTATAGCTTCTGTCTTACGATTGGTTGTATCGATGGCCAAGCCCCCCAAGGGGCGTTGGTGCAGTCGAACATGGGCGAATTTTACGGAACAACGTCCCTGGGTGGAGCGATAGGCGCTGGCAGTGTCTTCCGAGTAAATTTCCGCGGAATGTTAACCACGCTCCACAGCTTCGGAGGCGAAAACGGTGCATATCCGTCCGGCCAGTTGGTTCAAGCTACTGACGGGAATTTCTACGGCACAACGGAAATTGGGGGAACCGACGGAGACGGTACTCTTTTCGTGGTGACGCAAGCGGGTAAATGGAAATTGTTGCACGGCTTTACCCAGGCAGATGGTCAAACCCCCCGCAGTGGCCTGCTGCAATCAACTCTAGGGCCTCTATTCGGGACGACGCTGGAAGGAGGCCCATATGGAAGCGGCACCATCTTCAGCCTCGACATGGGTCTCGGCCCCTTCGTAGCCTTTGTCCGTGATTCCGGCACAGTCGGTGCCACCGGCGGCATCCTCGGCCAAGGTTTCACAGGAACCACCAGCGTCTCGCTTAACGGCACTCCCGCCAACTTCACGGTTGTCTCCGACACGTTTCTGAAAGCCACGGTCCCGAACGGAGCGACCAGCGGTTTCGTCACCGTCGCTACGCCTTCCGGCACGTTAACCAGTAACAAACCTTTTCGCGTGATGCCGCAATTGTTGAGTTTCGATCCGCCGAGCGGCCCGGTGGGAACGCAGGTGACGATCACCGGCGTCAGTCTCACTCAGACACAAGGAGTCGGCTTCGGCGATCGTGTCCCGGCTCAGTTCACCGTGAATTCGGATACTCAAGTGACCGCCATTGTCCCTGCCGGGGCGAAGTCGGGCAAGATCGGCATCGAGACAAAGGGCGGGCAGGCGGTGAGTGCGGGAGTGTTTACCCTGCAGTAGTCAGGAGGCGGGAGTCAGCAATCCCCGCCCTACGTCCCCAAAAACGCCGCCCGCCTTCATTGCAGAGATCTTCGACTCCGCATCAACTACGCATCCACGAACTTGATGCTCCGCTGAGGATGACAGTGGTTGGGTCAGTCCGCAGCGACAAGAATGCCCACGCGACACGTCAACTTTTGTGGGAGGTCACGGCGAAAAAGGCGGTGGCTTCCTGCTCTACCTTCTTGCTTTTGCACTGCGGACAAGTGATCTGCTCTTTATCATGCTCGCTAAGAGTCAAGACCACTTCGAAAGTCTTATGGCAATCCAGGCAAATGTAATCGTAGACTGGCACGGCGAACCTCCAACGTTCATTTGGGCGGAGAAATTCTAACCCACCAGCGGGCAAGTAAGATGTGATCTCAGTGGCGGGGGCGCCGGGTTGTTTGGGGGCGAAGCTCACAGACATCTGCCCAAGGATCACTGACAAAAAGGCCGCCGTGGTGTAAACAGTTCCCGATAATATCTGAGCGCCATCTTTTTCAGACATAGTGGTTTTGGCGCTGCGAAATCTTTGACGGGTTCGCTGAACGGGTTCCTACAGGTGTGATCCATGAGCACTGCCCGCACGGCACCGACACCTTTTCCGGTTCCTCAGGATCTGCGCGGCAGAACCGTTGGCCGATTCGTGATCCGGTCCAAGCTGGGGGCCGGCGGAATGGG
>Ga0335069_10009881_pt1 | contig 13561 bp, 10 predicted proteins | sample Lox_Sample_11_FD_206714 | JGI IMG/M metagenome (GOLD analysis project Ga0335069, IMG submission 206714) | Soil microbial communities from Loxahatchee National Wildlife Refuge, Florida, United States - Lox_Sample_1.1 | ecosystem: Environmental > Terrestrial > Soil > Wetlands | place: USA... | reverse complement strand
CCCGACACGGACGGGGCGCGCTGCGTACCCGCCGAGCGCAGCCCGTCGCCGAGGCTACGACGGCTGCGGTCAGTGCCGCAACGGCAGATGACGCGAGCCCTGCCGCGCTGCACGCGCGCCGGCTCCGACTCAGAACGAGACGCCGGCCGAGGCAACGACATAGCGGCTGCTGAGATCGGGATTGAACACGTAGACGCTGAAATGCGCCTTCCCGGCGCTCAGCCCGGCGAACAGCCCACGCTCCAGGGAGCGAGTGCTCTCGACGGTCCGGGTGCGCTGGCCGGCGATGCCGAGCCGCAGCCACGCCTTCGGACTCCAGCCGAGCTCGTCCCACGTGTAGAAGTAACTCGCGCCGTGCTGCCCGAGGTCGTGCACGTACTCGGCCTCGACGGAGGCGTCGAAAGCGCCGTACGCGACGCTGCCTTCGAGGCCGGGCACGAGTCCGCGGACGGCGCCGAACAGCAGCCCGACGATCGGCGTCGCTTCGAAGCTCAGCTCGTCGCCGCCGCCGAACTTCCATCCGACGAACGCCGAGCCGCTGTTGCGGTCCTCGTAGTTGTAGCGGCCCTCGAGATGCAGCGAGCCGCGTTCGTACGAGACGACGCCCGACGCGAAGTCGGTCTGATCGCGCAGCGCGTAGTAGTAGGCCGTCGCCTCCACGCCGGTCTCCGGCGGCGGCCCCGCGCCCGCATCCTCGGCCCGGACGGCGCCCGCCGCGCTGAGGCCGACAGCGCTCAGCAGCCATGCGAGCGCGGGCAGGCGCGCGCCGCGCGCGGCTCGCGCGGCTGGCGCCGCTGCGGCGCGGGTCCCTCGCGCCGACCGCATCGGCGCCGCAGCCAGGACGGGATTGATCGACTGCCTCATGACGAGGTCACCTCTGTCGTGGCGTCGGGCATCCGACAGTCGCGGCGGTCCGGCCGAGGGGCGACGTGAGTCGCCGCCACGCAAGGCCGGCGCGCCCGACCCTGCGCCCGCGGCGTCGCCGGCGCCCGCCCTGGCGCACGGCTCGGAACCGTGGGCGTCAGCGGAACATCGGCTGGTTGAGGATCGAGCCCGTGCCGACCGGCGTGCCGAGCGTGAGCCAGAACGCCCGCGACCCGGTCGCCCAGCCGACGCCGAGCGTGAGCGTGCCGATCGGCGTCCGCCCGCCGAAGTACGCCGAGGCGCCGTACAGCGCGCCGTCCGGCACCGCGGTGTCGACGCGCTCGTAGACCCGGCCGCCCTCGAGCGTCAGCCCGCCGTACAGCTTCTGGCTGAGGATCGGGATGATGTCCGCGATGCGCCAGAGGAATGCGCCGTCGACGGTCCAGTAGCGGTGCGCGCGGACCTCGCCGGACCCGTAGCCCGGGAAGCTCTGCGGGCCGCCGAGCGAGAACGTGCGGTCCGAGGGCAGGCTGCTCCCGAGATCCGTGCCGCCCGCGGCCGTGAACCAGAGCTGCATTTTCCCGGCCGGGACGCCCGCGCGCGCCGCGGCCTCGATGCGCTGCCAGTCGCGATCCGAGCCGAGCGAGCCGTCGGCCCGGTAGTACTGCACCTGCGCCGCCATGCCCGTGGTCGAGAAGCTCGACGTTTCGCGGCTGTCGAAGCTCGCGGTCGCCGTCAGTCCCGCGTCAGTCGTGTTGACGTCCGGCAGCAGCGGGGTGCCGATCTGCACGTCGGTGCGGCGGTGGGTCGCCCAGTAGCCGAGCCGCACCTGCGTGTCGTCCCCGAGGTTGGCACCGACGTCGAAGCGTCCACCGAGGTCGATGAACTGGTAGCGTGCGATCCGGTCGTAGTTGTCGTAGACGTCCTCCAGCGAGCGGCGCGCCAGCAGGATCGGCTCGACGAAGAAGGTCTGGGCCACGTCGAGCGGCTGGTAGATGCTCGTCTGCACGAGCGAATCGGTGCCGAACTGCACGCGGTTGCGCCACTCGCCGCCGTCGCCGTTCAGCCAGCGGTGGACGTGCTGCAGCGCCAGCTCGAACTGCAGGTCGCCCTGGCCCGCGCCGTAGAGCCCTACGCTCGGCCGCAGGTAGTCCGGTCCGATCTGCTTCTCCTTCGGTTGCCACACCAGTATCGGGCTGGCGGGGTCGCCCTCGAGCTTGTATTCGACGCCATCCAGGTCGTCGACGACGCCCATGCGTGAGGCATCGCGGCTGATTGCGGCCGTGTCGACGACGTCGCCGGCACGGACCTTGGTCAGGGTCCGCAGGTATTCCGGGTTCACGCGCGTCAGGCCCTCGAAGCGGACCTCCGCGATGCGGGCATCGATGGCCTGATGCACGGTGACGCGGCGTCGCCATTCCGCGTATTCCGCTTGCGGAACGGCGAGCGCGGCCAGCCGGCCCGCCGCCGCCCGCGCCGCCTTCTCGCCAAGTGCAATGGTCTCCGGCGTCCGTTCGAAGTCCGCCGCGCCGATGTCGCCCAGGACCACGTCGATGCGCACGTCCCGGTCGGTCAGCGTCTGCAGCTGGATGCGCTCGTTCGCCTCCGACATGACGTCATTGCTGCGCGAGATCAGGCTGGCGGGGCGCAGCAGCTGCTCGCGGGTGACCGTCTCCTTGGTGAGATTCACCGCGATGACGACGTCCGCGCAGGCGCTGCGCGCCACGTCGATCGGCAGGTTGCGGACCACGAAGCCGTCCGACAGGACGTACTGGTCAGTCACCACCGGCGAGAAGGCACCGGGGATCGCCATGCTCGCGCGCATCGCGGTCGCGATGTCGCCGTGATCGATCACGACCATGTTGCCGGTCAGCATGTCGGTCGCCACGGCGCGATAGGGGATCGGCAGCTTGTTGAAGTCCGGCACCGAGCGCGCCTTGGCGACGTAGGTGCGCAGCATGTCCTCGATGCGGCTCGTCGACAGCAGGCCGCTGCGCGGCAGGACCGTGCCGCCCTTGATCCCGAGCTCCAGCGTGCCGGTCGCGTCGTCAAAGCGCTTCTGTTCCGGCGACTGCAGCTCTCGGCTGCCGGCACCGCCGACGACCGACTTCCAGTCGACGTTCTTGACGAACTGCTCGATCTCGGCCGCGGGCATGCCCGATGCGTAGCCGCCGCCGACCAGCGCTCCCATGCTCGTACCGGCGATGCAGTCGATCGGGACGTGCAGCTCCTCGAGTACCTTGAGCACGCCCACGTGGGCCCCGCCGCGGGCGCCGCCGCCGGCGAGCACGAGACCGATGCGCGGCCGCTTGGCGGGCGCAGCGGCTGGCGCGTTCTGCGCCGTCGCCGCGGGCGCAAGCAGCGTGGCGCAGGCGAGCAGCAGGCCTGCGCCCCATGCACGATCCATCCGGCAGAAGAATGACGACGACATGGGTGTCTCTCAGGCGGCGGGCCGCCGTTCCTCGGGGGTTCCTCGACGCTCGGCTAAAGCTCGCGCCTTGGCCTCGCGACAGGATAGGCCTGGCCCGCGCGGCGGGCCACAGACGTCGCCGACGGGCTAGAAACTCCGTGAATCCTAGCGGTCGCCACGCACCGAGGTCCCCGTAACAGTACTTACGCCCGGCGCCGTCGACGGGCACGTTCGGCGCGGCCGCGCCCGGGCGGGATGGGTGTCGTGTCTGGCCGCGAGCGCGTCGGCCGTGGCGCGACCAGCCGGACCGCGGGCCCGACCGGCGGCGCCGGACATGGCTCGACCAGCGCCGCTGGACTCGAGGGTCCCGGCGGCGACCCGCCTCGCATCGCGGTGGAGCGCCGGCCGGGAAAGTCCGGAAGGGTGGGCGCGACGCAGCGGACGTCGCGCCGCCGCAAGCGGGGCCAGAGGGCCGTGGCCGCGACGGCAGGCCTCCGCTGAAGTACTGGCGATGTAGTACTTTCCGAAGCAGCCGCCTGCGAACCTGCGGCTGTGGTAGCGTCAGCGGCTGCGGCACGGATTGGCAACGAGCCAAAGGGATCCGACTCGGGCAGCGCGGAACGCGCCACGCTCGGGCCGGCGTCATCGAAGTCGCACGCGCCGGAGACTCCCGCTCGAAACCGACAACGTCCGGCCGGCTCGTTCCGCATCAACATTTGGAGACACAGCAATGAGAGTCGTGACCACAGTCCATGCACTGCTGCTCGGCGCCGGCCTGATCTGCACCACCCCGCTCGTCGCTCACGCGCAGGCGGGCGCCAACACCAAGACGGCGGTCGCTGTCGCGCCGGGGAAGGCGATGGCCGGCGCGAGCACCAGCGCGACGGCGACGGTCCTCGAGATCGATGCCGCCACGCGCGTCATCACGCTCAAGGGCGCGGACGGCAAGGTGTTCACGATCACCGCCGGCGACATGGTCAAGAACTTCGCCCAGATCAAGGTCGGTGACACGATCCACGCCGAGTACACCATGGCGCTGTCGCTGGAGCTCCACAAGGCCGGCAGCAAGGGCGCGCAGGGCAAGGCCGAGCCGGTCGAGGAGCACGGCCTGGCCGCCGCACCCGTCGGTGCCAAGCCCGCGGGCGCCGTGACCCGCAAGGTCACCGCGCTCGCCGACGTGGTCGCCGTCGACGCCGCGAAGCACGTCGTGACGCTGCGCGGCCCGCGCGGCAACGAGGTCGACCTCGATGTCCAGGACCCGGAGCAGCTGAAGAACATCAAGAAGGGCGACAAGGTAGAGGTCGTCTACGCCGAGGCGCTGGCGGTCGTGGTCGAGGCGGCGCCGGCCAAGAAGTAGCAGCCTGCGGCCGGGAGAGATTCGGGGCGCGGGCACGCCGCGGCGCATCGATCCTGGCCGCGACGATTGAAACCGGGGACGCCGGCCATTCCGACCGGCGTCGCCCGGATTCCCACCGGCCCGACCCAAGCCAGCCGCGGCGCGCGCGGCCGGCGACGACGCGGCGACGCGATTCCGCTCGGAGCCGCGGCTACAACTACGGCTGCGGCAGCGCGGCGCGAATCCGCTGCGAGAAGTCCTCGGCCTTGTCGGCCGCCTGCGCGAGTGCATTGATGTGGCCGCGCCGGCGCAGTTCCTCGAACGGCACGCTGGTATCGAGCCGACCGTTCTCGTAGAGGTACTCGGGAACGTAGCCGCTCAGCAGGATCTTCCACGAATAGGGCAGGTGGCCCGGGTTGACCCGCGAATGCACCCAGATGTTGCTGGTGCAGTTGGTCGTGAGGCTGTTGTAGAACTCGGGGTGGTCCTTGAGCGAGTTGATCTGGTGCAGGTACTCGAGGAACAGCCCCCGGCGGGTCGCGGCGGTCGACTGCAGGCGGTAGAGGTAGACATCCTCGGGCGGATCCCGGCGGTAGTTGGTGCGCAGCCGGATGACGTCCCGCTCGTCGGCGACCACGTAGTAGAGCTCGTACTGGCGGAAGAAGCCCTGCACCGACGAGTAGCCCTCGCCGAGCTCCTTGCGCGCCTCGATCGAGATCGCGAGGTGCTGGCCGTCGGCGAAGCCGAAGCTGAGGAACACGTGCGCGATCGCGGGCCCCATCCAGTAGACGGCCAGCAGGTCTACCGAGTCGAGCTGCTTGAGGTCGAAGGTGCGGTCGTAGTAGGCGGTCGTGAAGTCGGTCTCGCTGCGGTAGTCGGCGTTACGGATGTTGTGCACCGTGATGCGGTCGCCCTCGATCGATGCATAGGGCAGCACCGCGACGTCCGGCTGCCAGGCGCGGTCGTTGGACGCCGGAATGGCGCTCCACGCCGCGAGCACCAGCGCGAACAACGCGAGCGACGCGACGATCGCCCTCCGGCGCCAGCGGCGCAGCGTCAGCCCGACGAGTCCCGCCAGCGCCGCGGCCGCGTACAGCGCCGCAGCGCCGTTTCGCAGCGGCACGCTCGCATGGTCGAAGTACAAGAGCGCGAGGGTCGCCCAGCCGGCCATGCCCAGCAGCAGCAGCCCGAGCAGCAGCAGGCCGATCACTCTGGCCGCCGTCCTGATCACGGTTGTCATCGTCGATCCCCCTGGCCGCGCGGCGTGCGCGTGCCCGCCGCTCCTCGCGCGAGGCTTCCCGGGCCGCCGCCGCGCGCCCTCTCCGCGGCACCCGTGCCGGGAGCGAGCGTGAGGCAGCATACCGCCCGCGTAGCGTGTTCCGCTCCCGACCCCATCATCAGTCTGCAGCACCGGCGCCAACGCCCATTCCCGGCGGCACGCATCGCCGCCGGCGTCGCTTGCGGGTCCGCCCCGCGGCTGGCGTCGGCTCGCCGCCGCAGCCCGCGCCGGGTGGAGTGTACAGGCCGAATGGCTGACGGGCGGCGGCTCGTTTACAGTCTCCGCCGACTCGGCCGAACGTGAACGAGATGCGCTGTCTGCGGAAACTTGCGTCGCTGGCCCTGCTGCTCCTGTCGGCCTGCGCGCAATTGCCGCCGCGGCCCGACCTCGCCGAGGAAGTGGCGCCGCCGGTGGGCCGCGAGTCGCCACTCGATGCACTCATCGAGCCTGCCGAGACCGCGCACGCCGGCGCCTCGGGGTTTCGCCTGACGAGCGAGGGCCCGGAGGCCTTCGCGGTGCGCGCGCATTCGGCGCGACTCGCCGAGCGCACCCTCGACGTGCAGACCTACATCTGGCACGCGGACCTGGTCGGCCGCTTCCTCACGCAGCTGCTGCTCGATGCCGCCGACCGCGGCGTCAGGGTGCGGCTGCTCGTCGATGATCTGGACGCGCGCGCGAAGAACTACGCCTTCGCGGCGCTCGCGGCGCACCAGAACATCGAGGTGCGCATGTTCAACCCGCTGGCCTCGCGCGCCGGAACGCTCGCCAAGATCGGCGAGTTCATGACCAGCGCGAAGCGCCTCAACCACCGCATGCACAACAAGACGTGGATCGCCGACAACCGGATTGCCGTGGTCGGCGGCCGCAACCTCGGCGACGAGTATTTCGGCGCCAGCGAAGAGGCGAACTTCGTCGACCTCGACTTCGCGATGATCGGCCCGGTCGTGCGCGACATCTCGGCTTCCTTCGACCGCTACTGGAACTCCGCGGCCGCCTACCCGATGGCCGCGCTGAGCCCGGAGTCGGTCACCGCGAGTGCGCTCACGGAACTGCGCGGGACGCTGGCACCGGCGGTCGAGGAGGCCAAGACCGGACGCTATGCCGAGCTGCTGCGTCGGGACGACGCCGTGCGCCGCTTCATCGACGGCGACTGGCCGCTGACGTGGAGCAGCGACTACCGGTTCGTCTCCGACGACCCGCTCAAGGCGACCCGCGAGCCGGGCATCGAACGCTCGGATGTGCTCGGCGTGCTGCAGCCGGTGGTGGCCGGGACCGAACGCGAGCTCACGCTGATTTCGCCGTACTTCGTGCCGGGCAAGAAGGGCACGGCGGCGATCGCGGAGATCGCGAAGCGCGGCCAGGCCGTGCGGGTGCTGACGAATTCGCTGGCGGCCAATGACGTCGCGGCCGTGCACGGCGGCTACTCGGAGTACCGGCGGCCGCTGCTCGAGAGCGGGGTCAGCATCTGGGAGCTGAAGCCGCTGCCGGGGACCAAGCCGAGCTATGCGTTGTTCGGCTCGAAGAAGGCCAGCCTGCACACCAAGGCGCTGGAGGTCGATGGTCGGCGGCTGTTCGTCGGCAGCTACAACCTGGACCCGCGCTCGACCGCGCTCAATTGCGAGCAGGGCGTCCTGGTCTCGAGTGCGGAACTCGCGGCCGAGCTCGACGCGCTGTTTCTCGAGCAGGCCGCGCCGGACCATGCCTGGCGGGTCAGCCTCGCGGACGGGCAGATGTCATGGACCGATGGCACGGACACCTTCACGCGTGACCCGGTCGCCTCGTTCGGCAAGCGCTTCCTCGCGTGGCTGACGAGCATCCTGCCGCTCGAGACGCAGTTGTGACGCGACCGCCCCGAGTGCCCTAGCGCCGGCACGGCGCACCGCTGCGCCGCCGCCGCCGGTCGGACCGCCCGGCCTGCGCTTCATTTCGCATCTGATGGTGCATTGCGCGGGGGCGCCCGCCGCGAAATCGCCACGCGGCGACGGTCGGCTGCGACTTCGTCTGTCATCCGCTCGTCCTCCCGCCACGTTGACTCGCCCGCGGGAACGCCGGCGCTGGCGCCGTGCGGACGACGTCGGCCGAGTCGCGGCGTCGCTCCGGACAATTCGTTGTGCAGCCGCAACGTCGACGGCCGGGCCAGTAGATGTGCTGATTACTGTGGGCGTTTCAGCGTGTTACTAATTTCCCGCGGGGTGGAGGGGTTGTCGGTTTTTTGCGACGAATCGGATTTTCAGCGATCCAGGAGGATGAGCTCATGACGCACATCAGACGGACCTTCACACTGACCGCGCTCGGCCTGCTGGCCGCAGCGCTGAGCGGCAGCGCCCTCGCGAGCGATGCACCGCTGACTTGGCTCATGAATGCCGGCTACGCGGCGCCCGTCGGCACGACCTCGGACTATCTGCAGGGCGGCTGGACCATCGGCGGCGGCTTCAACGTCAAGTTCGCGCCGTCGAGCCCGCTCTCGGCGCAGTTCGATCTCAGCTACTCCGACTTCAATGCGACCCGCCAGCTCGTTGATCTCGGCCAGTCGACCACGCCGTACCGCGTCGACAACGGCCGCGCCGAGATCTGGGCGCTGACCGCGGCGCTCAAGTTCACGGGCCAGTTCAGCAGTGCCGTGCATGGCTACGGGCTCGCCGGCATCGGCGGCTACCACCGCTACGTCGAGCTGACCCAGGACGCGATCGGCGGGGTCTGCGATCCGTGGTGGGGCGTCTGCTACGTCGGCACCGGCCAGGCCATCGTCAGCAGCCGCTCGAACACCAAGTTCGGCTGGAATGCGGGCCTGGGCCTCGAGTTCCCGCTCCGTTACGGCGGAGCCTGGTTCCTCGAGGCGCGGTGGCAGTACGTCGAGGGCGAGAAGGCGACCGAGTTCGTCCCGATCCAGATCGGCTATCGCTTCTGACGATCGGCGACCCGGCGCACGGCGCGCCGGGTCGCCACGCGGGGGGGGCGTTTTTGCACTGCGGTTCCGCGGGTTCGGTCCCTGGAGTGACCGGACCGGTTCCGGACCGCGCGGGGAGCCTCTCGCTGACCGCCACGCGAGTACACTCGCAGGCGCTGCATCGTGCCGGGCCGCTGCATAGCGGGAAGTGCGAATGACGCCCAACGGAGCCGCGTGTAGCTTTTCCGCAGGTGACTGACCGAGCAGTTCGGCTAGCCCGATACGAATCAAGACTCCGGAGCGCCCGTGAAGATCCTGTACGTCAGCCCTGTCGCGCTGCTCGTCCTCGCCGTTCTCGTTCCGGGGCCGAATGCGTTCTCGCAGGAGCAGCCGGCCGCCGCACCGGCGTCGTCCGCCGCGCCGGCGGCGCCCGCCAAGAAGACCTTCACGCAGCAGGATCTCGACCAGATCCTCGCGCCGCTCGCGCTCTATCCGGACGCGCTGCTGGCGCAGGTCCTGATGGCGTCCACCTACCCGCTGGAGGTCGTGCAGGCGGCACGGTGGGTCGCCGAGAACCCCAAGTTGACCGGCAAGGCGCTCGAGGACGCGCTGGCGAAGCAGCCCTGGGATCCGGCCGTCAAGTCGCTGACGGCGGTGCCCGACGTTCTGAAGCAGATGAACGACAACCTCGAGTGGATGCAGAAGCTCGGCGACGCCTTCCTCGCGCAGCAGGCAGACGTCATGACGACGGTGCAGGCGCTGCGCGGCAAGGCGGCCTCGACCGGAAACCTGAAGACGACTCCGGAGCAGACCGTCAAGACCGAGGTGGTCGAGTCGAAGACCGTCTACGTGATCGAGTCGGCGAAGCCGGAGACGGTCTACGTCCCGGCGTACGACCCGGCCGCGGTGTACGGCCCCTGGCCGTACGCCGGCTACCCGCCGTACTACATGTACCCGCCCGGCTACGTCTACGCGCCGGGGCTGCGGTTCGCGGCCGGCGTCGCGGTCGGTGCCGCGATCTGGGGCAACTGCAACTGGGGCGGCAACAACGTCAACGTGAACGTCAACCGGTACAACAACTTCAACAAGACGAACATCAACAACGGCAACTGGAACCACAACGCGGAGCATCGCAAGGGCGTGCCGTACGGCGACCAAGGCGTGGCCAACAAGTACAACCGCGGCAGCGGCGGTCAGGGCGCGCAGTCACGCGACTCCTACCGCGGTCGCGACCAGGGAGCGGGCGGGGACGGTGGCCGCGGCGGCGGGCCGAGCGCCTCGACGCGCGATGCGGGCGGAGCCGACCGGGGAGGCGGTGCTGACCGCGGAGGCGGCGCCGACCGCGGTGGCGGGCCGAGCGCCTCGACGCGCGACGCGGGCGGCTCGTCCTCGCGCGGCGGCGGCGGCCGCAGCGACGGCGGCTTCGGGGGCGTGAGCAGCGGCAGCTCGACCCGGGCCGCGAGCTCGCGCGGCAGCTCGAGCGCCGGCATGAGCCGGTCCGGCGGTGGACGGTCAGGCGGCGGCGGTCGTCGCCGCTAGGCGCTGACGCGATGCTGGAGCACAGTCACATGACGAGCAGGAATGTCCTCTTCACCGTGGCGCTGGCCGTCGCGCTCGCGATGCCGGCGTTCGCCGAGCAACCGGCCGCGCCGGCGCCTCAGGCCGCGACGAAGGCACCGCAGCAGACCACCTTCGTGACTGCGGAGGACGCGGTGGCGGCGCTCGTGGCGGCGGTTCGGGCGGTCGACGGCAAGGCTCTGGTGACGGTCGTCGGGCCATCGTCGAAGAGCTGGATATCCTCGGGCGACGCGGTCTCGGACCGGGCGGACTGGAAGCGGTTCCTCGAGCTCTACGACGTCAAGCACGCGATCGTGCCGGAGGGCGACGCCCGGGCGACCCTGACGGTCGGCGACGACCCTTGGCCGTTCCCCGCGCCGCTCGTGAAGAAGAGCGGGCGCTGGCACTTCGACGCCGAGGCCGGCCGCGACGAGGTCCTCAATCGACGCATCGGCCACAATGAGCTCGACACCATCCAGACGCTGCTCGCGATCGTCGACGCACAGCGGGACTATGCCGCCACGGCCAGCAGCCTCAAGGGCATGCATTTCTACGCGTCGCGCTTCATGTCGACCCCCGGCAAGAAGGACGGCCTCTACTGGGCCACCAAGGCGGGCGAGGCGCAGAGCCCGCTCGGCCCGCTGGTCGCGGAGGCGGCGGCGCAGGGCTACAGCCCGTCGAGCAGCGGGCCGCGGCCCTATCACGGCTACCTGTTCCGGATGCTGACGGCGCAGGGCCCGGACGCCGCGGGCGGCGCCTACGACTACCTGGTCCGCGACAAGCTGCTCGGCGGCTTCGCGGTGATCGCCTGGCCTGCCAAGTACGATGCGTCCGGGATCATGACCTTCATCGTCAATCACGATGGCGTCGTCTACCAGAAGGACCTCGGTGGCGAGACCGCCGCCCGTGCGGCGAAGATCTCGCGATTCAACCCGGACAAGACCTGGAAGCGGGCGCAGGACTGAATGCGGTCGGCGGACCCGCCTGCGCCATCCGATTCGACAGCCGCATGAAGCGCCCGGCCGACTGGCCAATGCCGTCTGCAAGCGAGCTCGCATGAAACCGATCGGCCGAAGATTGCTATCTGGTAAGCGCGCGTCGCTGCGCGCCGCGGCAGGGGCGGCGCTGCCGCTGTTACTGTTGCCCGCAGCGGCAAACGCATCGTTCCTCAGTGGCGACGCGCTCGACACACTGGCCGACGTGATGACCTGGGTCGTGCTCGTCATCGCGCCGGTCGTCGGCATCGGCGTGTTCCTGATCATCCACATCCTCCCCGAGAAGATCGCCGAGAAGAGGAACCACCCGCAGGTCGCGGCGATCCAGACGCTGTGCCTGCTGTCGCTGGTGTTCGGCGGCATGCTCTGGCCGCTCGCGTGGCTGTGGGCCTACACGAAGCCCGTGCTGCACCAGCTCGCCTACGGCAGCGACGAGCGAGGGCCAGCGGCCGGCGGCGACGCGGCCGAGCTCGAGCGTCTGCGTGCGCGCGTCGCTGAGCTCGAGGGCCGTTCCCCCGCCGACGCGACCGCCGACGCGGGAAGGACCTGAGCCATGGAAATCATCCTGCTCTCGATCTACGCCTTCTTCATCTGGCTGATCTTCTTCAAGTACAAGTTGCTGCCGTGGACCTTTGTCAGCCAGGTCATCGTCGTGACGATCCCGATCGTCGGACTGACGATGCTGATCCTGCTGCTGAACATCGTCGCACCGTCGTCGCACGACGTGCGCGTGATCAACTACGTCGTGCCGGTGAATCCGCGCGTCAACGGCCTGGTCACCGAGGTGCCGATTGAGCCCAACCGCCACATCAAGAAGGGCGACGTGCTCTTCAAGCTGGACTCGACGCCCTATGCGCTCGACGTCCAGAATTACAGCGCACAGCTCAAGCAGCTGAAGGTCCAGCTGATCACGGCGCAGGCGAACTCGCGTAACTTCAGCCAGCAGCTCAAGGCGGCGACCGGGCAGAAGGACGCCGTCGCGTCCAAGCTCGCGCTCAGCCGGCAGCGCCTGAAGCAGTACAAGGACCTCGCCGCGACGGGCGCCGGCAGTGCCTTCGACGTCGAGCAGGCGCAGGCGGATACCGCCAACCTCGAAGGCCAGCTCGCAGCGGCGGTGGCCGCCGAGTCACAGGCCCGCGAGAAGCTCGCCGCGAAGACGACCGAAGGCGATCAGGACGAGGTCGCGAACGTCAAGGCGCAGATCGCGCGTTCCGAGGCCCAGCTCGCCAACGCGAAGTGGAGCCTCGACCAGAGCACCTACTACGCGCCGGCGGACGGTACCGTGGTGTCGCTGGCGCTGCGTCCCGGTGCGATGGCCGTGCCGTTCCCCGCGTTCCCGGCGATGACCTTCGTCGAGGACGAGCAGTGGATCATGGCGATCTTCGCGCAGAACGAGGTGCGCAAGATCAAGCCCGGCCAGGAGGCGGAAATCGCCCTCAAGGTCATCCCGGGCCGCGTCATCAAGTGCAAGGTCGACTCGATCATGTGGGCGACCGCGCAGGGCCAGCTGCCGATCGGCGGCGCCAGCACCTCGGCCGGCATCGCGCCCATCCCGCCCGGCTACCTGGCGGTGCGGCTGCTGGTCGCCGAGCGCGACGAGCCCTTGTTCCTCGCGTCGGGCGCGGCCGGCATCGGCGCGGTATTCACCGACAGCGGCGAGGAGATCCAGATCCTGCGCAAGATCCTGATCCGCGTCAGCGCCAAGCTCGACTGGCTGATTCTCAAGCTGCACTGAGACGACCATTCGCTCCCTGACCCACATCGTCTCCGCTGCGCTCGCGTCGGCCGCGCTCGCGGGCTGCGTGACCAAGGATCCGCCCAAGCACGCGGACCTGGTGCAGCAGGCGCTCACCTCCGTGACGGTGCCACCGGCCTGGAAGGCCGGCGGCGCAGCGGGCCCGACGGCCAACGACTGGCTGGCGAGCTTCGGCGACGCGGAGCTCACCGCGCTCGTCGCCGAGGCCATCGCCCACAACCCGGACCTGAGGATCGGCGCCGTGCGGGTCGAGGAGGCAGCGCAGTACGTCGAGCTGGCCAAGGCCGCGCTTCGCCCCAGCATCAACCTGCTCGGTACCGGCGGCGCCAAGATGGGCGGCGGCGACGTGAGTTCCGCGCTGCAGGGCGTCTCGCTCGGCGCGTCGTGGGAGCTCGACCTCTGGGGCCGGCTGCGCTACGGCCGTAATGCCTATCAGGCCAGCTACGCCTCGGCGCAGGCGGATTTCGAGTACGCGCG
>Ga0335069_10009879_pt1 | contig 13561 bp, 7 predicted proteins | sample Lox_Sample_11_FD_206714 | JGI IMG/M metagenome (GOLD analysis project Ga0335069, IMG submission 206714) | Soil microbial communities from Loxahatchee National Wildlife Refuge, Florida, United States - Lox_Sample_1.1 | ecosystem: Environmental > Terrestrial > Soil > Wetlands | place: USA: Florida... | reverse complement strand
GGTCTCGATGACCTCGAAGTCCTCCACGGCCAGCCGGACGCCGGGTGGCCCGCCGCGCCGGTCCGGCCCGCGGCCATCAGCCGGGCGTTCCCCGGCCGGGCGCTGTTCCCCGGCCGGATGCAGACCGGCCGCGTGCACCGAGCGCCGCACCGCGTTGCCGACGGTCCGGACCACGTCGAGCGGCTGCTCGTCGCCGAACCGCCAGGCCCGCGTCGCGCCGGTGGCCTCGCCCGACGCGCCGGCGTCCCGGACGTCGTGCTCGCCCCGCCCTCCGTCGCGCAGATGCTCGAACACCCGGCGCAGCGCCGTCTGCCCGAGCCGGCGCAGCGCCTTCGGTGACAGCTCGAGGCCCTGAGCCCCCCGGGTCAGCCAGCCCTGCCGCTCGAGTTCGCGCTCGAGCTGCTGGAGGGCGCGGACGTCCCCTGCAGCCGACGATCCGAGGGCGCGCTCGACGGCCTCGACGTCGATGTCGTCGAGCGTGGCACCGGGGTGGTCCTGGGCGAGCTGCTCGATGAGGTCGTCCAGGTCCGAGAGCTCGCCGAGGGCGCCCGCCGCCTCGCCGTAGCCGAGCGGCTGCTCGCCCCGCATCCGCTCACCCCGGTCCCAGGTGAGGTCGGGCCGCAGTGCGCGCAGGCTGTCGTTCAGCGCCGCCATCTGGGCCGCGAGGTCGGGGTCGCCGAGCGCCGCCGCCATGAGGCCGGCGAGCTCCTCGCGCTGCTGCGGCGTCAGCGAGGCCATGAGGCGTTCGGCCGCCGCCGCCTGCCGGGCCAGCTCGTCGACGAGCTCGTCGACATCCCGTGGCTGCCCGGGGAAGAGATCCCCGTGTTCGGCCATGAACTGCTCGAAGTCCTCCTGCGTGTCCTCGCCCCGGGCGTGTTTGCCGAGCAGCTGATTGAGATCGCTCAGCATGTCCTTGAGCGCGGCGTTCGCGGCCTGCTGCTCGGTGCTCCCGGCGCCCGGCTGCATCCCCTGCAAGGCGTTCCGCAGACCGTGGAACCGCTGGTCGAGGACGTCGCGGCGCAGCCCTTGGAGGATCTCCCGGTAGATCCGCTCGGCGTCCGGGGAGGTCCACCGGTACTCCGACAGCTCCTGGATCGCGGCGGCCGTCGAGCGGGGCAGGGCGTCCAGCTGTGCCTGCGCGAACCGGGCGTCGTCGGTGTCCCGCTCGGCGAGCGCCTCCCGCTCGGTGGCCAGCGCCTGGTCGAGCTGGGCCTGGGCCCGGGTCACCGCGCCGTCGAGCCTGCCCCGGCGGGAGACGTCGCGGCGCATCCGCATCGCCCGCGCCCGCAGGTCGTCCAGACCCTGCCGGTTGAGGCCGCCGTGCTCGTCGGGCAGCCCCCGGCGGAGCATCTCGCGCAGCGCGTCCCGCAGGGCCGTGCCGGAGAGCACCTCGTCGCCGAGGACGTCCAGTGCCTGCCGGACGTCGTACGGGGGGGCCAGCGGGTCCGGCCCGCCGTGCCAGGGGCCGTACCGGTACCGGCCGTATCGTCGGGGAGGGCGCGTCACGGTCTCACCGATCCCGCCGGCGCCAACGGCGTCCCTCGTCGTCGTCGCGCCGCCCGGGCCCCGCCGGCGGGTCGCCGGCGCCGTAGATCACGCGGCCGTCGTCCAGGACGTCCTTGGCGAGCCGTCGGGTCAGGTGCAGGCCCTCGAGCACGAACTCGACGGCCGACGCCGCCTCCGCGGGCGTCGGCACCTCGTCGAACCCGAGCCGGGCGAGTACCTGGGCCAGGCCGGACACCCGGCCGACCTGCTCGAGCAGCTCGCCCGACGGCACCCGGTCGCCGGTGGAGATGCCGTGCCCGTTCTCCACGAGCCGCACGAACCCGCCGAGATCGAGGCCACCGAGCCGGGACCGCCAGGTCTCCGCGACGCTGCGGCGCAGCAGATGGTCCAGGATCTCTACCTCGCGTCCCTCGCCGTCCGCCTCGAACTCGACCTTGCCCCGCAGGGTGGCGGGCACGGTCTCGGCGTCCCCGATCCTGGCCACGGCGCCCCGCCGGTCCCCAGCGCCGTCGGCCAGCTCGCCGAGCAGCGCCGCGCGGCGCAGAGCCGCGGCCGCGAGTGTCTCCGCGGCGGCGATCGCGAACCGGGCCGAGACCCCCGACCGGGAGTCCACCGCTGGGGACTCGCGCACCGCGCGGGTGAACCGGGCGGTCATCTCCACCAGGTGGTCCGGCACCTCGGCGACGAGCTGCGCCTCCTGCCGCACGAGGTCCACCTCGACGTCGACGTCGAGCGGGTAGTGCGTGCGGATCTCGGCGCCGAACCTGTCCTTGAGCGGGGTGATGATGCGGCCGCGGTTGGTGTAGTCCTCGGGGTTCGCGCTGGCGACGAGCAGCACGTCCAGCGGAAGCCGCAGGACGTACCCCCGGACCTGGACGTCGCGCTCCTCGAGCACGTTGAGCAGCGACACCTGGATCCGCTCGGCGAGGTCCGGCAGCTCGTTGACGGCGAAGATCCCGCGGTGGGTGCGGGGGACCAGGCCGAAATGGATGGTCTCCGGGTCGCCCAGCGTGCGGCCCTCGGCGACCTTGATCGGGTCGACGTCGCCGATCAGGTCGCCGACCGAGGTGTCGGGCGTCGCGAGCTTCTCGGCGTACCGGTCGTCGCGGTGCACCCACGCGACGGGCAGGTCGTCCCCGAGCTCGGCCGCCCGCCGACGACCGGCCGGTGTGATCGGGTGATACGGGTGCTCGTGGAGCTCGACACCCGCGATCACCGGCGTCCACGCGTCGAGCAGCCCGACGATGGTCCGCATGAGCCGGGTCTTGCCCTGGCCGCGCTCGCCGAGGAGCACGACGTCGTGACCGGCGAGCAGGGCCCGCTCGAGGTCGGGCAGGACGGTCTCGTCGAACCCGACGACCCCGGGGAAGCGGGCCTCACCGGAGCGCATCCGGGCGAGGAGGTTCTCGCGGATCTCGTCCTTGACGGTGCGGTACCGGTGGCCGGAGGCCCGCAGGGCACCGACCGTGGCGGGCAGGTTCGCCGGGGCGTCCCCCGGCACAGGTGGGCTCACCCGTCGACGGTACGTCCGCAGCTGGGGCCCGGCACGCCCGGCCTTTCAGCGGGCGGCGAACAGAACGGGAACGGACGGGCTCACCGAGGCGCGTTGCCCGGCGGATCCGGACACCGGGTCCCGCCGGCGCTCAGGTCGTCGGTCGCCCCGGCGACGAGCCGCGGCTGCTCGCCGTGGCGGGGCTCGTCGGGAGCCTGCGGGCCCGGCCGCGGGTGGCGACCGCGAAGATCCGCCGGTACGGCAGCACCGTGCCGGCGTCGTGCCGCGGGTAGGCCTGGCGCAACCGCTCGGCATAGGCGGTCTCGAAGGCGGCCCGGTCGTCGTCGTCCGGCAGCGCGGCCAGCACCGGGCGCAGGCCCGTGCCCCGCATCCAGGCCAGCACCGCGTCGTCGCCGGGAAGCACCTGCAGGTACGTGGTCTCCCAGACGTCGGCCCGCAGCCCCAGGCGGGCGAGCCGGGCCAGGTAGGTGGCCGGCTCCTCCACGGCGGGCCATCGGACGCCGGCCAGCCGCTCGCGCCACCGCCCGGTCGCCGCAAGCTCGCGAAGGGCGGCGTGGGAGGGCTCGTGGACATTGCCGGGCACCTGGATGGCGAGCCAGCCCTCCGGAGCGAGGAAGCCGGCGAACCGGTCGAGGAGGTCGATGTGCGCCGGCACCCACTGCAGGGTGGCGTTGCTGACGAGGACGTCGACCGGCTCCTCCGGTGTCCAGTCGCGAAGGTCGGCCAGGGTGAGCCGGACGGCGTCGCCCACCTCGGCCCGGGCGCGCCCGATCATCTCGGGGGAGTCGTCCACCCCCTCCACGACCGCGCCGGGCCAGCGGGCGGCGAGCTCGCGGGTCGACGTCCCCGGACCGCAGCCGAGGTCGACGATCACCGTGGGGTCCGTCGCCCGCACTCGGGCGAGCAGGTCGTGGAAGGGGCGAGCGCGCTCGTCGGCGAACCGGAGGTACTGCTCGGGATCCCAACGCATCGGCCCCTCCCGCGCCCGGCACTCGGGGATATCTTGATGTCGAGCTATCTGGGTCTCCTGCCGCAGCCAACGGCCCCGGTCATGACGTGAAGCCTACGGTGAAGATCACGATGAAGGCGACGCGCGCCCTGACGACCCATGGGCTTCACCGTGATCTTCACCCTGGGCTTCACATCGCACGTCGGCCTTCGGTCGACGAGCGTCTCCGGCACTCGACACTGGAGACCTAGCTGAACGTATGGGTCCAGTTGCGCTGCGTCTTCGGATGTCGGTCCTTAGTGTGGCTCCGTGGGGAGATGGCGGCCGCAGCGAAGCCGGCGTGGGAGCCGGGGGACGGCGAGCGTCGAGTACGCGCTGCTACTGGCCATCATCCTGGGCGTGGTCGGCACCGGCCTCGGTGCCGCGCTCAGGGGAGTGTTCGCGGACTTCGGATGCCAGCTGGGTGCCGGCATGGCCGGCCTGACCGCCGCGGCATGTCCGACCGACGGCACGCCGACCACCGATCCGACCATCGATCAACCCACCGGTCAACCCACCGGTCACCCCGGCGGGCCGGTCATGACGCCCGAGCCCACGGCCGACTGTCGGCCCACCGACGGGACGTCGACGGGCTCGTCGTCGCTCTCCGTGGCATCGGGGGCGGCCCCCCAGCCGTCCCCCTGTCCGACGTCCTGACGGGGATCAGGATCGCCATCACCGCTGGTGGCGGTGGTGGTCAAGGTATGTTGACGGCATGTCCGGATCCGCGCCGGCTGCCCGCCGGCCCGTCACCGTCGTCACCGGTGCGAGCGGAGGCATCGGCGCCGCTGTCGCCGTCGCTCTGGCCCGTCAGGGGCACGACCTCGTCCTCGGCTATCTGCGCTCCCGCGAGCGCGCGGACGCGGTGGCCGCCGAGGTCCGGGCCGCCGGAGCCCGTGCCACGTGCGTCCGCGCCGAGGTCACGGACGACGACGACGTCGCCCGCCTCGTCGATGCGGCGGGAGGGCTCGGAAGGCTGACCGGCCTCGTCGCGAACGCCGGGCTGACAGCGCACATCGGCGACCTGGCCGACACCCCGGTCGAGGTGATCCGGCGGGTCGTGGACGTCAACCTGGTCGGCGTCCTGATCTGCGTGCGGCGCGCCGCGCAGGTGCTGTCCACGGCGCGGGGCGGGCACGGGGGGTCGATCGTGACGATCTCCTCCTCCTCGACCGCAACGGGGTCGCCGCACGAATACGTGCACTATGCAGCCGCCAAGGCGGGGGTCGAGACGCTCACGCTGGGGCTGGCGCGTGAGCTCTCCCGGGAGGGCGTGCGGGTCAATTGCGTGGCGCCGGGCCTGGTCCGCACCGGCATCCACGCGGACGCCGGCGACCCCGGCCGACCGGAGCGGATGGCGCCGCAGATCCCGATCGGCCGGGCCGCGGAGCCGGCCGAGATCGCCTCCGCCGTGGCGTGGCTGCTCGGGCCGGAGGCCTCCTACGTCACGGGGGCGACGCTGCGGGTGTCCGGGGGTCGCTGACGTCGGGACGCTGGACCCGATCAGCCCCCTGACGAGCGGCCCGCGGCCCGGGCGACCGCCGCTCGGCTGCGCCGTGCCGGCCGGGTGGCGGAGGCGGCGCGATCGTACCCGCGAGCCCCGGACCTCCCGGAGGACGACGCCGTGAGCCGGCTCGTCGCCCGTCGGCGGGCGAGCATGAATGCCGCCGGCGAGCATGAATGACCAGGAGAGCCGGGGTTCGGCGGCGGCCCGATCTGCCCGCGGCTCTGCCGCCGGACTCCGAACGCGTCGTCGGGATGTGCTGTAGATCACGTACGGCTTCTGCACGGACCGGCCTCATATGAACGGGATCGCCTCAGTAGCGGGAGATGTGGGATACAGTCTGCGCCACCCGTTATGCCCGCCTTCAGGGGGAGTCGTGGCTGCTCACTCGGAAACGAGGTCCTCGGTCGTACTCCGCTGGACCGGCGGGACGATCGCCGCCGTGCTCCTCCTGGCCGCTCCCTTCGGCCGCGGGGCTCCCGAGGCCGCCGCCGCGTTGACCGCGCCCGTCAATCCCACGCCGATGCTCATGGCGAGCACGGCGGATGCGTTCACTCCCAAGGCGGCCGCGCTCTCCCCGTCGGGGTGGACGGCGACGGCGAGCGACCAGGCGGCCGGCTACCCGGCGAGCAACGCCGTCGACGGGAAGACCGCCACGTTCTGGCATTCGTCGTACTCACCCACCCCCGTCCCGCTGCCGCACAGCATCACCATCGACATGCATGCGACCAACCCGCTGGTCGGGCTCACCTATCTCCCTCGGCAGGATTCATCCCGCAACGGCACGATCGGCAGATACTCGATCTCGGTCAGCAGCGACGGGACGAGTTGGGGCGCGCCGGTCGCCACCGGAACGTGGGCCGACGACAAGACCCAGAAGACCGCAGAATTCGCCGGCGTCAGCGCCCGGTACGTCAGGCTCACGGCGCTGACCGAGGCCGGTGGGCGCGGGCCCTGGTCCTCGGCCGCGGAGATCGGTCTTCTGGGCAACCCGGCAGTGGGTCCGGCTCTGCCGCGAACCGGGTGGACGGCTTCCGCCGACAGCCAGGCCTCGGCGGGCTACGCCGCCGGTAACGTCCTGGACGGCAACGCCCTGACCATCTGGCACACCCCCTGGGCCGGTACCGTTCCGCCGCTGCCGCACAGCATCACCATCGACATGCACGCCACCCGGGTCGTGTCGGGGTTGTCCTACCTGCCGCGCCAGGACTCCACCCTGAACGGGAGCATCGGGAAGTACTCCATCTCGGTCAGCGGTGACGGCAGCTCCTGGAGCTCGCCGGTGGCGTCGGGAACCTGGGCGAACGACCAGACGCAGAAATACGCCGTCTTCTCCCCGGTGTCTGCCCGGTTCGTCCGGCTGACGGCCTCCAGTGAATCCGGCAATCGAGGGCCGTGGTCGTCGGCAGCTGAGATCAACCTTCACGGCACGGCCCCGGCCGCGGCGGTCGGGGGTGCGTGGAGCCCGCCGATCGGCTTCCCCCTCGTGCCGGTCAGCGCAGTCGTGCTCCCGAACAACAAGCTGCTCACCTTCTCCGCCCTCGACGACCTGGTCTACGACAAGACCGGTGACGCCATCACCAAGGTGTCCATCCTCGACCTCAACACCGGAGCGGTCACCGAGCCGGCGGACGTCAACACCCACCATCAGATGTTCTGCGAGGGTCTCGCGTTGCTGGCGGACGGGCGGGTGCTGATCAACGGCGGTAGCAACACCACCGCGACGACGATATACGACCCGGTCACCGATACGTGGTCGGTGGGGCCGCCGATGAACATTCCCCGGGCCTACCAGGGCGATACCCTGCTCTCCACGGGCCAGGTGCTGACGCTCGGTGGCTCGTGGTACGACGCGGCCGGGAACAAGAACGGGGAGATATTCACGCCGAGCGGCGCGAGCGGTAGCTGGAAACGGCTGTCCGGCGTGCTCGCCGCCAACATCATGACGGCGGACCCGGCGGGGGTCTATCGCGCCGACAACCATGCCTGGCTGTTCGCGCAATCCGGTGGAACCGTCTTCCACGCCGGGCCCAGCAAGCAGATGAACTGGATCACCACCACCGGTAACGGCACGATCACCGGTGCCGGTAACCGCAGCGACGGCGGCGACGCCATGAACGGCAACGCGGTCATGTACGACATCGGTAAGATCCTCGTGGTCGGCGGGGCGCCGGCGTACCAGGACGCCGGGTCGGTGACGAACACACAGGCCACGAATCGCGCCTACACGCTCGACATCAGTGGCGGGCCCACCCGACCGGTCCTCTCCGCCAGGTCGTCGGACATGGCGTATGCGCGTGCCTTCAGCAACAGTGTCGTGCTACCCGACGGCGAGGTCCTCGTCCTGGGCGGGCAGCAACATCCGCAGCCGTTCACCGACAGCGGCGGTGTGCTGAGTCCGGAGCTGTGGGACCCGGCCACCGGAAAGTTCACCGTCATGGCGCCGGAAGCGATCCCGCGCAACTACCACAGCGTCGCGGTCCTGCTGCCCGACGGGCGGGTGTTCTCCGGGGGCGGTGGGCTCTGTGGCAGCTGCACGACGAACCACCTCAATGGGCAGATCTTCACACCGCCCTATCTCCTCGGCTCCGACGGGTCGCCGCGGACGCGGCCGGTGATCCAGACCGCTCCCGCGAACACCACCACCGGATCGACCGTCACCGTCACGACGGATTCCACCGGCCTCACGTTCGCGCTGGTCCGCATGCCGGCGGTCACGCACAGCGTCAACAACGACCAACGCCGCGTCCCGCTCACGGCGGCCGGTGTCAACGGCAGGACGTACACCCTCCAGATTCCCGCGGACAAGGGTGTCGTGCTCCCCGGGAACTACATGCTGTTCGCGCTCGACTCGACCGGCACACCGAGCATCGCCAAGATCATCAACATCCGGTGACCCATGGGGGCCCGGCCGTGCTCGGCGCAAGCCCCGTCGGTCGGTCATGACCTCCGCCCGACGTCCGACGAGGCGGGTAGGAGCGTCGGGAGGTCATCCGGGGTCCAGGGGGAGTTCTGCGGTCAGGCGCGTGCCCTCCCCGGGGGGACTCGCCACGACCAAGCGACCGCCGATGGCCTCGACCCGGTCCTTGAGGCCGACCAGTCCGGAACCCCGGCCCAGCTCCGCGCCCCCGACGCCGTCGTCGCGAACGTCGACGCGCAGTCCTCGTTCCGCCAGTTCCACGGCCACGTCGACGACGGAGGCGTTCGCGTGCTTCGCGGCGTTCGTGAGTGCCTCGGAGACGACGTAGTACGCCGTGACCTTCACCGGCCACGAGAGATTCTGCGGTACGTTCACCCCGAGCTGCACCGGGATCGGCGAGCGACGGGACAGCGATCGGAGGGCGACCGCGAGGCCGCCTTCGGCGAGCTGGGCGGGGTGTATGCCCCTGGAGATCTCCCGCAGCTCCTCGATCGCGGCGGTCAGGCCGCGCCCGATGTCGTCCAGATCCTGCTGGGTCTCGTACAGGTCGGCCTGTAGCCCGGCCTCCATCGCGCGGACGCGCAGCAACAGCGACACGAGCTGCTGCTGCGCGCCGTCGTGCAGATCACGCTCGATGCGGCGCCTGGTCTCGTCCGCGGTCGCCACGACGCGGGCGCGCGACGCCCGCAGCTCCGCCTGCGCCTCGGCGTTGGCGATGGCCGTGGCCACCAGCTCGGTGAATTCGACGAGCCGGGTCTCGACGTCGGCGGGCAGGACGTGCTCCTTGCTCGCCGCGGCGAGCATGACGCCCCAGAGCCGTCCCCCCACGTTGATCGGGGCCCCGACTCCCGACAGCAGGCCCGTCGCCTGTCCCCAACGGCGTGCATCCGCCCCGGCGTCGTCGCCGAGGGCGTCGAGCCGTACCGGCCGACCGGTCTGGTACACGAGTGTGCTGATGTTCCGGCCCCCCGGGCGTACTCGGGTGCCGATGGGGATCAGGGCGCCGGCTCGGCTCCACATGCCGACCGTCGTCGCGAACCCGTCGGGGTCGTAGCGGATCAGCACCACGCCGTCCGTGCCGTCGACGACGCGGCCGACCTCCTCGGTGACCGTGTGGAACAGCACCTCAGGCGGCACCGCTCTGGCGACGAGCGTCGCCACCCGGCGCAGGGCGGCATGCTCCTCGGCGACACGCTGAAGCTCGTCGCGCGCCTCCGCGTTCGCGATCGCCGTCCCGGCGAGCTCGGTGAAACGCGCGAGGCGCTGCTCCAACCCGGGCGGCAGGGCGTGCTCCTGCGTCGACCCCGCGACGACGATGCCCCAGATCCTGCCCTGGACCGTGATGGGCACCCCCACGCTCGACCCGAGGCCCCTGGTGCGGGCGTCCTCGGCGGCTCCACCGGACGACGACGAGTAGGTGTCGAGACGAGCGGGCCGTCCGGTCTCGAAGGCGATCGTGGTGACGTTGCGACCCCCCAGGCGGGCAGTGCTCGGTGGGACCGTGGCACCCGAGCGCTGCCACCCCGCGACGCCGAGGATCGTCTGCCCGCCGTCGTACCGTCCGATCAGGGTGAGATCGACCGGAAAGAGGCGACCGACCTCCTCGGCGATGGTTCGGAACACCGCGGTCGGTGGCTCACCCCGGGCAACCAGGGTTGCGACGTGCCGCAGCGCGGCCTGCTCGTCGGCCAGGGTGCGTACGTCGATGCGGGCCTGGGTGTTGGCGATGGCGATCGCGGCCAGCTCGCTGAAGTCGGCCAGTCGGTGCTCGATCCCCTCCGGGAGCGACTCCTCGCGCCTCGACGCCACGATCATGACGCCCCACAGCCGCCCCTCGACGGTGATGGGTGCACCGGCGGAGGAACGGATCCCCAGGTCGAGGGCGGCGCGGGAGACGGCGCCTTCGCGGTCGGTGAGCCAGTCGACGCGGGCCGGCTCCGCGCGCTCGAACACCAGTGTGCTGACGTTCGCTCCGCCCACGGGGTCACGGCGGCCCACCAGGTCGGCCCGGCCTGCCCTGCTCCAGCCCCCCACGACCTCGACCCCGACCGCGTCGTACCGGGCGACCAGTGCGAAGTCGACGTCCTCGAGCACCTGGCCGACCTCTTCGGCGACCGCCGCGAACACGACCGCCGGGGGCTCGCCGCGGGCCACGAGCGTCGCCACGCGCCGCAGGGCCGCCTGCTCGTCGGCGATCGTTCGCACCGATCGCCCCGCCTCCCGGTCCACACGTTCGTCAGGGGTGGCGAGAGTTCTCAGCACGCCGGCGCCGGCCACGGCGATCGAGGACAACATCTCCGCCTCGACGCCGGTCAGAACACGCCCGTCGGAACGGCCGACGACCAGCGTCGCCCCGGGCGGGTGGTCGAGTGACACGGCCTGGCACGTGACCGCGCCGAGGCCAGGCGCCTCGCGCCGGACCGCGCCGGCACCAGGGCGGACGTCGACGAGTGCGACGGCCACGCCGGGCCGGCCCACGGCGGCGACGACCTCGTCGTGGCAGAGCATCGCGGCGACGTCGGCGTCCAGCACCTGGGCGGTCCGCTCTACCAGCACCTGCGCCCCCGCGGTCGACGTCCCGGCCTGCGAGACGGCGGCGAGGAGTTCGGCCAGACGCTGGATCGGCGGGACCAGGGATCCCATCTCAGCCGCCCACCGCATCGCGCGATCGGCGGCCGGGGGCTTCCCGAGCCCCGTCGGTGCCTTCGACGCGGAGCCGGCGTGAGGACAGCACGCAAGGACTCCTTCGTGTCCCGGTCACGGACCCTTCAGAGGTACCCTGACCTGGCCGATCGCATGGCTCCAGTGCTTCGGGGGGGTCCGTGCGGAATCGGATGGACACGGTCTCACGTGTACCGCATCCGGTCGGCTGCCCGTTGTGGGCCCGCTCACACGGCTGCCGCCGTCGACCACTGCCGCCTCCGATGCTGCTGTTCCGGCTGGCAGGTAGATGGAGTTGGGTGCCTGCTGCAAGGACACCCGGGGGCGGGATGGGAGATCGTCGACAGGGGCTAACGAGGAGGCCGAGACCATGGCGAGCACCACCGGCCAGGAGGAATTCCTGGCCGTCATCCGCAAGAGCCAGGACGCCGTGATCGCTGTGGTCAGGAACTTGGCCAACACCGTCAGCGCAGCCGGTCCGAAGCTGGCGTCCGTCTCTGCGCCGCTCACGGACAATCTTCCCAAGCTGCCGTCCGTCAGTGTGCCCTTCGGAGACATGTTGCCCGGGCCGGAGGCCGCCGTGGCCAGCGCCTACGAGTTGGCCGAGCAACTGCTCGCCAACCAGCGGAAGCTCGCCGAGGAGCTGCTGAAGGCGAAACCGCAGGGCGCTGTGGCCGTCAGCTACGAGTTCGTGGAGCAGTTGCTCGCCAACCAGCGGCGGTTCGCCGAGGAGCTGCTGAAGGCAGCGGCACCACTGATGCCCGGCCACGCCGAGAGCGCGGCGGCGATCGAGACCTATAAGCCGGGCCAGGTCGTTCCTCGCGACGGGACCGTCGGATGCACGCTGCACCACGACATCCAGGACCACGTGAAGGCCGGTACCCGGTTCCCACCGTGCAGTCATCACCACGAGCACAGCGCGGGGTGCACCTGGCAGTACGTCTAGCCGAACGTCTGGCCTCGGTGGTCGCGACCCGCCACCTCCGAGTCGGCGGCGACTTCGGCGTACCTGCCGGGAGCCGGTTCCCGCCCTGCGGCCGGCCCAGCATCGCTGCACTGGTCATGCGGTTGGGCCATGGTCCGGCGGGACCGAACCCATGATCGCTGTGTCGCTGTGTCGCTGTGTCGGGTGTCCCGATCTGTGCAGAACCCGTACCGGCCGATGCCGCCGAGTGAGATCTTGAGGGCATGACGGATGAGCCCGAGGTCCCACCGCCTTGGGGAACGGCTCCGGATTCCGCCGGTCGCGCCGACGAGGGTGGGGTTCCGCCGTGGGGAACGGCGCCGGAGCCGGGACGACCGGAGCCGAGCGCGGCGGTCGCCGTCGGACGAACGGGACGTCCCTGGGCGGCCTGGGCGTCGCTGACCGCCGCCGCCCTGATCGTCGGGGCCGTCGTGGGTGGCCTGAGCGGTGGGCTCGACAGTTCACCGGGGACGCCCCCACCCGACGGCTCCTCGGACGTCGCCGACGGCATGACCCACCTCGGCGACCTGCGGCCCGGCGACTGCGTGGACGCCGACTTCCTGGCCATGGGTGTCACGAGCGTGCCGGTCGTCCCATGCGGCACGGCTCACAACGAGGAAGTCGTGGGCACCACTGTCCTTCAGCGCGCGACCTGGCCGGGGGCGGGAGCGGTCGGGACCGCCGTCCGGGCCGCCTGTGGCTCCTTCCTTCGCCACTACGTCGGCGCCCGCCCCGGCGCCCACGTACCGCTGGTCGGCTGGTATCCGCTCGCCGAGGCGTCCTGGTCGGCGGGTAACCGTCGGATCATCTGCGTGGTCGACACCGCAACGCACACGACCGGAACCCTCCGCGGGATGGCTTCCTGAGCCTGGCTCCCAGACGTCGTCTGGCAACCAGTCGCGAATGCTCGCACGACACGTCGGAACCTGCCAGAGTGGGGCCTGCACCTGTGAGGGGGGCGGTGTCGGGGGTCTTCATGCCGTTCACTTCGTCGCGCGTCGCTGCTTCCTGCGTGCAAGCCGTCCGCGGCCGGCGCGGTCGGCCCCTTCACAACCGCGCGGCCGCAGGTCTAGCGTCTGGCGCTCAGCGGTGGCGACATCTGGAGGCATCATGCTCAACGACGGCAGGTTCGAGGCCAACATCCCGGCTGCGGACATCGAGCGAGCCAAGGCGTTCTACGCGGATAAGCTCGGACTGACCCCCTCGGCCGAGCTCGTGCCCGGCTACCTGCGCTACGAGACGGCGGGCGGGACGGCGTTCAACATCTACGAGACGCAGTTCGCCGGGAGGGCCGGGCACACCATCGCCCAGATTCATGTCGCCGACGTGGAGAAGGAAGTCGGTGATCTCAAGGCCAAGGGTGTCGCCTTCGAGGTGTACGACGACATGCCGGGCGTCGAGTGGCGGGGCGACGTGGCTGTCATGGCCGAGATGGGCAAGGCCGCGTGGTTCAAGGACAGCGAGGGAAACATCCTCTGCCTCGACGAGCCCCCCACCAGAGGCTG
>Ga0335069_10009878_pt1 | contig 13565 bp, 15 predicted proteins | sample Lox_Sample_11_FD_206714 | JGI IMG/M metagenome (GOLD analysis project Ga0335069, IMG submission 206714) | Soil microbial communities from Loxahatchee National Wildlife Refuge, Florida, United States - Lox_Sample_1.1 | ecosystem: Environmental > Terrestrial > Soil > Wetlands | place: USA... | reverse complement strand
TTTTCTTAACTTCCATATTTAGGTTTATTATAAAATAATTTTCCCGATCAGTGATTTTCAATATAGCCACCGGCTTGCCTGACCTGCAAATACTATAATGAATCTCAGCATGAAACTGCCGAAGATTACAAGTATTGCCGGCAAAATAGCAGGAATGTGGTATTTCCTTAATTCCAGAACTTCAAGCAATGCAGGGATTAGCATTCCCATGATAACAACAAATATCCAGAACACTGTAGTATAAGGGCCACCGAGGAACATGTTAGCCGCATCAATCTGAACCTGTGTACTTGCCAGGAATCCCATAAACATGTGAATGATCAGGAATAATTCAATCCCTATCAGTACGAGGTCTATCCTCGCGAACTGTTTTCTTTCATCAGTATTTTTTGATATTATCAGGGTTGCAGCGGCACCTGCCGAAAGTCCGGATGCCAGGAATAAGGGCCCCAGAATTGAAGTGTTCCAGAACGGCCGTGCATTGAATGCTGATAACAAAATTCCTGTATAGATACCTAGTACTAATGCGTAAATCAGCATAACCCAGGCCAGTATTTTCTTATACCTGATGAAGAACTTTTCGACAGAGTAAAGCACACTGTATTTCCAGTCCCATCTTGGGAACAGTTCCCTTATGTGCAACGCTGCCCATATAAATGAGACGGGGGTGATTACCATCAGTACCCAGGCACCCCACGACATGGGTGACTGCAGCTTAATATTCACATACAATTGCCAGAAATAGGCTTTGTGCCTGAGGTCCAGAAACAATGCAAGCAGTCCGAGAACAAGCAGAAAAGGAGCCAGCATCGGAGTAATCCTCACAGCAGCTTTGTAATCCTCCTCTCTTCCCCTGATATAATATATGGCTGCTATTGCCAGTATCCCAGCAGCCATTCCACCGAGAAAGAGATAGAGAGGAATTGGCCAGTGCCAGATGTTAAGGTGCGGGTCCACCATCAGGTTATTTCTGCCACTGACTATTAATTCTTCGTTCATGTTATTCCGTATTATGGAGTTTTAAATGAGAAAATAGAGTCTCGGATCTGTACCTGCTTCAGGAATAAGTGTCTTATACTTCCTCCGCTTCAGGATCATGGTTACTGAACTGTTAGGGTCATCCAAATCGCCAAAGTAGATGCATTTTGTCGGACAAACATCAGCGCATGCGGTGCTAAGCCCATTTTTAAGGCGATGGTTACAGAATGTGCATTTATCGACATAGCCATCGGGATGCGGGTACCTTGCATCATAAGGGCAGGCAGAAATACAAGCTCCACAGCCGATGCATTTTGAATGATTAACGAGAATAATTCCACCTTCAGCAAAATGACTTGCTCCCGTCGGGCAGCAACGGACACAAGGAGCATTATTACAATGGTTGCATCTTTCCGATCTTAATTCAATTTCAAGCTGGGGATACGTCCCGTTAAGCCTCTCCACCACCCAGTCGCGGCTGAATCCTGATGGTACATTGTTTTCAGTCTGGCAGGCTACAACACAATCGCTGCATCCCACACATTTCCTGGTATCAACTGCCATTGCATATCTCATAATGATACCTCCTTCCCTGCATTCTCTGTTACAAACGTTACAAAATTCGATCTCATTCCGGTTCCGCCCATCAGCGGATCGTAAAGAACTTTTGTTATCATTTGTGTATCGCTCGCCCCCTTTCCGAAGCATCTCTTCATTTGTTTTTGCTTATGCCCGAATCCATGGACCATATAAACCGAATCCCACCTAATTCTTTCAGTGACCCTCACTTTTATTGGAAAATCGGTAGTGACTCCATCCTGATTCTTAAGCCATATATACTGTCCAGTGACAAGACTCCATTCCTTCGCGACTTTTGGGTTAATCCAGACGCTGTTCTCATGCATAAGGTCCGTGAGATTGGGGTTATTTGATGTTCTGCTGAAAGTATGCATTGGTGCCCTGCCATAGATAAGCCTGTAATAGCCGTCCTGTGGCTCCTCATGAGCAGTATATTTTGGCATTGCATCAAAACCTGCGGCTTCAAGAGATTTTGAGAACAGCTCTATCCTGCCTGAATCAGTAGGAAATTGCACATTTTCATCCTCTGCAAAGTACAGGTCATCGGCTTCCCTTTCAAAGTTTTTAACCCCAAGACTTTGCATTTCCTCAAGCGATGACTTAACCTGTTTTAACTGCCAGTCGAGCAAATCTTCCTGTTTTTCAAACGGAAAATAGCTTTCAAGCCCAAGCTTCAATGATAATTGCCTGGCAATCCAGTAACCCGGCCTGGTTTGATTCAAAGGTTCAGTCGATTGCATTCTTAAAGCGATGGAAGGTTTCCTGTGCGGGCTGATTCTCAGGCTGTCATACCTTTCAAGATATGTGCATTCAGGTAATACAACATCAGCCCAACCAGTTATCTCCATGGGCATTGTGTCAATTGCAACCAGTAGTTCCAGATTCTGAATAGCTTTTATTGTATTTGCCTGGTTAGGAATAGTCGAGATAAGGTTAGTGCCGTTTACAATCCATCCCTTTACCAGATAACCCGGATTATTTTCCGGGATCGAGGCATCGATGAGCACATTTGAAACCGGCGAACTGGCTATCGGAAACTTGCCGGGAAAAGCATCCTGCCATGTCCTGGATGGTTTTGGAAATCCAGGCAATTTATATCCTGGCACCGATGCTTTTGATGGCCTGTAGAATCCCCCCCTTCGACCCCACGAACCCAGTAAGGCATTTAGTATTGCAATAGCCCTGATTCTCTGGGTATCATCGCCATACCAGGTTACATGGCGTCCCGGATGAACTATGACTGCAGGTGCTGCGCTTGCCATTTCTTTGGCTGTACGTTTGATTTTGTCGGGACTGATTGTTGTTATTCCATAAGCCCACTCAGCAGTGAAATTTTTCACATGTTCCCTTAACTGATCAAACCCCGTGCAATATTTATCCACATACTTTTTATCGTAGTATTCATTATATATAATCTCGTGCATCCAGGCCAGCAGCAGCGCGATGTCTGTCGATGGCTTAATCGGCAGCCAGTACTTCGATTTGCCTGCAGCAGTTGAAAATCTTGGGTCAACAGTAATTATCGTAGCTCCGTTATCAATGGCATCGGACATTTCCTGTATCTGACCGTTATGCATATTTTCTCCTATGTGTGACCCAATGAGAACAAGGCACTTTGTATTCCTTATGTCAGTTATTTCAGGAGAATAGGCTTCCTCGCCAAAGGTTGCAAAAAAGGCATCATCCCTCGGTCCCCTGCACTGGGCATAAGATGGTTCCGCAATATTCTCGGAGCCATAAGCTTTAAGAAGTGTTGTAAAATATGAGCTCCCGGAACCATGAGTGAACAGAGCCATTGAAGATGGCCCGTATTTTACTGATATTTCCTTCATCCTTCCCGCGATGTAGTCAAAAGCTTCATCCCAGGTTGCTTCCCTGAAAATTTGTTTTCCCCTTTCTGCTGTCCTTAGCAGCGGTGTCCTTAATCTCTCGTTATCATTATACATTCCGACACCTCCGGTTCCCCTCGGGCACAGCCTGCCGTTACAATGCTGGTCCTGGTCATTCCCAATTATCTTCCAGATTTTTCCGTTGGATTTTTTATATACCCAGCCAGCGCATTTCCAGAAACAAACCTCACAATAGGTAGGGGTTCTCTTTAGATCAAGATTCAGGCTGCCGGTATTCCCCGGCTGAGAGATCAATTCCATGGCCTTCATTGTACCGGCACCTGTTGCCATAAATCCTGCTCCGGCCACCGAAATCTTAATAAATTGTCTCCTGTTTGTCATCGTTTTTCTGAAACTTTTCAGGTATTTTGAAATTTAAATTTCTGCCAGGTTTACCGTGCAACATCAAGTTGTCAGTTTATGCATTATAAATCAATATATTAACTGACCAGAAATAATTATGTCACATCAAGGGAAACTTGTTTTATACTTGATTCAAATGTATTTATTGGGATAGTTTCAGAATGTGATACATATCACATTATTAAGTGCATGTAGTCACAGTTATGACAGGTGGAGGCAATTTAAGCTCTAATTCTTAAAATGCCATAGGTTTGTCAGGATAAGGCAAATGATAAAGAACATATTTTGCGCAAACATTATGAACATATGTTCATTATATTTGTATCGGATTTTGTTCTTGTATTAAACAGTTTTATTCAAATTATAATAAGTTATGAAAATAGCAGTTCCCGTAACCTACGACAAACTGGTGGATACGCATTTCGGTCATTGTGATTCCTATGCAGTATATTCGCTCTCCGAAACCAATGAGATTGTGGAAGTAAATACGATTAAATCGCCCGCCGGATGCGGATGTAAATCTGATATTGCACCCCGGCTTGCTTCTTTTGGAGTCAGTGTAATGCTTGCCGGCGGAATAGGTGTCGGTGCAGTCAATGTTCTGAATAATAATGGTATTGAAGTCATAAAAGGCTGTTCCGGCAGGGCGGAAGAAGTAGTCAGAAAATACATCGAAGGCTCGGTTGAAGACAGCGGAAGTACATGCGATCATCACCATTCCCATTCACCCGGAGAACATACATGTCATCACGGTTAAACAATAATTGACTCTGATTCTGAATGCAGCTTGTACCATCAAGACCTTTAAAAGAAATATGGCTTAAATCGGCTGTTACAGGATCAATCTGGGCCTCGGTGGAGATTGTCCTGGGAAGTTTCCTGCATAACCTGAAAATCCCTTTTACAGGTTTGATTCTGTCATTCATTAGTGTATGGCTGATCGTTTCATTTCTTCAGGTTTGGAAAGAACCTGGTCTTGTCTGGAGGTCAGGGCTTATATGTGCCATGATGAAAGCTGTATCGCCGAGTGCAATAATCCTTGGGCCAATGATTGGCATACTTGCAGAGGCAATCCTGATGCAGGTTTTCATATTTATCTTTGGCAGGAACCTTCTCGGTTATATCATTGGCGGCATCTTTGCAGTACTGAGCACACTGATTCAAAAAACAGTCAACCTGCTAATTCTGTACGGCTTCGACCTGGTGAAGATAGTTACTGACCTCTATCATTTTGTTTCAAAACAGATCAGTATCCGCGGCGTAAGTCCTTTAATGGTTTTGCTGATCATTGTCCTGTTCTATTCGGCTATAGGAATTGCCGGCGCTATTTCAGGTTATCTCTCAGGAAGGGGATTCTCAAAAGAAGATTCCAGTCGGGATCAGGAATTGGACTTTAACTTCCAGTCAGGGAACAGGATAAAGAAGGGCCCGGCTCCAGGCGAAAAGTACTCACTTATCCTGCTGACAGTAAATATCTTATTTATTACAGGAACACTTACCCTAATCAATTCAGATCTTACAATCGCGGCTGTACTTGCAGGAATTTGCTATGTTCTTTTCAGCTATTTAAAATACAGCAGGTCAATAAGAAGACTGCTGAAGATTAAATTCTGGCTGAGTTTTATAATAATTACATTCTGCGCGGCATTTTTATGGGAAGGAGTTTCCACCGGGGAATATTTCAGTATGCCAGGGTTACTGGTTGGTTTAAAGATGAATGCCAGGGCGGTAATCCTTGTTCTTGGATTCTCAGCCATCAGCATTGAACTAAAGAACCCGGTAATCAAATCGATATTATTTCGCAATGGGTTAGAATCGGTTTACCAGTCGCTGGATCTTGCATTTTCCGCACTCCCTTTTCTCCTGTCCAGTTTATCTGAACGGAAAGAAAATAGCGCTTCCGGCATTTCTCGCAGTTCTTTAAAGGGTCTTCTCAGCAAGGCTGATATCCTGCTTGACTTATTTAAAAAGGAACACTTTAAAAGGCCGGAAATTATTATTATAACCGGAGAGATCCACCAGGGGAAGACAACACTGGCCAACAAGACAGTTTTGCGCCTGAAAGAAGAAAATTTCCGGGTTGGAGGATTTTTGTCACCGGGAGTAAACAATGATAAGGGAAGGGTTGGATTCAGGCTATATGACATCGATACTGCTGAGCAATACGAATTATGCTCAACAGAAGGCAGAGGTTATGGTATAAAAACAGGAAAATATTCTTTCAATCCCGAAACCATAAATACAGGCTCCCATATTCTTGACCCTGAAAACTCAAAGGATAAGCAGCTTATTGTAATTGATGAGATTGGCCCGCTTGAGCTTAGCGGGAAAGGATGGTATCATGCAATAGAGAGATTATGTTTATATTCGACGGTTACTCAGCTGTGGGTTGTCAGAAAGAAGCTTTTAGACCGTGTTACCAGGAAATGGAATACCGGAAATGTATATATTTTTGATATTTCCGCAGAAAACGAGGAGCTAATAATCGCTGGAATAATTAAGCTGGTAAGGGATAAAGCCGGTCTGATGACCACGTTACCGGATCCGGCACACTGAGAATTCAGTAACTTTTCAGTTTATAACGTGATTCATCCCTCCCGTTCAGAAAATTTGTAATTACCATTGCCAGGTCATCACTGATCATGTACCATGTTCTGGTACCCTTTTTTTGCCTGACTAATATCCCCCTGTTTCTTAGAATTGAAAGATGCTGGGAGATAATTGATTGAGGTACGTCCAGCCTTTTTACAATTTCGTTGACACAAATCTTGTCGCTCAGCAGCAGCTGCATTATTTTCAACCTTACCGGATGAGATAGTGCCTTGAGTGTTTCGCTGAATTTCTCGTATTCATTCACTTCCGGTAAAGAATTGGGATAAGAATTTTCTGTTAACTGATTCATCTGAATGAATTTAAGAACTTCGAAATATCCTGCCGTGTTTGCGGAACAACCATCTGAATGTTGTTTTCACGAAGGACTTCCATGACCTTAGCCCCGAAACGTCCAGCCACAATTATACCAGCTCCCCTGGCTATAAGCATTTTAGCGGCATCAAGGCCAGCCTGATCCTTTTTAAATCTGAATGAATTCTCAATAAATTCTAGATCACCTGTGATTGAATTAAAAAGGCAATACCATTCACATCTTCCAAAATGCAAATCGATTACGGATTTCTTGTGGTTTTCGGAGGCTGCAATTGCAACAATCATCACATCATGTGTTAAGAATTATATCACCGGATTTGCAAACCGGACAACAAAGTGTTCCCTTCCCTGCCAGAGTAAAACTGATGCGACAGCTGTTACAGATGTACCATTCAGCAACTGACGAGTTCCCGTTTGCAAACCGAATGGGCTTTCCTTCAACCAGGGCCCTTGCGACTTTTCGCCTGGCACTTTCATAAATTCTTGTAAAGGTGGGTCTGGAGATATTCATCAAAAGGGCAGCTTCGGCCTGCTTTAGAAGCTCATAATCACACAGATTCAAGGCTTCGTATTCCTCAAATCCAAGAATCACCGCCTCTGATTGCTTACCCTGGAGACCAAGTGGCTTAAATCCGAAAAAACTAGGCGCCTTCTGAACCAACCTGTCCTTTTTATTCCGGGACATACGAATATTTTTGACAAATATAATGAACAAATGTTCATATTACAAGGCGTATCACAACAGATGAATACAAGATAAATGCACGGTCTTTAAATTGGCAGAGCAATAAAAGCTCCCGGTATCGCTGAAATCACCGGGAGCAGTTATTCAAGATCACATCCGCTTTTTTCATTCAATATCAAGCAGATGGCTCATTTTTAATTTATTTACAACAGAATCCGCTACGCTCCCTCTTTCTTTTTTGTATTAATCCCAAACGGGTAATATAAGGGACATACGCTGATTATACTTGTTAGCAGGAATACTCCTCCGATAACCATGAGAATAATCCCCAATGTTCCGCTTATAACCTTTGTGAAGAATAAAACTGCAATTACGATTGCAACTACAACTCTCAGAATCCTGTCGAGATTGCCCATGTTCTTTTTCATAATTTCGATTTTTTAGTAAGTTGAATTATTATTTAATTACATCTTTCTGATTATAAAATAGTTTCCCGGTTAAAACAAGTCCAGTAAAGACAAAAACTGTGAATACCAGGCTGCTGACTGAAAGCTGCATCCCACCTGAAAGTATATGTCCGCTTGTGCACCCACCTGCCATCCTGGCGCCGAAGAGCAACAGGAATCCACCTGCAAATGACCATAAAATTCTGTTCAGGGGTGACTTTCCTTTGAACCTGATCCAGTTACTGTGGAGTGTGGTTATCCTGAATTCTTTACTGGAAATTGAAAGAATAAGTCCTGAAAGAAATGCTCCTCCAAGGAATTCCAGTTCCCATGTTCCGGGTTCTTTTATCTTTTCAAAATAGGGATTACCTGTAAAACCGGTCACAAAATCGGCAACCATTGGATAAGCAGTTGAAGCACCTATAAAATGGTTAGCCACAAATGAAAGATTAACAAACACATTTAATGCTGCAAGGGCTATTCCAGCATATAGCCATCTCTTCCCGGAATTGTTCACCCTGCCTTTCAATCTGAAAGCAAGCACAATAAACAAGGATCCGATGATCAGGGTTGCTATCAAATAGAGAGGCCTGCTGTTTCCCAGAAGGCTGAATAGTGAAATGCTTCCCAGGTCAGGGTTTGCAAGGCTCTTAATAACCGGGAATGAAAGCGTGTAAACAAGCCCGCCTGCCAATCCTCCGGCTATGCCAGCCAGGGCATCTATTGATCCCTCACCCAGAGAAACAGCCATTGTTCCCGGGCAATATCCCAGAATTGCCATCCCGGTACCAAATACAATCCCTCCAATTACCAATCCACCAAGGATGACGGGTTTAAGATGGAATGAACCAAGCCCGGTAACAGTCTCAACTGCCACGAGTATGGCTCCCAGTCCGACTGCTGCAGCTAATGCCTTTGCCACCGTGAGGTCCCCGAGAATTGCCAGGCCGCTGATAGTATCAAAACGGTTAAGTTTCGCGTACCGGAGTATTGATCCAAATGCTAAACCTATCAGAATTGCAGTCATTTTACTTTATTGATTCTGTTAATGATAAAATCCTTGGTTTTCACACCTACTATCCTGTCAACTTCTTTCCCGTCACTGAACAGAACAATTGTAGGGATTCCCCTAATCGAATATTTCGATGCCAGGGACCGGTACTGTTCAACATTGACCTTGCATACCTTGACATTACCAGGTACTTCATCTGCAACTTCATTCAGCACCGGTGCCATCATTTTGCATGGTACACACCAGGATGCCCAGAAATCGACAAGTGTGATATTACTCTTAACCTGGAGCTGGAAATTCTTGTCAGTCAGTTCCAATATCCTGTCGCTGTTCTCAACCATGGGGATATTCTTCATTTTCCTGAAAGAGTAAATGAAATATCCGGCGAAAAACACCACCACAATTGCGATAATATAAGTAATCTTCATATTAAGCCTCCATCAGTTTTTTACTCGATGTTTTAATCTGGTTGACATATTCTGATGCAGCAAGCGCTGCAATTGTCCCGTCCGCCACAGCCGTTGTAACCTGCCTGTACTGTTTTGCTGTACAATCACCAGCTGCATAAACTCCTTCAACGGCCGTCTGCACTGACCCGCTGACTGGAATTTCACCTCTCCTGTTCAGTTTGATGATTCCTTCCAGGAACTCCGTGTTGGGGATATAGCCGATGAAAATAAATGTGCCATCAATTCTCCTGTTTGTTATCTCTCCAGTCCTGAGATTTTTGATTTCAGCCATTTCCAGCTTCTCAAAGCCATGAAAACCTGCTACAGTTGATTCCATTATAAAATCTATCCTGGCATTGCTCCTGGCTTCTTCAATTGCGTGCTCAAATGCCTGGAAGCGATCAAACTGATGGACAACCGTTACTTTGGACGCATATTTTGTCAGCGATACAGCTTCTTCAAGTGCAGAATTTCCTCCGCCGACCACAATGATCTCCTTGCCGGTAAAAAAATCGCCGTCGCAGGTGGCACAATATGATATTCCCTTTCCTTTCAGCTCATTTTCACCCGGTACACCAAGTGTTCTTGGCCGTCCGCCCGGAGCCAGTATTACCGAATCTGCCGAGTATTGAGAACCGTCTGTGAGGGATATCTTCTTTCTTTTATTTTCAAGATCAATCCTAATTATTGAAATATTTGACCTGAGTTCACACCCGAATCCCAGTGCCTGTTTTTTCATTATTCCGGCAAGCTGGAACCCGCTGATGCTTTCAACACCTGGATAGTTGGCAATCTCATGGGTCAGCACCATCTGTCCTCCCGTTATCCCTTCATCGAGAATGAGAGTCTTCATCCTGGCCCTGGAGAGATAAATACCTGCAGTAAGACCTGCCGGTCCTGCGCCTATTATTACAGCATCAAAATGATCCATTTTCTCCTTTTCATTATACATTCACAGTTGCAGAGAACTCCTTATCGAGGATTGTCCTTACCTGCTCTTTCGTCTGGATGCTTGAGGTGGCTTTTACTACTTTGCCATTCTTATAGTAAATTGTAAAAGGAATACCCATGAAGTTTCTTACTTCTGGAAGGTTGCGTATAACATGAGATTCAGGATTATCAAATTCCATATCGAAGAATTTGACATGGTTATATTCTTTTTCAAGTTCTTCAGCAATGCCATAGACAGGTATGCACATTGGACCCATTCTTCCGCATATAACCATTACATTTTCGTTCTGGTTAACAGCCTTCTGATGATCAGATGCCGATTCCAGATGATTTAGATTTGTGTACAACATTTTGTTCAGTTTAAAATTATGCAGCAAAAATAAATACAAAATCCGGCGCATTTACTGGTTCCTTGTTCATGTATGATAATTGACTGGTTGAAAAAGAACAACTTTTTTATTGATTTAGATTAAATTTGTCGGATTATTCAGAATATATGAGGACCATACTGGAAGCAGATAACGATTTTTTTTGTGATATAAAAGCACCGTGCTTTCAGAATCTGCAACACGAAGAGGCGGATCTTGTAAAGGGAAGTAAAACTCAGGTCCTTTTCAGAAAAGGTGAGAATCTTACTAAGCAGGGAGCTTTTGCATCCTATATCTTATTTGTTATCAATGGATATGCAAGGCAGTATCTTGAAGGGGAAGGGAACAGGGACTTTAATCTGAAGATTATCATTCCCGGTGAGTTTGTTGGGCTCTCGGCCGTATTTAACACTAATATTTTCAATTATTCCTCTGTTGCCATGACTGATTGCCAGGCCTACCTTATTGAGAAAGATGCAATAGCGACGCTTGTCAAGCAGAATGCAATGTTCGCGTACGGAATAATCAGGAAATACTGCGAGCAAAACACCAACCTTCTTGACACGGTGGGAAAATTGCTCTTCAGGCAGATGAACGGAAGGCTTGCTGAGACTTTGCTGTATATAGATAGTTTGAATAAATCACATGAGAGTTTATTCCAGTACCTAAGCAGAAAAGACATTGCCGATTTTGCAGGAATTTCAATGGAGAGCGCGGTAAAGCTGCTTAAAGCGTTTGAAAAAGACGGCATCATTGAACTTCACGACAAAGACATCATACTATTAAAACCCGGGTTACTCGAGGAGATCAAAAAGAGAGGGTAAAAATCATCTGATATCCCATACTCACCTTTTCCACAGACGTTCCATTTCCTCGAGGGTCTTTCCCTTGGTTTCAGGTACCAGCTTCCATACCAGGAGTGCGGCCACAATTCCCATTATGCCATAGAGCCAGTATGAAAAGCCATGGTTGAACCTGGCAGTAAGCATTTGATTATCGTTTAGGACCGGAAAGGTAAAGGATACAAGCCAGTCGGCGACCCACTGTGCTGCCACGGCAATAGACATTGCCCCCCTGATACTGTTGGGAAATATTTCTGAAAGTAACACCCAGGTAACGGGACCCCAGCTCATCGCAAAGAAAGCAACATACAACAGCATAAAAATCAATGCCGACACACCTTCGTGGTGAGCATAAAATGAAAAACCAAGTGCCATCATGCTCAGCGCCATGCCTGATGCTCCAATAATCATAAGTGGCTTTCTTCCAATCCTGTCAACTGTGAGTATCGCAACCACGGTGAAAGTAAGGTTAACAGCTCCTACAATGATCGTCTGCAGCAGTGAAGAATCAGTTGAAGCGCCCATATTCCTGAAGATATTACCGGCATAGTACAGGACCACATTTATCCCGACTAACTGCTGAAATACGGAAAGCAGTATCCCGATCAGTATCACGAAAAATCCAAATGAGAGCCAGGGGGCACTTTTCTCATGAATTGTCCCTTTTATCTCTTCAAGAATATCATTTCCGCCTGCTTCTCCGGCAATTCTTTTCAGTATTGCAAGTGCTTTGTCGTCACGTCCTTTCATCACAAGAAACCTGGGTGTTTCAGGAACAAAAAAGAGCAGAATTAAAAAAATTCCTGCGGGAATCGCACCAGAGAGGAACATCCATCTCCATCCCTCATTTAAAAGCCAGGCGCTATCGCCACGGCGTGCTATGAAATAATTGACAAAGTAGATCACGAGCATTCCCAGGATTATTGCAAACTGGTTCCACGAAACAAGCTTGCCCCTCATTGATGCCGGTGCAATTTCAGCAATATACATCGGGGAAATCATCGATGCGATACCCACACCGATACCGCCAATGACCCTGTAAAAGAAGAACGAATATACCGGCAGTACCGGAAAGAGATTCAAAGACTCCGGCTTCCATGCACCAATGGCTGAAATGAGGAATGCTGCAGCTGCAATCATCAGTCCTTTCTTCCTTCCAAAAGATTTCGAGATGAACCCGGCAAGCGCCCCGCCAATAATGCATCCAATGAGGGCGCTTGAAATCACGAATCCCTTTATTATATCCGCAGTATCCTTAAGCGCATCACCTTCAAAAGCCAGGGATTTCCTGAGGAACATTACTGCCCAGAGAGTGACCAGGCCAATCAAAACAAGTGAGGATACCCCACCTTTGTTAACACCCAGCAGACGTACTAACTGGCCCGATATTACCAGGAAGACCAGGTAAACTACAAGAGTCAATATTATCTTGTACTGACTGATAAGTTCTATTGTATAATCGTGGCCCGGTTCATTCAGGATCGGTGATATGTACAGCCCGACCAGCGATTTTTCAGCACCGTTTACAACCGCGGTGTCGTAGCCGAACAGTAATCCACCAAGAGTTGCAACTAAAGTCAGTGCAATTATATACGCATGATTCCCCTTCATGCAGTACCTTTTTTAATTATGTAAGCCGGTATTTCCTGTCGATAATCAGTATCCCCACTTTCTCATTGCTGCAAGATCGTCCTTTACGCAATCCAAAGGCGTCTCATTCTGGTATGATTCCTGCTCGATTATCAGGAGCCATGCACCGTTCTTAATGGCCTCGTCCACAACATTATTAATGTCGAGAACACCCTTCCCGAGCACTGTGCTGTCGTGCTGACCATCCTTGTTTTTCTCCTTCAGAACATCCTTAACATGAAGCGATTCAAACCTTCCCGGGTATCTTTTTATTATATCGACCGGGTTCGTCCCGGCAGCATTATAAAGGTTGGCGATATCAAATTGCTGCATAGTCTTGGCAGGATCGGTATTCTTCATTATGATATCATATATCTTCATATTTTTAAGCACAATATCCTCGAAGAAATCGTCGTGGTAACCGAACTTCATACCATATTTGTGGGTCA
>Ga0335069_10009876_pt1 | contig 13566 bp, 13 predicted proteins | sample Lox_Sample_11_FD_206714 | JGI IMG/M metagenome (GOLD analysis project Ga0335069, IMG submission 206714) | Soil microbial communities from Loxahatchee National Wildlife Refuge, Florida, United States - Lox_Sample_1.1 | ecosystem: Environmental > Terrestrial > Soil > Wetlands | place: USA... | reverse complement strand
CGTGGACAGCAGGAGATCGCGCTTGTCGGTGAAGTAGGTGCTGACGATGGCCGTGCTTGAGCCGGCCAAGTCTGCGACGCGGCGGAACGTGAGGGCGGTGATGCCCTCCTGAGCGACGAGACGCGCGGCCAGCGAGGTGACGTGGTCGCGCTGCCGCTCGTGGTCAACCTGGATGGGCATGTTGTGAGGATGCCGCATAACCGACCACATGACAACTGTCAGATGACACTTGTCAGATGACAAGTGTCATGCGATGATGGCTACGGCAGCGGACCTGTCCGCGACTCCCCGGGAGGACCTTATGGTGCATACCCCCACGCGCGGTGATGGACCGGCCCGTTTCGGGCCGGGGGTACCGCTGATACCCGAGATCGGACCGGGGATTCTCGAGTCCGGCGTCTATACCGATCCGGAGCGCTACCAGCGCGAGCGGACCGCGGTGCTCGCGCCAAGTTGGCAGGTCATCTGCCGGTCGTCGCAGATTCCGCAGCCGGGCGACTTCATCACCTGGGAGGGGCAGGGCGAGACGATCGTCGTCACGCGGCGTCGCGACGGTGGTGTGAGCGGGTTTCACAACGTCTGCCAGCATCGCGGTGCGCGGATCGTCAAGGAGCCGTCTGGTTGCGCCCGGCGGTTCAGCTGCCGCTGGCACAACTGGGTGTACGACCTGCGCGGGGCCGTGGTCGGCGTCCCTGACCGGGAAGACTTCGACCCCGTTGCCCTGGACGGGCTGGCGGCGCCGGGCATCGAATGCGCCGAATGGGGCGGATGGGTGTGGGCTGTGCTCGCTGGACCGGGTGCGGCACCGCCCTTGGCCGACTGGCTCGGCCCGGACATCACCACCGACCTCGGCGCCTACCGCATGCAAGACATGCAGCTGGTCGAGAAGCTGGCGTGGGATGTGCCAGTCAACTGGAAGGTCATCATCGACGCGTTCAATGAGAACTACCACGCCGCGCACCTGCACGCCAAGAACACCACGCCACAGGACGTCAAGGACGGCCGGTTCAGCACCTATTTCGTGTTCGGACGGCACGCCATGATGGTCATTCCGTATAAGGGCGTGCTGGCCCGGCTGCGGGAGGCCCTCGACCATCAGGGCACCGCCATCTGCCACTACACCGTCTTCCCGACCGCGGTGTTCAACTGCAACCCGACGCACATCCAGCTGTTCCGGGCGGTCCCGCTGTCGGTGGACCGCAGCCGATTCGAGTGCTGGGAACTGCGATACGCCGACCCCGACCAGGGCTACCAGGACGCGGTGAGCGAGCACTGGGGACGCCTGAAGAAAGTGGTCGCGGAAGACGTTGAGATCTGGGACGAAGTCGCCGCCACCCGCGACTCGTCCGCGTACCGCCGTAACATCCTCAACAACCGGGAATGCAAGATCACCGCCTTTCACCGCAGCATCGAGGAGATGCTCGACGGCTGATAGGAGGTCCGGCGCCGACCAGCCAGAGCACCCGCTTGGCATCTGCCAACTCCCCCGCACGGGACGAGGTGTTGACGACGCTGGAATACCGCCGCCAACACCTCGTCCCGCCGAACCCTTCCCGGCTATGAGTACCCTTCCGGGCAGCTAGACGTGCCAGAGCTTCTTGAACTGGGCCTGGTAGCCGGTGACACCGACGTAGAAGCCTCCACTGTCGAACTTGGCTTGCCCGATGTTGCCCGGAGTGAGCAGCTGGGTCGGCAGCAACGCGCTATTGGCCGGAGCGAGGCTGTCACCGACGAATTGCCTGGCGAGCATGTCGACGACGCGCCAGCCGAGGATGCTGGTCGCGAATCCCGCCCATACCGCCTCGGTACCATTGCGCAGCGCCTGCAGGTTCGCCGCGCTGGGCGTCTCACCGCCGATCTTGACCTGCTGCGTCAGCCCGGCCGCCTGGAGCGCCGCCGGTACCCCGAGAGAAAGGTCACCGAAGGAAAAAATCACCCACTTCGTTTGCGGACTTCGCTGCACCGTGCTGACGACCGACTGTGGCGTTCTGGTGCCCAGATCGGTGACCGCTTGGTCGACCACGTTGACATGGCAGGCCGGGCAGTACTTCATGACCGTGTCACGGAAGCTGTTCGTGTAGACCTGCAGAATCGGGTACGCCGAGATCGTGAACACGGCAATCGTCGTCGGCGCTTTGCTCTGCGCCACGACGTAGGCGCCGGTCATCTCGCCCCACTTCATTACCTGGGCGGACGAGTCCAGACTCGCCGAGATCACTGGTGGCTCGGCCGTGTCGGTCGTCGAGTCGGAAATAGCGATGGCGCCTTGCTGCTGAGCCATTTTGAGTTGTGCCTCAACTTGGCCCGCTGGCGTCCCGGAGAAGTGAACGGCGCTCGGATTGCGCTGCAGTGCGAGTTCGAAGGCAGCCTGCGAGGCGTTCGCCTCCGTGCCGATCGGGATGCGCTGATACTTCCAGCCAAGAAGCGCCGCCGCCTGCGCGATCGCTTCGTCCTTCTGCATCGAGACTGGCTGCGGGGTCTCAAGAGAGATGACATATTTGCCGGTGGGGGGTTTCTTGCTCAGCGGCGGCAGCCCCAGACTCTGGGGCGGGTTGAGGTACTTGGCGACGATTGCCTGGGCCCCGGCGACGTCGATGCCGGCGGCGTCGACGCTCGCGCCGCTCGATGCGGTCCCGGCGGAGCTGCTCGACGCGGTCCCGCCGCTACCGCTGCTCGAACAGGCAGCCATGCCAAGCACCAGGCCCAGGCCAGCGACTGCACTGCATACTCGTCTCGTAATTGCCATCGGTGTCTCCTAACCGCCCAGCCGCTCGACCACGGCCCGGCCGATGCCGCGGCTGCCGGCCGTCACCAGCACCGTCCAGCCGCCAGGCCAAGGTTTACGCTCGGTGCTTCCGCTACCGGCAGAGCCACCGATATACAACATTTGATGTACATCATTCGTTGTATATCAGCGTAACGGTGATGTCAATGCCTGGGCGAGGAGATCACGAGCGGCGCCGCCAGGAGATGGGTGCGAATCGTCGCGCACTCTGGTCGGTACTCGGCATGGGCTACCGGAGGTGAGCACGTCCAGCCGGCGCCGGACCTAGCCTGTCGCCCGCTCGGCCAGCCGCTGCAGACTGACGACGGTCGTGCTGCAGTTGACAGCACCCTATCACTGGTATACAACAAGCAAAATACATCAGATGTTACACACCGGTGGCCCAGCCGGTGGAGGGAGTGCCGAGCGTGGACCTTGGGCTGGCGGGCAAGAAGGCGCTGGTGACGGCCGGCAGCCGCGGCATCGGCCGGGCCGTGGTCGAGCGGCTTGTCGCCGAGGGCATGCGGGTGGCGATCTGCGCGCGGAACGCGGCGGGTGTCGAGCTCGCCGCCAAGGAGCTGGGGCCGCACGGCGAGGTCGTCGGGATGGCCGTTGACGCCAGCGACCATCCCGCGCTCGCCGCCTGGGTAGGCGAGTCGGCCGAGCGGCTCGGCGGCGTCGACGTGATCGTGTCGAACGCGAGCGCGCTCGGGGGGATCCCGCACACACCGGAAGGCTGGCGGCGCAACTTCGAGGTCGACGTGATGTCGGCGGTCACGCTCGTCGACGCGGCGGTGCCGTTCCTGCGGCGAAGCGAGGTCGGCAGCATCGTGCAGATCGGGACGATCACCGCGGTCGAGAACCACTACTACCCCGGCGGCGGCCTCAGCTACGGGCCGATGAAGGCGGCGCTGATCAACTACGTCAGCCAGCTCGCCAAGGAGCTCGGTCCGGACGGGATCCGCGCGAACGCGGTGTCGCCGGGCCCGATCTACATCGACGGCGGGTCTTGGGACCGGATCAGGCAGAAGAAGCCGGACTACTACGAGGCCAACCAGGCCCGGCACCCGTCCGGCCGGTTCGGCCGCGCCGACGAGGTAGCCAACGTGGTCGCCTTCCTGGCCAGCCCGATGGCGTCGTGGGTCACCGGGCAGAACCTTGTGGTAGACGGATCGTTCACCCTGCGCATCGGCTACTGAGATGCAGCCCGCCGGGGTGGCTCTGGCGGTCATCGACCCTGAGCAGGTGCGCTACAACGCCGGCTTCATGGTCCGCGGCCTCCTCGAGCTGCCGGTCCGGGTGCGCCGCCGTGCGGGCGCATAGGATTCGCTCGTGCCGGAGTCACCGCTGATCCTCGTCACCAACGACGACGGGCTGCTCTCACCCGGACTGCGCGCTGCCGCGGAGGCCGTGGCGGGCCTAGGCGACCTGCTCCTCGCCGCGCCCGCGACTCAGCAGACCGCCATGAGCCGTGCCTTCGTGCGGGACGCGGACGCCGGCGTCGTCGAGCGCGTCGAGATGCACGTCGCCGGGCGCACCGTGCCCGGGTACGCGATCAGCGGCTCACCGGTGATGGCCGTGACGCACGCGGTTCTCGAGCTTGCCGAGCGGCCGATCGGACTGTGCATCAGCGGGATCAACTACGGCGAGAACATCGGCGGCACCATCGGCGTCAGCGGCACCATCGGCGCCGCGCTGGAGGCGGAGGCTTACGGCATCCCGGGTATCGCCGCGGCCATCACGGCGACAGTCAGCGAGTGGCGCACCTTCGGCACCGTCGACTGGACCGCCGCCAGGCACTTCACCCGGCTGCTGGCCGAGCAGGTGCTCGACGAGGGTTTGCCGGACGGGGTGTCGGTACTCAACCTCAACGTGCCCCGAGGCGCGACAACCCGGACGGAGCTGCGCAAGACGGTGCAGAGCCGCCAGCCCTACTACGTCCGCAGCCGGCCGAGCTCGGCCCGCCGGCTCGACGAGCCGTACCAGTTCGCCGTCGAGGTGGTCGTCGACTGGGATCGCCTGGAGCCCGGGACAGACATTCACGCGGTCGTCCGCGACCAGGTGGCATCGGTGACCCCACTGACGTGGCGGATGACCGCGGACACCGACTGGAGGCCACGAGGAGGAGATGGTTGCTGACCGCGACGCGGGGGCGTTACCTGGGGTCACTTGCGAGGCGCGCCGGGCCGGCGGTCGCGGCGATCTCCAGGGCCTTGTCGATGTAGACGCGGTAGCCGAGATCGGCCCGGTATCCGTGAATCTCGGGGGTGTCCAGGCTCCGCATGAACGCGAGGATCTGCGGGCTGAACACCTGCCCGGGCACCAGCACGGGATAACCGGGCGGATAGGGCGTGACGTAGGTGGTGGACACGACCTGGTCGCCGTTCTCCACGCGCTGCTCGACCTCCTTCTGCGTGAGGTACTCGCAGTGGCTGTCGTTGTAAGCCAGGTAGAAGGCCCGCCGGATGTCACCCTCAGGGGTGGGCAGCCCGTGGCCGTCGGCGAAGCTGGGGTGGAAGCCGCTGAAGTCGGGTAGCGGCGCCGAGGGAGCGGTCAGCCGCAGTACCGCCCGTTCGTGGGTAGCGCGCTCGGCCGGGTTCATGTCGGCCACCCGGGCGTCCAGGTCGCGGGCGATGGCGACCAGGACCTCGATCAGGTAGGCGACCGAGCTGCGGGTAGTGCCGATGGTCGTCATGAACAGCACGGTGTTCCGGGACGTCTTGTTGATCTGGACGCCGTAGCGGTCCATGAGGTGGCTGCGCTTGAACGCGTCCCCGTCGATACCGGTGGCGCCAATGTAGATCGTGATCCGGGACGGGTCCAGCACGAACTCGTCGGTGTCCCAGGCCTTAACCCAGTTCGCCAGGCCGGCCCGCAGCGGCTGGTCGATGCCCGTGGGCCGGTACTCGGCCGGGATCAGGTCGGCGGTAGTCAGGCAGTGCATGTACCGGCTCAGCAACGGGTGGTTGTTAACGGCGTCGCGGAGTCGCATCGCACTCTCGATCTGCTTTACTACCAGCTCGAACCCCTCCAGCGCGGCCTGCCGGCGGCCCAGGTCCAAAGACGCCAGGATCTGGTAGTTCGGCGAGGTCGAGGTGTGCGTCATGTATGCCTCGTGGAAGGTCTCCTCGGCCTTCTGGCTGAAGTCCTGGTCGAAGACGTGGATCATGGAGCCCTGCCGCAGCGAGGTCAGCGTCTTGTGGGTGGACTGGGTGGAGTACACCCGGACCCGGGCCCGGGCCGGATCGGGCGTGAGCCGCCGCTCCAGCAGCACCTCGTCATCCGCGGCATCGATCGTGCCGATCTCCTCGGCAAGATTGTCATAAAGTTCGCGGTACTCCGGCTGGCGCAGCCGCTCGGCGAGCGTGCGGGCGGCCCGCATGGCGGTGCGCGGCCGGTAGACCGGGTGGAACCGGGCGAAGGCGAACCAGGCCTCGTCCCACAAGAACACCAGGTCCGGCTTGATCGCCAGGCACTCCTCCATCACCCGCCCGACGTCGTAGACGATCCCGTCGAAGGTGCAGTTGGTCAGCAGCAGCATCTTGACCCGGTCCAGCTTGCCGGCCCGCCGCAGCGCCAGCAGCTGGCGCTTGATCTCCCGCAGCGGCACCGCGCCGTACATCGAGTACTGATTTAGCGGGTACGCGTCCAGGTAGGTCACCATCGCCCCGGCCAGCATCAGGCCGTAGTGATGCGACTGGTGGCAGTTCCGGTCGACCAGCACGATGTCGCCGGGCTGGACCAGGGCCTGCACGACGATCTTGTTGGCCGTGGAGGTGCCGTTGGTGACGAAGTAGGTCTGCCGCGAGCCGAACGTCTCGGCCGCGAGCTGCTGGGCCTCACGCAGCGGGCCGGTGGGTTCCAGCAGCGAATCGAGCCCGCCGCAGGTCGCCGACGTCTCGGCCAGGAAGATATTCAGGCCGTAGAAGTCCACCATGTCCCGGATCCAGTGCGAGTTGACGATCGATTTGCCGTGCGAGATCGGCAGCGCGTGGAATACCCCGGTGGGCTTGTTGCTGTAGCTCTTGAGCGCGCTGAAGAACGGCGCGCGGTACCGGGCCGCCACCCCGTCCAGGATGGACAGGTGCAGTTCGAGCGACCCTTCCCGGGCATGGAAGATGCGCCGGAAATGATGGCTGAGCCGCCCGGCCAGGTCCTCGACGGAAATCTCGGTCATCAGGTATAGGTCGAGTTCGGGCCTGATCCTGGCCAGCGACCTGGCGAGGACCTGGGCGCGGTCATCCGGCGAGCGCTCCATCAGGTCAGCAGTTCCGCCGCTGTACGCGAACTGGGCGATCGGGGACAGGTCGTGGCGGGACCGGTGGGTGAACCGGCGGCGGACCACGCACGCCTGCAGCCTGAAGTTCAGCCGCGCGGCCAGCAGCGCGTCGTCGAAGCTAGGCACCACGACGATCTCGTAGATGAACTGGTCATCTGGGCGACGCCACCGATGCAGCTCTTCGCGCAATGCGCTTTCCTGCTCCTCGGTCAGGTCCTCGACCACGAGAACCTCGAAGTAAGGCCTGTCGGTCCCGGGCTGCTTCACCGGGCGGGTATCGCGATCGTATGCTTCATCATCGGCGCGCAAATCCCAGGCCTGACCGCCGCGGTAGGACTCGGTGACCAATGCCCGGTTGGCCCGGCCCACTGCCGCGGCGAGCCTGTCGTACTCACCGGCGGCGAAGAGCCGCTGCACCGCTCGGAAGGTCTGCGCGCCGGGAAACGCCCAGAATCGCTCGACCGACCCGAGAATATCCAGCGACCTGGTTACCCTTCCGGCCAGTTGCTCGACGGAACGCTGCTTGGCGTCGGCGAGGGCCAGCTGAGTGGCCGATTCCTCCAGGCTGGACCAGGTATCGTTCCTGAGCTGCCACAGGCTGTTGTATGCCAACGGCTTCCCGCCGACCGACACGGTAACCACCTCCGCGATTCCACGGGCAGCACTGGTGCCTCGTCACCCTGCCTCAAGGTCACCATGCCCCCCGCAGGTACTGGTGAACAAGAGGAAAGGACAAGTGAACGTTGTGGACACGGAGCGCGGGTGATCCGCCGCTTGAGGTCGGCGACGTCCTCGTCCGGCACGTGGAGCCTGGAGGACGCCGGTTTCACTCCGTCCGGGTCCCCGCGGTGAAGTCGGCGCGGTAGTGACCCCCGGCGTCACGCACCGGCTCCGCCCGGTCCACCCGGTACTTGGCGATGTGCGACGCGCCCGACCCGTTCTCGTGTAGCGCGCGTTTGGTGGCGGCCATGTTCGGGTGCGCGAAATGCGCGGCAAGCGACTCCTCGCCCGCCCACCGTTCCACGACCACGATGCGGTCGTGGTCGACAGTGTCCGCCATGAACGCGTAATCAAGGCACCCCGGCTCTTCCATGCGGGTGCGCTCGACGTAAGGGCGGACGGCTTCGAGCAGGGTCGCGCGACGCTGCGGGTCAACCTCGATGGTGCCGACGATCAGAATCTCCACTGTCATCCGCTCCTGACCAGCGGCGGGCGTAAGCCGTCGCCGCCTTTCCGCCGGTGACGATGTTCTGTCTGACGCGGCAGCTCGCCCCGGGCCAGACAGATGGTTATTGTAGTCGGTAACAAGATAGTCCGCTGCTGGGCATCCGCCCGAGCCAGGGAGAGCCATGACAGGAAGGGTTGCCGGGAAGGTCGCCGTCATCACGGGCGCCGCAAGCGGGCTCGGGGAGGCCACGGCCAGGCTGATGCACGCGGAGGGCGCGGCGGTGCTCCTCACCGACATCCAGGACGATCGAGGGCAGCGGCTCGCCGGCGAGCTAGGCGCCCGGTCCCGCTACCTGCACTGCGACGTGACGGCCGAACCGGACGTCGCGAACGCGGTTGACACGGCCGTGCGCGAGTTCGGCCGGCTGGACTGCATGTTCAACAACGCAGGGATAGTCGGTACGCACGGTGGAATCGACGAGATACCGATCGAAGAGTACGAGTTCACCATGACGGTGCTGCTGCGGTCGGTATTTCTCGGGATGAAGCACGCGGCCCGCGTCATGAAGCCGCAGCGCTCCGGGGTGATCTTGAGCACGACGAGCATCGGCGGGCTGCAGGGGGGTCTTGGCCCGCACATCTACGGTGCGGCCAAGGGCGCGGTCATCGCGCTGACGAAGAACGTCGCCGCCGAGCTTGGTGCCTGGTCGATCCGCGTGAACGCGATCGCCCCGGGCAAGATCCTCACGCCGATGAACGCGGCGAACGTCGTCGGCGACCCGGATGCCATGGACGAGGCCCGGGAGGCGTTCCGGACCCGGACTCCGCTGCGTGGCCGGATCGGCATCGCCGACGACATAGCGCACGCCGCCTTGTGGCTGGCCAGCGACGACGCCGGGTTCGTCAGCGGCCACACCCTGGTCGTCGACGGCGGCCTGACGACCGGCTCGCGGGAAAACGTTGCCCCGGGCGAGCACGGCCGGTGGGCAAGCCGACGCGACCTGGTTCGCGAGGCGGGTCGCAGCGGCATGCCGGTCGTAGCGGACCGGTGAGCGCGGTGGGTGCGCCACGAGCGGCCCGGAGGCAAACGGGAAACAGAGCATGAGCGCCGCCGCCACTGAGGCGCTCGCGGCGTTGCCCGGGTACGCCGGCCTGGGGCCGGACGACCTTATCCTCAGCCATTTCAGTCTCGGCCGTTCCCGGCCGTTCGAGGAGCGGGTGCGGGCCGCCGCCGAGGCCGGGTTCGCCGCGATGGGCCTGTACATCGGTGAGTACCAGCGACTGCGTGCCGAGGGCGCGCGGGACGCCGACCTGCGGTCGGTGCTCGACCATTACGGGGTGCCGCTCGTGGAGATCGAGGCGCTGCGGGGCTGGTCGGCAACCGGATCCGATCGGGCCGCCTACCTGCAGACCGAACGGTCGGTGTTCGCCATGAGCGACGCGCTGGGGCCGGGTCACCACGTCCAGGTCATCGGGCCTTACCTTGGCACGCTCGACGATGCGGCCGAGGCGTTCGCCGGCGTCTGCGATCGCGCGGCCGAGCACGGGCTCGCCGCGGCGATCGAGTTCCTGCCCGAGATGTCGAACATCCCGGACGCCGCGACCGCGATGCAGATCGTGACGCGGGCCGGCCGGGCTAACGGCGGCATCTGCCTGGACTGCTGGCACCACTTCCGTGGCGCGAACGACGACGACATGCTGCGCGCGATCCCGGCGGAGCGCATCTTCACCGTGCAGTTCGACGACGGGCCGCGGCAGCCGGTCGACCCGGACTATTACACCGACTGCACGCGCTACCGGGTCGTGCCCGGAGAGGGTGAGTTCGACCTCACCGGCTTCCTCGGTCTGCTGGACGAGTTGGGTGTGTGCCTCCCGCTGTCCGTCGAGGTGATCTCGACCGACCTCCTGCAGCGCCCGGCGGCCGAAGTCGCCGGGCGGCTGGCCGGCGCGACGCGTGCGGTCGTCGCGTCGGCACGGGATGCGCGGGGCGGCGGCGTCCGGCCGCCGTCGCGGAGCTGACGTGAGGCGGGTGACGTGAGCGCGGAAGATGAGCTGGCGATCCGGGCGCTGGTGGCGCGGTACGCCGACGCGGTGTGCCGGCGCGACCCGGATGCGTGGGCGGCGACCTGGGCGCAGGACTGCCGCTGGGACCTCGGCGGGGGGCGCGTCGTGTCCGGCCGCGCCGAGACGCTGAACCTGTGGCGGACGGCGATCGCCAAGTACGACTGGGTCGGGCAGGTCGTAACCTCTGGCCTGGTCGAGGTCGAAGGAGACCGGGCCCGCGGCTGGTGGTATCTCATCGAGTTCAACCAACGCGCGCAGGGTGACGGCACCCTGCATCTCGGGCACTACGACGACGAGTACGTGCGCACGCCCGACGGGTGGCAGTTCGCGTCCCGCACCATGCACATGCTCTACCGGGGCGCCATGGATCCGGGCGTGGTCACGCCGCTTCCGCCGCGAGACCCGCGGCAGCCGTAGTCACCCGACGGCTGCCGGCGAGCACTGCCGTCCTCCTCACTCCGGGAGTCACCTTCGTCACGTCGGGCATCTCGGTTCTCCGTCGCTGCGCTCAGCCGTCCGGTCCCTGGTCCATGAATGCTGCCTGGACATCGGTCATGACCTTCCGCGGTTCGTCCAGCAGGTGCTCGTACTGCGTTCCGATGGCGTCATGGACGAGCTCGGCGAAGCGGTCCGGCCACACCGTGTTGCGGCCGGCCAGCCACCCGTCCAGGGAGCGCTCGGCGATCTGCAGCGGGCTGGCTTTCGGCCGGTCGAAGTTCGCGGCCATTTCGGTGTCGATGAAGCCGGGAAGGACGATGGTCACAGTTGCTCCATCGTCCCGTAGCTCTTCGCGCACGGCGAGCGCCAGCATTAGACACGCGGCCTTGCTGGCGCTGTAAACCGGCGAGCTCCGCGACAGTGCCACCGCCCCGACGGACAGGACGAATATCACGCCCGCCCCGGGAGACCGCAGCACCGGCCCGAAGCTTCGCACCAACCGCAACGGCCCGAAGAAGTTGACCTCAAGGACCTCGCGGAAGGTCGCCTCGTCATCGCCGCCGAGCACCGGCCCGTGGCAGGTCACCGCGGCGTTCGAGATCAGCAGGTCGATGTCAGTTCGCTCTCCCGCCGCAGCGGTAACCTCCTGCTGATCCGTGACGTCGAGGCGCACGGGAACCACTCGGGCCGGATCCGAGAACCGCGGCAGTAGTGCCGGGTTGCGCGCCGCGGCGTAGACGGTCGAAGCCTGCCGGGCGAGAGCGGCCTCGACGAACGACGCGCCCAGCCCGCGGTTGGCCCCGGTGATCAGGACCTTACGGCCGGAAAGCGTCATGTGGCGTCCCTCCCGCGGAGCAATGTCATCAAGCAACCTTCGAAGCATTACGGGTACTCGCCGAACCGGAGAAGCACGCTCACGTCCTTCCGCTCTCAAGGCACACCTTACCGAAACGACTGAATAGTAACTAGGCAAGCGGCATGGCGGGCAGCGCGGACCTAGCCCTCTTCTGCGAGTTCGCGGAGCGTGTCGGCGATCCAGCCGGAAAGCTCCGACTTGAACGAGGTGTGGACCAGCTCGATCCACAGGCCGCCTCCGGACGGATGGTAGCTGAACCGGGCCGCCTGCCCGTCCGGGCCGATATCGTGCACCCTCGCCACGAGGCCCGACTCGTCCAGCGCGCGCATGCCGGCGCGGAGATCCTCGGCCCAGAAGCCGACGTGCGAAAGGGCGAACCCATCCGCGCCCCAGATGGAGCCGTGGCGCTCCTGCACCAGTTCCAGATAGGGCGGCCCCTGAATCGAATACGTGACGGTAATCTGCGCGCGGCGCCGCTCGCCGTCGACGATAACCTCGGGTGTGCTGTCGTGGATCCGCGCCCAGGTGAACCCGAACGCCGCTGAGTACTGTTCCATGGCCGCGCCGATGTCCGGGACCGCCAGGCCGATGTGGTAGAGGTCCAGGCCTTTTCCGGGAACACCGAAAAGTGTCATGGCAGCAGTCTTCACCAAGATCACCAACCAGACCAGCCGACAACCGGTCCAAACTATTGACCCCATACAGTTTCTTCGATGTGATGGGAGCGGCTTCCCCGTACCCGTCGGAGGTTCGCGGTGTCTGAACCGTCACTGCTGAGGCAGCTGCTGGACCGCCAGGAGATCATGGCCGTGATGGCCGCCTACACGCGCTGCGCGGACATGAACCAGCCCGAGCGGCAGGCGGCGGTGTTCATCGAGAATTGCCGGGTCAAGTACCACCTCACCGACTGGATCATCGGACGCGGGGCCCTGATTGAGGCGCTGCGCACGGCGCTGGCGAGATATTCGAAGACCAGTCACCACCTGGGAAACATCGAGATCGACTTCGAAGGTCCCGACTCGGCCGCCGCCCAAAGTACGGTCATCGCCTGGCACCACCGCAACGACGGGTCCGAGTGGACCCTGTACGGCCGCTACGTCGACCGCTGGACACGCACCGAGCAGGGCTGGCGGCTCGCCGAACGCGAGCTCCGGGCGGCAGGCGCCGTCGGCCGCGACGACAGCCAGCTACCGCCGCTCGGCCGCGCATCCGGCGCGCTCACGTGAGCCGGCCCGGCCCGTGTCACCATGCCCTGAACGTCGCGACAAGTTGTCCCGAACATCGGAGGACCCATGCGCTCGCTCGTCCTCGGCGGCTCGACGTTCGTCGGCCGTCGCCTCGTGCAGCAGCTGGCCGGGCCAGGCCACGAGGTCAGCGTGCTCAACCGCGGCCGGACCCCCAGCACGCTGCCACCCGACGTCGGCCGGCTCATCGCCGATCGCACGGACGTCGGCTCGGTGCGGTCGGCGCTGGAGGGCACCGAGTGGGACGCCATCTTCGACGTCTCCGGCTTCGTCATGGTGGCGGGCGGCTCTCCCATCGCCGACCTGCTCGAGCTGTTCGACGGACGCACCGCCGCCTACGTCTTCGTCTCCTCGATCATGGCGTACCAGCCCAGCCCGCTGATGCCGTGGACCGAGGATCAGCCGACCTCGACCGAGCCGGTCAGCACCTACGGCGGCTTCAAGGCGTACGCCGAAGCGGAGGTCCTGAAGCGGCACGAGCTCACCGGCTTCCCGGGCAGCATCGCCCGCCCGGCTGCGATCTACGGCCCGGACAACAACATCCTCGACATGGAAGCCGCCATGTTCCTGCGGCTCCGGCGGCGGCTGCCCGTGCTCCTGCCGCACGGCGGGCTGGTCACCGGGAACTACGGCCACGTGGACGACCTGTGCGCGCTGCTGATCGCCATGGCGCGGTCCCCGGAGACGGTCTCGGGGGAGGTGGTCAACGCGACCGGGCAGGCGATCACCACATCGGGGTACGTTAACGCGCTCG
>Ga0335069_10009875_pt1 | contig 13566 bp, 9 predicted proteins | sample Lox_Sample_11_FD_206714 | JGI IMG/M metagenome (GOLD analysis project Ga0335069, IMG submission 206714) | Soil microbial communities from Loxahatchee National Wildlife Refuge, Florida, United States - Lox_Sample_1.1 | ecosystem: Environmental > Terrestrial > Soil > Wetlands | place: USA: Florida... | reverse complement strand
AAGTCGCTGCCTTCATCATTACTGGTGGGCAAGACAACATTCAGGCGGTAGCAGGTCAGATGCTGACTTTCTTTTCTGAACTCGGATTCTCCTTCCCCCAGTTTCCCTTCATTGCCCATTCGCGGGGATGGTCAGCCGAAGATATGGAACAAAATGTCGTCGAAGTGATGAACAGCACCGAATTGCGGGAAGGTGCTGCCGCTCTGGTCGATCGTTCCGTCGAATTGGCGAATTTCCTGCTCTCGCGAGAAAACCCCGTCGAGCACATGGCGCGTGGAGGACGCAAGGCGCACTCGCTGGAAGCGCCCAAATAGGGCGCCTTTGGCCGAGGATGCCTTATCCTGAACGTAGCGCTTTTTTTGCGACACTCAGGATGGGCTTCCCGATAACCGACTCCGATGCGGGGATCTCACCGCGAAAACACCGCCCCATGCGGCAACGCTGATCCCTTCCACCCATGCGGCCACTGCCGGTCCACGAACCCGAACCCGACTTTCCCATCGCTGTCGCGAAACGCTTCATCCAGCGTCAGCGCCCCAGTCTTCGGATCCATTTTCACGAGATATAGCCGATCCTCCGGCGTCTTCCCTGATGTCACCACGATGCGCTGCGTTTTCGCGTCCCATCCCGTCCAATGCGGATTGAACGTCTCGCCGAGTTTGAGCCGCGACACCTCCATTGGCTTCGCCCCATCGGAAATATCGAGCACGATGAGCCCATGCACCGCCAGCGATCCCTGGATAAAGTAGTGCCCCGCGATCGTCGGCACGCCGCACCACGCGCCCGGAAACGAATACACCAGTTTCGCTGTCGGCTCGTCTGTGTTCACGCCCGTGATGCGCTGCAATCCGCAACTGAGCGACTGCATGTAGACCGCCCCATCCGGCCCAACCCGCGGCTCCTGCGGCCCAACGTGCGAATAGTGATTCGGCGCCACATCCACGTACGCGGTCTTCAGCAGCTTGAGATCGGAGAGCCGCCACACCTGGTAGGTCACGCCGTGAAGAAGGGACTCCAGATGCATCGACGAGTTCGACGAAACGACGCGATCCTGCTCCGGCAAAACTGCCAGGCTGTAAGGCGTGAGCAGCGCGTCCGGAAACGCAGGATCGGCCGCGCTCGACGAACGAACGACTTTGCCCGCATCATCGATCTCCACCAGCCCGCCGGTAATCGCCATGTCACCGCTCGACATATCTCCGCCGACATGCGAATGGCCTTCATGCCCTGGGCTTTTGTGCTGAAACGACGCCAGCACGTGCCCATTCGGCAACCGCACATAGGAGTGTGGATGCATATAGCCATCCATGTCCGTGAACGTCGCGGCCACCTTCGGATGCGACGGCTCGCGCAGATCCCAGATGAAAGTCCGCCCGGCGTAATGGTCGTTTGCAAACAGCATCCCGCTCGCCGGCATCGTGTATTCCGTGTGGTGAACCAGTTTCGTCTGCTGATCGGTCGACGCTGTCGTCACCAGCCGTCCATACGAGGCCGACGCCGGATCGGCATCAATGACGGCCAGGAAGTCATTGCCCTTTCCCTCGGCATCTCCCGCCCACACAAACAGGTAGTGCCCGGGCTCACTTGCCTTCGGATTCTGATCCGGAGCCTGCGCCAGGCCCCACTGCCCCCATAGCACGATCCAAACAGTAACCAGAGTCCGCAACATTCCGATGTCCTCACTTCGAAGTTAAAGGTCTACCGCAGCGCAGAAGCATAGCAGGTCCCCTGCGGCAACCTGCATGGTGATCCCGGCACGTCCCCCGCCTCACCTCGACGAGGAGCGCATATCTCCGTCCGATTTCTCCAGATCGCTTCACACGGCTTAATTCCATCTCCATTGACATCATCCTGTTTCCAAGGCATGATCCCCGTCACGTGAGGGATTCTCTGAGTTCGCTCCCGCATTGGTCAGAACAAAACAAGCCGGCGGCGAAATCTACGAATCCTGGTGGGGCCAGTAAGCCGTCTCGTCGTCCTCGTTAGATTTTTTCCCCGTTTATCCAGTACCGGTACCCGTGGACCGCAACCATCTCGCCACAACTTGGCGATCAAACAAGCCGCCTCAGCTTGAAAGGAGCATCATGTTCTGCCCGCAAGGTCCAAAACCAGTTTCAGCGGTCGTATCTCGTCTCCTCGCGCACATTCACCTGCTCACCCTCGCCACGCTCTGTATTCTCGCTGTGCCCCGCCCCGGGTTCAGCCAAACACCTTCGTCGAAGGAAACCTCTGTCCCCCGCATGATCCGCTATGCCGGAGTCGCCCATGACCTCAACAACAAACCGCTGGGCGGCTTGCCACGATTTTTGCGGCTTGGGGAGTTCGCAATCAGCTCCTGGTTTGCGCTCGGCATCGGCAAACCCTGATCCTCTGCGTGCGCGGAGATCCGTACGACCCGCCGGCCCCCCGAGAGAATTCCACTCTAACGTCGCTCGTGTTGCGACGTTAGAGTGGAGTTGGTACCTGTCACTTCGTAACCGTCAGGTTGTAGGTAATGTCCAGCGTGAAGTTGTATGCGGGAACATAGGTGTGGAAGTGAACCTGGTGTGGTCCCGGGCGCAGCGGCGACAGCATCACATAGATGCCATCGTCCACTCCAGGAAAATACGATCCGCCAAGATACGGCCCTTCTCCTACCGCGTTGAACAGATTGTCGTCGGGAATCGTGAAGATAAACGCTGATGACTGCACACGGAAGTTGTTCTTCAAGTGCGGAATCTTCATACCATCAAGCGTGAGTGAGATGTTGGTGGCTCCGTCGATGAATCCCGCCGCGAGAGAACGCAGGTCCGCGATCTGAAACTTGGGGTCGTTCATCTCCAGCACTGACCACTCGGCGTTGACGACAGCCACGTGGAGGGCTTTACCGGCAGGTATGGTGCAACTGCGGACGACATTCGAGGTGCCGCAATTGGGATTTCCGATGGCACAAAACTTGCCACCTAGAAACCATACAGGGCCGGACTGCCCGACACTGCAGTCGCCGTTATCGAAAAGAGGGTGGTTCGCCACGGGAACGGAGAGCGCCCACTGCTGCCACGCCGCCGACCATTCGCCGTATGTCCGGCCATAGGCTACGGCGTTCGGGTCGACGACAAATTGAGCTACAGCAATCGGTGTGGCCAGTACAGCCAAAACTAGAACGATTACTAACATTGCGATGCGTTTCATGATTGTTCCTTTCCTGAAGAAGGCCTGGTGGGGGAGCCAGGGCCGGTTTTGCGAGTTCACAACAATTTCATAATGTTGTCGCAGCCCGTCACTTTGTCACCGTGAGGTTGTACGTGATGTCGAGGGTGAAGCCGTTTGGTGCCGATCCATGGAAATGGATTGAGTGATTGCCCGAGTGTAGCGGTGGCACCATGAGGTAGTATCCGTCGCCCACCGACATGTAGGTTCCAGCTGCATAGGGGTTTCCGGTCGTGGCTTTGAACAGGTTGTCAGCCGGCAGCGTAAAGCTGAACTCCGGTGACTGGACGCGGTATTTCTGCGCAATATCGCGAACCGAGTGGCCGTCAATCTCGGCACTTACCGACAGGCCTTCCTGCCCCGCAGTCGCGCATTTGCGCAACCCGACGATCGAACTGCCGAAGGTGGGGTCGGAGCAGCCATTGTTGAAAGACTCTTCCACATCCGAGTCTTCGCCGTTCAGGATCGGAAAAAATAGTAGCTTTCCCGCAGGTACCGTGCAGCTGCGCACAGCTGTGTTCGAAACGAACGAACCTCCCAGAAACCAGACGGGGCCCGACTGACCAACACTGCAGTCCGGGTAGTCGAACAGGGGGTGGATGGAGACTGGAATCGCTAGCGCCCATTGCCACCACTCGGCCGACCACTCGCTAGATGTTCTTCCATACACCACAGAATCCCGGTCGAGTACCTTGGCTCCGTCATCCCGATCATTGGCCAGGACAGTAGGAATGGACAGCATTCCCACGGCGAGACCTAGGATAGTTACAGCAATTGCAACTATATATGCGCGTTTCATAAGACTTCTCCTTTTCCAATTTGTTCTTGCTTGCACTGGCGGATGAACTCCGTCTTTTTGACCCGGGTACAACCGGGAAGGAAGGGTGGCCCAGGTTCCAAAGCGTCAAATCGAGCGCTTGCTCGTTAATCCCGAATGCGGTAATGCGATTCCCGTTCCCCTAAGAGAAATCCAACCCGACCTCTGGTTACTCAGGGAAGCGGGATCCTTGCCGCGGCTGGCAGCACGGCCATGCATCCGTTCTGCCAGTCCCGGCCTGACGGATCCCGTCCGTAGGCAACACCGCTTTCTGAAGTGACCCGCTACATCAAATCTTTGGCGGCCCGCTATTGTCCCGACTGAAGGTCCGGGAACACCGCCACCTTGCGCCCGGGCTGGGGGAATTGGCAATGCACTGCGGATAATTTGGAGGTGAACTGAGGATAAGTCAGAAGTGATAGCACCTTTCATTCTCTGGCGCATGTTGAATTTTGCAACATTGTTAGAGCGGTTCTATCGGCGAATTTTGGATTCGACCGCGAGGACTTCGATCGGGAAGCTCTGATCGAGGGTCGCGGAAAAGGGTAAACCACTAAGGACACTAAGCGGCACGAAGGGAGTTCTGAGACCCACTCAGAGTCTCCCTTGGGACGTAATCAGAGTCTCACTCCGGAAGGCCCACGCGGCGGATTAGTTCGATGAAGCGTGGTTCCGACCGCAGAGCAGAAAGGCGGGGATCAACGTTAAGCCACAGCAGCCAGCCGTCGCGCATCTGCTGGTCCTTTGCGAGCCACTCGAAGGCCCGATCATTGTCTCCCAGCGCGGCATAGAACAAGGCCGCATCATACGGCCACAGGAAGCTCTTGCCCGAGAAGTGCTCGATCTTGCGTTTTACTTCCGCGGCCTGCTGGGAGTCTCCTGCCAACGCAAAGGAACGTCCGAGAGCCGTCAAGAAAATGCCGTGATCATCCTGGGGAAGCACTTTGTTGTACTCGGTGATCGCCTCGCGATAACGACCTTGCTGCTCATAAGCGTACCCGATCCAGTAGCGGCCCCGCGGCTTCCGCGGATCAAGGTCCAAGGCTGCATTTTCCTCCTCAATTGCCCGGTCGTACTGCCCGGCCATGAAGAAGATCCTGCCGGAGTAGGATGCAACCGAATAAGAGAACGGGTCCAGTTGGCGCGCGGTCTTAGCCTCGACGAGGGCCCTCGGCGTCCGGCGAATCGCTACCAGCAAAGAGGCGTAGTCGAGGTGAGCCTGGGCGTTGCTGGGATTCAGTTCCAGAACCTGTAGCAGCTCTTTCTCTGCTCCGGCCAGGTCCTTTTTGTAGAACAGCTCGAATTCAGCTAGGGCGAGGTGTGCCTCTGGCAGAGACGGGTCGAGAGCGATGGCTTTGAGGGCGGCCTTCTGAGCATCCGGTACGTGATCCATGCCCAAAGCCATGTGGCAAAACGCCAACTCGGCGTAGGCCGCGGGCGAAGCAGGGTCCAGCTTCAAGATGTGCTGATAACACTGGATGGCACGAGCTATGCCTTCGTCGGTGCTGGAATTGAACAAGCTCAGACATTCTAGATAGAGCTCGTGGGTAGCCTCGGTAAACCTCGGGCGGGGAAGAGCAGGTCGAACATTGGGGTCCACTCCATTGGCCTTCGTGCCGATCAGTCTCGCCACGGTGTCCGCGACGTCGCTTTGGATGGAGAAAAGATCCTTGCGGTTCCGTTCGTAGCTATGTGCCCATAAATGCCGGTCAATCGGCGCCTGGATGAGTTGGGCCGTGATCCGCACTTTCTCATCGGAAATGGACACGGATCCTTCGACGATCGCATCTACGTTTAGCTCCTGCGCGATCTCCGGAAGAGGCTTTTTCGATCCCCGGTATCGCATCACTGACGAACGCGAGACGACTCGAATTCGCGTCTGCTCGGCGAGGTCGGTAATCAGTTCGTCGGTGAATCCGTCGGCGAAATAGTCCTTCGAGGAATCGCCGGAAAGGTTTTCGAAGGGCAATACTGCAAGCGAGTCAATGCGATCCGGTGTGGTTTGTGCCGGATGCCATCGCTGCCTCAGCCGCTCGCGGACCCCGGGAACATTCCATGCGAGCAAGAACGCCCCCAGAGCGACAACTCCGGTCACGAGCAAGTACTGGCGACGCCACCAGCGATGCGCCCCAGTATCCCGCTCGAGCGCCGGCGGCGCGGATCTGACCTCCGCGTTAGGACTGGTGGTGACCGGAACAATCAGCCGGTAGCCCAGCCGCGGTACGGTCTCGATGAAGCGAGGTCCCTCGGCGTGATCCTCCAGAGCCTCACGCAGTTTTCGGACGGCAGTGTTGATGCTGTGTTCAAAATCAACAAAGGTGTCGGCGGGCCAGAGTTTCTGCCGCAGCTCTTCTCGCGTGACCAGTTCCCCTGGCCTCTCCAGCAGCACCGCGAGAAGCTGAAATGGCTTCTCTTGCAGAGAAATTCTGGAGCCGTTCCGGCGTAGCTCACGGGACGAGAAGTCGACCGCGAACGGGCCGACTTGGACGGACTTCCGCTCTATGGCGGGCACTTGCATGGTCAGTAACCCACCGTGATCGTTCTGGCGAAACGCTATACCGGTCTCAGAATTCGCGTCAAGGATACTGGTCACCCTGAACTGTGAGCCCGCCTCCCTGGCCGAAAACCACCACTATGGCTGATTCGGGCCACCAGACATGTCTCAGACATTTCCACGACCAGCCCTGCAACATCCTTTATCCAGTTGAAAATAGGTTCCTTACACTCCCCTCTCTTGCATATCCGCATTGGCATCCGGCCTGCATTCTTTCAGGCAGGATTGGTCCCTAGTTTTGGGCAGAGGTAAGTATGTCGCTCTCATCGAAATTCGTGGTTGCGCTGATGGCAGTCATGATCTTGGCCGTGCCGGGAATGGTCGTGGCGCAGAATCCCGACTTGTCGCAGAACCCGTCTCCGGATTCGATGACTAACGATCAGACGACGGGCCAGATGTCTCCCGACCAGGCGCCGGCCGATCAGGGTTACTCGTCTTCGTCTCAGGAGCAGGATTCGGTCATGGGCTCGAATGACTCGATGAATCAGGGCGACAACACTCGTCCTCCGATGAGCGAGCAGCCTCCGAAGCCGAGCCCTACGTATCGCTATCCAAATTCGTCTGGCCCGAGTTCGTCCTATCCAAACTCGTCTTATCCGAATGACAACAACAGCGAGAACACGAACGCGGGCGTGGCGCGCATCAGCTTAGTCAAAGGCAATGTTTCCACGCAGCGTGGAGATACGGGCGATTGGTCGGCGGCGCAGCTGAACGCTCCCCTCGTCACTGGAGACCGCATTTCTACCGGCGACTCGGCTCGCACGGAGCTGCAGCTGGACTACGCGAACATTCTTCGTTTATCGGATCACACGCAGGCCAACATTACCAACCTGACACGCTCGAATATTCAGATTCAGCTGGGCTCGGGAATGGCGAACTATACCGTCCTGCGCGATAGCGACGCGATCGCGGAGATCAGCACGCCGAACGTTTCGATCCGCACGGAGCGGCGCGCGGCCAGCTTCCGCATTCTCGTCAGCGCTGACGATCACACCGAGGTTCTCGTCCGGCACGGAGAAGTTGAGATTGCTACGCCGCAGGGCGGCACGCGTGTGGGTGAAAACCAGTTCATCGTAGTGCGCGGGAATGGCGATCAGACGCAGTATCGCATTGGCGAAGCGCCGGCGCGCGACGATTGGGACCAGTGGAATACGGATCGCGATCGCATCATCCGCAGCTCGGTTTCGCGCCGCCACACGAATGATTATTACGTCGGGTCGGAAGACCTCGACGCATATGGCAGCTGGCGCGATGTTCCAGATTATGGCAACGTCTGGTTCCCGAACGAGGGCTCTGATTGGGCGCCGTATCGCGCGGGCAACTGGGTTTGGGAGCCATATTGGGGATGGACGTGGGTTTCCTACGATCCCTGGGGTTGGGCTCCCTATCACTACGGACGCTGGTTCCTTTATAACGGCGCGTGGGGATGGTGGCCGGGGCCGGTGTATCCGTACTATCAGCCGATCTGGGCACCTGCATACGTTTCGTTCTTCGGCTTCGGTGGAGGCTGGGGCTTTGGCTACGGCTGGGGCTCGGTCGGCTGGTTCCCGATTGGACCTTGCGACTACTTCTATCCGTGGTGGGGGCCGTATCGCCACCGCTTCACCGTGACTTCGATCAACCGCATCAATATGTATCCGCATCCGTACCGCACCGGCTGGGGAGGGATCGGGCCGCTGCATCGCGGAAATATGTACTCCAACGCACGGCTGGCGTGGTCGGATCCGCACTTCCGGGGAGCGAGTTCGATCCGATCGGGCGAATTCGGGCGCGGACACGTGAACTTTCAGCCGGTGAACCACGAGCTGATGACGAATGCGCGGTTTGCGACGGGAAACTTGCCGCTGGTTCCTGGCCGCGAGCATTTGTCGGCCAGCGGACGCCCGGCGGCGGCCGACACGCTACGGAACGTTGGCCGGAGTCAGCATTTCTTCTCGCAGCGCGGCACGACGGAAATGCCGCGGCGCTCGTTTGCGCAGGAGCAGGCACAGCTTTCAAACGCGATGCGGCAGGGCGGAGTTTCGCCGGTGAACAATCCGCGTGGCTTTGAATCGCGAAATAATGAAGCGCGCAGCAACGCGCGGCTTTCGGACAACAATCTGCGGCCGGGATTGAGGACCGAAAGTCCGGCGGGTGCGCCTCCGTCACGGTCGGGCGGCGGCACGAACGAGAGCTTCCGTTCGTTCCATCCGCTGAATGAGCAGAACTCGCGGCCGCCGGTTGAAAACCGCGGGAACACAAATTGGGGTTCGAGTCCGCGGCCAGGCGGCACGGCAAATCCGGGCCCGTCGCGCGAGTCGGGCAACAGCGGCGGATGGCAGAGGTTCACGCCAATGCAGCCGCGGACGGCGCAGCCCGAACCGCAAGGGCGTTCGTATGGTGGCGGAGCGGAGAATCGCGGATCGTACAACACGCCGCGTTACCCGTCGTCGGGCAATCGCGTTTATCCTCCGGCGCGTCCGCAGTTGAATATGCGGCAGCCGATCGTGACGCCGCGCTCGTATCGCGACAATCCGAGCTACGGCGGCAGCCGCTCTGAACCGGCCTACAGCCGGCCTGCTCCCAGTTATGGTGGACGGCCGGGCTATCAAGCCCCCAGCTACGGTGGACGCGCTCCCAACTCAGGACCGAGTTACGGCGGTGGCCGGCCGAGCTATTCCGCGCCGAGCGGTGGCGGACGCCCCAGCTACGGTGGCGGCGGACGTTCCGCTCCGAGCGGCGGCGGACACTCCGCGCCCTCAGGCGGCTCGCATGGCGGAGGCAGCGCGCCTTCGCACGGCGGCCGTCACTAACGACTTTCCGGGCGCTTCGGCAAACTGCTGAGGCGCTCGCAACGATGTCTCTCTTCCCAGGTGGGACGCATAACCCTTCGCGTCCCCCTCTTTTTTTGTCCGCTGTATTACGCCATCCAACCGCCTGAACTGGCCTGCCCCACAGACCTGCGCCCGAACCTCCTTTTCAATTTCCAAACATCGCGCGGAAGACTATGATGTCGGGCGTCCGCTAAATCGCTTTACATTAACCGTTTGTGCAGATCCAAGTTCGAAAATACAGCTGGAGGTGGGAATGGCTCAAGCAGGGCTCGGAGCGCAGTCCGGAGGCTATAAGACGATTGTCTACGTCATCTGTTCGGTGGCCGCTTTGGGCGGCCTGCTGTTTGGCCTCGACCAGGGATTCATCGCGAACTCACTCGAGACAATCCGGCGGCACTACAGCCTTGACGTCCACGGCGGCGAGACTTACTCGTCCATCCTGGCGACCGGCGGCATCGTCGGCGCGCTGCTCTCTGGCCTCTTCGCGCGCTTCCTGGGCCGCAAAAAGAGCCTGCTCTTCGCTGGCTTCATTTTCACCGCGGCTTCCGCATACTCCGCTCTGCTTCCGCCGCTGCCGGTGCTCAATGCCTGCCGTTTCGCCCTCGGCTTCGGAGTCGGCGTCGCCTCCTTCGTCGTGCCTCTTTTTCTCTCCGAGACGGCCCCGGCAAAAATCCGCGGTTCGATGGGAACGCTCTTCCAGTTGATGATCACGATCGGAATCTTCCTGATCGCGATGACCAACGTCCTGATCGCCCGCGCCTTCACCAATCCCGCAACCTCTCTGCCGCTCATGTTTCTGACCATCACACTGTTTGCGGCGCTCATGTTCCTTGGCGGCTTCATCCTTCCCGAAAGCCCGCGTTGGCTGATGCTGAAGGGAAGAAAAGACGATGCCATCAAGGTTTTGCGCCGGACGCTCAATACAGAAGACGAGATCAACTTCGCCATCAAAGAGATCGAGCAGGCGCTGCACGGTCCGCAGGGCGCGGGTATTGGAATTGTCATGCGCGGCTACTTCTTCAAGGTGCTGCTCGTGGGCGTGCTCTTGCAGGTTTTCCAGCAGCTCGTCGGCATCAACATGATGATCTACTACTCGCCAACGATTTTCGGCTACGCAGGCATGAAGGGATTGCTCGCGGCGATGACGGTCCCGACCGTGAACATGCTCTTCACTTTCCCAGCGATCCGCCTGGTCGAGAAGTGGGGACGTAAGAAGCTGCTCTATGTCGGCGCCGTCATGATGCTGGTCACGATGATTGCAGCCGGCCTCGCCTTTCAGTCGATCGGCTCCGCCTCCGACCCCTCCATGATCGGGAGCACGCCGAAAACCGTGCTGCTCATCTCGGCCATCCTCTACATCTTTGGATTCGCCGTTTCCTGGGGGCCGGTTGTGTGGCTCGTGTGTTCGGAAATCTTCCCGCTCGAAGGCCGGGAAATCGGGATGACCATCACGACCATGGTCAACTGGACCTTCGCCGGGCTGGTCATGGCGAACGCTCTCTCGTTCATGCAGGCCCACGGGAACTCGTCGATCTTCTACGTCTTCGCAGGCTTCTGCGTGCTGGCGATCGTGTTCGTAGCTCTGTTTGTGCCGGAGACGAAGGGGATCACGCTCGAAGAGATGGAGTTCAACCTCAAGAACGGCGTCCGGCTTCGCGAACTGGGCAACCAGGCACCTGGACACTAGAACTTGCCTCATAAATAGTTTGGGAAGGGCACGAGTTTACTCGTGCCGCAAAGAGCCACAAGTATTGGGGCTTTAGCCCGTGGGGGAAGGCTCATCGGCGGGTGGCCCAGGCTTGAGAAAGCCTTGGGTTTTCGCCGGATTCTCCCAACTGTGGGTGCCCCATCCTTCGCGCACTTTGCGAAGGGTGGGTGGCAGACAGCTTGCACTTCGGGAATTTTCCTCTCACGCCGTGCGCGCCGCAAACGATATCTTTCCCCATCCCTCATTCACGCGTACCGGGCCAATCTCGTCGAGAAGATAAAAGCGAAAGCTACTCCAGCGCCAGTCTTGAGGCTCCGCCACCAGTCCTCGCGTCACCGGATTCCGGTGCCTATAACGCAGCTTCTCCACCCGCTTCTTGTTCGTCCAAACGTTGAAATCATAAAAACGGCTCTGCCCGAAGGGCGAGCGTTCCGGAGTCTCCCCAAACAACTCAATCTGCCGCGGATCGCGGCGCTTGGTCTTCGGCAACAAGGCGCGAGCCGTACGCTGCTTCAAGACTTGCATGACGGTGGATGGAGTTCCAACCTCCGGTTCGCTGATGAGTAAGTGGATATGTTCGGGCATAACAACGTAACCGACCACCACGAAGCGGTAGCGCTGCCGAGTTTGTTCGAGCACGGAGAGGAAGCGGTCGCGGCTGCGCGCGGAACGAAGCAGCGGCAGGCGGCGGTAGCAGGAACACGTGATAAAGTGCAAATGATGTCCGCCCTAGTAACGATGCAGTCCGCGAGGCATGACAAGCTCAGCCTACCAGCAGCATCGCCGCCCACCCTTGCAAAAAACGCAAGGATGGGGCACCCACGTTTCCGTTATGGGAAGGGAAGAACAAGAAGGTCGGGAAGCCTGGGCCACCCGCCGGGCTGGATATTCAATAAGCAATGGGTTTCCTGCGGTGGACCGCCTTTTCCAGTTCCTTTGCGATGAAGCCAGGTGTGGTGTGCGACCCGGCGAAGAAAGGAATCGCGATGAAAAAGTTGGCGCTATTTTTGACCTTAGTAGCAGTCCTTTCATGCGGCGCATATCTCTATCGGCATCGCTTTGCAACAAGTCTGCACGCTCCCAATGTTCCTGTTGCTAGAAGGTGTGCCACCTTAAAGCCCGGGATGAGAAGAATAGGGCAAGGTTACGGTTTTCAAGTTGATGTGCCGTTGCCCAAAATCGGTGTGAGCGAGGGGATGTCAGACGCACCTCCACTCAAGCATGTTTTTGCCCTAACGCCCCACGGAAGTCCATCCGCCTTGAAGATATCATTTGGCGCACCGGAAAGTGAGGGCGTGGATCCATTGGTCGTTTTTTCGAAACACCTTGAAAAGCGACGAATGCTGGACGACAAGGGGCATCTGATCGGGGAGGATGCGTGGGGTTACGTAGGGACTGGTGAACGTTTTCGACGAGTCCACGTGGGGGCCTCAATCGATTTGACGTACGATTTTGTGAACCAAAGGGATTCCGAACTCTTCGACGAGATTATCGACTCACTGTGTATCTTGCCTCCCCCGACCCCATAACTCGGCGCTCTGCGGACGTATTCGCTTGTTAATCTCCTAAGGCGCACACCATGCACCGAAGGATACGGAAGCCATCAAAGCACGCGCTAATTAGTTGTGGCGGCTGTCGTTCACTTGCTGGGCAGCCGGGTGCCCCATCCTTGCGCGTTCTGTGCGCAAGGGTGGGATTCCACAACAGCCTGCATCAAGAGATCTTGAAACAGTCCGTCGTCCATTTCCCAAACATCTCGCCAGCCGCAGCTTTTCGTTTCCTCCGTGAGCCTCTGTGTCCTCCGTGGTGATGTTTTTCGTTTGCGGAGGTGACATGTTCTATTGTCAGCGTAAATCCGCGGAGAATGAATTTGATTTCTCTGTGCCTCTGTGTCTCCGTCGTGAAAAAACTTTCTCGGCGACCTCGCGGTGAAAAAACCTCACAAATCTGCCGTGACCACCCTCACAGACGTTCGCTGAAACCCACGCGACAATACCTATGCTCGGCCACGCACACAAGCGTCGCTACGCTCCAGAGCGCGGGTGCTTCGCCCGGAGGCTTGTTAACTCTTTGATAAACTAAATAATTCGAAAAAAATCCCCGAAAAATGCCCGAATATTCGCGAATTTAATACCTACGAAAGTAGACAAAAATGGCCGCGAAAGCGCGATTTTATGGGTTAACCCTTTTTTTTGTATCACCTTGCACTTAAGTCCTGCATCCACAATAGGTTACGGGAAATCGAGGTGGGGGAGGGGGGGTGGGGGGGGAGTAATTTTCTGGTTATCAAATACCGCCAATCGTGCCCGCGGAGTCGAGGATCGGGAAGGGCACGACTTTAATCGTGCCGAAAGCGCTCGAAAAAAGATGACGGCTTCAGCCGCTGCGGGCAACACTGTGTATCATCAAGAAAAATTTGCTAGCTCTTGATGCTCCGTAATCCCTCATCCCAATACACCGGCTTCTTCCGAAAATAGGATTCGTT
>Ga0335069_10009874_pt1 | contig 13566 bp, 27 predicted proteins | sample Lox_Sample_11_FD_206714 | JGI IMG/M metagenome (GOLD analysis project Ga0335069, IMG submission 206714) | Soil microbial communities from Loxahatchee National Wildlife Refuge, Florida, United States - Lox_Sample_1.1 | ecosystem: Environmental > Terrestrial > Soil > Wetlands | place: USA... | reverse complement strand
TGAAATATGTGGCGAACCAATGCCTGAGGGAGAGGAATCGTTTAAGTATCATGGGTATAGCGGACCATGTCCTAAACCCGCACTACAGAAATCTACAGAAATGTCTGCTAATGATAGAAAATGGGTCGATGCATTAAAACCATATATCGGTGGCGGAATTGTGCCGTTCTTCACACTCCCGGATGGATCAGTTGATGCACAGAAGACGATAGACTCATTTTGTATGTTAAATGATGTGAATAAGAGAGTATATCCAAAAAGGAAGAATAAGTAGTATGATTAAGTTAATTGTTGTAATGATTGTCGCTATGGCTGTGCTGAATCGTTTCGATATAATGTATTTGCGTAGGAGAGTTAAGAAGTTAGAAGAGCAATCAGAAAGATTATGAAGATATTTATTGGCATTAGCTGTATGCAGTTGTGGTAAGAAGTAGAAGTAGAAGTAGAAGTAGAAGAAGAAGAGGAGGTTGGTTAAACGATATTTTAGTTCTTGCGACTTGAAACTCGCTCCGCTCGTGAAGATAAAACTTGGAGAGGCAATAGCATGTATTGTACAAATGATTTAGAAGAATCTCTAAAGAAAGTAGTGCTTCGTTCTGAACCTGTATATGTATTAAGTGCGTGGGGACGGGCTGAGAGCCCCGACGTTTGTTGTCATATGGATTGGAGCGGAGGTTTCGTTCTGCTACTAGCAGATGGAGGTTTCGCTTATTTAGAAGGATGGTGTGACTACACAGGTTGGGGATGTCAGGATGGGGCTGAAATTAGATATTCAGATAATATAGCTGGATTAAAGCTTAGAGAGGACGTGAAGTGGGATAAACTTCCTCAAGATTTGAATAAATGGATTACATCGGGACGGAAGCCCTGGGAGGAAAGATAATTGAGGAGACGGAAATTTAGCGACAATCCAGATAATGCGCCGGAGAAGCAAGTAGAATATAAAGCAGAGATCGCTGTGATGACTGATGACGATCTTTTAAAAGAAGCTGAACAAAAAATTTGGCTGTCGACCTATGCCAACAATAACCCAATCTCTTGTTATCACTGGCAAGTCGACGCAATTTACGCTGAAGTAATGCGAAGAAATAAACCAGAACTATACGATCGCGCATATAAGCGCGCAATGGCATCTTGTTAAGGAGATGGAATGAGAACAGATGGACTATGTGGAGTTGAATGGTATAAAGCAAACAAAGAACTTCAAAACGCATCAAGAGAAAAGTGGGATAATAGATTTTTGGAATTGGCTAAGTTTATTGCCGGTTGGTCTAAAGATCCCTCTACTAAGACTGGAGCCGTAATTGTGCGGCCTAATAAATCAGTTGCTTCTGTTGGGTTTAACGGTTTTCCTACTCAGCTAATTGATTCCGAAAAAGATTATTCCAATCGAGATGTAAAATATAGTAAGATCATTCATTGTGAAATGAATGCACTTCTATTTGCGCGTGAACAAGTAACAGGATATACTCTCTATACCTATCCTTTAGCTTCTTGCGAGCGTTGTGCAGTTCATATGATTCAAGCTGGAATTACAAGATGTGTGTTTCCGAAGATTCCACACGATCAACAGGAACGCTGGCAAGATTCAGTAAATAGGACAAAGGCGTATTTAACAGAAGCAGAAGTTGACTGGCGTGAAGTAGATTTTGAATAAGGACGGTAATTAGTATAATTATATATGGCAAAGATTTTTAAGCTTGTACTACCAAACGAAAAAGGTATTTTCGTGATTCCGGCGGAATACAGTGGTTGCAAGTTTATAATTAGAGATCATAGATGTTTTGTTATTTTGGAAGAAAATAAACAAGAAATTCTTGAAAATGTACAGGAGCTTGCATGAAATTCTTTCAGAAAGCTTCGGATGGAGGAAAAGATTCAGGCGTTACGGCTTATTTCCTAGTAGAAATCAAATCTTTATTCTCAATTACGCTTTTACACTTCGAACCTAGTCGCAGAGAAGCTTTTCATAGCCACGCATTTAATGCTGTGACATTATGGTTAAAGGGCGTTGTAGTAGAAGAAGTTAGAGATAAAAGAGGGATACATGTTAACATATGGACAGCAGGCAGATTTAAATATACGCCACGAGAACTAATGCATAGGATTAAAGTATTACGAAAAGGAGCTTGGGCTTTATCTATTCGCGGCTCTTGGCAAGACCAGTGGCAAGAGTATCATCCAAGTATACGAAAAGTAATAACTTTAACGCACGGTAGAAAACAAATTAATTAGGAGATTTTGTGGAAGATAATCAATTGAAGTGTAGTCTTACGACATATGATCAATTAAAAGACTATGCTTATTACTTTCTGTCTCAAAAACTAATTACAGAACCTCAATTTCATAACATCATGGAATTTTTAGGGAAGAAAGAATTACAAGAAAAGAATGCATATAAGGCAGTTTGGGGAGCAGGAGAATAAGTATGAGTAAAATAGTCGAATATACTGTTTACATAGATGACGATTCGATATCTGTTTTTGCCGATCGTTTTGACTACTCTCTTTCAGGAAATACTATTTCGTTTTATATTGGAAATGATGCAGTTGCGATGTTTAATATGACTTATACAAGAGGTATTGTTAGAACACCTCCGCGAGTTGGTTAGGAATAATTTTTAGTAACCCTTGAAAAATCACACAACTTTTAATATAATACATATCCCGCAATGCACAAACCTCTAGGCATCAAAAATTACGGAAGCATCGGCCATCTTCCTCAAAGTCGTCTGGGACCAGGAGATCATAAGGTTCCAGACGGCCAGGCCGCGATATGCATCGAACAAACACGAGACGATTACGATCGAATAATTGTCACAGAAAAATTAGACGGTTCGAATTGTGGCGTAGCCTTATTTGATGGACAGATTTTAGCTTTAGGTAGATCGGGATATTTAGCACAGACTTCTCCTTACAAACAACATCAATTATTTGCTCACTGGGTAAGAGAACGAGAGGATATATTTAGAAAAATTCTAAAAGAAGGTGAGCGTTGTGTAGGCGAATGGCTAGCTCAGGCTCATGGAACGCGATATAATTTACATACTCCTCCTTTTTGTGTTTTTGATATTATGCGTGGCAATAAACGCGCCCCTTGGAGCGAAGTTATTGAACGATGCTATCCATGGGTTAACACGCCTCCAGTGCTTCATGACGGTTCTGCAATTTCGATCAATGATATTATGTCTGATTTAAATGCTGCTCCTAGAGCGTACGGAGAGCATGATGAAATTAGATTTTATGGGTGGTATGGCGCGCTTGATCCTGTGGAAGGAGCCGTTTGGCGAGTTGAAAGAAAAGGGCAGTTCGACTTTATGGCTAAGTACGTAACGCCAGACAAAATAGATGGGAAATATCTTCCAAAAGTTTCAGGTAATTCCGAAGAGATATGGAATTGGAGGCCAAGTGCTAAAGATAGTTCTATCAATTTATAAAGACGATAACGTCCAACCTTTATTTCAAATGCGTGGAGATGCTTTTGAACCATTATGTTGGATTGCAGAAAACGATAAAAAAGGAATTAAAGACGATGGAAGAGTAATAAAAAATCTCGGTTATTGGCCCAATCTCCCTAATAGAGATGAAAATAAGGAGTAATTCATGGGACCGAAAGAGCCAAAACCTACAAAGAGAGAAATTGATGCTGTACTTGCGCAATTAGAAAAGCTAGATGTTCCTCCAGTAGATTATTCACAACGCTGCCTTACAGATGGATCTCCCATAACTTCAGATCACAAAGAAATTGATCCCATTACAAAACAACAGAAAGACTACATAGTTCTAACCGCAGATGAACGTGCTAAAGGATTTGTCCGTCCTGTTCGAGATACCTATACACATAAGAAGTGTAATTCTGACACAACGATGGGAAGAGCTATTGCAGAAACCTATGCTCGCGAACCAAAGTTCTACAGCGGAACATTCTGTTGTTCTTGTCAACAACATTTTCCTTTAGATGAATTTGTTTGGAAGGGTACAGAAGAGATACTAGGAACATAGGTATGAGACTGAGACGTAAGTAGGCGGCAGGTTCCGCACTCAACCAAAGCCGGTAAATTCTCAGATATAATCCGGCAGAATTAAGCAAAAAGTAAGAAAAAATGGAGAAAATAGTATTAATGGACTTTAATTTTTATCATGAAGAAGCATTAAAATCGGCTGTTTATCCGAATATTGGTAATAATCCGCATTATCCACTGATGGGTTTAGCCGGAGAAGTTGGTGAAGTAGCAGAAAAGATTAAGAAGTTATGGCGGGATAAGAATCAATCAAAAGGCGCTGACTTTTCTGCAGCAGATAAAGAGGCTATTGCATTAGAACTTGGCGATGTACTTTGGTATGTATCAGCACTGGCTAGAGAAATAGGTTTGCCATTAGAAAAAGTAGCAGAACTAAATTTGGCAAAGTTAGGTTCTCGCAGGCAGAGAAATAAAGTACATGGTTCGGGAGATAATAGATGATGACTACAGAGAGCATGCTTAAGCAGTTTGAAGAGTTAACGAAGAAGATGGTTGAAGTTGTTACAGCGAAGAACAAAGATTACTCACGTGGAGAATCTCCATTTAAAAATCTCGCTCGACATGGAACTTATGGCATAGTTGTTAGAATGGATGATAAGATTTGCAGATTAGATTCATTAACAAGCCCGAAATATGGCGGAGAACCAGCTATCAAAACGGAATCAATTGAAGATACAGCATTAGATTTAGCTGTATATAGCTTACTTTTGATACTTTTACATAGAGATTCATGAAAGAAATAGCGTATTTCCCTGCTCCAAATCAGTATTTTTATGATAGAAGAACAGGTATTCATGAAGAAAAGCGCTGTACTGAGTGTGATGGTTTCGGCTTCGTTCTAGTCGTTGAACCAAATTGGGCGTTGTGTCTTGATTGCTATGGAACAGGACAAAGAATTGACTGACTACGAACTTGGCCGCATTGATGCCACACGAGATATTCTCAAGGAGTGGCTTAAGTTCCAGTATAGTATAAATGGACGTCAGCCTTATATGTTCGATCGTCGAGATATAATCGATCCGGGAGTAAAAGGCTTGATAGATGATAAATTTTTTCCAAGAGGAAGTGCCGATGCTCAAGACGACTAGATGTACTCATTGCAGTGCAGAATTCACAGATCAAGAATTAGAGAATGTTACAAGTTGCCCAAAATGCGGAACAACGGGGATTCCGTGTTTAATAGCCGACGATGTGTTGTTAAAGATTAACTGGCACGAACTTCGAATTCTCGGAATTTGGGCAGACAACTATGCCAAGGCGGCGCATATTGAAGATAGTTCAGCAAAAGTAATTTCTGCTATTTTAGAACGCTGTGAAAGGCAGTTTCCTGATAAAACACCTTTAACACTAGGAGGAGAAATAAGAAAAATACAAGAAGAACATCCAGAAATCAGTTTAATGCGTGGAGGAAAGATAGAAGTTCCTTCGAAAAGAGTAAATTAGATGAGAAAAGGCGGCTGGATTACTACATATTCGGGTAAGAAGTTTTGGCCATTAGATCCAAAAGCTGAAGATATTTCTATTTATGATATTGCGCATGCTTTATCCTTAATATGTCGATTCGGAGGGCATTGCAGAAATTTCTATAGCGTAGCTCAGCATAGTATTCTTGGAGCGCAGCATATTTTATTGAAAGAAAAAAGTAACGCTTTAGCAGCTTATGAATTTCTTTTTCATGATGCCTCAGAAGCTTACCTATGTGATCTTTCGCGCCCAATTAAACACGACTCTTTATTAGGTAGTCTCTATAAAAAAGCTGAGAAAAAGTTGGAGCAAGCTATTGCAGAGAGATTTAATGTTAGCTATCCGCTTTCACAAATATGTAAAGATACAGATATGAGTATGCTCTTAACAGAAGCTCGTGATTTAGGATTAGATACAACGGGCTGGATTGTCGCACCATATGATCGTTGTTTTGAAGATAAAATCGTACCTTGGTCTCCTGTCGAGTCTGAACAAGGTTTTTTACGCATGTATGATTCTCTTTCTGCGACTTTGTTTATTCAAGCAGTAACCTAATTCTACAGGAGAAATTATATGGCCGAAAGAATGCAATTGCCCACTACGCGTCAAAGTATTGTTCATCATTTTGCTGTTGGCGAATATGAAGGTTATTTAACAGTTGGTTTATATGAAACGGGACTTCCAGGCGAAGTATTCGTGAAGATGGTAAATAAAGATACGACAGTTTCAGGCTTTATGGATAGTTTTGGTTTAGCTGTATCACTTGCACTTCAGCATGGCGTTCCATTAAAATTACTCTGCGACAAGTTTAGCTATATTCAATTTGACCCAAAGGGAGAAACAGCGAATAAGAAACTTCCAACAGCGAAATCGCTTATAGATTATTTATTCAGATGGATGGATTTATACTTTATTAAAGGCGACGTCTCCGCATTGGAAAATTATATTAAACCGGAAGCAAAGAAATCAATCAAGCACGTTGTGACAAAGTCTTCTGGCATAGGATCGGATGCGCCTCCCTGCAGACAGTGTGGAGAATTGATGCAGCCAAATGGAAGTTGTCATGTTTGTAAATACTGCGGAGAAACTAGTGGTTGTTCATAAGGAGATATATGACAGAAGTAGTTAAGAAAGAAACAGCCAGTGTACAAAAGGCTGAAGTAAAGAAAGTTGTAATAGGCGTAGATATTGGAGAGCAAACAGAGAAAACAGCTGTTACTATTGCTCCAGTAAAGGCAGAAATTCCTACAAAAGAAGAAAAGCAAGTTAAAATTAACGTTGAATCAAAAGCGCAAGTAAAAGAAAAGCCTGCTCCCGCTCCTGTCAAGAAGAAGCCAGAAGTCCCAACCTTAACAATTGGTAAAGCTGTTTTCTCTGTCGATCTATCTGCATTAGCGGAGTATGTAGCATTTGATGTTGACGCGCATCGTTATTTTACGCAGGAGAATACATATAAAATTCTTGCTCATCTTTCGCAACAACTACCAAAGGGATCTAAAGTTGCAGATCTTGGAACCGCGCAAGGAACTTCTGCTCTTGCCTTAGCCTCAAATCCTGGTGTTCAAGTATCTACTATTGATTCCAGGAAGTTGTTGCCGCAAAATCTAAAAAACGCTACTTCTCTTCCAAATGTGTCTTTTATTCAGGGAGATATTGCAAACTACATCAGTATATATGCAGATGCTAAGATTATATACTTAGATGTTCATCCGCATGACGGTATTCAAGAGAGTAAGATATATAATGAATTGATTGCTAGCGAATTCAAAGGTATTTTAATTCTTGATGATATTCATGCATTTGAAGGGCTTAATTCGTTTTGGAATGCAATCTCACGGAAGAAGATTGACGCAACAGAATATGGACATCATTCAGGAACAGGAATTGTCGTATTTTCGCCAACTGATTTAGATGTAGTTATTTCGAAGGAGTAATTAACGAATAAAAAATTTACTTGACATTATCAGGTTTGGCAATATATAATTCAAGATTGTAAAGTTCTATCCCTATTTTCAGGAGTAAAAATGTCAACTGAGCATCTCGATTTCTGGATTATAGTAGACGAAATTAAGAAAGTCGTTATTATAACTAGACGCGACGACTTAGCCGACTTCTTAGTGACATATTCGCATCAAAATGCTAAGAAAAGTAAAATCTATTTCAATCCAACAGAACTAAATCAAGCGATCGAGACATATAAGTGGCATGGGTTTTCAATCCTAGCTGACGAGAAAGAATTTGGAGAAATGAGCAATTAACATGGGAAAAACTCCAAGTAGGGATATTAGGGAACTCGGTCCGGGAGATTTTGTGCGTGTTGGGCAAAAGCTCCTGAAAATTAAGAGCGTGTATGGTGTTAATTGGGATGGCACGCTCGTACCGGTCAGCAAAGGCGGGTATGGTTGCATAACAGAAACTGACGAAGATGTTTCTATGTGGAGAGCGACCGGATATTTCAAGAAAGAAGATTTAGACGACAAAGGAAATTTAATTGGAGGATAAATGTTTGCTGCTGTACAAGTAGATAATAAAGAGAACGATTTTACTTTCAAACCTGTATTAGATAACGTAAATCCAGCATTCGTGATTTATCACAATAATAAAGTAGTACGGAGTTATACAGCCAAGGAGATAGGCGAAATTTTAATAGAAGCTTGCTTGGAACCGAATGCAATGTTGTCGGAAGATAGGTAATGAATCCCTCCACACACCCAGAAAATTTCGATTTATGTCGCAATTGTGGTAATCCATATTGCGGAAGGTTAATAGAAAAATCAGACGGAAGTATTCGAGCAAGCCATGATACAGGATATAGATTTAATCCTGTTCCCCACAAACAATTCAAAATAGTACATTCTAAATATACAGCGCCATTTAAAAGAAGACATGCGCTTTGCATTTCCAGACAAGAAGCTATGGATAATGCAATATCAGAACAACGTCTTGCCGGGCTAGCCGTTTCAGAGGAAGCACGAAATTTAATGCAAGATTTTGTTAAAGGCGAATTAAGTAAGCAGGATTTACTTAATTCTTGTAAAGTTCAATAATCCGCTTGACAAAACTTCAAATCTGTCCTATTTTGTAATAGTAATGTTTCTCCCTCGACCATTTCGACCGTGCCAGTAATATTACTGCGCGTGGTGTAATGGCGGCATCCGTGACTTGGGATCATGTGGAGAAAGTTCGATTCTTTCCGCGCAGACCAGAATTCATCTTGTTATAACAATATAAAATTACAGCTTGACATTTGAACATACCTATATTATCTTTACAAGTAAGTAATATTACTTGCTACTTACTTGTAAAAATGCGCGTTAAACTACAAGAACAGCCTATACAAGCGCGTCCGGTAAAGTCGCTCCCCGCCCCAACCCATCAATCTGAGACAAGTAAGAGTATAGAAAAATCTGAGAAAACAGATGCGTTATCTAAGAAATTAGGATTAACGCCAAAGCAAAAACTCGCTGCAGACTATTACCTTCAAAATTTCAATAAATATAAAGCTGCGATCAAAGCAGGTTATTCAGAGTCTGTAGCAAACTGTGCAGAAGATAATATCTTTAGTGTTCCTGCTGTTCGCGATTATATCAATCAAAAAATAAGTCGTCGGTTTAGAAAAGAAGAATTTTCAGCAGAACAAGTATTGATGCAGATTGAAAATGCGGCATCAGCAAATTTGCTTGACTACGGCAATGTCACAGAAGATGGCGGATTTGAGTTGGACCTTACAAAAGTAGATAGATATCTAGCAGCAAATATTCAAGAATACTACATCGATGCTGCAGGCAAACCTAAGATTAAGTTAATAGATAAGAAATGGGCGCTTGAGAAGAAGGCTCAGCTATTGAAGATGTTTGAAACAACTCAAGGTCCTGGCGCCGAAAGCGAGCCTTTGACAATTCAATCGCTCGATGCAATAGTGCAGAAAGTTACAAACAACATTACAGTACATAATGTTACGATTAATCAACAAAATGAGCCGCAGAAGGATTCTGGACTTGTTTTAGACGCAGAGTAATAACAGGCCGGCAGATTGCCTTTTACTGCACAGATGTAGGTTATGGAATATTGTCTATGAATATTTTTAATTTTTTTGTTGTTAATCGAGAAACAGGAGAAGAGATTGCATTAGGCGATAATCCAGAATGCTCAATAGAGCAGGTTCTGTATATGATGTCACAAGGAACTACCCGAGAAAATTACTCAGAAAAATGGGCTTTCGAAACTAGAGAAGTATAAGAGCTAGTATAATGGGAATTTGCGTCATCACACATAATCAGGCGAAGAAGTGGGAAGATACAGACGTTAGGCCAAATTGCTCTCATCATTTTCACGTATCTGCGAAACAAGCATATATTGCTATAGAAGATGATAATGCAAACTGGTTCGATGGTCCATCTTCAAGAGCAATAGTTTTTCATGATTGCGTATTAAGATATGAGTGGCAGACTAGAAAAAGTATAGGATTTAATGTCTTGCAGATGGTACCAATTAGAAAATGAGTATATCCCCTAGAGATCGAAGAATTGCCGACACAGTATTAGATCCAGTTAAGTTTGCTAAACTGTACTTCGATATTGATTTATGGGGAAAGCAGCGAGAGATTTTAAACTCAATTGCTGTTAATCAACGTACAGCTGTAAAGAGTTGTCACTCCTCAGGCAAGACATTTACATCAGCATTAGCAACTCTTTGGTTCCTAGCTTCGCATCCAAAAGAAGCAATTGTAATTACAACTGCTCCTACTTACAATCAGGTTCAGAAGCAGCTATGGGGAGAAATAAAATCATTGCTTCTGAAAAGCAAATTAAAGTGGCCAGAGCCGTCGTTAACAGAATTAAGACTGCATCCTAAGAGATATGCAACTGGATTAACAACATCTGTTACAAAAGGCGATGAAGGCGTTAAGTTTCAAGGTTTCCACGCAGACGATATTCTAGTAATATTAGACGAGGCTCCCGGTGTAGAGCCAAAGATTTGGGAAGCTATTGAAGGCGCACGAGCTGGCGGTAACGTAAAGATTCTTGCTATTGGAAACCCAACGATCGCTAGCGGACCATTTCACGATGCGTTTGTAAATAATCGTTCAGGCTGGAATTGTATATCAATCAGTGCATTTGACACACCGAACCTTCAAGGTATAGAATTAGAACAGCTTATTGATCCAAATCATCCAAAATATCTTACGGATGCGCAATTAAAAGAGAATCAGCAGAGTTTCTTAACAACAAGATTTTGGGTTAAGGAAAAGTATTTTGAATGGGGTCCAACACATCCAGCATGGGAGACGCGTGTTCTTGGATGTTTTCCATCGCAAAGCGACGATGCATTATTTGGATTGATGTATTTAGAAAAAGCACGAGATAGTGATCTTAAAGCATCGCCAACAGATAAAGTAGTAGCAGGATTAGATGTAGCTGGACCGGGAGAAGACGAAACCGCCTTAGTAATTAGAAAGGGTCCAGAGATTTTATATAGTAATGCGTGGGCAACTGCTGATCCAAGAGGCAAAGTTGTTACAGCATTGAATCAGTATAGAAGTGAACTATCTGCTGTCAATGTGGATAAGTTAGGAATCGGATGGGGGATGTACACTCACTTAAAAGAGTTAGGATTCCCAGTTGTAGCTATTAATATTACAGAAACAAGTACGGACCCAGAACAGTTTTTTAACTCGCGAGCTGAATTTTGTTGGGGATTTAGACTTAGGCTTCAACAGGGACAAGTAAGCGGTCTCCTAGATGAAAAAACAATTGGGCAATTAGCTGGAATGCGATTTAAGCAAAATGCTAGGGGGCAAACAGAAATTGAGTCGAAAGATGCTGCATTTAAGCGTGGCGTACATAGTCCAGATAGAGCTGAAGCGGTTCTTCTAGCTTTCGCAGAGCGGAATAGATCGTATAGCGCGCTTGAGTATTATAAAGGAGTTATGAATAGTATGGACAAAGCGCAAGCAGCTTTAATGATGAAGCCATCAATGCCAGACAAGCCGAAAGAATGTCCGACATGTCGTGCGGTTTGTGTAGTTCAGCTTGCAAGCGGATTTCGGTGCAATCAATGTGGATGTCAATTTGGAGGTAAGGGAAGTTCAATCGGCCAGCCTAATCAGCGCACAGAATACTTACAAAAATTAGATGCCGGCAGACGAAATTTATGGAAGTAAATTTTATGGAAGGAGCTTACACAATGCGTCTAGAAAAACGCGTAGAACTCCTGCCTCCATTTTGTCCACTTCACAAAGATGAAGACGGAAATCACATTCCAGCTCCCTGCCTATTTTGTTTAGTTCCAGAAGTTTACGATATTGTATATTCTACAGGAGATCATGAGCGTGAAATTATATATTTCACTGCTAGTGATGAAAATTCGAATTAATTATGGCTATTCCGAAGTCTAGTGTCTACTCTGTCTACTTCAAAAATATCGGCCAGTCTGTTTAAGACTATCAGAGAAAATGTGTAGAATTTTTTCTTCCAGAAGGATGGACTTTTAAACAAGTTTTAAATTCTGGAAAAGACGTTTTCGAAGATGGCAAACTCGTATACCCGCATGCTGCTATGCTGCGCGAATGTGTTGATGATGCTGAGAATGATGCTATAATATTTCTAGATATTGATTGTATACCTGTAAATAAATTAGCTTTTCCGATGCTTGCGATGGGAGCTAAAGATGGAATATTAACCGGAGCAATTCAGCGAGCGAATCATATTCAGAATGACGAGCATTTGTATGTTGGCCCATTCTGCATGTCGTTTTCAAGACAGAAGTATTTTGAATTTGGAGCTCCTACTTTTAATGCTACAGCGCGTGGGGATATAGGGGAAGAATTAACGTATAGATGGCATGAACGAGATGGGATGGTAGCATACTTTTGGCCTTCACAGGTAGAAAAGCCGCTTTGGAAACTCTTTAATGATGTTGATTTTGGGTTAGGAACAACTTACGAAAATTTATTTTATCATTTCTTCTGTATTCGTGAAGAAAAGGCGCAAAGTATTTTCGTTGAGCGGTGCAAGATGTTTTTAGAGATGTTTGAGAATGAAGAAGCTGAAGCAAAAGTAACTTTATAGGAGATAAAGAATGCCGACGCCCGCGATGGCAACAGAAGTTTTTATTGCAGAAGCAGTTCCAAATACATCTGCTTCTCAACCACAACTTATGGATGGTAATACTAACTTAGCGAATACGCCACAAGCAACAGGGTTGATTACAGTACCTCAATCGCCTTCTGGCACTTCGACTACAAACACAGGACGTTCTTCAGAAGCTACAGCAACGTATTTAGCATCAAAGTTGAATATCTTGAATGTTGGTACAACGCCTCCAGCAGCAAAAAACTAAGTCAGAGGTCTACCCTGTCTATGTCAGAGAATCCGTTAAAAGTACTCCAGACGCGTCATGCTGAATTGAATATGTATGATGCAATGAAAGGTACAATTCAAAGATTTTTTGCTGTTGTTGCAACAGAGCCAATTACATATTCAGGAGAGACGATCGAACCTAAGCCTTTGATCGTCTCCCCTGATATATTCAGAGGTACGGCATGTCCAGAGATGTGCGGCGCATGTTGTGTTCGCGGAACATTAGATTTTCTTCCTGGCGATCCTAGACCAAAAGAAGCTATACAAAGATTTGTTGAAGTAAATGGGAAGAAAATTGAGATTTGGTCGGACATGCAAGAAGATAACACCGATAGATGGTGTCGGCATTTGAATTTGCAAAATGGACGATGCGGTATACATTCCGAAGCTTATTATCCTTGGCTATGTGATTTTGCATTAATCAATGTAAAACATTTCAAGGATAAATATTGGCTTGGAACTACGAAATTTGCAAGAACATGGAATTTTAGAAAGATTACAGATACAGACGAAGAATTTAAAGCGCGGAAAGCTGCGCATAAGCCTGGGGCGCTCTGCAGCATAGAACCTTTTGAGCCAATATCGGAGCAGACTGTCCTCAATACGAGGAGAAAGCTAAGAGGATTAGAGAAGTGGATTAACCACTTCCAAATTGCGAATCGGATGAAAAGTATTATGGCTTGGGCAAATATGGATCCGATTCCTACAAAGCCTTTATAT
>Ga0335069_10009872_pt1 | contig 13568 bp, 16 predicted proteins | sample Lox_Sample_11_FD_206714 | JGI IMG/M metagenome (GOLD analysis project Ga0335069, IMG submission 206714) | Soil microbial communities from Loxahatchee National Wildlife Refuge, Florida, United States - Lox_Sample_1.1 | ecosystem: Environmental > Terrestrial > Soil > Wetlands | place: USA... | reverse complement strand
GGTCAGGACCAGGCCGGCGGCGGGATAGATCAGCGCCAGAAAGATCACGTCGTCCCGGAAGGCGAGGAAATCGTCAAATCCCTTGGCGAGGACGTCGCCCAGATCGGCGAAAAAAATGCGTCGCACCGGCAGCGGCGCGAGGCTCTTGTCGACATCGGCGTAAAACAGGGCGTGGCCTAGCGAGCGGACGGCATGGCCGGTGGCCGCGATCTGCGCCGCGCCCCATTCGGCGGGGTTTCTGATCCACATGAAAAGATCCTCCCGAACCCAGGGTTCGAGGCGCGGTTTTGAGGCGGTCAGCGCCTCGGCCTCACGCCCGCCGCCGCCATCGAACCTTTTTTGTCATCTAGGCGCCCGCCGCGTCAGCGCCACCCCGTCCGCCGCTCACAAATTCGCGACGAGGCCGGCAAATCGATCGGGAAGGCCGCCACCGGAGCCCGAAATCCTTGAAGGCGCGCCGTCCGTGACCATTTTCAGCCTATGCCCGAAAATTCACCAAAACAGGAGCCAGGGAGGGGACGATGAGGGTCGTCATCACCATTTGGCAGGGAGACCGGGAGATTTTCCGCTTCGAAGCGCCGATCCAGGCCGAATATGGTCTGTCCGAAATCGTCGAACTCGCTTTTGACGATTTCACGGCGCAGCGGCCCGATGTGTCGCTGCTGGATCCCAATATCCATTTCACCATTCGCGATCTGAACCGCGCCAACAGCGCCTGAACGGGTTGGGCGGCGTCACGGGGGCCGGCGCCGCCCAACCGCCCGATCGCTGACAAAAGCCGGCGCGTCCGGAATCGCCTTGCTGAACAGCAACATACACATTCCGGTCAAATCTCGTTCCGCTCGCGTGGTCTAAAATGAAATCGGAATAATGAACTTATTCCGGCCAAGTTCATGCACGTATAAAAGAAAGTTATCGCATAGTCGAAAAAGCCGGGAAAGACCTATATATTATAGGGCGACGGTTTGGCGCCGCGCCGGGTTGCTCCATGACCTCAAGATTAGTCATTGTTTCCAATCGCGTCGCCACGCCTCAATCGGGCGTGCGGGCGAGGGCCGGCGGCTTGGCGGTCGCGGTCAAGGCGGCGCTTAAACATCGCAACGGCCTGTGGTTCGGCTGGAGCGGCGAGGTGCGCGGCAATGGCGCGCCGCCGGAAAATGGCGGCGCGCCCCGGATAACCCATCATCATCGCCTCGCCTTCGCCCTGATCGACCTCGGCGGCGCCGATTACCAGGAATATTACAACGGTTTCGCCAATCGCGTGCTGTGGCCGATCCTGCATTACCGCGTCGATCTGCAGGATTATTCGCGCGCCGACGCCTCCGGCTATCTGCGGGTCAACCGGCTGTTCGCCGAAAAGCTGAGCCCCCTCCTGAACGACGACGACGTCATCTGGGTGCACGACTACCATCTGATGCCGCTTGCCCGCGAATTGCGCGGACGCGGCCATCTCAATCCGATCGGCTTTTTCCTGCACATTCCCTGCGCGCCGCCCGACATCCTGCAGGCGCTGCCGCATCACGAGAGCGTTCTCGGCGCGCTGAGTTTTTTCGATCTGGTCGGCTTCCAGACCCAGCGCGATTGCGACAATTTCGGCGAATATCTCCTGAGCCGCGGCGCCAGGCGCGGGCGCGGCCATGATTTCGAGTTCGAGGGCCGCCGGACCCGGCTCGGCGCCTTCCCGGTCGGGATCGAGACGGCGGTCTTCGCCCGGCTCGCGCGCAGAGCGTCGCGCCTGCCCTTGATCCAGACCTTGCGGGAGAGCCTCGGCGACGTCCGTCTGGTGATCGCGGTCGACCGTCTCGATTATTCCAAGGGCATCGCCAACCGCATCCACGCCTTCGACCTTTTCCTCGAGACCTGTCCCGACTGGCTCTGCAAGGTGACCTTGCTGCAGATCACGCCGAAGAGCCGGGGCGAGATCAAGGAATATGCCGAGATGGAGAGCGCGGTCGCCGAACTGGTCGGCAAGGTCAATGGCCGCCATGGCCAGCCGCACTGGACGCCGATCCGCTATGTCAACCAGACTTTTCCGCGCGCCGCGCTGGCGGGCTTTTATCGCGTCGCCGACGCCACGCTGGTGACGCCCTGCCGCGACGGCATGAATCTGGTCGCCAAGGAATTTCTCGCCGCCCAGGACCCCGACGATCCGGGCGTCCTGGTGCTCTCCGAATTCGCTGGCGCGGCGGCCGAACTCGATCGCGCCCTGATCGTCAATCCCCACGAGATCGAGGGCGTCGCGGCGGCCTTGCGCCGGGCGCTGGACATGCCGCTGGACGAGCGGCGCGCTCGCCATGCGCCGATGATGGCGCATCTGCGCGCCGCCGACATTGCGCGCTGGGCCGATGATTTTTTGACGGCGCTCGCCGAGGCCCGTCCGCATCCGGGCCTGCTCGAAGGCATGCGCGCCTGGTTCGGCGATCTGGTCAACCCGCCGCCATGAGCGGCGGCGCAGGCTTTGACGGCCGGGGCGCCATTCGCCAGACTTGGGCGCAAAACCCAACCGTCCGTCGGAGACCGGCTTGCGCTTGCCCCGCCCGCCAGACCATGACCGCGTCGTCGCAACCTCTATTCCCGCGCGGCTCGAACGTCTGCCCTGGGGCGGCTTCCATCGGCTCGTGGTGGTCGCGCTCGGCGTCACCTGGATTCTCGACGGCCTCGAAGTGACGCTGGCGGGTTCGGTCGCCGGGGCGCTCAAGGCCAGCCCGGCCTTGCGTTTTACCGATGTCGATGTCGGACTGGCCGGCAGCGCCTATCTCGTCGGCGCGGTCGCGGGCGCGATCCTGTTCGGCTGGCTGACCGACCGGCTCGGCCGCAAAAAGCTGTTCTTCGTCACCATCGCGCTCTATCTCACCGCCACCGCCCTGACCGGTCTCGCCTGGAGCAAGGCCAGCTTTTTCACCTTCCGCCTGCTGACCGGCGCCGGGATCGGCGGCGAATATTCGGCGATCAATTCGACCATTCAGGAACTGGTGCCGGCGCGCTATCGCGGCTTCACCGATCTGGTCATCAACGGCAGTTTCTGGCTCGGCGCCGCGCTCGGCGCGCTGGTCGCGGTGGCGCTGCTCGATCCGGCGCTGATGGCGCCGGAACTCGGCTGGCGGCTCGCCTTTCTGGCCGGCGCCGGCCTCGGCCTCGTCGTTTTTTTCATGCGGATGTGGATTCCGGAAAGCCCGCGCTGGCTGGTGCTGCACGGCCATGAAGCCGAGGCCGAAAAGGTCGTCGCCGGCATCGAGCAACATTTCCGCGACGCCGGCGCCACGCTGCCGCCGATTTCCGGGCCGCCGATCCGGCTGCGCGCGCGACGCCACACGCCTTTTCGCGAAGTGCTCGACACCCTGTTCCGGCGCTATCGGCGACGCACCGCGGTCGGCCTGACCCTGATGGCGGCGCAGGCCTTTTTCTTCAACGCCATTTTCTTCACTTATGCACTGGTGCTGACCAAATTCTACGATGTTCAGCCCCATCAGGTCGGCTGGCACGTCCTGACCTTCGCCCTCAGCAATTTTCTCGGGCCGTTGCTGCTTGGCCGGCTGTTCGACACAAGAGGCCGCCGGGCGATGCTGACCCTGACCTATGGCCTCGCCGGCCTGCTGCTCGCCGGCTGCGCCGTGCTGTTCCAGATCGATGTCCTGACCGCCTTCACCCAGACCCTGTGCTGGATGGCGGTGTTCTTTTTCGGATCGGCGGCGGCCAGCGCCGCCTATCTGACGGTCAGCGAAACCTTTCCGATTGAAATCCGCGCCCTGGCGATCGGCCTGTTCTACGCCTTCGCCACCGCCATCGGCGGCGTCATCGCGCCGGCGCTGTTCGGCGGATTGATCGCCAGCGGCGCGCGGGAAAGCCTGTTCGCCGGCTATCTGTTCGCCGCCGTCCTGCTGCTGGCGGCGGCGCTGGTCGCGGCTTTGTTCGCCGCCCCCGCCGAGCGCAAGCCGCTGGAGCAGGTCGCCCCGCCGCTCTCGGCGCAAGAATGAACAATTCTTCCGGAGCGCCGGTCTTTCAAGCGGCTATTTATTCGGATCGGCCGGGCGCCGCATGGTCCAGGACGGCGGGTCGCTGGCGGGAAAGGATTCCCACGACGCCTCCGCGACGGCGTCCCAATTCTCGTTCGCTTTGGGGACTGCCTTGGCCTTGGCCGGTTCTGATTTTTTGGAATGGCCGCCACGCGGATGTTTTTTCTCCGCACCCATGATCGCCTCCTTGGCGCGTAGGTCTTGGCCAGGCGCAAGCCCGCGCCGATGGTCGTCAAGCTTTGATATGGTCGTCGCGGCGCGCGATGCAAGCGCGGCCGAAACCGTACCGGCTTTCGGGGAACAATTGGCGCGTGGAGAGGTTCAAGCTGAAGGCGGCGCCGCAGTGTGGTCGCATCTCTCTGCTAGGCCTGACGGCCGAACGGGTTACGAACGCCGGGAGTCCTTGCCGCGTGTCACCGGACCTTTCCGCACGACTGACCAATTTCCGCGCCGTGCGCGCCGCGAGCCGGAAACTCGCCGCCCCGCTCTCCGACGCCGACGCGACGGTGCAGTCGATGCCGGACGCGAGCCCGGCCAAATGGCATCTCGCCCACACGACCTGGTTCTTCGAGGCGATGGTCCTGCAACCGTTCCTGCCGTCCTATCGCGTTTTCGATCCCGATTTCGGCTTTCTGTTCAATTCCTATTACGAGACGCTCGGCGCCCGGCAGCCGCGACCGCGCCGCGGCATGCTCACCCGGCCGACGCTGGAGGCGGTCTACGCCTATCGCGACCATGTCGACGCGGCGATGGAAAGCCTGATCGAGCAAAATCCGCCCGAGCGCGCCGCCGCGCTGATCGAACTCGGCCAGCATCATGAACAGCAGCATCAGGAGCTGCTGCTCACCGACATCCTGCATCTCTTCGCCCAGAATCCGCTGCGCCCGGCCTATGGCCCCGCCGCGCCGGACGAGTGTGCGCCCACCCCGGCCGAGTTGGGCTTTGTCGGCTTCGCGGGCGGGATCATCGACATCGGCGCCTCGCCCCATGGCTTCGCCTTCGATTGCGAGCGGCCCCGCCATCGCCTTCTGGTCGAACCCTATCGCTTGGCCGATCGGCTGGTCACCAATGCCGAATGGTTCGAGTTCATCGCCGATGGCGGCTATCGCCAGCCGCTGCTGTGGCTGTCGGAAGGCTGGGCCAAATGCTGCGAGCAGGGCTGGACGGCGCCGCTCTATTGGGAGGAGCGCGACGGCGAATTCTGGACCCAAAGTCTGTCGGGGCCGCGAAAAGTCGATCCGGCGGCGCCGGTGGTCCATGTCAGCTTTTTCGAAGCCGACGCTTTCGCGCGCTGGGCGGAACGACGCCTGCCGACGGAGGCCGAGTGGGAAAACGCCGCGCAACACGCTGACCCGCGCGGCAATTTCGTCGAATCGGGCCGTCTGCGCCCGACGCCGGCGCCGGCGTCCAACGGGTTGCGCCAGATGTTCGGCGACGTCTGGGAATGGACCGCGAGCGCCTTCGCGCCTTATCCGCGTTTCCGTCCCACCGAGGGGGCGGCCGGCGAATACAACGGCAAATTCATGTGCGGGCAGTTCGTGCTGCGCGGCGGCTCCTGCGCCACCCCCCAAAGCCATATCCGCGCGACCTATCGCAATTTCTTCCCACCCGAGGCCCGCTGGCAGTTCAGCGGCGTCCGCCTGGCCGGAGACGAAGCCGATGCCTGAAGAAACCGCGCTGCAAAGCCGTTGGGACGAAAGCTTTCGCGCCGATGTGGTCGCCGGCCTGTCCCGGCCGCAGAAATCGATCCCCTGTCACTGGCTTTACGACGCGCGCGGATCGGACCTGTTCGAGGCGATCACCCGGCTCCACGAATATTACCCGACCCGCGCGGAGACCGAAATTCTCGCGCGTCACGCCGACCAGATGGCCGATTTCTGCGGCGCCCGCGCGGTGCTGGTCGAATATGGCGCAGGCTCCGGGATCAAGACCGAGATCCTGATCGCCGCGTTGCGAGAGCCTCGGCTCTATGTCCCGATCGACATCGCCCCCGAGGCGCTGGCGCAGCTGGCGCGCCGGCTCGCGCGCCGCTTCCCGGACCTTGAAGCCCGTCCGGTCGTCGCCGATTTCACCGGCGATTTCGCGCTTCCCCCCGACCTGCCGCCGGGGCCGCGCGCCGCCTTTTTCCCCGGTTCGACCATCGGCAATCTCAACCGGCGCGAGGCCGCCGCCTTGCTGGCGCGGCTGCGCCAACACGTCGGCGAGGGCAGGGCGATCATCGGAATCGACCTGAAAAAGGACCTCAAAACCCTGCTGAACGCCTATGACGATTGCGAAGGCGTGACGGCGGCCTTCAATCTCAATCTGCTGGAGCGGATCAACCGAGAGCTCGAGGGCGCCTTTCCGCTCGACCGTTTCATCCATGAAGCGCGCTGGAATGAGGCGGAATCGGCGGTCGAAATGCATCTGGTGAGCCTCGATGCGCGGATCGTCCCGGTCGGCGGTCAGGATTTCGCCTTCCGCGCCGGCGAGACCATCCATACCGAAAGCTCCCGGAAATATGACCTCGCCGCTTTCGGAACGCTCGCCCGCGCCGGCGGCTGGCGGGTGACGGAGGTGTGGCGGGACCGCGCCGAACGCTTCGCGGTGCTGGGCCTCGCCGCTTCGGCGTGATTTTTCGTCAGCCGGTCCCGGCCGGAGAGGCGAGGACGGCGGTGACGCCGTCGATCACGAATTGCGCGGCGAGCGCGGCGAGGATCACGCCGAGCATCCGGCTGAGCACGATCTGGCCGGTGACGCCAAGAACCTGCCCCACCCATCCCGCCGACATCAGCGCCAGAAAAGTGATGGCCATGATCAAGGCGATGATTCCGGCGAGCGCGAAGAACAAGGCCCAGTCGTTTCCGGCGCGCTCGGCGAGCAGGATGGTCGCGGTGATCGACCCTGGTCCCGCCAGCAGGGGAATGGCGAGGGGAACCGCCGCGATATCGCCGACAGGATCGCGGGTGACGGCGTCGCTGGCGAGGTCGCGTTTGGCGCGCTCCTCGCGGCCGAATATCATTTCCACCGCGATATAGAACAGCAGCAGGCCGCCCGCGATCCGGAACGCAGAGATCGAAATGCCGAGCAAATGCAGGACCGGACGTCCGCCGAAGGCGAACAGCACCAGGACGATGAAGGCGAGACTCACGGCGCGCAGCGCGATTTCGCGCCGCGCTTGCAGGCTCAGGCCGGCGGTCAGCGCCACAAAGGCCGGCGCGACGCCGGGCGGATCGATCGTCACCAGCAATGTGGTGAAAGCGGCTTTCAGCGTTTCGAACATCGCAAGGCGGTCCTGGCCCGGCGCCCGGGGGCGGGCAGGATGCGCCTCTGCGTGGGAGAAGCGCAAGTTTTGCCGCGCGGCTTTCGCTCCATTGCAACTTCCGAAGCGACCGCGCGTTCTTCAACGAGACGGTTCGGTCGGGCCGCCGTCTGTGGGGCGAAATCCCGCCCATCCGCCAAGGGGGCGTGATCAAGGGGGCGCGATTTTGAACCTCGACGCGATCCTGCGCGCTCTCGTTCTGCTCGCCGTCGCCAATAGCGCGCCGGTGCTGGCGACGCGCTTTCTGGGCGCTTTCGCGGCGCAACCGCTCGATTTCAACCGGACCATGCCCGACGGAAAGCCGATCTTCGGGCCGTCCAAGACCCTTCGCGGCCTGATCGCCGCGCTCGCCGCCACCACGCTCGTCGCCCCGGCGCTCGGCGTCGACGCCCTCTGGGGCGCCGCGATCGCCGCCGGCTCGATGGCCGGCGACCTGTTGTCGAGCTTCCTCAAGCGGCGCTGGCGGCTGCCGGCGAGCAGCAAGGCGACCGGCCTCGATCAGATCCCCGAAGCGCTGTTCGGAGCGGTGGCGGCGCAAAATCCGCTGTCGCTGAACCTGCTGGACATAGCCGCGACGGTTCTCGCCTTTTTCCTCGGTCAGATCGTGCTGTCGCGCCTCTCCTGGCGCGTCGGCCTGCGCAAGGAGCCCTATTGACGGCGCCCGCTCACCCGAGGCGCACCAGCTTGTGCAGGGTGATCTCCGGCGGGCAGTTGAAGCGCACCGGCACGACGCTCGACCCGCAGCCCGCCGACGTATAGCCGGCCATGTCGCCATAGACCCAGGCGCCGCGCCCCATGCGGCGCGGAAGATGAGCTTCGAGCGTCACCGGAAAGCCGCCGGGCAGGCAGATCTGCCCGCCATGGGTATGGCCTGACAGCATCAGGTCGAAACCGGCGTGCGCAGCCTGACGATAGATTTCCGGCGTATGCGACAGCAGGATGGAAAAAGCCTCTTCCGAAACCCCGTCCGCCGCCTTTTCCAGATTGTCCACCCGAAAAAAATGGGCGTCGTCAACGCCGATCACGAAAATCTCTTCGTCGCCGCGCGAAATCGCCACATGTTCGTTCAGCAGCATCCTGACCCCCATGCGTTCGAGATCGGGGGTCATCCGGATGGAATCGTGATTGCCGAGCACGCCGAACACCTCGCCGCGCAGCGCCTCGATCAGGTCAGCCATCGCCTCCAGCGTCGGCAGATAGGGCCCATGGGTCTGGCCGCGATAATCGCCGGTCAGCACACAGAGATCGTAATCGAGCGTCGCCACCAGGGCGCGCGCGCTCGTCATCGCCTCGGGGCTGATATCGGCGTGCAAATCGGAGAGATGAAGCAGCCGGAAGCCGTCAAAAGCCTTGGGAATCCGGGCCGAGGCGACCCGGTTCTCCCGCAGTTCGACCCGCGCTGCATTCTCCCGCCCGCGCCCGTAAAGTCCCGACAGCTTGAGCAGGGCCTCGATCGCGCCCGCCGAGCCGGGCAGGTTCTCGAGATGAAAAAAGGTCAGCCCCTGGCCGAACACCTGGGCCTCGTGTTCGCCCTCGATCCCCATGCGCTGGCGCGCATGCAGCCGGCCCAGCCGCCCCTCCAGGATGCGCGTGACCTCATCGGCGGACAGGAATTGGCGGTTCATGTCAGGCGGCGCCGTGTCTGGTGAAACAGGAAACGGCCAGGGCGCTTTCCGACGGCGCGTCCAACCCTCCGAAACACGGGTTATCACGGACGCCCACGTCCGGCGAGCCAAAAACGCGCCGCCCGCGCGAGGTCGACGCGTCGGAACGGAACTTCGCAATTCGTCGCCCGTCCGGTTCATGCGCGATCGCGCCGCGAACGATCGGATCGCCCGTCCATCACCCTGTTCCCGCGAGAGCATCGGCGCCAGCCGGGGCCGGCCCATCCGAAACGCCAAAGCAAAGGGCCGCGTCCGGTCGCGGCCCTGTCGTCTTTTCACAGGCGCAGCAGGGACTTGATGGCCCGCCGCTCGTCCATGGCGCGATAGCCCTCGGCGACGTCCGCCAGCGGCAAATGCAGGTCGAAGACCTTGCCGGGATTGATCTTGCGGGTCAGCACAAGGTCCATCAGATGGGGCAGGAAACGCCGCACCGGGGCGGGACCGCCCATCATTCCGACCTGAGCAAAGAACAGCCTCTGACCATCGAACTGCACGCCATGCGGCACGCCCACATAGCCAATCGTCGAGCCAGGACGGGCGCAGGCGAGCGCCTGAGACATGGATTGCTGAGTGCCGACGCATTCGAGGACGGAATCCGCGCCGATCTTTTTCGTCAGCTCCTTCACCCTGGCCACGCCGTCGTCGCCGCGCTCGGCCACGATGTCCGTCGCGCCGAATTCCAGCGCCAGTTCCTGCCGCGTCTTGTGCCGGCTCATGGCGATAATGCGCGCGGCGCCCATCTGCTTGGCCGCCAGCACGCCCATCAGGCCCACCGCGCCGTCGCCGACGACGACGACCGTCGAACCGGGCTGCACCCGCGCGGCGTCGGCGGCATACCAGCCGGTGCCCAGCACGTCGGAGGTGGCGAGCAGGCTCGGGATCAAATCTTCGGGCGGCGTTTCGGCGGTGGCGACCAGCGTCCCGTCGGCAAGCGGAACCCGCGCCAGCGGCGCCTGCGCGCCGGTCATGAATTCGCGTTGCTCGCAGGAGGACTGGAAACCAAACCGGCAATGCGGGCAGGTGTTGTCCGAGATGCAGAAGGAGCCGACCACGAATTGCCCCGGCTTGACGGTCTTGACCGCGCCGCCGACCTCGACGACGACGCCGCAATATTCGTGGCCCATGTGCATCGGCTCGCTGACGTCATTCAGGCCGCGATAGGGCCACAGATCGGAGCCGCAAATGCAGCTGGCCGAAAGCTTGACGATGGCGTCGGTCGGCAGCACGATCCTGGGTTCGGCGACCTCTTCGCAGCGGATGTCGCGCGGGCCATGGAGAACGGTTCCCAGCATGATTTGTCCCTTCGGTTGATGGCCGCTCGGTCGTTTTCCGAACCGTCATGGCAAATATTCGGCGTCGCTGACCTTTTCCATCCAGTCGACGACCTTGCCGTCGAGCGTCTCCGCGATGGCGATATGGGTCATGGCGCAGCCGGGCGACGCGCCATGCCAGTGCTTTTCGCCGGGCGCGATCCAGACCACGTCGCCGGGCCTGATCTCTTCCACGGCGCCGCCCGCGCGCTGCACTCGTCCCAGTCCCGCGGTGACGATCAGCGTCTGGCCGAGCGGATGCGTATGCCACGCAGTTCGCGCGCCCGGTTCGAACGTGACCGTGGCGCCTCCGACGCGGGCGCCGCCGTCGCCGGCAAAGGGGCCGTCGATCCGCACGGTCCCCGTGAAATGTTCGTCAGGCCCCTTGGCCGATGGCTGCGAGCCGTTTCGCCAGACATGCATCGAGAGGCTCCTTCTTCGCGCCAACACCTGAACGCGGTTGGCGATGGCACTCTCGCACAATGCGACAATTGCGATTATCCTCTATAATTTGCATGAAGTCATATCTGGATTTCATCAATGCGTCGTGAAGAGCTTGTCGATCTCAACGCCTTCCTGGTCGTCGCCGAGGAGCGGAGTTTTACGCGGGCGGCGGCCCAGCTCGGCGCGTCGCAGTCCGCGCTGAGCTACACGATCCGGCGGCTGGAGGAGCGGCTCGGCGTTCGCCTTCTGGTGCGCACCACTCGCAGCGTCGCGCCGACCGAGGCGGGCGAACGGCTTCTGAAAACGCTGGCGCCGGCTCTGGAGGATATTGCGGTCGAACTGGCGTCGATCAGCGAATTCCGGGAAAAGCCGGCGGGAACCATCCGCATCACCACCTCTGAAGACGCGGCGCACAGCATCCTGTGGCCGGCGATCCGGCGGCTGCTTCCGGACTATCCCGACATCCATGTCGAACTGACCATCGATTCCGGTTTTTCCGACATCGTGACGGAACGTTTCGACGCGGGCGTGCGCCTCGGCGAGTCGATCGCCAAGGACATGGTCGCCGTGCGCATCGGTCCCGACCTGCGCATGGCGGTCGTCGGCTCTCCGAGCTATTTCGCGAAACGCGCCAGGCCGCTGACGCCGCACGATCTTGCCGGACACCAATGTGTCAATCTTCGCCTGGTGTCGGCGGGAGGGCTCTATGCCTGGGAGTTCGGCAAGGACGGACGCGAACTTCGGGTCAGGGTCGAAGGGCAATGCACATTCAACAACGCCCGCATGGTCGTCGAGGCGGCGCTGGATGGCTTCGGCCTGGCGGCGATGCCGGAAGACATCGTCGCCGACCACATCGAGGCGGGTCGCCTCGTTCGCGTTCTCGACGACTGGTGTCCGCCTTTCGCCGGATATCATCTCTATTATCCGAGCCGCAGGCAGCCCTCCGCGGCCTTCGCCTTGATCGTCGAAGCCCTGCGTCACCGGCGCGCGCCGGCGACGGCCAATAGCACGCCCAAGGCCATCCCCTGAGCCGCAGAGAAAAGACTCGGATCGCCACAGCGCAGGCGCGCCGACATGCGGCGGACCAATGACGACCCTGTCGCCGCCGTCCAGATGTGGCGGCTATTTACCATGATATCAACGGATTAACTTGGGCAAAATTTTTTTTTGCTCCCTCTTGAAGCGGTTTTGCCGTTTTCCTAGATCGATTTGCGTCGAGCGCCAAAAGGCTCGACAGAACCGGCGCCGGCGAGCGTCCGGCGTTCTACAAATCCATGTTGCTCATTGGAGGATGTGGCTATGCGGAACATCGATTTCGATCCGTTCTGGCGGACCAGCATCGGCTTCGACCGGCTGTTGTCCATGATGGACGACAGCGGCAGGTTCGAACCTGAAGATCGCTTCCCCCCTTACGACATCGTGCGCACCGGCGATGACAATTACCGGGTGACGGTCGCGCTGGCCGGCTTCGCGCCAGACCAGATCGGCGTCACCCAGCATCAGAACGTGCTGTCCGTCGTCGGAAGCCCGTCCGAGAAAAGCGGGCAGACCGAATATCTCTACCACGGCATCGCCGGGCGCGCTTTCGAGCGCCGGTTCAACCTCGCCGATTTTGTCGAGGTCGAAAGGGCGTCGTTCGAGAACGGGCTGCTCCATATTGATCTGGTGCGGCGCGTGCCCGAGTCGATGAAGCCCCGCATCATTGAGGTAGGCGTCAAAAAGGCGCCGGCCGGGGGCGAAAACGTCAAGACCATCGATCATGTGCAGGCGGCCTGAAAATGGCGGCCAGAGTCAAATGGCGGCTCGGACCCAGGCGCCGGGCCGCCAAGGATGTGACATTGGATGTGACATGGGATGTGACATGGGATGACCGACATGAAACCAGACTCTCGAATGTCCGAATGGCGGGGCGTCGCGACTCGCCGCGACGAGACGGGGGGCTTCGATGATCTTCTTCATCCGGCGCGGGCTTTCGCCCATCCGTCGGATATCGTCGCCGACCCCGACCTGACGCTGAACGAAAAGCGGGCGATCCTTGCGTCATGGGCGTCCGACGCCTGCGCCGCGGAGGCCAACCCTTTGCTGCGTCAAACCGGCGATGGAAGGACCGCAAGTTGGGACGATGTCATGGACGCGCTCAAGGAGCTCGATCTCCAGGCGGCCCGTTCCCCGACGACCCGCTTCAGGCCCGAATTGTTCTGGGCGCCGCGCCGCGGTCTGCAATTCGGATCGCGCGGCGGATCACGCGGCAGATCCATCGCGGGCTGAGACCGGCATGAGGCCAGGCGATGACGATGATCGACAGGATCCTGTCCATCGTTCCGCCGCTCGAAGGCGGCCAGGCTGGACGTCGCCCGATTCCGGCCAATGACAACGACCCCAAGGGACCGCCGCCCGCCGCGGCGGCCCCCATTCAACATCTTGCATTCGGAGAGGAGGCAACCCAATGCAGCGCTATGATTTCGCGGTTGTGAAAAGCGACGAAACCATCGCGGCGAGGCAGTCCGTCGCGCTTCCGGATTTGAAGGCGGCGTGGTCGCATGTGACCGAATTGGCCAGGACGATCGACGAACCGGGAACCCGGATTTGCGTGACAAATCCGGCTGGCGAGGTGGAGATCCTTGCCGGAATCGCGATCGCGCGGAGCGACGTCGCCAGGGCGCAGGCGGCTTGAGGCGCGCATCGGCGCCGCTAAGCCATCGGGCAATCAAGGCTTGTGATCCGCTTTCCACTTTCGCACGGCGGCGAGGGTGTTCGAGATGTGCTTGTCGGGCGCTGAATCCCGGTAAACATAGAGGATTTTGCCGTCTGGCCCGATCACATAGGAAATGCGATC
>Ga0335069_10009871_pt1 | contig 13568 bp, 11 predicted proteins | sample Lox_Sample_11_FD_206714 | JGI IMG/M metagenome (GOLD analysis project Ga0335069, IMG submission 206714) | Soil microbial communities from Loxahatchee National Wildlife Refuge, Florida, United States - Lox_Sample_1.1 | ecosystem: Environmental > Terrestrial > Soil > Wetlands | place: USA... | reverse complement strand
CCGAACCGACACGTACATCTTCGATACCCGATTGCCGATGCACCGAGCTACTTGTCGGCCGAGCGGCTCGTACGGGGCAACGACTCATGTCGTCGTCGACGGTGCCGAGGTGCGTCGAGTACGGCCGCCGTCACGTGTCAGCGGTCGCCGTTGTTTCGAGATTGTCGAGGACCTGTCGAGCGTATCGCGAGAACAGATGCGTGCCGGCCACGCGGAACAGCGTCCCGAATACGCGGCCGCGAACGCCGGTGCGGAACTCGCGCTCCCAGGTCATCTCGACTCGGCTTCCCGCCGAATCCGCTGTCGCGCGAAGCATCCAGCAACTGCTTCCCGGTGTGTAGACATTCGAGTCGACCACTCGCGCCGTGACCAGATCCGGGGTCGCCCAGTCGTAGTGGCACCGTTCCCAGTTCACTCCGATCCCGACCGGCGTTCCCTCCGTCACGTCGGCTGATTCGGACCCGAGCTCGTGGATCTCGAGGTGGTCTGTCGACACGGCGGGAAACACCTCCGCTCGTCGGGCCGAGAAGTCATATCCCGCGGCGAGCACACGCTCCGGCGTGAGGTGGCTCGACATCGTGACGTGGACGGTCCTCATCGCCACGCTCCGGCGCCGGCTCGGCGCTCGAGGAACTCGATGGTCGCCTCGATCGCAGCGGGCGGGATGTAGTGGCCCTGACCGGGCAGGATGGCGAGCTCTCCATCGGGCAGCTGACGGTAGGCCGCGACGGCCTGCTCGACCGGGCAGAACTCGTCGCGGTCCCCGCAAAGGATCAAGGTGGGTGCCGTGACGCTCGCCAAGTCGGAGTAGGTGTAGTTGGGGAACGTGGTCACGCGCTGCCAGGTGAGTTGCAGGTACGTACGCCAGTGGCCGTCACCCTGCCCCGCGTCCTGGTCTCGCTTCATCAGCTCGAACAGCGGGCGCATCTGCTCGGACGCTTCGAACTGACGCGCGGCGATGTCGGGGTTTGCTTCGGTGGCGTCAGGGCTGCCGCCCAGTATCTGGCGCATCGTCGCAAGGGTGGGTGTCTGAGGGTCGAACGGATCGAAGCCGGCGTCGTTGACGACCGCGCTCACCGCACCCGGGTGCCGGATGCCGAGGATGGTCGCGGTGACCCCACCCTCGCTGAAGCCGGCGACGGCCGGACGCTCGAGTCCGAGTGCCTCGATCAGCGCCGCGACATCGTCCGCCAGGACGTCGAATGTCATCGGACCCTCGCTGTGCGGGGTCCGTCCGCACCCGCGGGTGTCCGGCGCGATCACCCGAAAGTGCGCGGCGAGTGCCTCCATGTGCGAGGCATAGGCAATCGGAACGCCGGTCCACAGCGGGTTGGTCGAGACCACTCCGCCGTGCAGGAGGACGAGTGTGTCACCCTCGCCTTGTTCGAGGTAGTGGATATCGATGCCGTTGGCGTGGACGGTACGGGCCTCGGCCGTTGTCTGTGTGGTCATGCCACGGACGTTACGGCCGGCGGGTCGACGAAATCATCGGACGTTTGCCCGAGGTTTCTGCCCGCGAGCTACGTGACGCCGTCGTCGTCCGTCATCAGCCCGTGCCGCATGGCGTAGATGCTCGCCTGGGCGCGGTTGACCACAGCCGTCTTTCGGTAGATGTGCTCGATGTGACTGCTTGCGGTCTTGGGGGCAACGCCCAGCGTCGCCGCGATCTGCTTGTTGGACAGCCCTCGGGCCACCAGACGCAGCACCTCCACCTCACGCTTGGTGAGGCCGGCCGGCCACTCGCGCTGCCGTCGCACTCGGTGGCCCGCCGCGCGCAGCACGCCGTCGACAGCGTCGCCGTCCAGCCGCCCCGCCTTGACCTCGCCGCGGAGCTCCGCAGCCGCGGCCGAAGGTGCCATCGCGGCGCGATGCGCACGCGGCTGGGTCATCGCGTGATAGGCGTCGGCGACCGCGAGCAGTCGCCCGCCGGTGCTGATCTGGTCGCCCGCAAGTCCGCGGGGGTAGCCCGACCCGTCGAGGCGCTCGTGATGTTGAACCGCAAGCCCGCCCAGCGGCGACAGAGCGGACGAGAAGGCAAGCATCCGCTCGGTTAGGTGCGGGTGCAGCCGGACGCGCTCGACCTCGGCATGGGACAGCGGTCCGGGCTTGTCCCAGATCTGGTTCGGCACACCGAGTCGCCCGAGGTCCTGCACCAACCCGGCGCGGCGTACGAGCGTGACGTCCGCCTCCGGCAGGCCGAGATCGAGCGCGGCCTGTTCGCTGAGCGCCGCAACCGCACGGGCGTGGCCCATGGTCCACGGCGACTTGAGCTCCGCAAACTCGCCCACCGCCGCCAGCGCCGCGTCGAGATCGTCCCCGGCGATCCAGCTCTCGAGCGCGGGTTCCGATGCGATCACCGCGTCCCAGCCCGGGGTGGCGTCCACCTCGCTGAGCAGGATCGGCGCCAACTCGCAGAAGGTATCGACGAGGTCTGGGTCGAACTGCCCGCCGCTGCGGTCTCGAGCCACTGCGACGGCAGCCTCCACCCCGCCCGCGCGCCCGAACACCTCGACGACGTCGGCGAGGTTGATCAAGCGCGAGGCGATCGTGATCTCCTCGCCTCGGAGCTCGAAGGCACCCTTGCCGTCCCACCGCTCGTAGGTCTCGCGTAGCGACTCCCTGACGTCATCGCCAAGGCCCAGCCGCGATGCCAAGAGGTCCGTTGCGCGGTAGTGATTCTGGGCCATGGAGAGCAGGTCGCGTCGGCCTTCGGCGATGAAGGCGACGCCGGCCCGTGCCCGTTCGGTGAGCGGCCGGCTTTGGCCACCGACGTGCCGCACCAGGAACGCGAGAGCGGGGCCGACCTTGCCCATTTCGAACTCGTAATGCGCATCACTTCTCGAATAGATGTCATCGCCGAACCACTTCGCCTGCTCGTAGGCGTCGGTGTGGCAGCCGACCCATGCCAGCAGGCCGGAGTAGTAGACGACACCTCGATCGGCCTCGCTCAGCCCCAGCTGTTCACCCAGCCGCAGCGCGATCAGGCAGGCGCGGATCATGTGCTCCATCGGCTGACCGAGCCCGAGATCGGTTCCCAGTGACAGGAGTGCCACCAGCTCCGCCCGACGGATGCCCGCGCGACTGCGTGCGTCCGGCTCCTGGTCTGTCACGCAGTGAGTGTGCCTCATGGCGAAGGCACGCACCCGCGGCCCGACGCCTGAGGAGTCACAAGCGATACGAAGTACACCAGGCTGGCAGCGGCCCCTGACGGACCGACTCCCCGAGTCTCAGGCGCGCCTGACCGCGCGTCGCATGGATCTGTGCGTTACCCGTGGGTCGCGATCATCGCACCGAACTTAACGCTTGATGACGTTGTGCACCTCGAAGATCTCGGGCGGGCCAGTCAGTTCGATTCCGGCGTCGGCGAGCGCGGGCATCAGCTGCCGGGCGAACACTTCCCATTCATCGCGCGAGTCCCAGACCTCGCTCACCAGCAGGTGCCCATCCTCACCGAAGCAGATGTGGTAATCGCATGCTGTTGGCGGGGTGACGACGTTTTCGTCGTACTGCTCCACGGTGAGCGACTTGGCGTGATAACGGACGACGATGCTCATCCAAGTCTCCTGTCGTGTCGTACGGCGTCCGTCTGACCCGGCAGACGGACGTTTGGCCGCAGCATCATGACAACCGCGCTCGCGAGACTCGGCCTGTCCCACCTTCGACCATGCCCAGGCGTATGCCGCTAGCGTCGATGACTCTTGGGGAAGGCGACCCAGCTCGTAGAGCTCCAGGCGAGCAGGTGTTGGAGGCCAAGGGTGACGGACATCGACTGGGCCAGTGTTCGGGAATGTCCCCTGACGAGCGCTGGCGAATGACCTTAAACCAGGGCCTCGCAAAGATCGCCAACCGCGAGCCCGACCTCCGACTCGCGGCCTAGCGATCAGGACTTCCGTACAGCCCTACTCGTCAGCCCACCAGTCGCGCCGGCCATCGACGTCTTCGCGCTGAACCTCGCTGGGCGCGGCCATGACGAGGATCTCGAGGCCCTCCGGCCCGGCCTCGTAGCCTCGCCACGTACCGGGCGGGACGTGCACCGCGTCCCATTTCTTGAGCTCGACGATCTCGTCGTCGAGCTTCATCCGCCCGCTCCCGCGCAGGACCACGTACACCTCCTCTTGCTTCTTGTGGGTGTGGCCGTACGGAAAGCGATAGCCGGGCGGGACGCGCTGGTAGCTCAGGCCGGATTTCTCGAGTTCGAGCGCCGCAGTCGCCGCGCGGAACTCCAGGTCCGGCGCGCCGTCGAACCGAGGGCCGATGTCCTCCAGATCCTCCTTGATGTTCCTGAGCGTAAAAGGCACGGCGCAATCCTACGGCGCAGCGCAGGACCTGCCACGGCGCGCGCAGCACGGCGACACCAGGCTGGCGAGCGTCCCAGACAGACACCCTCGCCGAGTCTCACAGTCACCAGAGCGTTAGCGTCGCGCAGGTGAGTTCGACCTGGGCAATGCCGAGCGGCAGCAGGGACGACTGGCCGGAGATCTACGAGCGGTTCACTGGTTCGCCGATGCCGATGCTCTGGCCGAGATCGCCCGCGTGCTGCGTCCACGAGGCGCGCTCGTCCTCCTGTGGAACCGTCCTGGCGGGCCATGGGAGCCGGGCACCGAGTTTGCCGAGGAGCTGCTCCTGGCACCGCGGTCTCGACCCGCCAATCTCCGTCGGAGCCAGGTAGATGCAGGCGCGCCACCGTCGCGCCGAGCAGCTCGAGCGCATCCCGCGCCAGCAGCTCCCGCAACCGCAGCGGATCCCGCTCGCGCAAGAGGTCATGTGAGAAGAGCAGAGCCCGCCGCAACAGATCCGGGTAGGCGAGCCCGGACCTGGTCTCTTCCCACGGCGCCGTAGGCCGCCACGAGACCGCCATCGCTCCCATCATCAGGACGCAGACCGCTTGCAGAATTCCCCCACGAGGGACACGCGACAACAAAGGCGACGACAATCCCGTCGATGCCCGCCCGCAGCGATCTCTTGCGCGCATCGAGCTCAGCCGCGAGCTATGCGGCGGCCGAGGAGAACGCCGACGCCTATTCCGGCGAGAGCGAGCTGCGCCACGGCGGAGATGCCGCCCGACCGGTGCCAGCCGCGCCGGCCGTGGAAGATCTTCTGACCGCGCGGGCGAAGCCACGGGAAGACGTGCTCGAGGTCGGGGAAGCAGGCGGCGGCAGCCCCGAGCGTGGCCGGATCGAAAGGCCCGCGGGCGGCAGCGAGAGAGGCGATCAAGACGAGGCCGCTTCCGATCTCGAAGCGGCGGCTCGCGATGTCCTGGTGCGGTACGGCGTCCGCAGCGAGATGCAGCGGCGGCCCGAGCGCAAGCGCAGCCGCCCTCGAGCCGACGAGCGCGCCGGCGAGCCCACCTGTCGCGACATGGGCGCTGACGATCACGAGCTAGGCCCGAGACGCATCCTCGACGAGCACACGCGGCGACCCTAGCGGCAGCCCACCCGCACCTGCCTCCACGACCTGTGCGTGCCGACCCGAATATGGGCAGTCCGCCCCTCCAAGTTAGGCATCTCCGCCGATCCGGCCGCGGTCCGTCGGTGAGACCCTCCCTCGCACGGGAGAGCACGACGAAGGAGGACACGATGAAGGCACTGCTCGCACTCTCTGCCGTGACCGTGGCATTCGCGATCGCCGCGGCGAGCGCGTTCGGCGGACCGATGTACGCAGGCGGCGGAGGCGGAGGGTCGACAGGACCCGTCATCCCTGCCTCCGGCCCGACCGTCTCGATCGCGCCGTCGCCCACGGTTCCGGCCACCAGCAGCGGAAGCTCGTTCACCTGGTCGGACGCCGGCGTCCTCGCAGGCGCCACGATCGGCGGCGTGCTCCTTCTGGCCGTCAGCGTTCTCGTCGTCGTCCGCCGCCGCGAGCGGCTGGCGATCTAGGGCCTCCGGCCCTCCTTGGGAAGAAGGAGCGGCGCCGGCGAGGGGACGCCGGCGCCGCTCGGAGGCTTGAACCGCCCGGTCGGCGCGCGCATGATGCGCAGACGGGCATGGAGGCCCGACCGATCCTGGCCGAGCCGGCAACGACACCCGAGCGCGACGGCGATCTGCTCGAGCGCTCCCGCGAGCTGTCGCTCCTCGCCGACCTGCTCGAAGACGTCGTTGCGACCGGCCGGGGACGGCTGATCCTGATCCGGGGCGAGGCCGGTATCGGCAAGACGGCCCTCGTCCGTGCCTTCTGCGCCGCGGCGGAGCCCACACGCGTTCTTCACGGAGCGTGCGACCCGCTGTTCACCCCGCGGCCGCTCGGGCCGTTCCTCGACATCGCGCACGCCGTCGGCGGCGCTCTCGACCACGTCGCGACGGGCGATGTCAAGCCCTATGCCTTCGCGGCCGCCTTCATGCGGGCGCTCGAAGGGCCGCGCACCAGCATCGTCGTCGTCGAGGACCTGCACTGGGCCGACGAGGCGACGCTCGACGTCCTGCGGATCGTCGCTCGCCGGACGGACGCGCTGCCGGCTCTCCTGGTCGCGACCTACAGAGACGACGAGCTCGACCGCCGTCATCCGCTGCGGCTGCTGCTCGGCGAGCTCGCGCTCGGCGAGCAGGCGACCCGGATCGACGTTGCGCCGCTCTCGCGCGAGGCCGTCGCCACACTCGCGTCGCACCGGCGCAAGACGACCGACGCCGACGCTCTCTACCGGAAGACCAACGGCAACGCGTTCTTCGTCACCGAGGCGCTCGCATCGCCTACCGAAGAGGTGCCGGACACCGTCCGGGACGCGGTGCTGGCACGCGCGGGACGTCTCGGGCCGGCAGCGCAGGACGTGCTCGAGGTGGTCTCGATCGTCTCGCCTGACGTCGAGCTCGAGCTGCTCGAGACGCTCGCCGATCCTGCGCCGGGCGACGTCGAGGAGTGCCTCGCCTCGGGCATGCTCCAGATCGACCGGGGGCGGATCTCGTTCAGGCACGAGCTGGCGAGGATGGCGGTCGAGGGCTCGCTCACGCCGCAGCGGCGACTCGCCCTGCACCGGCGGGCGCTCGCGTCGCTCTCGGCTGCGTCCGCCGCAACGCCCGATCTCGCGCGGCTCGCCCATCACGCGGACTCGGTCGGCGACGCCGACGCAGTGCTCCGCTTCGCCCCGGCCGCAGCCGAGCACGCAGCGTCCCTCGGAGCTCACCGTGAGGCGGCCGGGCAATACGCACGGGCGCTCCGGTTCGGGGAACGCCTCGCGACGAGCGCACGCGCGGATCTGCTGGAGCGCCGCGCGCACGAATGCCACCTGGCCGACGACAACCCTTCGGCGGTGACGTCGCTGGAGGCTGCGCTCGACTGCTACCGGGAGCTCGGCGACGTACACGCGGAGGCCCGGACACTTCGCACGCTGTCGAGCTTCCTGTGGTCGCCCGGACGCGTCGCAGAGGCCCGGGCCGCGGGGCGACGGGCGGTCGAGCTGCTCGAGCCGCTCGACAGTCCGCGCGAGCTGGGCCTCGCGTACGCGAACATGGCATTCCTCGCACAGTCGGCGGCGGACTCGGAAGAGGCGCTGATCTGGGGAACGCGAGCCAACGTCGTCGGCGAGCGCCTCGACGAGGTCGAGCTCCGCGCAGCAGCGCTCACGGCCCTCGCCGCTTCGGCTGCTCTCGCGGGGCGCACGACGCGGCGCGGCGACCTCGACGAGCTGATCGCCCTGACCGAGCGACCCGGAGTCCTCGACACCTGCGGCTGGCTCCTGCACGAGATCGGGCGGACATGTCTCGCGCGCCGCTCGTACGTCGAGGCGTATCGCCATCTGGCACGTTCGCTCGCGCACTGCAGCGAGCACGGCCTCGAGCCGTATCGCCAGTACGCGCTCGCCTACAGCGCGCAGGCGGCGCTCGAGCAGGGACGCTGGTCCGAGGCCGCCGATCTCGCGGCGTTCGTGCTCGGCGCCCGTCGCGGATCGACGCTGCCGACCATCCTCGCACTCGTCGTGACGGCGCTCGCCGGAGCTCGTCGCGGCACCCTCGACCCGTGGCCGCAGCTCGACGAGGCCCAGGCGCTTGCGGAGCCGAGCCGAGAGCTGGGGCGCATCGCGCCGGTCGCGGCGGCGAGGGCTGAGACGGCCTGGCTCGAAGAACGCCCTGATGCCGTCGCGCCCCTCACCGACGCTGCATTCGAGCTCGCGATCGACCTGCGCGCGTCGAGGTACATCGGCGAGCTGGCGCTCTGGCGCCGCCGTGCCGGGGTGGACGAGGCGATCCCGCACGACACACTCGACCCGCACGCTGCCGAGCTCGAAGGCGACTGGCAGCGCGCGGCAGACCTCTGGTCGCAGCTCGCCTGTCCCTACGAGGCCGCGCTCGCGCTCGCCGACGCGGACGAGGAGGGGCCGCTTCGCCGCGCACACGCGGAGCTCCGCGCGCTCGGCGCGACGCCGGCCGGGACGAGCGTGGCTCGGCGTCTCCGAGAGCGAGGCGTACGGGGCCTCGCGCGCGGCCCGCGTGCGGCGACCCTCGGCAACCCTGCGAACCTGACCAGGCGCGAGGTCGAGGTGCTCGGCCTGGTCGCCGCCGGCCTGCGCAACGCCGAGATCGCCGACCGCCTCGTGCTCTCACGGCGGACGGTCGATCACCACGTCGCGGCGATCCTGCGCAAGCTCGGGGCACGCACGCGCGGCCAGGCCGCCGCGGAGGCGCTTCGACTCGGGCTCGTGCCGGCGGACGCCGGCGGTCAGGCCTCAGCGGGAACGAGCGCCGGGCGCGGCCGGTAGCAGTTCGGGTGGTGGAACGCGTCGAGGGCCCGTTCCCGGTCGACGACGATCGACCACCAGTCGCCCAGGCACTCGTCGTCGTACCGCAACCGGACCTCGCCCGTGTCCGGGTACCAGAAGAGGCGCACCCTGAGGCCCTCGATCCGTCGTTCAGCGAGCTCTCGCCGCCTCATGAGAAACATGCTCGGGCGCGAGCCCCGGTGCGCCCCACCGGTTCGGCGGGGATGTCCTCGTCGAAGGCCGAGACCGGGATCGACGCGCGCGTGGGACCTCGACCGTCCGAGTGACGCGGCGGCCGATCAGACGAGCGTCTCGAACCCGTCCCAGGCCCGCTCGGCCGCCTCCGCGAGCGGCAGCTCGTCGGGGCGGTGCACGATCAAGAGGCGCTTCGCACCCGACTCCCGGTAGGCGGCGAGGGCCTCTTGCTCGGTGAGGTGCCCGCGCAGCGCGGGCTCCGGCTGGGCGAGGGTCGCCTCGCAGACGAACAGGTCGGCGTCGCGCGCGACCTCCGGAAGCGCCGCACACGGAGCCGAGTCGCCCGAGTAGGCGAGCGTGCGCGTCCCGTTGCTGACGCGGAGCCCGAAGGTGAGCAGGTCGTAATGGAGCACCTGTCTCGCGACCACCTCGAAGCCGGCCGCCCGGAACGGCGTTCCCTCGGTGTACTCCCGCACGGAGAACGCCTGGAAGAGGGGGTTTGCACTGAGCTTCGACGTGAAGCTGCGCAGCGTGTCCGAGCCGCCCGGGGGCAACCAGAGCTCGGGAACGGGTGCGATCGCACGGCCCGGCCCGTACAGGGCGCCGAACGTCCAGGGGACGAGGTCACCCCAGTGGTCGAGGTGGAAGTGGGTGATCACGACCGCGTTCACGTCGGGCCAGACGGCGCGGGCACGCAACTGCGCGAGCACCCCCGGACCGCAGTCGAGCAGGAGCCGGCCCTCACCTTCGCCGGGCTCGTCACCCTCAATGAGATAGCCCGACTGGGCGCCGCCCGGGTTGTGCCAGGCGGGTGAGCAGCCGACGACGACGAGCTTCATGTGCGCGTAATCCTCTCCGGTCTCGAAAGCTTGTGTGCGGGGACTGTGCAGGCTAACCGGCCGCCGCAGACGAGGCACGCCCCACGCGTTCATACTTCTCGTCGTGGAAGGATCCTTCCTGCCTCCGGGTAGATGACGGCCGTGGCCGAGCCGGGGGCCTTCGCCGGCCAGGGCGAGGCGCTGAAGCCGTATGTGCCCCGGCTCCTGATCGAGTGGGTGCACGAGGCGCCGGAGTCGCCGTACGCCGCCCGCGAGGGATCCCTTGCGTTCGTCGACATCTCGGGCTTCACCGCGCTCACGGAGCGGCTCGCAAGCCGCGGCAAGATCGGCGCCGAGCTCCTCCGCGACACGCTCGACGTGATCTTCACGAGCCTTCTCGACCGCGCGTACGAGTGGGGCGCAGGCCTGCTCAAGTGGGGCGGCGACGCGCTGCTCCTGCTCTTCGACGGCCCCGGACATCCCGAGCGTGCCGCCCGCGCCGCGTGGGAGATGCAGGACGTGATCGCCCAGGTCGGTCGCATCCGCGTCGGCTCGGGCGCGGTCGTCCTGCGGATGTCGATCGGGATCACGACCGGGACGATCGAGTTCTTCACGGCCGGGAGCGTCCACCGCGAGCTGCTGATCGCGGGACCGGCGGCCACCGAGACCGTGCTGACGGAGGCGATCGCCGACGCGGGCGAAGTGGCGTTGAGTCCCGCGCTCGCCTCGCTGCTCGATCCGGCCTGCGTCGGCGGCCCGAAGGACAACGCCGTGCTCCTGGCCGGTCCGCCCACGGCGGCACCCTGGCGGTCGCCCGACGTCGGCGCCGTCGACGGCGCGCTCGTCGCGAACTGCATCCCGCTTGCGGCGCGCGAGCACGTCCTGCTCGAGCACAGCGAGCCCGAGCACCGGATGATCACGGCGGCCTTCGTCGATCTGATGGACACCGACGTCCTCCTCGCCGAGCTCGGGCCGACGAGGTTCGCCGAGGCGCTCGACGAGCGGATCAGCTGGATCCAGGAGGTCGCGGGCCGTTACGAGGTGCCGTTCAACGTCACTGACGTGTCCAAGGGAGCGATCAAGGTGCTCCTGAGCGCCGGCGCCCCGTCGAGCACCGGCCACGACGAGGAGCAGGCGCTGCGCGCCGCCCGGGAGATCATGGACCGGCCGGGGACGATCGCGATGCGGATGGGCATCAACACGGGGCGCGTCTTCACCGGCGACTTCGGCCCTCCCTACCGCCGGACGTACGCGGTGCTCGGCGACGCGATCAACACCGCCGCCCGGGTGATGGCCCGCGCCGAGGCGGGGCAGATCCTCGCCACGGAGGAGGTGCTCGAGCGGTCCCGCACCTCGTTCGTGACGACGCCGATCGAGCCGTTCCAGGCGAAGGGCAAGGCCGAGCCCGTCCGTGCCTCGCTCGTCGGACCGATCGCAGGCAGGCGCGAGGTTCGCATCGCCGACACGCCCTTCGTCGGCCGCGAGCGCGAGCTGCGGACGCTGCGCGCCGTGCTCGACGACGTGAAGGGCGGTAACGGCTGGACGGTCGAGATCGCAGGCCCGTCGGGGATCGGCAAGACGCGGCTCGTCCGCGAGCTTCTTGCCGACACGGACGTGCGCGTGCTGCAGTCGACGTGCGAGGAGTACGAGGCATCCACGCCGTACTACGCGCTGCGGGATCCGGCGCGCGACGTGCTCGGGCTCGACCGTGACAGCACGCCCGAGGCGGAGGAGCGCCGGCTGCGTGAGATGGTCGCGGAAGCCGATCCCGAGCTGGTGCCGTGGGTACCGCTGCTCGGCATCCTGCTCGGGCTCGACCTGCCGCCGACACCCGAGACCGCTGCGGTCGACGAGCGGTTCCTGCGCGAGGTGCTGGCCGACGTCACGCTCCGCTTCCTCGTCGCGACGCTCGGCGCCTCGCCGCTCGCCCTCGTCATCGAGGACGCCCAGTTCATCGACGACTCGAGCGCCGACCTGCTGCACCGGCTCTCGGCCGCCTCGCGCTCGCTGCCGCACCTGCTCGTGATCGCCCGGACGCATCCGGAAGGGCTCTGGACCGACATGGAGGACGAAGAGCAGCGCTACCTCGTCTTCGACCTGCTGCCGCTCTCCGAGCGGGAGGCCGCGGCGATCGTCGAGATCGCGACCGACGAGGAGCCGCTGCGTCCGCACGAGGTCGAGGCGCTCGCCCGGCGGTCGGGCGGCAGCCCTTTGTTCCTCGTCGAGCTGCTCAACGTCGCGCGCTCGTCGGGGACGACCGAGACGCTGCCGGACTCCGTCGAGGCGGTTGTGAGCGCCGACATCGACCGGCTGGCGCCGTCCGACCGGATCGTGCTCCGGTACGCGTCGGTGCTGGGCGTCACCTTCGAGGAGGACCTGCTCGCCGCGACCGTCCGCGACGAGGTGTCGCTCGACGAGACGCTGTGGCGCCGACTGAGGGGGCTCGTCGACCGTGACTCGGACGGCCTTTTGCGCTTCCGCAACACCCTCGTCCACGACACCGCCTACGAGGGCTTGCCCTTCCGCCGCCGCCGCGAGCTGCACGCGCGCGTGGCCGAGGCGATCGAGGCGAGGGCGGTCTCGCTCGAGGACGAGGCGGCGACGCTCGCCTTGCATTACGCAGCCGCCGAGCGACGCGAGCAGACGTGGCGGTACGCACGGCTCGGCGGCGACCGCGCGCGCACAGTTGCGGCCAACGTGGAGGCAGCGCGGCTGTACGAGCTCGCGCTCGCTGCCGGCCGTCATGTTCGGAGCGTGACTTCACGCGATCGCGCGGAGGTGCTGGTTGCGCTCGGACAAGCGCAGGAGATCGCCGGACTCTTCGATCGATCGTTCGACGCATTCGTACGTGCCAGTAGGCTGCTTGCTGACGACGCGGTCGAGCGAGCGCGGATCTACGGCCTCCGCACTCGCGCCCGCGTTCGAACCGGCCCGTGGACGCTCGCCCTGCGCGAATCGGCCGCGGGTCTCCGACTGGTCGAAGACCGCGAAGAGACGGAGGCGGTTGCGGCGCGAGCCTCGTTGCTCGCACTTCGGAGCGAGATCCGCATGCTGCAGGGCAGATCTCGAGAGGCAATCAGTGTTGCTCTGCTCGCCGTCCGAGAAGCGAAGCGAGCGGATGAGCTCGAGGCTCTCGGACGCGCCTACGGCGCGCTCGACGGCTCCTACCAGATGCTCGGCGAGCCCGAGAAGGCCGTGTACGAGCGGATGGCGCTCGACATCTACACCGCGCTCGGTGACACTCGGACGCGCGGCATCACAGCGGGCAACATCGGCGTTCAGGCGTACGCGGACGGCAACTGGAACGAGGCTGCCGACTTCTATCAGCGCGCGCAGGAGGATTGCCTGCGGGCAGGCGACCGCCAGAACGCCATGATCTCCGCCGCGAACCTCGGTGAGCTCCTCGTCAGCCAGGGCCGGTACGAGGAGGCGGAGCGCGTGCTCGCGGAGGCGCGGCGCGTTCTCCGTTCGTCGGGATACGTCCCGTTTGCTCTCTTCGCCGAGATCCAACTGGCGCGCTGCATGCTCGATCGCGGCGACGCCGCCGGGGCGCGGGAGTCGCTCGAGCGGATCGTCGACGAAGCCGGGGAGGCCGGTCACGCGACGATCCTCCTCGACGCAGTCGTCTGCCTGACTCTCGCTCACGTGGCCGCGGGCTCGCCCGCAGAGGGACTCGAGGCGCTCGAGCGGAGCGTTGCGGCGGCGGGCGAGGAGGCTACGCTCTATGCGGCTGCGCTCGACCGTGCGCGTGCGGCGTGCCACCGTGCACTTGACCGCCAGGAGGAGGCGCTGACGCTTCTCGATCGCGCAATCGAGGCGGCTGTTGATCAGGGGCTGCTCTACGAGCAGCTAATGGCGCGCCGGGCTCG
>Ga0335069_10009870_pt1 | contig 13569 bp, 11 predicted proteins | sample Lox_Sample_11_FD_206714 | JGI IMG/M metagenome (GOLD analysis project Ga0335069, IMG submission 206714) | Soil microbial communities from Loxahatchee National Wildlife Refuge, Florida, United States - Lox_Sample_1.1 | ecosystem: Environmental > Terrestrial > Soil > Wetlands | place: USA... | reverse complement strand
GCGCACAGCCGCCGAACGCGAAGATCACCGCGTTGGTGTGCAGCGGGCGCAGCCGCCCGTAGCTCAGCCAGGGGATGCCGAAGCCGAGCTCGGGCCACGCGAGCTGGGCGGCGATGAAGAGGCCCACGACCATGCCGACGACGCCCCAGAGCACGGCGGCCAGCGTGAACAGGCGCACCGTGCCGTCGTCGTAGTCGGGAGCGACGGCGACGGCCGGCGCGGCGGGCACGGAAGGCACGGCCGCGCGCGACCTGTCCAGGGTGGGCAATGCGGTGTCCATCGTCGGGCTTCTCCTCGGGGCGGCAGTGTCGTGTGGGTGCGCGTCGGCCCGCTTGACGGCCGTCAAGCCGCGTCCTTCGCGTCGTCCAGGATGCGTTCGCCCTCGCGCTGCAGGTCCTCGAACTGGTCCGAGAACAGGGCCCATGCGAACAGCGCCATGAGCCCGAGCACGAGCAGCACCGACATGGGGACGAGCAGGAACAGGATGTCCATCGCGGGGGCGAGACGCTCAGTGCGTCATCAGCGTCGGCACGGTCATGTGCTCAAGCAGATGCTTCGTGACCCCGCCCAGCACCCACTCGCGCAGGCGCGAGTGGCCGTAGGCGCCCATCACGATGGTGTCGACGCCGAGGTCCGCGCCGCGCGAGAGCAAAGCGTCGCCGGGCTCGATTTCCGTGACCTCCCGGCGCGCCTCGGCCTCGATGCCGTGGCGGGCGAGGTGCGCCAGCACGTCGGCCAGCGCGGTCGGATCCGTGTCGGCGCCCGGCACCACGAGCTCGAGCAGCGTCACGCGGCGCGCGTGGGCGAGCAGCGGCAGCGCGTCGCGAAGCGCACGAGCCGCCTCTCGCACGTCCTTCCACGCGACGAGCACGTCGCGGCCGATGGCGCTGAAGCGGCCCGCATAAGGGACGACGAGCACGGGGCCGCCGGTGTGCAGCGCGACCTGCTGCGGGAAGTCCTGGGCGATCTGCGGCACGTCGCTGCTGCGCTCGGCCTGGCCGACCACGACCAGGTCGGCGCTGCGACCGAGGTGCGCCGTCACGTCGAGGGGCTCGCCTTCGAGGACACGCGACACGACCATCGGTGCCTCCGCCGCGTGCGCGGTCCGCTCGAAGACCTTCGCGCGCTCCTCGGCGATCGCGCGCAGTTCCTGCGCCGAGAGCGCGATCGCCGTCGCCATGTCGGGAACCACGCCATTCACCGCGACCGGCACGTCGGGCACGCCGATCGGCGAGACCCCCACGAGTTGCGCGCCGTGCTCGGCCGCGAGGCGGGCGGCCACGGTCACGCGGTCTGTGCAGCGCGGGCCGTCGTCGAGGTGGACGAGGATCGTCTTCCAGTGGCTCATGCAATCTCCTTTGGCGAGGCCGGCTTCGGCCCCGCATCGATGCGCAGCGCGTTGGCGACCACCGCCAGCGAACTCGCCGCCATGCCGAGGCCCGCTGCCCAGGGCGGAAGCCAGCCTGCGAGCGCGAGCGGAACGCTGGCCGCGTTGTAGAGAGCGGCCCACGCGAGGTTGGTGCGGATCACGCGACGGGCGCGTTGCGCGACCGCGTGCGCGCCGGCCACGTCGGCGACGCGACCCGAGAGCAGCACGAAGTCGGCGTGCGCCGCGGCGAGGCTCGCGCCGCCCGCGACAGCGAACGACACGTCGGCTCGCGCGAGCACGGGCGCGTCGTTCAAGCCGTCGCCGACCATGGCGACGCAGCCGCCGCGCGACTGCCGGTCGGCGACGAAGGCGAGCTTCGTCTCGGGTGTTGCGCCGGCGAGGGGTGCGGCAAGGCCCAGCCGCCGCGCGACGGACTGCACGCGCGCCGCACCGTCGCCGCTCAGCAGCTCCAGCGCAAGGCCGCGCGCGCGCAACGCCTCGATCGCGTCCCGTGCATCGCCGCGCAGCGCTTCGTCGAAGGCGAATCGCGCGATGGGGCCGCTCGGACCGGCGAGCCAGACGTCGCTGCCACCCGCGTCGGCCGCCTTCGCGCCGATCCAGGCGGCGGAGCCGAGGCGGAAGGTGCCACACGCGTGGCGCGCCTCGAGGCCCGCGCCCACTTGCTCGCGCACGTCGTGCCATTCGAGGGCGGCGGTCGCGTCCGTCGCCGCGCGCGCGAGCGCACGCGACAGCGGATGGTGGGATGCGCGCGCGAGCGACGCCGCGCACGCGAGCGCGCCGGCTTCGTTCCAGCCTTCGGCGTCCGCGTCGACGACGATCGAGCCCAGCACCGGCTCCCCTTCGGTGAGCGTGCCCGTCTTGTCGAAGCACACGGTGTCGACGCGCGCGAGCGTCTCGATGGCATCGAGGCGGCGCACGAGCACGCCGCGCCGCGCGAGCGCCGCGGCCGCGGCAATCGTCGCAGAAGGCGCGGCGAGCGCGAGCGCGCAAGGGCAGGTCACGACCAGCACGGCCACCATCACCGCGAGCGCGCGCGACGGATCGACGAGCGACCACGCCGCTCCCGCGCCCGCGGCGAGCAGCAGCACCGCCAGCAGGAACGGGCCGGCGATGCGGTCGGCCACGCGCACGGCGTTCGGTCGCGCCTCGAGCGCCTGCCGCAGCAGGGCCACGACGCCTTCGTAGCGCGTGTCGGCGCCGGTTCCGTCGACGCGTTGCACGACGGGTGCGACGAGATTCAGGCTGCCCGCGATGGCGACATCGCCGTCGCGCTTCACGACCGGGTTCGATTCACCCGTGAGGAGCGATTCGTCGGCCTCGGTCTCGCCGTCCAGCACCGGGCCGTCGGCCGGGAACGCTTCGCCGCGCGCGACGCGGACGCGGTCGCCGCGAGCGAGGCGCTCGATCGGCACGGGGCGCACGTGGCCGTCGGCGTCGATGCGCTGCGCGACCGCGGGCAGGCGCGACACCGCGTCTTCGAGCACCGCCGCCGCGCGGCCGCGCATGGCGAGCGCGAGCCAGCGGCCGCCCAGCAGGAACGTGACGAACATCGTCAACGAGTCGAACCAGGCCTCCGCGCCGAGCGCGGAGTGCGGGTCGAAGGTCGCGACGGAGCTGGCCGCGAACATCACCGCGATGCCCAGCGCGGCCGGCAGCTCCATGGAGATGGCGCCGCGGCGCAGCGCCGCCCAGGCGTCGCGGTAGAGCGGGGCCGCGGAGAACAGCATCACCGGTATGGACAGCAGCCAGGCCGCCCAGAGCAGCAGCTCGCGCGTGTCGGGCGCGAGCGTGCCCGGTGCCGCCACGTAGAGCGGCACCGTGTACATCATCACCTGCATCATGCAGAAGCCCGCCACGACGAGCCGCCAGAGCGCCAGTCGGGCCTCGCGCCGGCGCAGCTCGCGGGCCGAGGCCGCGACATCGGGCGAGGCGTCGTAGCCCGCGCGGCGCAGCTCGGCGACGAGCGCGGAGAGGCGGGTGCGTGCCGGCTCCCAGGTGACGACGCCGCGGCGCGTCGCGTCGTGCACGCGGGCGTCGCGCACGCCGGGTACCGCGCGCAGTGCGCGCTCGATGACATCGGCGCAACCCGCGCACCACAGGCCCGAGAGCTGGAGCGCGGAACGCGCGATGCGCGTGCCGTCGGCGGCGATCTCGACGCGCGTGTAGGCGGCCTGCGCGACCGGATCGTCGAGCGCGTCGAGCGCGCCGTCGATGTCCGCGCCAGGCGGCTGCGCGACGGCGGCGAGGGCAGGAGGCGACATGACGAAGGCGTCGGCGGAACCAGTGGCGCGGGATGATCGGGGCGACCCACGGACGGCCGGTTGATCTGCAACAAGCGCGGGACCGGCCGCTCCATCGACACTCGTCCTGCACGGCTCCGACACATGCATGCCCCCTGGTGCTCGATCCTGCTGCACGTCGACGCGACGCCTGCGAGCGTCACGCGCCTGCAGGTGGCGCTCGACATCGCCGAGCGCCATGACGCGCGCATCACGGCCCTGTTCGCGGGCGTGAGCCCGCAGGGCGAGGGCTCGTTCACCTACTCCGCCGCCGCGGCGCTCGACGACCTCGAAGGCTCGCGGCGCTCGGAGTGGCGTCACGTGGCCATCTCACGCCTGCGCCGCGCGGCCGGCGACGACCGCTCGCGCATCGCGTGGTCGGAGATCGGCGCCGACGAGCTCGTGCGCGGCTTCATCGCCGAGTCCGCATACGCGGACCTGCTGATCGTCGGCACGCCCGCCTCGGCGGACGCCGAGGCTGGTGGTCCGCCTTCCGCGTTCGTCGAGAGCGTGGTGCTTGAGAGCGGCCGGCCGGTGCTCGTGCTGCCGGATGCCGCGTCGTGCGCGCAGCTCGGGCGGCGCATCCTCGTCGCGTGGAACGGGTCACCGCAGGCGGCGCGCGCGGTCACCGGTGCGCTGCCGCTGCTGGTGGCCGCGGAGTCGGTGCACGTGGCGTCGTGGTCGCACCTGCCGCCGTCGGCTCCGTGCAGCGGGCTTGCCATCGACGGATTTCTCGCTCGCCACGGTATCGCCGCGGAGCTCCTGCTGCGCGCGCCGGGCGCACGCATCGGCGACGAGCTGGGCGAGATGGCGCAGCGGCTGGGTGCGGACCTCGTCGTGATGGGCTGCTACGGCCACAGCCGCGCCCGCGAGCGCGTGCTCGGCGGCGTGTCGCGCTCGATGCTCCAGGCGCGACGCATGCCGCTGCTGCTGGCGCACTGACGGCGGCACAAGCGAACGAACGCGGGCGACGCCGCCCGCCATGCCGGCGCGCGACGCGCCGCGGGGTCGTCAGCGAGCCGTGGATCGCACGCCGAACGTGCGATAGAGCGGGCACCAGGCGACGAGTCCGGTGGCGACGAGGATGACGCCGAGGTAAGCCCAGCTGCCGAGCTCGCCGCTCAGCGCCGCGCCGATGAGGGCCAGGCCTGCCACGATCCGCAGCAGGCGATCGAGATTGCCCACGTTCAGTTCCGTCACGGTGATCTCCGGCAAGGTGCGAAAAGATAGGGCGCGGACGGGCCGCGGGGGTTGACCGACGTCAAACGGTGCGCCGGTCCGGCGTGGAGACTGGGGCGCATGCCATCCAGTGGAGAGACGCGATGTACCGGCTGATCCTCGTACCCCTCGACAGCAGCGAGACGGCCCAGCACGGCTTCGAGGAAGCCCTCGCGCTGGCGCGCACCCTCGGTTCCACGCTGCGCATCGTGAACATCGTCGACATGCGGCTGCTGCCGGCCGAGATCTCCGCGCACGCGAGCGTCGGCCAGCTGCTGGAAGACTGGCGCGAGGCCGGCCAGCGCCTCATCGCCGCGGCGGCGGCGCGAGCCCGAGCCTGCGGGGTGAACACCGAGGAGGCCGTGCTGTGCGACCCGGGGCTGCGCGTCAGCGACCTGATCGTCGAAGAGGCTCGCCGCTGCGGCGCGGGCCTGATCGTCATGGGCACGCACGGGCGGCGCGGACTGCGCCGCATGACGCTCGGCAGCGATGCCGAGCTCGTCGTGCGCGAAGCGCCGGTGCCGGTGATGCTGGTGCGCAGCGCGCACGCGGCCGCGGGCGAGGCCGAAGCGGCCCGTGCCGCCTGAGCTTGGGTGCGCGCCAGAACGAAACCCGCCTCGAGCGCTTCAGCCGGTAGTGGCCGTCAGTCGTCGGCGTCGACCGCGAGATAGCCGATCACGCTGCCGCGCTGGATCAGGAACGCCACCGGCCGTCCGCTCGCACGCGCCGCCGCGAGGGCCGCATCGAACGCGGCCACGTCGGCGACGGTCACGTCGTTCACCGCGAGGATCGCGTCGCCGCTGCGCAGGCCCGCGTACCACGCCGGGCCACGCGTGCTGCGCACGCCGACGCCGCCGCCCGCCAGCCGCAACACCGAACGACGCGCGGGCGTGAGCTCCTCGACGACGAGGCCGAGCCGTGGATCCGGGCTCGTGGCCGGCGGCGATGCGGCGCTCGCGTCGGGCTCGATCGCGGCCGGGTGCAGCGTCACCGTGAGCCTCGCATTGCGCCGCCAGACCTCGAGCTGCATCGGCTCGCCGGGCGCCGCCGAGGCGACCGCCTGCTGAAGCGTGACATAGCGCCGGTCGGGCGCGCCCTCCACGCCGAGCACGATGTCGCCCGTGCGCAGGCCCGCCTGCTCGGCCGGACCCCCTTGCGCCACGCTGAGCACGAGAGCGCCCATGGGGGCGTCGAGGCCGAACGATCGCGCGAGCTCGGGCGTCACTTCCTGCACCTGCGCGCCCAGGTGGCTGCGCTGCACGTAGCCGCGCGAGCGCAGGTCGGCGACGACCCGCATCGCGACGTCGATCGGAAGCGCCAGCGACACGCCCTCGTAGCCGCCGCTGCCGCTCAGCATCATCGAGTTGATGCCGATGACCTCGCCCTTGAGGTTGAAGAGCGGGCTGCCCGAGCTCCCGGGATTGATCGCCGCATCCGTCTGCAGCATCGGCACACCGCCACCGCCCGGCAGGAAGCGCGGATACGCGCTGACGATGCCCGCGGTCACGCTGAGCTCGAGGCCGAACGGTGCGCCGATGGTGAACACCCAGTCGCCGACCGCGACCTTCTTCGGATCGCCGATGCGCGCGACGGGCAGGCCGTGCCGCTCGAGGCGCAACAGGGCGAGATCGGTGCGCAGGTCGTAGCCCGCGATGCGCGCCGCGGCTTCTCCTCCGTCGGCGAGACGCACCCGCAGGCGTTTCGCGCCGACCACGGCGTGCGCATTGGTGAGGACCCATCCGTCGGCGTCGATCACGAAGCCCGATGCGAGCGACAGCGACGGGTCGGTCGGGAGTGCGCCGGAGCCCCCGTCGCCGGACAGCGGATCGGGCGGTGGCACGTCCTTCCAGCCGTTCTCGTTGAAGCCGCCGTATTCGCCGTCGAGGCCCAGCGCGCGCACGCTGACGACGATCGATTCCTCTCGGGACACGAGCGCTGCGAAGTGCGGCTCCGCGTCGCCGCGTGGGCCCGGCGTGGCCGATTGCGCAACCCCGGCCGCTGCGACGGCAATGAGCGCGCCGACGAGGCCGGCACGAAGCCGATGCCACGCGAGCCGCGCAAGCGACCGAGTCGGCGGGTGGACCATCGCCTCATTGAAGCGATGCGGCGCGCGCGCGGCGTTGCGCGCCGTCAAGCGTCAGCGGTGTGCCGGCGCGCCGCGTGTCGCGACCATGATGCGCGGGATCTTGCCGCTGCGGCCGACGCTCATGGGCTCGCCGGCATGGCACTCGATGTGCACGCCGTGCGCGCCGAGGCGGGAGAGGAAGCCGGCCAGCGCGGTGCGCGCGCGCCGCAGCGCCTGCTCCGCGTCGCCACTTCGCAGACCGCTGCGCAGCTCGAGCCGGTCTCCCGCGCGCTGCAGCAACTGGAAGTCGAACAGCCCGGCCTCCTCCTCGAGCACGGTGCCTACCGCGAGCGGCAGCACCGTCACCGCCGCGCCGTGCGCGCCGCGCAGCCGCAGGATGTCGTCGCAGCGTCCCTGGACGTCGATCACCGGCAGGTGCGAGCCGCACGCACAGGTTTCCTTTGCGATGGCCACGCGATCGCCGATGTCGTAGCGGATCAGCGGCTGTGCGTGGTTCGCGAGGTTCGTGAGCAGCGTGGTCGAGCCGGTGGTGCCGCGCTCCACGGCGCGGCCCTCGTCGTCGACCGGCTCGAGGATCACCCAGTCGCTGTTGAGGTGCAGCCGTCCGTGCGAGCAATCGCTCGCGATGGCGAGGAACTCGGATGCGCCGTAGCTGTTCACGACCGGGCAGGCGAACGCGCTCTGCACCGCCCGCCGCATGGAGGGCGTGAGCGTCTCGCCTCCGGTCCAGATCTCGTGCGGCGCGATCTTCAGGCGCCCGGCCATCTGCTCTTCCGCGAGCAGCACCGCCTGGGTCGGATAGGTCGCCACGATCGACGGCCTGCGCATCTCGAGCGCGCGGCACAGGTGCTCGATCGGCTGCAGGAACGAAAGCGCATGGACGCGATCGCGCAGCAGCGGGTTGAGGCGCCGCAGCCGCTCGATCGACACGTTGCTCGCGAAGTGCCCGTCGGTCGCGCCGACGAACACCGTGCTGTCGGCGATGCCCCAGGGGTCGAGCCACTGGCGCGGGCCGCTCGACGACGGCCGTCGCAGGGCCTCGAGGGCATCGTAGACGGCGAGCGCGCGCGCGTCCTGCAGGAACATGGCCGGCTCTCCGCTGCTCCCCGAGCTCTCCCAGGCGAGGTAGCGGCCGACATACGGCTCCGCGATGCGCGTCGGATCGGCGAGGAAGCGCCGCAACTGCGCGCGTTCGACCTCGGGATCGCCCACCCAATCCTCGAAAGCGGCCATCAGGTCGCGCTTGCGCGTCGCGGGCAGCGCGGACAGGGTGGTCGTCGCGGGATCGCGGCCATCGAGCATGCGCCGCACGAGCGGAGAGCGTCGCGATGCGTGCTCGAGCAGCGATGCGAGCCGCTGGCTGGCGCGCGCGGCGAGCGCAGGTGCGCGTGCGCGCGTCGCGAGCATCACGTCGAACGCCACGGTGCTGCTGAGCCACGGGTCGTACGGCGGAAGCGTCGACGCCATCATCGACCGATGGTGCACCCTGCGCACGCAGGACGCTCTTGACAGTGGTCAAGGCGAGTCGACGCCGCCTTCTCGACACTCGGACCGTGCCCCGCCGTTCCGACGCTCGCCGATCTCGATACGAGGAACCGATGCATGCTGTCGCCGCCGGCCGCATGGCGAGGGGAGGGCATGGTAGCCGCGGGTCGGCGTCTCGGCGCCATGAGCACACCGCAGGCACAGGATTGAGCGACGTGGTCCAGACGACCGCCGTGCGGGCCGGCGCGCGCGAGCGCGGCGCGAGCCCCTGGCTCGGCGCCGACGAACCCCCGTCGGCGCTCTTCGAGGCGTTGCTGGCCCTCGAGCGCCGGCTCACCGCAAGCTGGCCCGTGCCGGATCCGGGTGTCGCCCCGGCCACGATCGCGGGCGCGGTGCTCGACTGGTGGATGCATCTGGCCGCGTCGCCTGCGAAGCAGTGGGAGCTCGCGCTGGCCGGCGCCGGTCTGGCCGCGCAGGCGCTCGCGGTGGCGGCCGGCCAGCCGGACGCCGTCGCGCCGCTGCCGCAGGACAAGCGCTTCGCGGACGCGGCGTGGTCGCAGTCGCCGTATCGAGCGATGGCCCAGGCCTTCTTGCTGCAGGAGCGCTGGTGGGATCTCGCGACGCGTGGCGTGCCGGGCGTCGATCCGCACCACGCGAAGATGGTCGCGTTCGGTGCACGCCAATGGCTGGACATGGCGTCGCCTTCGAACTTCGTGGCGACCAATCCGGTCGTGCAGGCGCGCACGCTGCGCGAAGCCGGCGCGAACCTCGTGCGCGGCGCCGGCCACGCGCTCGAGGATGCATGGCGCGCGGCGAACGATCGGCCGCCGGTCGGGGCCGACGCATGGGTCGTCGGCGAGACGGTGGCGTCGACGCCCGGCAGCGTCGTCCTGCGCACGCCGCTCATGGAGCTGATCCAGTACGTCCCGTCGACCCCGACGGTGCACGCCGAGCCGGTGTTCATCGTGCCCGCGTGGATCATGAAGTACTACGTGCTCGACCTCTCGCCGTCGAACTCCATGATCCGCTGGCTCGTCGCGCAGGGCCACACCGTGTTCGCGATCTCGTGGAAGAACCCGGGGCCGGAGGAGCGCGATTTCGGCATGGCCGACTACGACCATCTCGGGGTGCGCGCCGCGCTCGACGCCATCGGGCGCATCGTGCCGGGCGAGCGCGTGCATGCCGTCGGCTACTGCCTCGGCGGCACGCTGCTGTCGACGGTGGCGGCGGCGCTCGCGCGCGACGGCGACACGCGGCTCGCCACCGTGTCGCTGTTCGCGGCGCAGACGGACTTCACCGATCCCGGCGAGCTCGCGCTGTTCATCGACGAGAGCCAGGTGGCGTTCCTCGAGGGACTCATGGCGCGCACCGGCTATCTCGACAAGCGCCAGATGGCCGGCACCTTCCAGATGCTGCGCTCGAACGACCTGATCTGGTCTTACCGCCTGCACAGCCAGCTGCTCGGCGAGCGCCGGCCGATGACCGACCTGATGGCCTGGAACGCGGACGGCACCCGCCTGCCCTATCGCATGCACGTCGAGTACCTGCGCGGCTTCTTCCTGCGCAACGCGCTCGCGCACGGCGAGTGGATGGTCGATGGGCGCCCGGTCAACCTCGACGACATCCACGTGCCCATCTTCAGCGTGGGCGCGGTGCAGGACCACGTCGCGCCATGGCGCTCCGTCTACAAGCTGCACGCGCTCACCGATGCCGAGCAGACCTTCGTGCTCACCGCCGGCGGGCACAACGTGGGCATCGTGAACCCTCCGAGCGAGCCGCGCGCCAGCTACCGCATGCGGGTGTGGCACGCCGGCGACCGCCTGCTGACACCGGAGGAGTGGCTCGCCGCGACGCAGCCGGTTTCCGGCTCGTGGTGGACGCCGTGGGCCGAATGGCTCGCGCGCCATTCGAGCCGCCGCGTGCGGCCGCCGACGATGGGCGCGCCGCGCGCCGGTCTCGTGCCGCTGGAGCCCGCGCCCGGCCGCTACGTGCGCGAGCGGTGACGATTGACCCAGCGCAAGACCGGCAGCGAACGCCGTCCTAGACTTTTCGAATGGTCACCGCTGCTGTTGCTGTGCTCAAGGCCGCTGCCGTCCTCGCCGGTTCGGTCGCGCTCGTGGGAACCGCCGTCATCCTCGCGATGACGTGGTTCCTCAACCACCCGCTCGACTGATCCGCTTCGCGTTTCGCGAATGCGTGCCATGGTCCTGCGCGCCGCGGGCGCGCCGCTCGTGCTGGAGGAGCGCCCCCCGCCGCAGCCCGGGCGCGGGGAAGTGCGCATCGCCGTCGAGGCCTGCGCGGTGTGCCGTACCGACCTGCACATCGTCGACGGCGAGCTGGCGCTGCCCCGCCTGCCCGTCGTGCCGGGGCACGAGATCGTCGGCCGCATCGAGGCCGTCGGCGACTCGACGAGCGGCGTGCGCATCGGCGAGCGCGTCGGCGTGCCGTGGCTCGGCCGCGTGTGCGGCCGTTGCCGCTGGTGCCTCGGCGGGCGCGAGAACCTGTGCGACGTGCCGGTCTTCACCGGCCACGGCCGCGACGGCGGGTACGCGACGCACGTCATCGCCGATGCCTCGGCGTGCCTGCCGCTCGGCTTCGTGACCGATCCCGTGCAGGCGGCGCCGCTGCTGTGCGCGGGGCTCATCGGCTGGCGGTCGCTGCGCAAGTGCGGAGATCCGCGCACGCTCGGCCTCTACGGCTTCGGCGCGGCGGCCCACCTCGTCGCGCAGGTCGCGCTGCGCGAAGGCCGGCGCGTGTTTGCGTTCACGCGACCCGGCGACGCGCGCGGTCAGGAGTTCGCGACGGAGCTCGGCGCCGCGTGGGCCGGTGGCTCGGACGAGACGCCGCCCGAACCGCTCGACGCCGCGATCATCTTCGCGCCCGTCGGCGCGCTCGTGCCCCTCGCGCTTGCGGCGGTCGCAAAAGGCGGCCGGGTCGTGTGCGGCGGCATCCACATGAGCGCGATCCCGTCGTTCGACTATCGATTGATCTGGGAGGAGCGCGAGCTCGTGTCGGTCGCCAACCTCACGCGCGCCGACGGTGCCGAGTTCATGCGCTTCGTCGAGCACGGGCCGCTGCGGGTCGAGACCACGCGCTACGCGCTGGCGCGCGCGAACGACGCGCTGGCCGATCTGCGCGCCGGCCGGATCGAAGGCGCCGCCGTGCTCGTGCCCTAGGCCCCGCACGCCATCCAGCGCGCGAGCAGCGTTTCGCCGTCCGACGCTGCGGCCGCATCGACGACGACGGCATGCGCGCGCTCGTCGGCATCGAGCGGCTCGGCCGCTATCGTGAGCCGTTCGAGCACCGACTCGTCCGCCTCGGATGCGTCGCTGCCCGCGTCGAGCCGTGCGCGCACGCGCGCGCGCAGCACGTCGGGCGTCGCCACGCAGTCGAGGATGCAGAAGGCCGCCGCGTGCTGCGCGGCGAGCGACGCGGCGTCGCGGCGTTCGTCGCGCAGCAGGAAGGCGGCATCGACGATCACGGGCCAGCCGGCCTGCAGCGCGAGGCGCGCGACATCGCGCAGGCGCGCGTACGTGCGCGCCGTGGCGCTGGCGTCGTAGACGCCTGCCGCCGGGTCCGAGCGCTGCAGCGGCGCGAGCCCGAACAGGCGCTTGCGCTCGACGTCCGAGCGCACGTGCACGGCGCCGGCCGCCTCGGCCAGCCGGCCCGCGACGTGCGTCTTGCCCGCGCCGGGCAGGCCGTGCGTGATCGCGAGCCGCGCGGGCGGCGCCTGGATCAGGGCCGCGGCGAGCGCCCGGTACGCCGCACTCGAACAGGCACCGTCGGCGCTCGCAACGGCCGCCTCGCGCAGCGCGCAGACCTGCGCGCGCACCAGCGCACGGCACACGAGGTGATAGCGCAACGCCGGCAGCCCTTCGTAGTCGCCGGTCGCCGCGAGCCATGCGTTGAGGAAGCGCCACGCCAGACCGGTCGCGCCGTGCGCGAGCAGGTCCATGACGAGGAACGCGATGTCCTCGACCGGGTCGATCCAGCGCAGCGACTCGTCGAACTCGATCGCATCGAACGGCGCGGCGCGGTCGCGCAGCTGCACGACGTTGGCGAGGTGGAGGTCGCCGTGGCATTCGCGCACGTGGCCTTCGTGGCGGCGCTGCTCGAAGTGCGGGTGCAGGCGCGTGCATTCGGCGCTCAGCCACGTGCGCACCGATGCGGCGTCGACGGCGTCGGAAGGCAGTGCCGCGAGCAGCCGATCGACGACCCGCGCGTGGCCCTCTGCACGGCCGTGCGGCGTCGAGGGCAGCGCGCTCGGCGCCGACGCATGGAAGGCGGCGAGCGTCGCGGCGAGCCCGTCGACGTCGCTCGGGCCGACCTCGCCACGCGGCACGCGCTCGCTCCACAGCGCCCCGTCTGGGAACCGTCGCATGCGCAGCGCGACGTCGACGACGCGGCCCGGGCCCATGACGCGCGGGCCACCCGGCGTCTCGACGACGTCGACGACATCGAGGTAGAGCCACGGCGCGAGCCGGCGGTTGATGCGGAGCTCCTCTCGGCTGTAGTGGCAGCGGGCAGCGAGCGTGCCGAAGTCGAGGAACGGCAGCCGCACCGGCTTCTTCAGCTTGTAGGCGATCGCATCGGTGAGGAGCACCCAGGAGATGTGCGTCTCGACCAGCCGCACCGGACGGGCGGTGCGGGACAAGAGGTGCTCGCGCAGGCGCTGCACGCGCTCGCGTGCGGTCGACAACGGATCCGGGTCGGCCATGGAAGCATCGTGGCGGGTCTCGTCGGGGTCCAGTTGACGAGGCGCAAGAGACATGCGGTCACGCCGGGCCCTGCGGTCCGACGCTCGCCGAGCGACCCCAGCGCATCGACGCGAGCGCCTCCGTAAAGCGCTCGAGCTCGTGCGCGGGCAGCGCATCGACGCCGGCGGCGCGCTCGCGACCGCCGCCGCCGAATCGGCGGCAGAGGTCGTGCGCACCGGCCGGAGTCGCGAGCGGCGCGCGCACGCTCGCGACGTAGGCGCCCGCGTCCCATCTCAGCACCGCATGGGCCCGCTGCGGATCCGCGTTGGCGAGCTGGTTGGCGAAGGTGCCGAGCACGCGCCGGCTCCACGGTGCGTCGGGCAGGATGCGCACGTCGACCGACGCCGTTTGGCG
>Ga0335069_10009868_pt1 | contig 13569 bp, 10 predicted proteins | sample Lox_Sample_11_FD_206714 | JGI IMG/M metagenome (GOLD analysis project Ga0335069, IMG submission 206714) | Soil microbial communities from Loxahatchee National Wildlife Refuge, Florida, United States - Lox_Sample_1.1 | ecosystem: Environmental > Terrestrial > Soil > Wetlands | place: USA... | reverse complement strand
CCGCCTCGCTTGGCGCGATTCACGCGCTCGAGGCCCGCGACGGGCTGAAGCAGGCACTGAGCGACCAGAACTGGTGGGTCCGCCTCCGCGCCGCCATCGCGCTCAGGCAGCTCGGGGCCACCGGCCTCGAGGTCCTGCGCGAGGTGCGGGGCGGCGCCGACCGCTTCGCCGACGAGATGGCCGGCTACACGCTCGGCCTGACCGACGAAGCCGTCGCCGGCTACGCGGCCTGAGCGGCCATGCACCTTCTGGCCGACGCCGTCGTCGACGCCAACCGGCTCATCATCTGGTACTTCCTCGCGGTCAATTCGGTCTACGCCCTGCTGTTGATCCTGTCGGTCCCGGAGATCTGGAAACACTGGAAGATCGTCACCGGCGAGGACCTCCAGACCTACATGGGCTCGGAGGCCCTGCCCCCGATCTCGGTGCTGATTCCGGCCTACAACGAAGAAGCCAACATCATTCAGAGCGTCTCGGCCCAACTCGCGCTGCAATACCCGCGGCACGAGGTGATCGTCATCAACGACGGATCGACCGACCGCACGCTCGAACGCCTGCGCACGGCGTTCGACCTGTACGAAGTGCCGCCCGCCTATCCGCTCCGCCTCAAGACGGCCGCCGTGCGCGCCTACTACCGCTCGCGCAGCCAGCACGCCCTCCTCGTCGTGGACAAGGAGAACGGCGGCAAGGGCGACGCCCTCAACGTCGGCATCAACTCCGCCCGCAGCCCGCTGGTCGTGCCCGTGGATGCCGACACGCTGGTGGCGCCCGACGCGCTGCTCCGGCTGGTCCGCCCGTTCCTGCTGGGCGAGTCCGTCGCCGCGGCGGGTGGCACCATCCGGGTCGCGAACGGATGCCGCATCGAGAACGGGCGCGTGGTCGAGCCGCGCGTCCCGCGGCGGTTCCTCCCGGCGGTCCAGGTGCCGGAGTACCTCCGGGCCTTCCTGTTCGGCCGCCTGGGGTGGAACCGCATCGGCGGCAACCTGATCGTGTCGGGGGCGTTCGGCCTGTTCCAGCGCCACTTCCTGCTCGCCATCGGCGGCTATGCGACCGGCAGCGTGGTGGAGGACCTCGACCTCGTCGTCCGCCTCCACGCATACCTGCGCCAGCAGGGCCTGCCCTACGACATCCCCTTCATCCCCGACCCGGTGGCCTGGACCGAAGTGCCCTCCGACCTGCGCACGCACAAGCGGCAGCGCGAGCGCTGGCACCGGGGGCTGATCGCGACGCTGGTCAGCCACCGGCGGATGCTGTTCAACCCGCGCTACGGTCCCGTCGGCCTGATCACGATGCCGTTCTTCTTCTGCGGCGAGATGCTGGCGCCCGTGGTCGAGGCCCTGGGCTACCTCCTCGCCGTGGCGGGCTGGGCCTTCGGCCTGCTGAGCATCCGGTACGCGCTTCTCTTCCTTGCCGCGGCGCTGGGCTACCAGCTGCTGCTGAGCATCTGGGCCATCGTGTTCGAGGAAACGACCTTCCACGTCTATCCGCGAACCAGGGACTTCGTGCGCCTTCTGGCCTATGCCGCCGCCGAGCCGTTCGGCTATCGCCAGCTGACGGTGCTGTGGCGGCTCTTCGCGTTCGGGAACGCCCTGCGCGGAAGCAAGAAGTGGGGAAAGATGCGGCGCCGCGGCTTTGCGCCGGCGAGCGCGACGCCAGGCCGCCGCCTGTAAGGGGGAGCGCCCCCGCACCATCGCATCCTGCACCGTGAAGCCCCGGAGGCCCCGATGAACACCCGCCGCCAGTTCCTGATCCAGGCACCCATCACGCTGCTCGCCGTGGCCGGCGCCTGCAGCAAGGGGCAGGCACCCGGGGCCCGGGCGTCGGACGCGGGGACGGCGGCGCCGGGCGCGCCGCCGACCTTCGGCACGGCCGCGGGCTCCGGCCCTCCGGTGACGGCCGCGACGTTCGCCGAGGCGGAGAAGCTGGCCCAGGTGACGATGTCGCCGGCGCACCGGCAGCAGGCCGCCGGCTCGTGGCGCTCGTCCCTGGCGCCGTATCTCGAACGGCGGACCGGGCCGCGCACGCTCGCGCTCGCCGACGGCGACGCGCCCGCGCTCGTCTGGAACCCGACGCTGCCCGGCATCGCGGCCGGGTCCGCGCGCGATCGCTTCGTGCGCTCGACCGGCGGCGCGCCGCTGCCCGCGAGCGACGACGACATCGCGTTCGCGCCGGTGACGCAGCTGTCGCGCTGGATCGCGTCGCGCCGCCTGAGCTCGAGCCGGCTCACCACCATCTATCTCGACCGGATCCAGCGGCTCAACCCGAAGATCAACGCCGTCATCACGCTCACGAAGGACCACGCGCTGGCGCGGGCCGCGCTGGCCGACCGCGAGATCGCGGCCGGGAGGTACCGCGGCCCGCTGCACGGGATCCCGTACGGCGTGAAGGACCTGCTCGACACGGCGGGCATCGCGACCACCTGGGGCGCGGAGCCGTACCGGAACCGCGTGCCGGCTGAGGATTCCGCGGTGGTGAAGCGGCTCGACGAGGCCGGCGCGGTCCTGATCGCCAAGCTCGCCCTCGGCGCGCTCGCGCTCAACGACATCTGGTTCGGCGGCCAGACGATGAATCCGTGGCTGCTGGAGGAGGGCGCGTCGGGCTCGAGCTGCGGGCCGGGCGCCGCGACCGCGGCGGGCCTGGTCGCGTTCGCGATCGGCAGCGAGACCGACGGCAGCATCGTGAGCCCCTCGATGCGCTGCGGGCTCACGGGCCTGCGGCCGACGTTCGGCCGGGTGCCGCGCACCGGCGCGATGACGCTGTGCTGGACGCTCGACAAGCTCGGCCCGATGGCGCGGTCGGTCGAGGACACGATGCTCGTGCTGCGCGCGATCACGGGCCCCGACGCCGGCGATCCGTCGAGCGTGCCGAGCCGCCTGGACTTCGATGCCGGCGCGCCGGTCGCGGGCCTCAAGGTCGGCTACATCGAGTCCTGGATGAAGGCGAGCCCCGCGACGGACGTGGATCGCGCCGCGCTCGAGACCATCCGCTCGCTCAAGCTGGTGCCGACGCCCGTGTCCCTGCCCGACTGGCCGTATTCCTCCCTCATGCCCGTGCTCTTCGCGGAGGCCGCGGCGTCGTTCGAGGAGATGACGCTCACGCACCGCGACGACATGCTCAAGATGCAGGTGGACGACGCGTGGCCCAACCTGTTCCGCGCGGCCCGCTTCCTCTCGGCCGTGGACCTGGTGCAGGCCGATCGGCTGCGCCGGCGGGTGGCCGGGGAGATGGCGCGCATCTTCCGTGAGGTGGACCTCCTGCTCGTGCCGTCGCTCCGCGACGAGCAGCTCACGATCACCAACTTCACGGGCCACCCCTCGCTCACGCTGCGGGCGGGCTTCGTGCAGGTGTCCGAGGCGCGCAGCGACTGGGCGCCCGACCCCGCCCACCCGCTGCCCAGGTTCTCGCCGCCGCGGCGCGTCCCGCACGGCGTCACGCTGATCGGGCGCCTGTTCGACGAGGGCACCGTGGCGCGGGCCGGCCTGGCGCTCGAGCGGGCCTTCGGCGTCGTGGGCGAGCGGCCGCCGGGGTTCTGAGCCGCTGTCATCCTGCTGACAGGTTGGCCGGGTAGGTTCGGCCCATCTCACTTGGAGAGTCGCCATGCTTCGCACGCACGTCGCCGCCCTTGCTTTCGCCGCCTTCGCCGCCACGGCGGCCGCGGCCCAGGCCCCGCAGTATCACGTCGTCAAGCGCCTCCCCCTCGGCCATGCCCGCGCCGACTACATCATCGTGGATCCCGCGGGCCGGCGGCTGTACGGCCTGGGCGACAACGTCATCGACGTGGACCGCGACACGGTGGTCGGCACCGTGGCGGGCGGGGGCGGCGGCTACGCCATCGCGCCGGACCAGAATCGCGGCCTGGTGCGCAACGGCGTCGTCTTCAACCTCGCGACGCTCGCGGTCACGGGGCACGTGGACGTGCACGGCGACGGGATCCGCTACGAGCCGGTGAGCAAGCGCGCCTTCACCTGGGAAGGCAAGGACGCCTGGGTCGTGGACATGACGACCGGCCAGCTGATGTCGCACACGAACATCGGCGACGGGCTGGAGTCGGGCGTGGCCGACGGCCGGGGCAGGATGTTCCTCAACGTCGAGGACTCCGGGTTCATCGAGCGGTACGACGCCCAGGCGCTCAAGATCGAGGCCACGTACCGGATCCCGCGGTGCGGGCGGGCGCAGGGGCTGTCGATGGACGTGGTCACGCGCCGGCTGTTCATGGCGTGCGACACGGAGATGGTGGTCGTGAACGCCGACGACGGCAGCGTCGTGCAGCGCATCCGGGTGGCGAGCCGCGCCGACCAGAACTGCTTCGACCCGGTCACCAAGCTCGCGTTCAACCCGAACCGGGCGGACAGCACCATGACCGTCGTGCACGAGGACTCGCCCAGCGCGTTCTCGGTGGTCGCGAAGGTGCCGACGGGCGGCGGGGCGCGCACGTGCGCCGTGGACGAGCGCACGCACAAGGTCTACGTCTTCTATTACGAGGGCGCGACGCGCGAGACGGCCCAACTCGTCCTGGCGGTGCTCGCGCGGTAGCCGCGACGCGACGCGGACGGCGCGAGCCGATCCGCGAGCGCGACGAAGCCCCGACCTCGCATGCTCGGCGAGGCCGGGGCTTCCGTTCGTGGACGGTGGACCGCGAGGCTCGAGCCGCCCGGCGGGCGCCGGCGCGTCGCGTGTAACGGGCCGGTATCAGTTGCCCGGCGGGGTGACGGCTCCGGTTGCGTCCTCCGACCGCGTGCCGAAATTGCATGGCTGGCGCGCGGCGCCGCCTCGGGCGCCCATCCGCCTCGACGCCGGCATCCCGGGAGTGGCGCGTGACACGATTCGACGAGAAGACGATCCGCCGGATTCACGACGACCTGGCCGACAGCCTCGACGAGGAGCTGGAGCTGGAGATCGAGGACCGGCCGGTGGAGGAGCTCTCGGGGCGCACCCACGGCAGCCGCTCGCCGGAAGCGCGCGAGATCCGCGGGCGCTACTTCCGGGAGCTGTTCCGCCTGCAGGGTGAGCTGGTCAAGCTCCAGGACTGGGTCGTCCGCACGGGCTACAAGCTCGTGGTGATCTTCGAGGGGCGCGACGCCGCGGGCAAGGGCGGCGTGATCAAGCGCGTCACCCAGCGCCTCAATCCGCGCGTGTGCCGCGTCGCGGCGCTGCCCGCGCCGAACGCGCGGGAGCGGACCCAGTGGTATTTCCAGCGCTATGTGGCGCACCTCCCGGGGGCCGGCGAAATCGTGCTGTTCGACCGCAGCTGGTACAATCGCGCCGGCGTCGAGCGCGTGATGGGGTTCTGCAGCGACGCGGAGTATGAGGAGTTCTTCCGCACCGTCCCCGAATTCGAGAAGATGCTCGTCCGCTCGGGCATCCAGCTGATCAAGTACTGGTTCTCGATCTCCGACGAAGAGCAGGCGCTCCGCTTCATGGCGCGCATCCACGATCCGCTCAAGCAGTGGAAGCTGAGTCCGATGGACCTGGAGTCCCGCCGCCGCTGGGAGGAGTACACCAAGGCGAAGGAGATCATGCTGGAGCGCACCCATATCCCCGAGTCGCGCTGGTGGGTGGTCCAGGCCGTGGACAAGAAGCGGGCGCGGCTCAACTGCATCGCGCACCTGCTGAGCCAGGTCCCGTACGCGGAGGTCGAGCACCCGCGGATCGAGCTTCCGCCGCGCCAGCACCACGAGGACTACGTCCGGCAGCGCGTGCCGCCGGACACGATGGTGCCGGAGGTGTTCTGAGCCGCTACCTCAGCTGCCGGCCATGCTCTGCGAGCTTGATCTCCTGCCAGTCGTACCGCTTCCAGTCACCACACTTGGGGCACGGGATCCTCACGCCTGCCGGCGTGTCGGCGATGTAGCGCTCCGGCAGCAGGAACTCCACCGCGCAGGTCTTGCACCACACCCGGTACTCGCGCATGCACACACCTCCCGACGAGCATTCCAGCGCCGCCGCCGACGCTGACGCGGTACGATAGTGAGGGGATCGGCAAAGCGGGACGGACATCGACGAAGCGTTACGACCCCGAGATGAAGACGATGCACCAGCGTTGCCGACGCTTCGCGTGGACGGCGACCCGCGGCGGCCGGGGCCCCGGGCGATGCACGAAGGCCGGGGCAACCGCCCCGGCCTTCGTCGTTACGCCTGCAACGGAACGGCGGAATCAGCCCTTCGCGAGCGTCCGCACCACGTCCGCCACCATCCGGACCTTCGCCGCGTCACCCGCGCCGGCACCGTCGCGGTCGAGCTGCGCGGCGAGCGCATTCAACGTGGAGCTGCGCCGCCGCCCCGACTGCGGCTCGGCCCGCTTCAGGGCCGTACGCGCGGCGTTGATCTTGGCGGCCGCCAGCCCGTTCGACCGCTCCAGCTGGTCCAGGTAGGCCCGGGCCAGCGCGAAGCTCGCCGGCCACACCAGCTTGGGCTGCGACTGCACGTTCAGGTAGTCGAGGTGGACGGTCTTCGCGGCGTCGATCTCGTTCTGCGACAGCCACGCGCTCGGCTGCAGCTCGAGCACGTCCAGGCCGCGCGCGATCTCCGAGCTGTAGATGTAACCGTTGTACCAGTAGGCCGACCACGAACCCGCGCCCACCATCTTGGTCGAATCCACCGGCCCGCGGTCGAAGAAGGCGATCTCGCGCGGGTGCGACGCGTCGGTCCAGTCGAACACCGACACGCCGCCCTGGTACCAGGACTGCACCATCACGTCGCGGCCGGGGATCGGGATCAGCGAGCCGTTGTGGGCCACGCAGTTCTCGAACGGCGTCTGCGGCGCGAGCATCTTGTAGTAGCTGTGGAAGTGCATCGCGCCCTGGTCCAGCGTGAAGATCGCGTCCGCGCCCCACTCGGGCCGGTCGGTGGCGCGGCACTTGGGCTGCCCGCCGCCGCCCCACTCGTCGGAGAACAGCAGCTTGGTGCCGTCGTTGTTGAACGTGGCCGAGTGCCAGTAGGAGAAGTTCGAGTCGGACACCGCGCCGATGCGACGCGGATGCGCGACGTCGGAGATGTCGAGCAGCAGGCCGTAGCCCGCGCACGCGCCGCCCGCCAGGCCGACGGCCGGATAGACGGTGATGTCGTGGCACTGGTCGGGGCCGGGCTTCGGGTGGCCCGGCTCGGTCGGCGTGTTGCCCACCAGCTGGTCCACGATGCCCTGGATCGCGCCCCGGAGCGCCGTCGAGTCGGCCGCCGTCGGCGCGCCCGTGCCGTTCCTCGCCTTCACGACGCTGTCGAGCATCGGCTGGATGAACCGCGGCGGAAGCACGAACTCCAGCCCGTTGATGCTCGCCGTGAAGCCGCCCTTGGCCCGCGCCTCGGCGGCGGCCTGCGCCGCCGCGGCGATGTCCTGCGGCGCCTCGGCGTGCGTCGGCGGCGCGGTCAGGCTGTCGAAGATGCGCGGCGATGAGACGATGTGCGCCTGCTCCGGGTGCGCCAGCGGCACCTGGATGACCTCGATGCGGAACAGCGCCGAGTTGGGGTCCTTGTCGGGCGTCAGCCGCGAGCAACCCGCCAGCTCGGTCGGCGAGCGCACGCCCGCCTGGCCCGAGACGTTGGCCGGGTCCTTGAGGTCCGGCACCACCGTGTGCGTGTGCGAGCCGCGGCACGTCTGCACGTTGGCGATGTAACGCGGGCTCGTGATGTCCGTGATGTCGAAGATGCGGATGCCGCGCAGCCGCTCGGCGCTCACCGAGTCGTGCACGCCCTCGGCGCCGCAGTCGAGGCGCCCGCCCGTGCCTTCGCCCGAGACGAACAGCAGGTTCCCGTACACGGAGACGTCGCTCTGCGAAGCCGGGCAGAGGTACCCGATCTTGAGCGACGGCGCCGCCGGGTTGGTCACGTCCCAGACCTGGTAGCCGTTGTAGTTCCCTTGAATGACGTACTGCCCCTTGAACGCGAGATCGGAGTTCGTCACGCCCTTGAACTTCTCCGACGGCTGCGTGCTCGACACGACGTGCATGTTCCACGTCGCCTCGGCCGCGTCGAAGAGGCCCGCGCGCAGCCCCACGCGGGGATCCGGACTCGGCGGCGTCAGGGACATGTTCGGACCCTGCGCGAGCGCCGCCCTGGCGCCCACGGCGAGGGTAAAGAGGGCGATCAGCAGCTTGAGCGTACGGTGCATGGACTCCTCGTGAGGACGGTGGACACGGAACGACGCCATCACTGAACGGGGGCTCCGAAGAGGACCGCGCCGAGCATGCGCTGCATGCGGGCGATCTCGGTCGTCTGATCGGCGTACACGTCGGACGCGAACTTGAACACGGTCTCTTCTTCGCCGGCGCCCTGCGCGAACAGCTGGTTCACCATGGAGACGGCGCCGCTGTGGTGCTGGATCATGAACCGCAGGAACAGCTCGTCGAACCGGGAGCCGCGCGCGGAATCGAGTTGGGCCATCTGGGCCGGCGTGAGCATCCCCGGCATGAGCATCGGCATGTCCATGCCGGGCATGGTCATCCCGCGCGGGTCGGGGGCCGGCACCGGCTGATGGTGGTCGCCGAGCCAGCGCTGCATGAGCGCGATCTCGTCCGACTGCGCGTTGATGATGCGCGAGCACAGCGTCTGCACCGAAGGACTCGCGCCGTGGCTCGGGGCCCAGCGCGCCATGGTGACCGCCTGCGCGTGGTGCGCGATCATCCCCGACATGAAGTCCACGTCGGCCTGGGTGTAACGCAGCGCGCCCCGGATGGTGTCCGGCGCTTGAGCGCGTGCGCCGGCCGGGTTGCCCCAAGCCAGAACGCACGGTACGAGGAGTGCCGCCAGGTTTCTCATATGGTATTGGGGTCGAGGGTTGGAAATGAAACTAACCTCGTCGGGTATTAGACGCACGGGGCGCCTGATAGGTTTCAAGGAATGAGGATCGTGGGTGGCAGGCTCGGGGGCCGGGACCTGGTCTCGCCGAACGACTTCCGGGTGCGCCCGACCGCCGAGGAGGTGCGGGCGCAGCTGCTCGAGGTGCTGGCGGCCGAGGTGAGCGGGGCGCGGGTCCTCGACCTGTTCGCGGGCACCGGGGCGCTGGGGCTCGAGGCCCTGTCCCGCGGCGCGCGCAGCGCGGACTTCGTCGAGTTCCGGCCGGCGAGCCTGCACGCGCTGAAGGCCAACGTCGTGGCCCTCGGCCTGAAGTCGCGGTCACGCATCTTCAAGCGCGACGCGATCCCCTTCGCCGAGGGGCTGGGCGAGGGCGCCTACGACGTCGCCTTCGCCGACCCGCCGTACGGGTCGAAGATCCTCGACCGGGTGATCGCGGCGTGGAGCCGGAGCCGGTTCGCCCGCGTGTTCGCGGTCGAGCACGACCCCGCGCACGCCCTGCCGGCCGGCGGGCACCGCATGGTCGTCGGCGAGGCGGCGGTCACGATCTACCGCGTCTGAGCCGGATCCCGCTCATGCGGACTCGCCAAGGGACGCGCGGTCTGGCGGCAGGCGAGACCGCGGAGGCCGGCGCCGCAGCCTAGGTCACCCACCGGCGTGCGTCACCGGCGGACGGCGCCGACTCCGGGTAGATTGCCGGCAACTCAGTTTGAGGCCCCTTCGTGACGCAAACGGGATCCCAGCGAGGCCCGTCTTCCCCTGCCCCGACGCGCACCAGCCTCCCGCTCGACCAATTCCGGAACATCGGCGAGATGGTGAAGCGGCGCGCCGCGCTGTATGGCGACGATCCCGCCTTCACGGTCTGCCTGCCCAACGGCATCACCGCCGGCGTGAGCTTCGCCGAGGCCGACCGGGTGTCCGACGATCTGGCCACGTACTTCCGCACGGTGCTCGCGCTCGAGCCCGGCGAGCGGGTAGCGGTGATGCTGCCGAACTGCCTCGCCTATCCGCTGCTGGCGTTCGGCGCCTTGAAGGCCGGCCTGGTCCTGACCGGGATCAATCCGCTCTACACGGCCGACGAGATCGCGTTTCAGCTCCGGGACTCCGGGGCGTCCGTGCTGGTGACGCTCGATCTTTTCGGCCCGCGCGTCGCCCAGGCGATCGAGGCGGTCCCCATCCGCGCCGTTATTCGCACCAGCGTCGCCGAGTTCTTCCCGCCGCTCAGGGGGAGCGTCGTCCGCGCGGGGCTGCGCGTGACGGGCAAGACGCGCGGCTGCCCGAGGCACTGGACCTCGCTCCGGCACGCGGTGCGCGCGGGGCGGAGCGCCCGCGCCGCGCGGCCGGCCGTCGTCGAGCGTGCCATCGCCGAGGTGCAACCGCACGACGTGGCCCTGCTGCAGTACACGGGCGGGACGACGGGCGTGCCGAAGGCGGCCATGCTCACCCACCGCAACCTGCTGGCGAACGCCGCGCAGCTGGCCGAGATCGCGGGGTTCTACTGGGATCGCCGGCGCGACCGCATGCTGACCGTGCTGCCGCTGTATCACATCTTCGCGTTCCAGATCAACTGCCTGACCTGTTTCTCGCTGGGCTGCGGCACGGTGCTGGTGCCGAGCCCCAAGCCGCTGTCCAACCTCAGGCCGGCGTTCCGGAAGTTCCCGATTTCCTATTCCACCGCCGTGAACACGTTGCTCAAGCTGCTCCTGAGGGAGCCGTGGTTCCGCGAGCAACCGCCGCGCAGCCTCCGGATCGTGTACGCCGGAGGCTCCGCGGTGGAGCCGTCGGTGATCCGCGAGTGGGCCGAGGTGGTCGGCGGCCACGTGACCCAGGGCTACGGCCTGTCCGAGGCGTCGCCGTGCGTCACCTTCGAGCCGCTCCACGAGGTCGACGACGAGCGTGGGAGCGACGGACGCCCGCGCGTGCGGCCGGCCGACCCGGATGCCGACGGCCTCGGCCTCCCGATGCCGATGACCGAGATCCGCATCGTGGGCGAGGACGGCCGGGTCGCCGCCGTCGGCGAGGCCGGCGAGATCGAGGTCCGCGGCCCGCAGGTGATGCCCGGCTACTGGAACAACCCCGGGGAGACCGCGGCCGTGTTCCACGACGGCTGGCTGCGTACCGGCGACATCGGGCGTGTGGACGAGCTCGGCTGGGTCACGATCCTCGACCGGAGGAAGGACCTGATCAGCGTTTCCGCGTTCAATGTTTTCCCGAGCCAGATCGAGGAGTGCATCGCTTCCCTGCCGGCCGTCGCCGATGCGGCGGTCGTCGGAGTCCCGGACGAGATCACGGGCGAGGCCGTGGTCGCGTTCGTCGTGTGCCCCTCCGGCGCGCTGACCGAACGCGAGATCCGCGAGCATTGTCGCGGGCACCTGGCGGCCTACAAGATCCCCAAGCGCGTGCTGTTCCGCGCCGACCTGCCGAAGACGGCGCTCGGCAAGTTGGACAGGAAGGCACTGCGCCTCGAGGCGCGCCAGGGAGCGTGACGCTGGTCACGCACACGGCACGCCAGGACCTCGAGCCGCGTCCTGCCGCCGGCTTCACGTCCTACTCGGCGAGCTTCAGCCCGACGAAGACCTCCCGCTCGGCCGCGGGCTGGTAGGAGTTGCCGTCCGGGTCGGGCTCCGTGAATCCCATGTACTTCACGCCGAAGATGTTGCGGACGGACACCGACGCCTCGACCGGGGTGCCGGCCGCCCGCAGCCGGTACGCCACCCGCGCGTGGAAGAGCGTGTATCCATCCACGCTCGCCACGTTGCCGGGGTCCACGTACCAGCGGCTGAGCGCGTCCGCGCTGACGCCCACGGTGAGGTGGCGCGTCACGCCGTACGCCACGTCGGCCGCGAGCTGGTGCTCGGGCGAGTTCGGCAGCCAGTGCCCGTGGACCGGTCCGTACGCGCTCGAGTCGTTGATGTACTTGAAGTCGGACCACGTGTACGCCAGCTGAACCAGGACCGCCGCGACCGGCGCCCAGCCGAGGGACGTCTCGACGCCGTAGCGCCGCGTCGTGCCCATGTTGCGGTAGAAGGTCTCGAGCGGGCGCGACGCCACGCGATACCGGTCGAAATCGCGCTCGGTGCCGAGGTGGAAGACCGTGAGGTCGTACATCAGCGCGCCCATGCCGCCCGCGAACACGCCGCGGACGCCGACCTCCTCGCCCAGCGAGAGCGCGGCCTTGAGCGCGCCGTTGAAACCGCCGATCTGGACCGGGTTGGCCTCCAGCTCCTCGGTCGCCGGCGGGAGGAACCCCTGCCCCACGTTCGCGTAGAGCGACACCACGCGTGACGGGGCCCAGGTGGCGCCCACGCGGCCCGTGACGGCCGAGAACGACGCGCGTCCCGAGAGGTCCACGCCGCCGCTCTTGAGATGGTCGGCGAGCCGGTTGCCCACCTGGTCGTAGCGGAGGTTGAGCATCACGCTCCACCGCTCGCCGACGTCGATCCGGTCCAGCGCGAAGAAGCCGGCGCCGGTCTGGTGCAGGGTCTGGTCGCTGAGCAGGGCCGCTCCCTCGACCGCCGCGCCGAGGTTGGGATGCGTGCGCTCGTCGATGTCCTGCAGCTGCACGTCGCTGCCCACGCTCAGGTGATGCAGGAGGGCGCCGGTCGCCGCCGGCACCGTGAGCTGGACCGTGCCGCCGGGCGAGAACATCGCGCGGTGAATCACGGACGACGGCACCGACTCCAGGTAGCCGGTGTGGCGCAGGAAACCGTCGAACGACAGCTGCGCGCCGGAGCCGAGATCGGCCAGGCCCACCAGGCCTCCCGTCACGCGCTTCGTGTCCTGGTACTCGTTGTAGGTGAGGGCGTCCGGATTCGCCTGGCGCCGGTCCTGGGCCAGCCACGCGAGGTTCAGGCCCTCGGCGTTCTGGTTGTAGAACCTCGTGTACGCGAGCACCGGCGTCAGCGTGAGGCCGCTCGAGAGCCGCCAGCGCGCCTTGCCGTAGAGGTTGTCGCCGTGGAACCCGGTGTGGACGCGGTAGCCGTCGCCCTCGCTGTGCGTGTACGAGGTCCGGTAGTTCACGCTTCCGTCCGCCAGCGAGCCCCCGGCCTGGCCGGTCGCGCGGAAGAAGCCGTTGGAGCCCGCGGCGGTGGACACCATGGGCGACACGGCGGCCGCGGCGCCGTCCGCGGTGGCGATGCTCAGCACGCCCGCCGACGAGCCGCCGCCGTAGAGCGAGGCCTCGGGGCCGCGCTGCACCTCCACCACGCCGACCGTGGCCCAGTCCACGTCGTAGAAGTCGGACGCGAAGCCCGACGGGTCGTTGAGCGGCAGGCCGTCGAGGAGCACCTTCGTGCCGCGGATGCCGTGCTCGCTCAGGATGCCCTGGCCGCGGATCGAAAGGTGAACGCGCTTGCCGTCGGCCTGGTTGTCCACCTTGACGCCCGGCACCAGGTCCAGCGCTTCGTCCACCGCGATGCCGCGCGGCATCGCTCCCAGCACCTCCGAGGCCACCACCTTCGTGGCGGCGGGATTGTCGCGGAGCGACACGTCGACGCGCGACGTCGTGACGACGATGGCCGCCAGGCGGGCGGCGAACAGCGAGTCGGCGGCGCGGGTGGTGTCGCGCCGAAGGCTGTCAGGCCGGAGCTGGGCGGTCGCGGCTCGCGCGCCGAGCGCGACGAACGCGAGAAGCAGGGCGGAGTTTCGCATGAGCGTTTCTAGGCGCCCGCACTGGTCGTGTCAACATGAAATGCAGTCGGAAATGACGGCGTCACACCGCCGCGGCGGGTGCCACCGCTCCCGCCGCGGACGCCACGTCGTCTATCGCCCGCTGCCCCGCGC
>Ga0335069_10009867_pt1 | contig 13571 bp, 11 predicted proteins | sample Lox_Sample_11_FD_206714 | JGI IMG/M metagenome (GOLD analysis project Ga0335069, IMG submission 206714) | Soil microbial communities from Loxahatchee National Wildlife Refuge, Florida, United States - Lox_Sample_1.1 | ecosystem: Environmental > Terrestrial > Soil > Wetlands | place: USA... | reverse complement strand
CGGAGGGACGCCAGAAGCACGCCCAGGGCGTGCTCTTCAAGACCCCGCGCAAGATAGATCATATGCGCCTGGTCCCGGTGCGCACCGACGATAGCCAGGGCTACAAGCGCCACTCGCTCGATCACCTGCGGCTGCGGGAAGGCTTCGCGCTCACCGATCCCGGAACCGATCTGGTGGGCGCGCTCGACGAAGCGAACTATTGCATCTGGTGCCATGAGCAGGGCAAGGACTCCTGCTCCAAGGGGCTGAAGGAAAAGGCGCCGGAGGCCGGATTCCGGAAGACTCCTCTCGGCGTCGCGCTTGCGGGCTGTCCGCTCGAAGAGCGAATCTCCGAGTTCCAGATGGTGAAAGCGCGCGGCCAGGCGCTCGCGGCTCTCGCCATGATCACCGTGGACAATCCGATGGTTGCCGCCACGGGGCACCGGATCTGCAACGACTGCATGAAATCGTGCATCTACCAGAAGCAGGACCCGGTCAACATCCCGCAGGCGGAAACGCGGACGCTGAAGGACGTACTGGGCCTGCCCTGGGGCTTCGAGATCTACTCGCTGCTCACGCGCTGGAATCCGCTGAACCTGAGGCGCCCCCTGCCGCGGCCGGATTCGGGACGCAAGGTGCTGGTGGTGGGCCTCGGACCCGCGGGATTCACGCTTGCGCATCATCTGATGAACGACGGCCACACCGTGGTCGGAATCGACGGACTGAAGATCGAGCCGCTGCCCCCGGATCTTCGAGCCGTGAAACCCGTGCGCGATGCGCTCGAGCTGTACGAGCCGCTCGGGGAACGCGCGATGGCGGGATTTGGCGGCGTCGCCGAGTACGGCATCACGGTGCGCTGGGACAAGAACTTCCTCAAGCTGATTCGGCTGCTTCTGGAGCGGCGCACCGCGTTCGCGATGTACGGCGGCGTGCGCTTCGGCGGAACCATCGCCCTCGAAGACGCGTGGCGGATGGGATTCGACCACGTCGCCCTGTGCGTCGGCGCCGGCAAGCCCACGGTGCTCGACATCCCCAACGGCCTGGCGCGCGGCGTGCGCGCCGCCTCGGATTTTCTGATGGCGCTGCAGCTCACCGGCGCGGCCAAGCGCGACTCGCTCGCCAACATGCAGCTGCGCCTTCCCGCCGTGGTGATCGGGGGCGGCCTTACGGCGATCGACACCGCGACCGAATCGCTCGCCTACTATGTCGTGCAAGTGGAGAAATTCCTCGCGCATTACGAGACCCTGGCGAAGGAAGCCGGCGAAGGCGCCATCCGGGCCGGCTGGGACGATCAGGAACGCGAGATCGCCGAGGAGTTCCTGGCGCACGCGCGGGCGATCCGCGGCGAGCGTCGCGAGGCCGCGCGCGAAGGACGCGCGCCAAGAATCATCGAGCTGCTGCGGCACTGGGGCGGCGTCACGATCGCCTACCGCCGCCGCCTGGTGGACAGCCCCTCCTACACCCTCAACCACGAGGAGGTCGAGAAGGCGCTCGAAGAGGGCGTCTGGTTCGCCGAAGGCCTCACTCCCCTGGCCGTGGACGTGGACAACTACGGCGCCGTGAAAGGCATCCGCCTCAAGGGAGAGGGGGGCGAGCATTGGTTGCCCGCGCACACCGTGTTCGTCGCCGCGGGCACTCAACCCAATACCGTGCTGGCACGCGAGGATCCGGAGCATTTCTCGCTGGACGGGAAATATTTCTCCGCATGCGACGAGGACGGCAGGCCGGTGAAACCGCAGCATTCGTCATCGAAGCCCGCCGCCGCGAACGTGCTGCTCGCCAGGCAGCCCGACGGCCGTTTCGTGAGTTATTTCGGCGACGTGCACCCGTCCTACTTCGGCAACGTGGTGAAGGCGATGGGAAGCGCCAAGCAGGGCTACCCGGTCGTCTCGAAGGTTCTGAATTCGAGAGCCCCCGTTTCCGGCGTTCCAGGGAGGAAATTCTTCGAGCACCTCTCGGACCAGCTCAATGCAACCGTTCACGCGGTCGAACGGCTCACGCCGACCATCGTCGAAGTGGTCATCCGCGCGCCGCTGGCGGCGCAGAAATTCCGGCCCGGACAGTTCTACCGGCTGCAGAACTTCGAGACGCTCGCGCCGGTCGTCGACGGCACGCGAATGCAGATGGAAGGCCTTGCCATGACCGGCGCCTGGGTCGATCGCGAGCGCGGGCTGGTGTCCATCATCGCGCTGGAAATGGGCGGCTCGAGCGATCTGTGCGCCATGTTGCGTCCCGGCGAGCCGGTGATTCTCATGGGCCCCACCGGCTCGCCCACCGAAATCACCTCCGGCGAAACCGTGGTGCTCTGCGGCGGCGGCCTGGGCAACGCCGTGCTGTTTTCGATCGGCGCGGCGTTTCGCGCCGCGGGTTCGAAGGTGCTCTACTTTGCCGGCTACAAGAAAGTCGCCGACCGCTACAAGGTCGCCGACATCGAGAATGCCGCCGACGCCGTGATCTGGTGCTGCGACGAGGAACCCGGGTTCAAGCCGGGGCGCCCGCAGGACCGCAGCTTCATCGGCAACATCGTCCAGGCGATGGACGCCTACGCCGAGGGCCGCCTGGGCGCGCCGCCGATCCGCCTGGACGACGCCGACCGGCTGATCGCGATCGGCTCGGACCGCATGATGGCCGGCGTGGCCAAGGCGAGGCACGACGTGCTCAAGCCCCACCTCAAGCCGCGGCACCTGGCCATCGGTTCGATCAACTCGCCGATGCAGTGCATGCTGAAGGAGATCTGCGCGCAGTGCCTGCAGCCGCACCGCGATCCGGTCACCGGCGAAACCAGCTACGTGTTTTCCTGCTTCAACCAGGACCAGCCGCTCGACAGGGTCGATTTCAAGGGGCTGAACGAGCGCCTCAAGCAAAACTCGCTCGCCGAGAAGCTGAGCGCGGGCTGGCTGCGCCACTGCATGCCGGCGCTCAGGAAACAGAGGCCCTTCGTCTAGCGGCCATTGACAGCGGCGCCGTCGGGGCGTATAAGACTTATATAAGTTTTATATAGTACCTGGAGCCCCCGCCATGGCGAACACGAAGGTCAGCACTTTTTCCGCCACCCATCGCGACCTCGCGATGCTGGAAGCCGTCGCCAAATACCATGGCCTGAACAAGAGCGCGACCATCGCCAGCCTGGTGCGCAAGGAATTCTGGCGCGTCTTCCCGGGCGGCACCCCCAAGGTCAAGCCCGATCATGGCGCGAAGGTGGAATCATGAAACGCCTCTGCGCGCTGGCATTGCTTCTGTTTTCCCTCGGCGTCAATGCGCAAGCCATCAAGATCGGGGAACTGAACAGCTACAAGGTATTCCCGGCGTTCCTTGAACCCTACAGGAAGGGCATGGAACTCGCGCTCGAGGAGATCAACCGCGCGGGCGGCGTGAACGGGCGCAAGCTGGAGCTCGTTTCGCGGGACGACGGCGGCAATCCGGGCGACGCGGTGCGCGTCGCCGAGGAGCTGATCTCGCGCGAGAACGTGGCGCTGCTCACCGGTACATTCGCCTCCAACGTCGGCCTCGCCGTTTCCAACCTCGCCGCCCAGCGCAAGATCGTGTTCATCGCCGCCGAGCCGCTCACCGACAAGATCGTCTGGGAAAACGGCAACCGCTACACCTTCCGCCTGCGCGCCTCGACCTACATGCAGACCGCGATGCTGATCCCGGAAGCGGTCAAGCTGAAGAAGGTCCGCTGGGCGATCGTCTATCCGAACTACGAGTACGGCCAGTCGGCGACCGCGTCCTTCAAGAAGCTCCTTGCCAAGGCGCAGCCGGGCGTGCAATTCGTCGCCGAGCAGGCGCCACCGCTTGGCAAGATCGACGCCGGGGCCGTGGTGCAGGCGCTTATCGACGCCAAGCCGGACGCCATTTTCTCGTCGCTGTTCGCCGCTGACCTGCAGAAATTCGTGCGCGAGGGCAACCTGCGCGGCCTGTTCAAGACCACGGTGGTTTTCAACCTGCTCGGCGGCGAGCCCGAGTACCTCGACCCGCTCAAGGAGGAAACCCCCGAAGGCTGGTGGGTGACCGGCTACCCCTGGAGCGAGATCAAGACCCCGGCGCACCAGAAATTCCTCGACGCCTACCGCAGGAAGTGGAACGACTACCCGCGCCTGGGTTCGGTGGTCGGCTACGCCGCGATCTACAGCGCGGCCAATGCGATCCGCAAAGCGGGCAGCACGGATACTGAAAAGCTGGTCGCGGCGCTGATGGGGCTGGAAATGGACACGCCGTTCGGCCCGATCGTGTACCGGGCGCACGACCACCAGTCCACCATGGGGGCCTACGTCGGGCAACTCGCAGCCAGGGGCGGCAAGGGCACGATGGTCAACTGGCGCTTCGCCGACGGCGCCAATTTCCTGCCTCCGTTTGACGAGGTGCGAGCGCTAAGAAAAGAGTAATAGCATCAATGAGCTATACGTCAGTCCTCATCCAGTTTCTGAATGGACTGGCGAGCGCCTCGTCGTTGTTCCTCGTTGCGGCCGGGCTGTCCCTCATCTTCGGGGTCACCCGGATCGTCAACTTCGCGCATGGCTCGCTCTACATGCTCGGCATGTACCTGGCCGTGTGGCTGGCCGAGCGCGTCGGTTTCTGGGGCGCCGTACCGCTGGCCGCGCTGATCGTGGCGGTCGCCGGATCGGCCGCCGAGATCGCCGTATTGAGGCGGATCTACAACGCACCCGAGCTGCTGCAGCTGCTCGCCACCTTTGCCCTGCTCCTCGTCTTCAAGGACGCCACCCTTTGGGCCTGGGGCCCGGAGGATCTTCTCGGGCCGCGCGCACCGGGCTTTACCGGCGCCGTGGAAATCGCGGGCGCGGCGTTTCCGCAATACGACCTGCTGCTCATCGCATTGGGGCCACTGGTACTCGTCTTCCTCCAACTGATCCTTTCGAGGACGCGCTGGGGCATCCTCGTGCGCGCGGCGACCCAGGACCGCGAAATGGCGAGCGCGCTCGGCGTCAACCAGCGCCGGCTGTTCACGGGCGTCTTCGCGCTGGGCGCCCTGCTGGCCGGCCTGGGCGGCGCGCTGGAAATTCCGCGCGAGCCCGCGAACCTGGCGGTCGACCTGTCGGTGATCTCGGACGCTTTCGTCGTCGTGGTGGTGGGCGGACTGGGGTCGATTCCGGGCGCTTTCCTCGCCGCGCTGCTGATTGCCGAGATCAAGGCATTCTGCATCGGCCTGGGACTGTCCAAGGCCACGCTGGTGATGGAGTTTCTCGTCATGGCCGTGGTCCTGGTGGCGCGGCCCTGGGGCCTGCTGGGGCGAATTCCGGCGCAGGCGCGCGGCTCGGGTGCCGCGGATCAGCCGCTGGCACCACCCTCGCCTCGCCTGCTGCGCATATTCGCCGTCCTTGCCGCGGTGCTCGCGCTGATCCCGATCGCATCCGGCGGCTACACGCTGGTGCTCCTGACCGACATGCTGATCTTCGCGCTGTTCGCCGCCAGCCTGCACTTCATCATGGGGCCCGGCGGACTCTACTCGTTCGGTCACGCCGCCTACTTCGGTCTTGGCGCTTACGCCGCGGGAATTCTTTTCCTTCAGCACAAATTGCCCATGGAGCTCGCCCTGGCGCTCGCGCCGATCGCCGCCGGCATCGGGGCGCTCGTCTTCGGCTGGTTCTGCGTACGGCTCTCGGGCGTTTATTCGGCGATGCTGACGCTTGCCTTCGCGCAGATCGCCTGGTCGGTGGCGTTCCAGTGGGATGCGCTGACCGGCGGCTCGAACGGCTTGGTGGGCATCTGGCCGGCGCCGTGGCTCGCCTCGAAGACGTCGTTCTACCTGCTGACGCTGCTCGTCTGCGGGCTGGGAATCGCGTTCCTGTGGCGGGCGATCCATTCCCCGTTCGGCTATGCGCTGCGCGCCAGCCGCGATTCGCCCCTGCGCGCCGACGCGATCGGCATCGACGTGCGCGCGACGCAGTGGGCCGCGTTCGCCATCGCGGGCCTCGCGGCGGGAGTCTCCGGCGCGCTGTACGCCTTCTCGAAAGGTTCGATCTCGCCCGATGCAATGGGCATCCAGCGCTCGGTGGACGGCCTGGTGATGGTGATGCTGGGAGGCATCCACACACTCAGCGGGCCCGTGTGGGGCGCGGCGCTGTTCACCTGGCTGCAAGATGCGGCCGCGCGCAACATCGACTACTGGCGCGCAGTGGTCGGAGTCGTGATCCTCGGGCTGGTGGTCGCAGTGCCTCAAGGGCTCGGCGCGCTCGTGCAGGGGCGCCGATGAGCATTTTGGCGGTCGAGGGACTTTGCAAGACGTTCGGCGGCGTGCACGCGGTATCCGGCGTGAGCTTCTCCGTGGACGCCGGCGAGCTCCTGGCGCTGATCGGCCCGAACGGCGCCGGAAAGACCACCTGTTTCAATCTGATCAACGGCCAGCTTGCGCCCGACGCCGGCTCGATCCGGATGGAGGGCAAGGAGCTGGTCGGCAAGGCACCGCGCGAGATCTGCAGGTACGGTGTCGGCCGCACCTTCCAGGTCACCGCCACGTTCGGCTCGATGACGGTCCGCGAGAACGTGCAGATTGCGCTGCTATCGCATGCCCGGATGCTGGGTTCCCTCGTTTCCTCGGTGCAAGCGCGTTTCGCCGACCGCGCCTGCGGCCTGCTTGAGCAGGTCGGCATGCGCGAGCAGGCCGAGCGCCCGTGCGCCCTGCTCGCCTACGGCGACCTGAAGCGCGTAGAGCTCGCGATCGCATTGGCATGGCGCCCGCGCCTGCTCCTGATGGACGAGCCCACCGCAGGCATGGCCTCGGCCGAGCGCGGCGCCCTGATGAAGCTCGCGGCCGGCCTCGCGCGGGACGAGCGCATCGCCGTGCTCTTCACCGAGCACGACATGGACGTCGTGTTCGGCCACGCCGACCGCGTCCTCGTGCTCGCCGACGGCGCGGTGATCGCCGAGGGCAGCCCTGCGCAGGTCCGCGCGGATCCGCTGGTCCGCAGGGTCTATCTCGGCGAGGAGGCCGGCGATGCTTGAACTGCGCCGAATCAACGCGGGCTACGGCCGCGCCCAGATCCTGTTCGATCTCGACCTGGAATTGCGCGCCGGGGAAGTCACCGCCCTGCTCGGCCGCAACGGCGCCGGCAAGTCGACGACGCTGAAGACCGCGATGGGATTGTTGCCCGCGTCTTCCGGAAAGATTTTTTTCCAGGGCGAGGAAATCAACGGCTACCAGCCGTACCAGATCGCGCGCCTCGGCCTGGGCTATGTCCCCGAGGACCGGCGCATCTTCACCGATCTCACCGTGATGGAAAATCTCGAAGCCGGGCGCCAGGCGCCGCGCGCCGGCGCGCCGGGCTGGACACCGGAAAAGCTGTGCGAGCTGTTCCCCAATCTCGGCAGGATGCGCGACCGGCGCGGCGGCAGCATGTCCGGGGGCGAGCAGCAGATGCTTGCCATCGCGCGCGCCCTGATGGGCAATCCGAGCGCGCTCCTCCTCGACGAACCGTTCGAGGGGCTGGCGCCGCTGATCGTGGAGGGAATGGCCAGGACCGTCCGCGAACTCAAGCGGGAAGGCCTGAGCGTGCTGCTGTGCGAGCAGAACCTGCGCTTCGCGCGGCTGGTCGCCGACCGCGCCTGCATCATCGAAAAAGGGCACGTGCGCTATGCGGGCGCAATGGCGGCGCTGGATGCCGATCCGGCGCTGCGCGAACGTTACCTCTCCGTGTGAGGGGCTGCGGGATGCCGCACCGCTACGAGACGAAAAACTAGGCCGGCACCATCGGCGCGGCGAGCGCCACGGGCTGATACTCGGCCCGGGAAGGCACGTCGGGCGCCACATGCATGATGCCGCGCGCGAGTTCCATGATCACGGAAGCGACCGATTCGATCTGCGCCTCGGGCGGCAAAGAGGCATCCGGCGTGCGGCAGATCGACAGCAGCCCCGCGGACTCGTCGCGCAGCAACCGCTTCAGGTCCTCGATGCCGTGCCTCGCGCGCGAGGACGCATGCTGCCTCGCCCGCTCGAGCCGCGGAATGGTCGAAAGATTGGCCGCGACCTCCGCCTGCCAGCCCTCGGCCTCGGGATGGATGAAGTGATTCGTATGGCACAGCGTGGCGCCGTCGCCGCGGACCACGCGCAATCCCCGCGGCGAGAATTCCAGGCTTGCCGACTCGCCGCCGCGGTCCGCGCACAGCACGTTCGACGAGCCGCCGAACGTGAGCTTCGACGCAAAAGCAACCGCATCGCGCACGTCCGCGCGCTTGAGCAGCGCACGCAGCAGGACGTGTACCGGCACGCCGGCGCGCGCGCCGTCAAAATTCGACCTCAGGATGTTGAGGCAGACGCCCAGGCCCAGCGCATTCAGCCCGATCTTCGCCAGCATTCCGGCCTCGGTCAGCGTGAGGCAGGCGGGCGCGGCATCCTGGCCGGTGCCTTCGCCCACCCGGAGCAGGATCAGCGCTTCGCGCTGCGCGCCGACCCAGTCCCAGTTCTGCGCGAGCAGCGTCCCGCCGGTCGCGCTCGCCGCCGCGCTCACCGCGATGGCAGTGCATTCACCCGCATCCGTTTTGGCGAGAAAGGCCGGCGGCAGGATCTCGGTGCGCGCGTTGAGCGCCAGTATTTCATCCGCGGGACGTCCCGCGCCGCGCGCAATGCCGTCGATTTCCTCCAGCAGCGCGGGGTCGAACCTGCCGATTACGTCCCGGTACCCGGCGCCGTGCCGCTGCGCCGTTTCCCAGCTCATGCCGTTGAAAGCGAATAGCCGCGCGTAGTTCGCGAGCGAGCGCTCGATGCGACCGCGCGCCTGCTCGCCATGGGTTCGGCCGCGCTCGAAAGCATCGCCGGAAAGCTCGATTACTGGAAACATGGCCATGTCCGGAATCCTACGCCCTATCCCGCCAATACGCGCATGGCCGTTTCGCCGCGCAGCGTCAGGATGGTCGCGATGCAGACCGCGATCAGGGGAAGCACGAAGAGCGCGAGGCTCAGGAGCAGAAGGCCGCGCGGCGGCGGCGCGGCGCGCCAGCGGGCGAAAGCTGAAAGCAGCGCCAGGATCATCAGCGTCCAGCAGAACAGCTCCAGCACCCAGCGGCTCCAGGATTTCTCGAGCAGCACGCCGACGCCCCCGGCGATGCCCAGGATCCAGATCCCGAACAGGATCGAATCGTCGAGCACGCGCGCCGCGAGATGCCGGCGTACTTGCTCGCCGCTCCGGTGCAGGCCGATGATGATCAGCGCGCCGAGCGCGAGCGCGAGTCCCGACCCGACGGCGAACAGCCATCCCACCAGCGACAGGTTCAATTCGTCCATCGCTATGGCAGCCGCAGCGTGCCCTCGACGCAGGTGACCGCGCTGCCGCCGAGAAGGATCTTCCCTCCGTCGAACCGGATCGATACCTGCCCGTCGCGTCCCAGCTGCATGCCCTGGCGCGCGACATAGCGGCTGCCGAAGCGGGCGCCCTGGCCGGACTTCAGGAGATACGCGGCCACGCTGATGTTGCCGCTGCCGCAAACCGGGTCTTCGGCAATCCCATGGGCCGGCGCAAAAGAACGAACATGAATCGCTGCATTCCCTTTGGCGATGGCTCCGAAAACGGTAATGCCGGTTGCCCCAATGGAATCCGTAAAATGCGAGACGCGGGCCATGTCGGGCATCAGGCGATCGACCTCGTCTGCACTGCCCATGTCTGCGACCACCCACACCGGTCCGACATTGATGGCGATTGGCGCACCCGCCACGCGCGCCCCGAGAGCCTTTTCGAGGGAGCCGATATCGGCCTCGCCAACGGGGACGTTTTTCGCCGGGGGCGCGTTCAGCCAGAGCATCTCGGCATCGGCCTCGAGTTCGATGATCCCTGCGCCGCACTCCTGCCTGAGCCTGCCCGCCTTCGGATTCGCGATTCCGGCCTCGAGCACGGCATGCGCGCTGCCGATCGTCGGGTGGCCGGCGAACGGCAGCTCGGCGCGCGGCGTGAAGATGCGCAACCGGTAATCGGCCTCCGGCGAGCGCGGCGGCAGCACGAAGGTCGTCTCCGACAGGTTGGTCCATGCGGCGATGCGCTGCATGTCCTGGGCTTCCAGACCGCCGGTCTCGAGCACCACCGCGACGGGGTTGCCGCGAAAAGGATCGCGCGTGAATACGTCGACCTGCTTGAACCGTACCTGCATTACCGGACGCCCGCCCAGCCGCTCATTCGACCCGGCAGGCCTCCTCGAAGCTGAGCCGCGGATTCCGCGGCATCACCTTGGCAGGATCGCCCTTGCCGATGTTCACGAGGAAGTTCGATTTCCAGCGCCCGTCCGGGAAGAACGCGGCGTCCACCTTGGCGTTGTCGAACCCCGACATCGGCCCGCAGTCGAGCCCGAGCGCGCGCGCTGCAATGATGAAATAGGCCCCCTGCAGCGAACCGTTGCGGAACGCGACCTTTTCGTTGCCCGCCTTCTTGTCCTCGCCCTTGAAGCCGTTGATGGCGTCGGGGCGGTGCGGGAAGGTTTTGGGCAGATTTTCGTAGAACATCAGGTCGTAGGCGATGATTGCGGTGACCGGCGCGGCCATCGTCTTGTCGAGGTTGCCCGGGCTGAGCGCGGGACGCAGTTTCTCCTTGGCCTCTTTGGAGCGCACGAATACGATCCGCCCCGGCTGCGTGTTCATCGTGGTCGGGCCCCATTTCATCAGGTCGTAGAGCTCGCGCAGCTGCGCGTCGCTCACCGGGCCCGAAATCGCGTTGTGCGTGCGCGCCTGGCGGAAGATCGTATCGAGGGATTTCGCGTCGAGCATGACTTCTCCGGATCGGGAGGAACGCAAATGTTAGCATCGCCGCATGCTGCCCGACCTCGCACGCTTCATCCGGCCCGGCGACGGCGTGGTTCTCGGCCAGGCCTGCGCCGAGCCGCAGTCGCTCGCCGAAGCGCTGGTTGCCCAGCGCGCGGCGTTTGCCGGCGCCAGCGTGTTCCTCGGCGTCAATTACGCGGGGATCGTCAGGCCGGAGCACGCCGACCACCTGAGGCTGTCCTCCTACTGCGGCGCCGGCCACAACCGCGCCCTCGCCGACGCCGGCGTGCTGGACATTCATCCGCATCCCTATTCGCGCCTCGCGCTGCTCATCCGCGAGCGGAAAATTCCGTGCGATGTCGCGCTGGTCCAGGTAAGCCCCCCGAATGCGCGCGGCGAATACAGCATGGGCTTGGCAGTGGATTACCTGCTGCCCGCGATCGAAGCCGCGCGCACGGTGGTCGCGGAGGTCAACGACCGGATTCCCTGGACGCATACGGAACGGCTTTTTCGCAAGGAGGATTTCGCCCTCCTCGTGGAGTCCTCGCGCGAGCCGGCGCTGCCGCCGCCGGCCCGTTGCGGCGAGGCCGAGCTTGCGATCGCGCGTCATGCCGCCGCCTTCATCCCGGACGGCGCCACCCTGGAATTCGGACTCGGAATCCTGCCCGACGCCGTCTGCGCGGCGCTGCAGGACCGGAAATCGCTAAAGATTCACTCCGGCACCATCGGCGACGGTGCGGTGGAGCTGGTACGGCGCGGCGCCACCGCCGATTGCGCCATGCTGATCGGCACGCGCAGGCTGTTCGATTTCGCGCGCGACAACGCCGCCATCCGGCTGCGCTCCATTGAATACACGCACGATCCGCGCGTGCTCGCGTCGCTGCCGCGGTTCGTGGCGATCAATTCCGCCATCGAGGTCGACCTGACCGGCCAGGTCAACGCCGAGGTTGCCAAGGGCAGCTACCTGGGCGCGGTCGGCGGCGCGCTCGATTTCGTTCGCGCCGCCAGCTTCTCCCCCGGCGGCGTGTCGCTGCTGGTGCTGCCCGCGGCGCGCATCGTGCGATCCATTTCCGGCCCGGTGGCGACGCCGCGCAGCGAGGCCGGCATCATTGTCACCGAGCGTGGCGCGGCCGACTTGCGCGGCTGCACCCTTCGCGAGCGCAGCCGCCGCCTCGCCGCCATTTCCTCGATAGGCTGAATCCCTCAAATGAAAATGCAGATCCCTGAGAACGCAAGGCTCGAGCTCGCGCCGGGCGGCAAGCTTCGCGTCGGCGTCAATCTCGGAAACTTTCTCCTCGTGAACAAGGACGCCGCAAGCGGCGAGCTGCGCGGCGTGGTACCCGATCTCGCGCTGGAACTCGGCCGCGTCCTGGGCGCGCGCGTCGACCTGGTCGAATACCCCGGCGCCGGGCAGGTTGCGGACGGCGCGAAGGCCGGCGCCTGGGACGTCGGCTTCATCGGCGCCGAGCCCCAGCGCGCCGAGGAAATCGCTTTTACGCCGGCCTACCTGGAGATTCCCGCCACCTATCTGGTGCCGGCGGGCTCAGCGATCAAGTCCATTGCGGACGTGGACCGGCCCGGGATTCGCATCGCCGTGGCGGCGCGCAGCGCCTACGATCTTTATCTCAGCCGCAACCTGAAGCATGCGCGGTTGATGCGCGCAGAGGGCATCCCCGCCTCCTACGACCTGTTCGTGGCGCAGAAACTGGAAGTCCTCTCCGGGCTGCTGCCGCGCCTCAGCGCGGACGTGTCGCGGCTTCCGGGCGCGCGCATCCTCGAGGGAAGGTTCACCGCCATCCAGCAGGCCATCGGCACGCCCAAGGCGCGGGCGGCGGGCGCCGCCTGGCTGCGCGAATTCGTCGCGCAGATCAAGGCATCTGGGCTGGTGGCGCGCGCGATCGAGCGGCACGGCGTCAAGGGCGTCTCGGTCGCCCCCTGAGCGGAATCACGTCAGCGGTAGTTCCTGAGCGCCGGGACGGTCCAGAAGGGCGCCGAAGCGAGCGCCATTGAGCACAGCGAGAATACGAGGACCGTGGTATAGCCGCCGGTCAAGTCGTGCAGCACGCCGCCGAGCAGCGAGCCGATCGCCGCTCCGATGGAGTTCACGGCGAAAACCGTGCCGTAAATGGTGGCGACGCGCGAGCCCGCGAAATGCCGCGTGCAGATCGACGAAATGATCGGGCCACGCACGCCCATCGACATGCCGAACAGCAGGACGAAGGCGATCAGCAGGGCCAGGGACGGCATCGCGATCAGAAGCAGGAGCAGCAGCATCCCCACGATCGTGCCCGTGAAACTCACGGTGACGATCTGGCGATAGCCGAACCTCTCCACCAGGAATCCGCTCCCCATCACGCTGCCGGCGGACAGCATCCCGCAGACGCCAAAGGCGCTGGCTGACGCGAGCGGCGAGAAACCGGCGTCGACGAGGAACGCGACCAGCTGCACCATGATCGCGAACATCCCGGCCGCCGTGAAGAAGAACGCCTGCGCCATGCCCCAGTAGATGCGAGTTGCCATTGCGGCACGTAGCGTCCAGTCCCCCGCCGCGCCGGCGTCCGTGCCGCGGCGTGCCGCGGGCCGTCCGGCAGCAAACCGGCGCCAGGGGATCGCCAGGAGGACGAGCGGCACGATCGTCAGCAGCAACGCCCCGAGCGAGCGGTAAGCCGCGCGCCACCCGTAATGGTCCACAAGGTACTGGGCGAGCGGCACGAAAGTCACGATGCCCAGGCCGGCCCCGGAAAACGCAATGCCGATGGCGCGTGACAGTCGGGCGCGGAACCAGCGCGAGAGCAGCGCGGAGGCCGGCACCATGCCGGTCATGGCAACGCCGGTACCCACGCTCATGCCGATCAGGACGTAGAACTGCCAGAGATGGTCGAGCCATCCGGCGAGC
>Ga0335069_10009866_pt1 | contig 13571 bp, 6 predicted proteins | sample Lox_Sample_11_FD_206714 | JGI IMG/M metagenome (GOLD analysis project Ga0335069, IMG submission 206714) | Soil microbial communities from Loxahatchee National Wildlife Refuge, Florida, United States - Lox_Sample_1.1 | ecosystem: Environmental > Terrestrial > Soil > Wetlands | place: USA: Florida... | reverse complement strand
CGTTAAGAGCGATGGTCAATCCGAGCACGATCAGAACCAGCACGGGATTGTCGAGCACCCATCGCAGCGAGCCGCGATAAGCGGCGAGGAGCCCGTTGAACGCGGCTTCGCTCGCGCGGTAGAGCCAGTTGTGATGCTCGTCCTCTTCGTGCGCACGCAGCAAATGTGCGCACATCGTGGGCGTGGTCGTGAGCGAAACAATCATCGACACCACAATGGCAGTGGACAACACCACGGCAAATTCACGGAACAGGCGGCCGACGATGCCGCCCATCAAGAGGATGGGAATGAACACGGCCACCAGTGACATGCTGATGGAGAAGACGGTAAAGCCGATCTCACGCGCGCCGCGGAACGTGGCCGCCAAGGGCTCCATTCCGGCTTCGAGATGACGGGTGATGTTCTCCATCACCACGATGGCGTCGTCGACCACGAACCCGGTGGCCACGGTGAGCGCCATCAGCGAGAGGTTGTCGAGGGTATAGTCGAACAGATACATCACGGCGAAGGTGCCGATGAGCGAGACGGGCACGGCGACCGTGGGAATGAGCGTGGACCGCGGGCTGCGCAGGAATACGAACACCACCAGCACGACGAGGATGATGGACCCTATCAGTGTCTTCTCGACGGTCTGCACGGAAGCACGGATGGTGATGGTGCGATCCATCACCAGGGTAGTCTTGATGCCCTGCGGCAACACCGCTTCAAGAAAAGGCAGCTGCGCCTTGATGCGATCGACGGTTTCGATGATGTTGGCGCCGGGCTGGCGGAAGATGATGACCGAGACCGAGCGCTTTCCATCGGTGTATCCGCCGGTGCGAAGGTCCTGCGCGGAGTCAACGACATCGGCAACGTCGGACAGGCGCACGGCGGCCCCGTTGTGGTAACCGACGATGAGAGGCCTGTAATCGGCCGCGTGCGAGATCTGGTCGTTGGTGATGATGTCGGCGGTTCTCTGGCCGTCGGAGAGCTGTCCCCGGGGCTCGTGCGCATTCTGGAGGCTGAGCACCGACTGCACGCTGCCCAACGTGAGCCCGAAGCTTTCGAGCTTCTTCGGATTCACTTCCACGCGGACCGAGGGGGTGGCGCCTCCCCCTGCGAATACCTGGCCCACGCCGTTGATCTGCGACAGCTTCTGCGTCAACACTGTGGACGCCAGATCGTAGACCTTGGTCACGTCGTACTTGTCTGACGTGAGCCCGAGGATCATGATCGGCGAATCGGCGGGGTTGACCTTGCGGTAAGACGGGTTTGTCGGGAGATTGACGGGCAGATAGGTGCGTGCGGCATTGATGGCTGCCTGAACGTCCCGGGCCGCGCCGTCGATGTTGCGGCTCAGTTCGAACTGCAGCGTGATGCTGGTGCTTCCCAGCGAACTCGACGACGTCATCTCGGTGACGCCGGCGATGTGGCTGAACTGGCGCTCCAGCGGAGTGGCGACCGACGCGGCCATGATCTCCGCGCTGGCTCCGGGCAGGCCGGCGCTCACGTTGATGGTGGGAAAATCCACCTGTGGCAGCGGGGCCACCGGCAGCACCATGAATGCGATGGCGCCGGCGATGGCCACTGCGATGGTCAGCAGGGTGGTGGCCACCGGCCGCCGGATGAATGGAGACGACAGGCTCATGCCGGCTCCACTCCCGCGGCGGGCGGCTCGTTGCGCGGAGCGGTGTGCGACGGTCTGCGTCCGGTCAGGCGCTGCCCGAGCCTGTCAAAGAAGATGTAGATGACGGGCGTGGTGTAGAGGGTAAGGATCTGGCTGAGCAGCAGGCCGCCTACCATGCAGATACCCAGCGGCCGGCGCAGCTCCGAGCCGAGGCCGGTACCGAGAGCCAGCGGAATTCCGCCCAGCAGCGCAGCCATCGTTGTCATCATGATGGGACGGAAGCGCAGCAGGCTGGCTTCGTAGATTGCGTCGGTGGAGTTCTTGCCGCGTTCGCGTTCCGATTCCAGCGCGAAGTCGACAATCATGATGCCATTCTTCTTCACGATGCCAATCAGAAGGATGATGCCGATGATCGCCACCACGCTCAGGTCCTGGTGGAACAGCATCAGAGCGAGCAGCGCTCCCACGCCGGCCGATGGCAGTGTGGAAAGAATGGTGATGGGGTGGATAAAGCTCTCGTAGAGCACTCCCAGCACGATGTACACCGTCACCAGCGCCGCCAGGATCAGCAACGCTTCATTGGAGAGCGAATTGCGGAAGGACGCCGCGGTGCCCTGGAAGTCGGCCTGGATGGAGGGCGGAAGGCCGAGCCGGTTTCGCACCGCGTCGATATTCGAAATGGCGGCGCCCAGGGATGCATTGGGGGCAAGATTGAACGACACCGTGACCGAGGGAAACTGTCCCTGATGGCTGATGGACAGCGGCTCGGTGGTGGTGGACACGCGCGTGAACGCGCTGAGCGGAATCGCCTTTGCGCCCACCGAGCTTGTGGTGGTGTTCGGGGATGTTCCGGAGGTGACGCCCGCGGTGAGCGACGATCCGGAGGTCGACGCGGCTCCCGCGAGCACTGTCGCCGGCTTGCTCAACACATTGGACGAAGGTGTGTACTTCACCGATGTGGTGAGGGCGTTGGAACCGGCCGCGGCAGAGGCGGACGACGAGAACGACGTGGCGGCTCCCGCGCCGCTGGCGCCGGAGGACGCGTTGGCCTGAATGTAGAGCGAGCCGAGGTTGGCCGGGTTCTGCTGCCACTCGGGCGCAGTCTCAAGGATCACGTGATACTGATTCAGCTGCGTGTAGAGGGTATTGATTTCCCGCTGCCCGTAGGCGTCGTAGAGCGTGTTGTCGATGGTGGTGGGGGCCACGCCCAGGCGCGACGCGGTCACGCGGTCGATCATCAGGGACACCGCGCGCGCGCCGGTCTGCTGATCGGTGGCTACGTCTTCGAGTTCCGGCAGCTTCTTCAGCTCCGCCACGAACTTGTTGGTCCATTCGTTCAACTCGTCGCTGTCCGGGTCCTCGAGGGTGTATTGATACTGGGTGCGGCTCACGCGGTCGTCGACGGTGATGTTCTGCACCGGCTGCATATAAAGGTGAATGCCCGAAACCTCCGCGAGATTGGTCTGCAAACGGCGGATCACGTCAGCGGCGCTCAGATCGCGCTGTTCAATCGGTTTCAGATTGATCGACATGCGGCCGCTGTTCAAGGTTGTATTCTGGCCGTCGGCGCCAATAAAGGAAGAGAGGCTTTCCACCGCGGGATCCTGGAGAATGATCCTCGCCAGTTCCTGCTGTTTGCGCGCCATTTCCGGATACGAGATGGACTGCGATGCCTGCGAGATGCCCTGGATGACTCCCGTGTCCTGTACGGGGAAGAAGCCCTTGGGAATGTAAATGTAGAGAACAACCGTGAGGATCAGTGTGGCCACAGCTACCAGGAGAGTGAAAGTCTGGAAGCGCAGGACCACCTTGAGGGTCCGCCCGTAGAAGGCGATCATGCGGTCAAACATGTCTTCCGACCAGCGGTAGAATCGCGTCTGCTGCTGCGCCGGGTCATGGCGCAGGATGCGGGCGCACATCATAGGAGTGAGTGTCAGCGACACCACGGCGGAGATGATGATGGTTACCGCCAGAGTGACCGCGAACTCGCGGAAGAGGCGGCCGACGACATCGCCCATGAAGAGCAGCGGAATAAGAACCGCGATCAGCGATACGGTCAGCGAAACGATGGTGAAGCCGATCTGTCCCGCGCCTGTGAGCGCCGCCTGCATCGGCGACATCCCCTCTTCAAGGTAGCGCGAGATGTTTTCGATCATCACGATGGCGTCGTCGACCACGAATCCCGTGGAGATGGTGAGCGCCATCAGCGACAGGTTGTCGAGGCTGTAGCCGAGCAGGTACATCACCGCCAAGGTGCCGATGAGCGACAGTGGCACCGCCACGCTGGGAATGACGGTGGCCGAGAGGCTGCGCAGGAACAGGAAGATCACCATGACGACAAGCGCGATGGTCAGCATCAGCTCAAACTCGACATCGTTCACGGATGCCTGGATGCTGGTGGTCATGTCGGTCATGGTCGTCACGTGGATGGACGCGGGCAGATTCGCCTCAAGCTGCGGCAAAATCTGCTTGATGCGCCGCACCACGACGATCGTATTGGCGCCCGGCTGGCGCTGAATGTTAACGATCACCGCCGGGGTAGTGTTCATCCACGCGGCCTGCCTGGTGTTCTCCACGCCGTTGACGACGTTTGCGACGTCCTTCACAAAGATGGGCGCGCCGTTGCTGTATGCGACAACAACGTTCTTGTAGTCCGCCCCGCTGGTGATCTGGTCGTTGGCGTCGATCTGGTAGTCCTGGCGCGGGCCGTCGAAGTTACCCTTTGCGGCATTGACGCTGGCTTGCGTCAGCGCGGTGCGCATGTCCTCCATGTTCAGCCCGTGCGCCGAGAGCTTGGTGGGATTCACCTGGATGCGTACGGCGGGCTTCTGGCCGCCGCTGATGCTCACCAGGCCCACGCCGGCCAACTGCGAAATACGCGGGGCGAGCCGCGTGTCGACCAGGTCCTCCACCTGCGACAAGGGCATGGAGTTCGATGAGATGGCCAGCGTAAGCACCGGCGCATCGGCGGGATTTGTCTTGCTGTAGATGGGCGGTGTGGGCAGGTCAGAAGGCAGGAACGTCTGCGAGGCGTTCATCGACGACTGCACTTCTTCCTCGGCCACATCGAGACCGAGGGTGAGACTGAACTGCAGCACGATCACCGACACGCCGCCGGAGCTGGTCGACGTCATCTGGCTCAACCCCTGCATCTCGCCAAACTGCCGCTCCAGGGGAGCCGTGACGGTAGTGGCCATCACGTCGGGACTGGCGCCGGGATAGAACGTGACGACCTGGATGGTGGGGTAATCCACCTGCGGCAAAGCCGAAACCGGCAACTGCCAATAGCTGACGATTCCCACCAGCAGGATCGCGGCCATCAGAAGCGACGTTGCCACCGGCCGAACAATAAATGGCCGAGAAGGATTCATGGGGCAGTGCTCGCGGAAGAATCAGACGAACTGGGAAGCTTGATCTTCGAGATCGCGATGGCCGAGCCGTTCTGCAGCTTTTCAAAGCTGCTGTCGGCCACGATATCGCCGGCGCCGATGCCCTGGACCGCTGTTTCTCCCTTGTCGGAGCTTCCCGCTTTCACGTTCTGCTGAACAGCCTTGCAGCTCTGCGGCGTGGAGCACTCCTGCTTTTCATCGCGCACCGGCTTGCCGGTCTTTGCATCCTCGATCAGAAATACGAAATCCTGGTTGCCGTTGTGCTGGATGGCAGAAGACGGAATCAGCACCTGGTTTTCGAGCGTGTTCACCAGCAGCCGCGTATTTACAAACTGGTTGGGAAACAGCGTCCCTTCCCGGTTATCGAATTCGGCGCGCAGCTTCACCGTGCCGGTGGTGGTGTCGATCTGGTTGTCCATGGACGTGAGCTTGCCGGTTGCAAGATGGCGCTGCTGCGCGCGGTCAAACGCGTCCACGCGCAGAGTCCTGTGGGCGCGCGTCTGCTCAAGCACCTGCGGCAGGCTGTCTTCGGCAAGCGTGAATACGACCGTGGTGGGCTGCTCCTGCGTGACAACGACCAGCGTGGTGGTGGAGTTGGCGGTCACCAGGTTGCCTGGATCCACCAGCCGCAAACCTACTTTGCCGTCGAGGGGAGACGCGATGTGGCAGTAGCTCAACTGCACCTGGTAGTAATTCACGCTGCCTTGATCGTTCTTGACCGTACCATCGTCCTGCGCAACGATCTTTTCCTGGTCCTCAAACGTCTGGCGCGAAATGGCGTTCTTCGACCACGCGAGCCTATAGCGTTCCAGGTCCATCTTTGCCTGGGCCAGCGCATTCTGGTCGCGCTCCAGCACGCCCTGGGCCTGCTGCAACTGGGCTTCGATGGGACGCGAGTCGATGTCGATCAACGGGTCGCCTTTGCGCACGAACTGGCCTTCGCGATAATGCACGGCAGTGATCACGCCGGTGACCTGCGCATTGATCGAAACCGTGTAGAGCGGCGTGACGGTGCCGATCGCGTCCACATAGATCCCGAGACTGCCGGCGTGCGCGGTCGCGGTGGTCACCGGCACCACACCGCCCATGCCGCGGCGACCGCCTGCGCCTGGCCCCGTGGCGGCCTGTCCTTTCTGCTCGCGGTGCAACACCCAGTAAAAGAGGAGACCGAAGGCCAACAGTACCACCGCCCAGATCCAGCGGTGGCGGCGCCTGCGTGGCGGTGGGGGCGTATCTCCGGCAGAACGACTCGCCGAACCTTGACGTGAAGCAGATGATAATTCGTCCATTGTTCTCTTGTGATCTCGTCGAAAGAGTCGTGAAAAAGTCTCGAGCCGCCGATCGTCATGTGGATGCAGGGGAGATGATCCGAACCGCCAAGTTTATCATTCCGGAAGTTCATCCCGCGCGAACTTGAACCTGGCTCGAAATCTGCCGGCCGATGGCGCCGACCACGCGCACGGCACTGCCACAGGACAGAACAACGGCTGTCAATCGAGAGACGATGGAGCCCGTTCGATAGTTGCACGTTTCCGTGGCGATCCCGGAGCGCCGGCGGCGGCTTAGAGTGGTCCCGGAGTTCGTTCAGGCGGCGCGGCCGCTTTTCAAGGTGGCCTTTTCTTTGAGCAGAGAGCCCCCTCGGCTGCGTGACACGGGGACTCGGATGCTGCAAGACCGCCGTGGCGGCCCCGTCTCGAATGCTGGAGATCAGGCCGCGGGCGCGATGGAATGCTGTTCGCCGGGACGCTGTCCGGCTTCAGCTCTCGCGCGCTCCAGCCTGGTCTCCACCGCCGCCGCCTCCAGCTGGCTGTTGAATTCGGCGCCCAGCAGCAGCATCATTCCCGTGATGTAAAACCACATCAGCAGAATCGTTTCAGCGCCGAGCGAGCCGTATGTCAACGAGTACGAGTTGAAGAAGTGCAGGTACATGCGGAAGGCGAACGATGCGAGCAGCCAGCCGACGACGCCCAGGGCCGCTCCGGGCGTGATCCAGTGCCATTGACGGTGGCGCAGGTCGGGGGCCCAGTAGTAGACGGATGCGAACGAAAGCGCCAGGAAGAGTGTGGCGAGAATCCAGCCTGCCGCCCTGGCCACAATCACCGTTGTACCGCCGATCATCTGCGCGTGCATCCGATATTGCAGCCACGTGGAGACGAAGTCGCCCGCGAACATCGACGCGAGGCACAAAGTGATGGTGCAGATCAACAGGATGGTCAGCCCGATTGCCTGGAGGCGCGCCTTGAGGTATGAGCGCCTGTCCACGATCTTGTAGACCGCGTTGGTCGCGCCCTGCAAAGCCGAGACCCCCGCCGACGCCGACCAGATGGCCGCCAGCAGGCCGAAGGTCAATTTGCCCGAAGTGGAGTGCGCAGTGGTCTGATTAAAGGTGTTCATCACCATGCCCAGCGCCGAGCCCGGGATCACCAGCGCCAGGTATTCCAGGAGCCTGTCGTAGATTTTGGCGGCCGATCGCGCCATCAGCCCGAGGACGGACGTGGCGCAGATCAACGCGGGAAACAGAGCAAAAAGAAAGTAGAACCCCAGTTCCGCGGCGATGGAAAACAGGCGATTCTCGAGCATCGCCTTCCAGGTCCGCTTGGTGATGGAGCGGAGCGAAACATCCCCAGCTGCAGCGACCCCGCGCAGATTCGCGTGCCCGCCGGCGGAAACGAGGAACTGATCATCAACTCCGAAGCCCGGATACCGCTGCCGTTCAAGAAAGGGTTGAGCATCGTGCCTTTCTACGACGGCGGCAACGTGATTCCGCAGATCGGCTTCCATCACTTTGCTGCGCTGTACTCCAACAACGTCGGCCTCGGCGTGCGCTACGCTACGCCCATCGGTCCTATCCGCGTCGATGTCGGACAGAATCTGAATCCCATCGACGGCGTGAAGGCAACTCAATACTTCATCAGTATCGGTCAGGCATTCTAGCGAGGATAGACGATGAGCACAGCCAGGCCCCTGTTCCAGCCGGAACCGTTCCGGGAACCCGCCTCTCCACAGGGTCCGATCGCGCCACCACCTCAGCGGTGGCGGTGGTTTCCAGCGTGGGCGGGGTTCGCCGCGCTGCTGCTGATGGCGGTCGTGGTGATCTCCCTCGCGGTCGCACTGCACAGCCGGCGGGTACACAATTACATCCTGGACAAGGCGCGGACCATGGCCAGCGACAGCCTGAACACGCCCGTGGATCTGGAGGATTTTGGGCTTCATTTCTTTCCTCTTTCCCTCGATGTGTACGGCGTCACGATTCACGGAGCGAGGCCGTACACGGGCACTCCCGTGCTGCAGTTGCAGCATGCGCGCGTGGGCGTCAGGATCGTCTCGTTCCTGCAGCGGAAGTGGTATCTCTCCGATGTGCAGGTCGACCATCCGGTGGTGCAGGTGTTTGTCGACAAGAACGGCGTTTCGAATATTCCCAGGCCGAAGCCCGGGAACAGCAAGAGCAACACGACGATCTTCGATCTGGGCATTCGCCACACGAGGCTCGGCCAGGGCGAGATTTACTACAATGCGCAATCCACTCCCCTTTCTGCCGACCTGCACGATGTGGACTTTCGCGCCACGTTCAACGAACTTCTCAAGATGTATTCGGGAGAGCTGAAGTACGACAATGGGCGTGTCGTGTTCGGCGGGTACCAGCCGTTCGAGCACAACCTCGACGCGCAGTTCGACCTGACGCCGAGCACATTCCAACTGCATCGCGCGCAACTGACCAGCAGCGCCGCGCAGGTGAACCTGGTGGCGACGGCGACCAACTTCAGCGCACCGGAGGTGCAGGCGAAGTACGACATCAAGGTGGACGGCGCCGCGGTGGCGAAGCTCATCCATAATCCGCAGGTGCCGCAGGGCCTGATGCAGGCCACGGGGTCCGCGACGTATCGGCAGGTGGCGAGCCAGCCAGCGCTGAACACGCTCACCGTGGATGGAGACCTTAACAGCCGGCAGCTTGTGGTGGGCACGCCCTCGCTGGGCGCTGCCGTCGATCACCTTGCGGCGCATTACACACTGGCGAACGGCGATGTGGTGCTGCACGATCTGCACGCCGGAATCCTCGGTGGCGAGTTAACCGCGCAGGGCACGATGAAGCAGATCGGCGGCAACGCGCCGCGGTCTGAGATGACCGCTTCGCTGCGCCGCATATCACTGGCGCAGGCGAACCGGCTGGTCCCGTCCAAATCGCAACAGCCTGTCAACATCGCCGGCGAGCTGAACGCGGACGCGAAGGCAACGTGGGGCAAGACCTTTGACGATCTCGTGGCAAAGGCCGACGCAACCGTTCGCGCGCAGGCGGCGGCAAAACATTCGGCCCCGGCGGCGCCCGCGGGCGCCCCGAGCACCGCACCCGCAGAACTGCCGATCAACAGCGAACTGCACGCCACGGTGCATGGGCCGGCGAAGAACAAGGCGGCGCTGCAGGCGCACATCACCATTCCCTATCTCAATGTGGAGTACAACAACAGCATCCAGTTGGCCGCGGTCGCACCCATTCACGCCGACTACAGGAACAGCGTGCTCACGCTGCAACGCTCCGCCATCAAAGGAACGGATACGAACCTGGAGTTCGAGGGCTCGGTGCCGGTGGGCAGCACGGCACCCATGTCGCTGCTGCTCAAGGGCGATGTCAACCTGCAGCTTGCGCAGATCTTCGATCCCGAGATCCGGACCTCGGGCGATGTCCGCTTCAATATCGATTCGCGCGGAACATCGGCGAACGATATCGGCGGCGAAATCGACATTGTGAACGCCAGCTACGCCTCCGCCGATATGCCGGTCGGGATGTCAAACGGCAACGGCGTATTGAAACTGACCACGGACCGCATCAAGATTCAAAGGTTTGCGGGCACGGCCGGCGGCGGAGAGGTCACGGCTTCAGGCGGTATCGCCTACAGGCCGGCCCTCCGGTTCGATCTCGGCCTTGCCGCCAGGAACATCCGCCTGCTCTATCCGCAGGGAATGCGCGAGTCAATCAACGCCGACCTTCACCTGGCCGGCACCACCGAGGATGCGGTGCTGGGCGGGACCGTGGACCTGGCCAACGTCTCCTTTTCGCCGGGATTCGACGTGACCAGCTTCGCCGGCCAGTTTTCCAGCGACGTGGCGCCGCAGCCCTCGGTGGGCGGCATCGCGCAGAATATGCACCTGAATCTCGCGGTGCGATCCAGCAACAACGTCAGCCTGGTGAGCCGCACCTTGAGCATCAACGGCTCGGCCAACCTGCAGGTGCGCGGAACGGCGGACAATCCGGTCATCCTTGGCCGCGTGAACCTCGCGGGCGGCGACATCATCCTCAACGGCGACCGCTTCGTGCTCGACGGCGGCACCATCCAGTTCGTCAATCCGTCAGAGACGCAGCCAGTGGTCAACATCTCGATGAACACGACCATCCAGCAATACAACATCGGCATGCGGTTCCAGGGGCCCACGGACCAGATGCGCACGCAGTACACGTCGGATCCCTCGCTGCCTGAGGCAGACATCATCCACCTGCTGGCGTTCGGCGAGACCACCGAAGCCGCGGCCAATGCGCCGTCCGCCACTCCCAACCAGATGGCGGAATCGCTGGTGGCCAACCAGGTCTCGAGCCAGATTACCAGCCGCGTGGCCAAGGTGGCGGGCATCTCGCAGCTCTCCATCAGCCCGGTGATGGGCAACGCGAGCAATCAGCAGAACGGCGCGAACATCACCATTCAGCAACGAGTGACCGGCAACCTGTTCGTCACGTTCTCCACCAATACCGCCGAAGCGACGCAAACGATCCAGGGACAGTGCAAGGTGTCGCCCAAGGTTTCGCTCAGCGCCACGCGCGATCCCAACGGGGGATTTGCGGTGGATACCCTGATCAAGAAAGAGTTCTGAAATGGGGCGCCTGCTTCGAGGCTTGAAGCAGGCCGCCGCTTCCCTTCCCCATCGATGCGGGGCTTATCCTTCGCGCGGCATATCGCGGTGGATGGCCTTGACCTGATAGCCGGCTTCGCGCAGGCGGTCGGCAATGTCTTCCGCCATCATCACGCTGCGATGCTGGCCTCCCGTGCAGCCAAACGCGACGGTCAGATAACTCTTGCCTTCGCGCACGTAGTGCGGCAGCAGGTAGAGCATCAGGTCCGTCACCCGGCCCAGAAACTCCACGGTCTGGGGAAAGCTGCGGATGTACTCGGCGACGCGCGGATCCTTGCCGGTCTTCTTGCGGAACTCGGCCACAAAATGCGGATTGGGCAGGAAGCGGACGTCGAAGACGAGGTCCGCATCGAGCGGCACACCATTCTTGAAGCCGAAACTCACGCAGGAAACCAGCAGGCGCTCGGACTGCTCCTCCTGCCCGAAGCGGGCCTGGATGTGCGCACGCAGCTCGTGCACGTTGAAGTTCGACGTATCGATCAGCATGTCGGCCACGTTGCGAATGGGATCGAGCAGTTGCCGCTCCTCCACGATGGAGCGCGACACGGTTTCTGACCTGCGCAGGGGATGCGGCCGCCGTGTCTCCGAGTAGCGCCGCACCAGCACCGCGTCCTGCGCATCGAGAAAGAGCACGCGGGTGGGGAGCACCATCTTCACGTTTTTCAGGATTTCGGGCAGTCGGTCGAGTGTCTGTCCCTCGCGCACGTCAATGACGATGGCGGCACTCTGCATCTCCGGCGACTTGTCCACAATGCCTGCGAACTCGCGCAGTAATTCCAGCGGCAGGTTGTCGACGGCGTGAAATCCCAGGTCTTCAAACGCCTTGAGAGCCGATGCCTTGCCAGCGCCGGAGATCCCGGTCACGATGACCAGTTCCTTTTCGTTCTTGTGTTCGTTGCCAGGCGAGTCCAAGGTCCGCGGGAATTGCTCTTCCGACATGCGCCCATCGTACACCGGGAACGCGGGATTCCGTCAGGCCTGCGCTAGGCACCGGTGGGGGTGTGGCAGTGCGCGGCCAGGTATTGCGCCTGTAGCGGATCGATGGGAGGGGCCAGGAAGTAGCCCTGTCCCAGTTCGCAGCCCAGTTCCTGCAGAATGCGCAGGTGGGCCTGGGATTCAATGCCATGCGCCAGCAGTTGCACCTGGGAGGCACGGCAGATATGGACAAGCGACTCCACCAGCGCACGCTGCCTCCCCGCGCCGCTGAGGGATGCGGTCCACCTGGCATCCAGCTTGACCACCTCGATGGGCATGCGCATGAGGTGGTTGAGCGGAGCGAGGCCGGAGCCGAAGTTGTCCATGGCGATGCGCACGTCGCAGTCGACCATGCGCTGCAGGTTGGCCAGGGCGCGATCGGGATTCTCGCTGAGCGTGCCCTCGGATACCTCGAACATGAGCCGCGACGGGTCAACGCGGGTGGCCTCAAGCGTGCTCTTCAACTGCGCCACAAGTTCGTCCTGATAGAACTGCCGCCGGCTCAGATTCACCGAGAGCATCAACCGGTTGCCGGGCAACTTCCGGTCCCAATCCTGCAGTTGCATGCAGGCCGATTCCATGGTGTTGCGGCCGATGGTGATCGACAGGCCGGTGTCCTCGGCCACCGCGAGCAAGTCGCGAAAGCTCTCGACCGCGCCCGCGGCGGTCTTCCTGCGCAACAGCGATTCGAAGCCTTCGAGGTGGCCGGTGGCAAGACGGAAGATCGGCTGGTACCAGTAGACGAATTCGCGGCGGGCGATGAGGTTGCGCAACTCGCGCTCGCGTTCCTGGTGACTGGAGACCTGCACCTCCATGTTCCGGTCGAAGACAATGGAGCGATTTCCACCCTCCTGCTTGGCGCGGTACATGGCGGCATCGGCATCCTGGATCAGTTCCTCGTGGGTGCGATGGCTGTCGCCGGCCAGCGCGATGCCGATGCTGGCCATCATCTGAACCTGATGTCCGAGCACCTCGAAGGGCCGTTCCAGTTCGGCCTGAATTCTGTGCGCCACGGCATCGATGTCGGCCATCGAGAGGATGTTTTCCACCAGGATGGCGAACTCGTCTCCGCCCATGCGCGCCGCGGTGTCCTGCGGACGCAAGGTGCGCAACAACCGCTCCGCCATGGCCTCGAGGAGCATGTCGCCGGCGGCGTGTCCCAGCGAATCATTGATCTCCTTGAAATGGTCGACGTCGAGGAAAAAGACCGCGCACCCCTGGTTGGTGCGCCGCTCGCGGCGGCCCAGGGCCTGCGTCACACGGTCGAGAAACAGGGCGCGATTGGGCAGCCCGGTGAGCACGTCGTGCATGGCGTCATGCTGCAGTTTTGCTTCCACCTGCTTGCGATCGCCGATCTCGCGAAAACTCAGGACGTATCCCACCTTGCCGCCGTTCACCCGCAGCGGGGTCATGTGCAGCGCCACGTCCACCAGTTCGCCGCTTTTGTGCAGGCGCACGGTTTCCAGGGATGCGCGTCCCTGCTCGTCCACCAGCCTCTGCAGCATGTTGTGCTCAAAGCGGCGGGTTTCAGGAACCAGCAGATCGCGGAGGTTGCCGCCGCTGACCTCGTCGGGCGCATAGCCAAACATGGCGGTAAAGGATGGATTGGTATAAAGCACGTGCGTTCCGTAGACGATGGCCACGGCCTCGGGAAGGCTGGCCAGCACGTCTTCCATCATGCCCGGCCTGGGCGCGCGCTCCCG
>Ga0335069_10009865_pt1 | contig 13572 bp, 11 predicted proteins | sample Lox_Sample_11_FD_206714 | JGI IMG/M metagenome (GOLD analysis project Ga0335069, IMG submission 206714) | Soil microbial communities from Loxahatchee National Wildlife Refuge, Florida, United States - Lox_Sample_1.1 | ecosystem: Environmental > Terrestrial > Soil > Wetlands | place: USA... | reverse complement strand
GTGGGACCGACCTGCAGACCGGGCATTTCGCGAACATAAAGCCGTCAGTCGTAAACTTACAGCGGCCGCACTGCCATCGGCCGACCAGACTGACTGGATTGCCGCATCCGCGACACGGCAACGCGTCGGTCTGCAACAACACCAGGGCACCGGAGAGCCGCCGAATTACGCGAAACAGATGCCGCACGACCAGCAACGGCATCCGAGCGAGCTGCCATGCGAGCCGAACGACTATTCCGATCGCTGTCCACAAGAGGTCCATCAGCCCAATCGTGGCCTCCGTTTCGCGCGTCGGGCGTCAAGCGACGGCGGTGGTGGCGGTTCGTCGGGTATTGATGCGATACGGATCGGTGGTCGTACCAGCTGGTGAAGCCGCTCGCGTCGCGCCGCAATTTGCGCGCGCAGTTCGCTCTTCGGCAGCGCATACCCGCCGATCTCGATGCCGTTCTCCCTGATGAACCTATCTAGTGCACCAGCTGAAATGCCGATCACCTCGTGGGGTTCCGGCACGTCCGGCACACGCACCAGCACCGCGCGGTGCGGTTGGCGTCGGTCGTACCAATACGCGTGACGATTCGGCAGCCGTTGCAGCCGCTCGATCATGGCCGCGCGCATGACGCGGTGGGATGGAAATTCCCCCGACCGGCGTAGCAGCTCCCCCGCCAGTTCCGGATCGTGGTTCGGCAAGAAATCGCCCAGGCAATCGGCGTTCTTGCCGGAGGTGCGGAAAATCGCCAGGGCGTCGCAGTTACCGAGCATCGCGTCGCGCAGCGCCGGCTCCACCTGCGAAAAGGTGTGCAGCACCAGCATCAAGTTTACGCCGTACGACCGCAGGGTCGTCAATGCGGAGTTGAAGCGACGGGTGAGCGCCGGCGTCAAGATATGGAAGAACTCGTCGAGGATCATGGTGTACGGACGCGATCGACGACTCGAGCTGTACGCGGCCTGGAAGAAGAGATTGAGAAACAGGCCGGCCAGCATTTCCGCCTGCTCCTCGGGAACGCCGCTCCCTTTACCAAGGAAGACGAGCAGCGGTCGTCCGTGATCGAGAATGCCGCGCAGATCGATGATGGAGTCCGCGCCGAGCATCAGGCGCACGTTCTCCGGCAGGAGTAACGACTGCAGACGCGTACACAAGGCCTGCTTGGCCACGGTCGGCACGTCCGCGTACGTACGGTAGAAGAAGTCGCGAATCGTTTCATTCTGCGAGCGCTCCACCAGAATGCCGCGCAGCACCTCGTCCTGCATCACGTCCGGGGCTTCCACCAGACTCAATCGATGTTCCATCAGCACCATCAGGACGTGGCGCAGCACGTTCTCCTGGTGAAACGTGAGCCCCTGATCGAAGAGGCGGGCGAGCCCGCTCGTGATCTCGTAACACTGCACCTCAGGGCTCCAGCCGGCGAACTCGTGACAGACATTGAATGGCGGCAACGCGTCCGAGGCGAACGGGCTCACGATGGGCAGTGACCGAATGAATGCGAGACATTGCGCTTCCGGCAGGCCGTACGCGTAGGCACCAAGCCATCGCCGACAGGTCGGGTATAGGTCGTTCTTGAAGTCGATGGCGCCGATGCCCGCGCCCTGCCAGAGATAGTCGACGTACATATTCTCGCTGCATTTCGTCTTTCCCGCACCCGTGGAGCCCAGAATCGCGGCGTGGCGGCTTTGATAGAGGGGGACGGTGACGCGCACCGAGCCGCTGCTGCCACGCGCCGTTCCGATGGTGATCGCTGGTTCGCTACTATCGAACATGGCGCACTCGTCGCCGCCGGTACCAGCGCCGTACGTATCGGCCGCGGACATCCTGAGGAAGGCGTGCGCCTTCACGTAGTCCGTGGTCCGTCCGCGTACCAGTTCGACAAGGTTCCGCAGCATGCCGCGTGCCCCTCAATGGTCCCGCCGCCCGCGCCCTGGTTCTTGCGGGCCGGGGATCCCCGGCGGGCGGCGGATCGGTGGGAGTAGCGGGACACCACCATCTGGCGGCGGCCCCATGTTCCTCGGCGCGCCACGATAGGCCGCAAGGACTGCGGCGAAGCAGGTCGCCACGCCGATCACGATGAGGGTGACCGCCAGCCAGGGCACGGCAATCGCCGCAATCGTGGTGATGCCCTGGACGAGGCAACAGACGATCACCGGCGCCACCGTGATGATGATGAACAGCTCGATGACGGTTTCGATGGCGGAGCGACCGCGCATCTCTCGAAGCGCAATCATGAGGCGGTTGCCCCCACACACCGGGCAGCTGCACCGGTGGTCAGGGTGGCGGCGGGTGCAGGAAGAAGTTCCTGGTCCGTATCGCGACGATCTCCTGCCCCGGCAACGCGCACCTCGGTTGAACCACACAGCGGGCAGTCGCCTCTGGAATCGTACGCATCCGACAAGTCCAGGGTCCGGAAGCGCAGGGCATCGTAATAGAGGTGGCGAATGGTCGGCGCGTAGCCCGTCACGTACCGAAACAAGATGTCGACCGCGTCGGCCGCCGCGCGCGCGGTCAACGGCAGGAGTTCACCGGCAACGAGGTCGCCGTCGGTCACGTAGCCGATGTGCCGCTTCATCTCGGAGGAACTCGGGTCCTCGAGTTGCGTGAGATCGAGCCCGTTACACGCCAAACATGCTGCGCCGGGAACCTGCAGCCGGACGTGATAGCCCAAGGCCGCAATCTGCCCGTTGTAGCGCTTGCCGCCACAGCCGACTTCGATCAGCGGTTTCATGAAGCGCGCCGCTGCCCTCGCCGCGGCATAGCGGACAGCGTTGTCGTCCGGGCAGCAGACAACGACATCCGCTTGCTTGAAGAGTGCTATTGACGCTTCGTCCGGGAACGCCGTCTGGAGCACCTGGACATCGCACTCGGGAAACGCCCGTGCGATCTCGCGTCGATGCATATCGACCTTGGGCAAGCCCTCGTCGCCCGCAGCATAGTGGTACAGCCGCGGCGCGTTGTGGGGTTCAACCACGTCAGGGTCGATGATGCCCATACGATTGACGTAGCCGCGCAGCTCGGCGAGCACTCCCGAACCGACGCCGCCGCCGCCGATCACCGCGACGTGTGTGGTACGAACCCCCATCACGGCATCGCTGCCTAACACCGCGGCGGTTCGATGCTCATGGGGCCGGACGTCGCTCGTCGAAGCGGCGGTGGAGTTGACCGGATACACCACGTAGCGGCGCGCGAAACCGAGCACGATGATTCGGTCAATCGGGGCCCAGTCATTGCTGGGCTGCCCCGCAACCTCGGCCCACACCGCCCCACCGGCACCGAAGACCATCCGCACCAGCGTGACGCCGGGCGCCAGGTCGTGCAGAACGCGCAGCTGCACCGCAGCGCCAACGTCGTCTGTTCCAGATGGTGTCGGGTACGGCGTGAATGGATGCGAGTGCATGTCGATGAGAGCGGCACCGTTTCTGGCCTTCATCACACGCGGTACGACCCGCTCGGCTTTGAGTGAAATGCCGAAATGGCTCTGACGCCGGTACTCGTCGTCAGCAGGTAGGTCGATCTCGCGGACGAGCAATTCGAACCCTTCATCTGTCGAGCTGAGGCCGCAGTACGCGAAGCCCATCCCCTCCTTCGGCCCCGCTGCGAAGTGGTGCAGCAAGGCGTTCCAATTCGCCTCGGTCACCACCATGGAGTGTTTTCGCCGGTGCATGACGCGTCCAGTGGTCCTAGTCCGCCGGCAGAAACGCGGCGTGCGCTGGCAGGAGCCGGCCATGGCCGAAGTCGTATGTGACATCGTCGGGGTCCAAGATGGGCTCCCCGCACACGGCACACCGCTCCACGTGATCGTCCGGACTCGACTCATGCCCACGTGTCCAGTCGGTCACCGCGCCGAACTCGGCATCGTCGGTGGTCACAATCTCATCGTCCTGAAGGACCCGGCCGGTCTTGTCGTACAGCTTGTCGCTGGCCGGCACGAGCGCCAGCTCCTTCAGTTCCGCGACCTTCATGCGCGGCAGCGGCGTGACGACCTCCCGCTGGTTCACCTTTGTTCTGCCCATGGTCTTCTCTCCTTTCCGATGTGATCGTCTCTGGCGTTTCTGCGATGCGTTACAGCGCTTCCCCGAAGCCGGCCTTGTAGCCGGGGTTCAACAAAAACAGGTCGAAGGTCTTGATGAAGTCCAGGACGTTCTTGCCAGGGTGGACAGGGTCCGGGTGCAAGCACAGGTACGCAAAGCCATCCGCATCCCGACCGTGCAGGCGGGGCATCGGCATCATCCGCCGCTTCGTGTTCGCGATCCGGATGCCAGGCGAGATCCAGAGGTTGCGGTAGAAGGCCAGCCGACCACCCCAGACCGGTTCGTACAGGTTCGGCGGCGCCTCGATCTTGATGTCGGTGCGCTCCACCGAGCAATTGGGCGCAAGGGCGACATGGCGCAAATAAATCATGTTGCCGCCGAATCGAGTCGGCTTCCAATCAACCGCGGTCCAGCCCGGTGCTCGACCGAAGCGCGGGCGTTGCGCTTCAGCCTGCAGGATGCGCAAATCCTCGTTGTGCAATGCGAAGTTCATTGGGCGTCCCTGTTCCGTTTATGTTTCGTTATTGACCCCGATGATTTCGCGCGGCGGCGGCAAAATGCCCTCGTCCGGGAGCACCTGAACGTCGAGCGGTCGATGGTACGCCGATACGGTGTCGACTGGAGGGGCCTCGACACCCCTGGGCCACGGACGCGGCGTGAAGAGCATTTCATGCGACAGTTCGTAGTCGACGCCAGCTGTTGACGGCTCGATGGCCGGCAGCTCGCCCGCGAACGTGCTCACGAACCCGACCACGCCGAGCGCGAGGAGTATGCCCATTCCGAACCCGAAGAGTTCCCACGTCATCGCCGCATCCTCGACTGACCGGGCTCCGGCCGAACGCGGTCCCCCGTTCCGTTGGAAGAACCGTTTGTCTGTTCCCACGCGGTTGCGGCCGGTACCGTGTTGCGACGCCACCACTCGAGTTCCGCTTCCACCTGCGCGAAGACCTCGTCATCGAGCAACGCGGAGAGCTTCGCTTCGGCGGATCCCAGGTCATGGACACGGCCGTCGTGCACCGCGCGCAGTACACGGAGCCGTGCATGAAGAGAGTCTGGACCGTGCTCTTGGTGGTAGCAGGCGAACTGCGTCAGCACGTCCACCGCACGGCGGTATCCTTCCCGGTTACGAAAAAGCTCGAGATTGGCCCCAAGCGGCAGCGGAGGCTCGTCAACGGGGCGCACATACAGAGCACCATCGTGCTTGCCGTACACCAGGATGCCGATCACCCAGGCTTTGAGTGCCACGGTGCGCGCCTGAAGACCCGTCAGACGGTCACCCGGAGCGGGCAAGGACCGCTCGCCCGGAAATACGTGAAACCGTTCAAAGCGCAGCCGTTCCGACGCACGGTCGTAGGCGGCCCGTGCCGCGGTGAAATTCGCCACATCGCGGAGCGAAAACACCGCACGATACTGGAGCAGGTAGATGCGCTCGGGGTCGTTGATATGCACGGTTTCGAAGCGCGTTCCGCGCTGGTAGTCGAATTGCGCCAGGACGTCCGGGATCGTCCCCATGCGCGCAGTGTCGATGCCCAGCAAACGAACCAGGTGCAGCCCATGTTCTTGTTCCGTGTGTGGACGCAGCTGCACGGCTTCGAAACTCTCGCGGACCCGTTCGCGCAGAACGCCGCCGAGTTGTTCGGGGTCGGGAAAACGGCGGCGCAGTTCATCAGCAACATGCAGCTCTTCCACCCGGCTCTCAAAGGACGGGGCAACGCTGTTGCGGATCGCATCGTGAAAGCGAGCCGGCTCGCCGGTGGCCACCGCCAACAGGTCCCCGGCCGCAAGCAAGCGCGCGTGCGCATCGCTCAGCACCTGGACCTCGCCGCCATCGGGAAGCAGTCGTGCATAGAACGCTTCGAGATCGTCGGCTCCGGCAATGAGCGGCAGCCCCACCGGGCAGGCGTAATCGGGACGGTGCGCACTGATTCGCTCGATCTCGGCCAGCGCCGTATCGCGCTCCGCGGTGATCGTGTCGATGGCGACCTGGACCTTGGCCAGCAACTCTTTCAGCGCGCCCACCAAGGCGTTCAGGAGCTGTACGGCACGCTGGTGAGCGCCCAGCCGCATTCGGGCGACCTCGAACTCTTCGATCGAGCGGCGGTAGTCCTCCGCTTGGAGCTCGATGGCCCCCTTTTTCACCAGCTTGTAGATCCAATTGTGCCGTCTCAGGGCGGGCCAGTACGCGTTCTGAAACTGGGTGACGCGCGCGTGGAGCTCCGCGCGACGCTGCTCAAATATGGCGGTGTCTCTGGCCGCTTCCGCCGCCATGTTCTGCCCGATGCGGACGAAGGCATCGGCCCATTGCTTGGCCGCCGTCGCGCCGGCGGCCTGATCTTGCATCAACTCACCGATGCGCCGCTCCGCGTCGGACACGAGCGACCGCAGTAGGTCCTCCGCACGGGCAGCGAGGGCCACCTCCGCGTTCCCGATTTGCCGCAGGGCAAGCTGCAGCTGCCGCGGGGCCTGATCGACGAGGTAGAATCCGCGAAACCCTGCGGTATTCCCGTGGTACAAGTTCCGAAACCGCCCGATGCCAAAATACTCGTGCGGTCCCGGGGATTGTTCTAGCAGGCGATCGGAAAGCTGATGCACCCGTCCGCCTTCGACGACGCGCCGCGATTCGCAGAAGGCACGCACGTCACGATGGATCGTGTCGGCGGCCAGCGGTTCCAGACTGCGGGACAGCAGCATGCTGGTCATCTTGGCCAGCGCGAACCGATAGAGGCGCTCGCGGTCGAGATGGATCTCCGCCAGCCCGAGACTGCGTCCGCACCGGGGCTCACCGGCCGCCGCGGGTTCCATGGCCGCCGTCTGGAAGTCCGCGGCCTGCGATTCGAGCTTCGGGCCGAGCTCCGTCATGCAATAGGCGCGCAGCATTTCTGCCGCCATGCCCGCGAAATTTGCGGGCCATACCGCCTTGGGCTCGCCGGGGGCGTTGCCGATATCGGCAATCAGCATCGTCGGGAAGTAGATCGAGCGACAGGTCTCGGGACGGCTGGCCCCTTCTCGGAAGCGGCGGTGCCAATGCGATCCGGTGGCGTGGCCGGCAAGTTCCTTCAACATGCCGAACGCGACGGCGAGCCCGGTTTCTCGATCCTTGGGGTTCATGCCGGGTAGAGCAGGAATGACGTCAGCTCGATGTCGAGCTGCCGTTCCTTGGCGACGTCCCAGATGAGATTCCGCAGCCAGAAAAAGGCGCCGCTGCCGAATCCCCCGAAGCTGCCCGCCGTCAGGATGACGCGCACCTTCGATTCATACGGGCGGGCGAACGTCTGGCGTCGCGTGATGATAGTGTGAAAACGGCGGCGGATTTCCTGGGCGATGCGCGCGCGGTTTGCCTCGACACACAGCCATCCATTGGGCCGTACGCCGCCGGACGCGTCGGACTGGCCCGAAAGGGCAGCCACCGCCTCCCCATTCATGAATTCGAAGCGACCGTGCTGCAGGCCGTCTCGAACGCGGTCCATCAGGTCGGGACCCGGAAGCTGACACACGACAAAGGTCCCAATGGGCCAGGTTGGACGCAAATCGTCGAGCGGCGTGTTCAGCTGATGCGTGCCGGTGGCATCGACATCGAGCGCCAGCACCTGAAAGCCGTCGCGCACCTCTTCGAGCCGGTGCTTGATCATGCCGAGTTGTGCGTCGGCGGAGGTTTTGAGCCGGTTGGTCAGTCGCTGAATCTCTTCCGCATGCTTGCGCTCGAATTCCAGACCAACGGCTGCGGCCGTCGTTCCGGCGAAGATCAAGATGGTGTCGCGGTGAGCCATCGTCTTCTGCTACGCCAGCTGGCCTTCCTGCTGCGCGTGGGAACCAAGGCGCAGGAACAGATCATCCACAGCGGCTGATGCGCCATCCGGTTCCGCAATGGCAATCTGCCACGCCCGAGTAGCGAGCCGCAGGTCGAACGGGTGACGATAGCGGAAGGCAAGCCCCCGCTTCGGCACCGGTTGACCGTCGCACTGCGCCCCGGGAACCGCGGTGACGCGAACAATGCCCTGACCCGTGACCAGCACGCGGAAGAATTCGGCTTCTTCGATCCCGGGAATCGCCTTGACGATGCAGGCGCACCGCGCCGGATCGGTTCCGAAGATGACGGGCGTGTCGGTGACGACCGGTATCTTCTCGTCCCTTCGCATCACGACGTCTTGCCCGTTACTCTGGTCAATCTCGGTCACGGCGAGTACGGCGGGGCGATCTCTGTTCGACGGCTCCGGCATGTCGAGATCGCGCACGAATGTTCGCCGCACATAGACGGCAACCAGCAACGCCATGAGGGCGACGACGAGGGCGACGTACACGGAACTTCTCAATGAGAGAACGTGGGCGGGCACATCCGCGGTGGCAACAGGGGCTGCCGTCGCCGTGGGCAACGCAAGGGTCGTGGGTGTTGCCGTCGCGCGCTCAGCCAGCGGAACGTTCGCCTCGGCCTGGTCGAAGCTCAGGCTCAGCATGAACAGTCCACCTCCGAGCGCCGTCTTCGTCGGGCGCATTCCGAGAATCAGGTCGAACGTCTGTGACAGCGCCTGTCCGTGAACCCGATGCGGCGGAGCTGGCCTTGCATCCGTCAAGATCTCTGCTTCGAGGTGCACCCCGTGGCCGGCAAAGCGGTGCACAAGCGCCACGCGAACATCGTCAATCAACTTCTCCAGGACCGCTACATCCGTGTGCTGGTCGTCCATCTGAACTCCTTCGCAGGCCTCCAACAGGTACTGGCGATCATAGGGGGTGAACAGGAAGCGATCCGCCACCACGCGGCCGCTGGTCCCGAACGTGGCCAGAACAAGGTAGGTCCCGTTCTCAGCGGTAGCGATTGCCTGGCGGGTGGCGGTCCGGACGCGTGCCGGCAGGGTTCCCTTGAGCATCGAAGCCGTGCCGTCGGGCACCAGTATTTTTGCCTTCACGACACCCCGGATCTCACTGGGAAGGGGAGAAGGTTCCCATGACCGAGCGCCCAACTCCGCTGCGGGAAACGACGCCATCAAAGCAAAGACACCGACGGCCGCCGCAGCGCATGTCGGCAAGTGCCGGCATCTCATGGTTCGAATGCGCGTCGGCGCACTCAATTTCGGTAACGTCCCTTTCTCCATGGTTGCTTGCTGCGCCTCTCACCCTGTTGTAGTGCCCGCATCCGGGCGCTTCGGCGGGTGAACGCAGCTCGGCGTATGCTGCCTTCCGGAGCTGCCCATCACCCCGCACTTGAATCAGGTTGGCCCCCGCAGCGCGCTGAAGAGTCCGGAGAGCCGCTGTGAATCCCCTGCCTTCGATGGCAGACCCGCGGACACGGGCACCGGCTGCGGCTGGGTTCCCTCGATTTTCCGCCCACTACCTTCTAGGAGAGAGGAGGAGGGCGAACGGAGAACAGGGAGATCGCAGGGACCCTTATGGGAACTAACGCCGCCCCCGAAATGGACGCGACGGACTTCGCCGCCGGCGCAGTGGCTGCTTTGGCAATCCACTGCATAGCCGAACGCAACCTTGGAGCTCGAATCAGCGAAGTCGGCTTCTTCCGCCCCCTGCAATGCGCGCTCTACGAGGCGGCCCTGGAGCTACCTAGCGAGGCACCCGAGGCGGCGCATTTGCTCAGGCCATCCGATGAGGGCGCAGCAGCGACCGCGTGGGCCGTGTACCGGCGCATGGTTCTGGATGAAGCACCGCTGCCCCGAACCGCCTTTCATTCCGTGCTCTTCCGAAGGCTCGCTCATCAGCCCGACATTGAGATGCTGATCGCGCCCGCTGCCTCGAAGCCATCGGTCACGAAACTCCCCGAGACGATCTTGGGCCTCATCGGCAACATTGTGACGAAGGGGCTCGATATCTTCCTTGAGAGCCACAGCACGCGCACATACGGCTTTCACGCGTGGGCGAAACAGAAGGGCTTCCTCAGCGAGGAGCCGAATGAAGAACGCGATCGGATCGAGGAGGCACTTTCCATTTTAGTGCTCGGGGCACCGTGGATGGATTATCGCGCAAAGAGATCAAGGACCTTGATTCCTTGGGTGGAGGGGGGGTGGAGCATCCGGGACCGCGGTACGGATGAACGCGTCAAGCTGGAGAGCATCGTCTTGCAGGCCCTGGTCGGGGCCAACCTCTCTGCGAAAGGCCGTGCCAGTGGAGCGCTGCGGCAAGGACTGATTACCGGCTTTTTCCGAGAGTATTACAATCTACCGTTGCTGACCGACTGCGAGGTGCCCGTCGTTCAATGTCCATCATCCGAGAAGAAGCAGGAATGTATTTTTTCCTTGCGTGGAGGACACATAATCTGCGGCGGTTGCCGCCAGCCGATTGCCGACGGCACACACGATATATGGAGACGGCGGAACATCGACGTACTGGGCCCTGTCATCCGACCCGCGCAACCCGAGGACGTGCAAGCGGTCACCGAGTCGCCGTACCCTGTCTGGGCCAAGATCGAATTGGCCGTGTGCCCGGGGGAGCGGGCGATCGAGACGGCGCTGGCCGCCTCGGTGCTCCGGGAAGTTGAAACCGAGGTTGAAGTACGGGCGGTGCACGCGCTCGCTCAGCAGCCAATCACCTTGGATGAGCTGCTTGAACTCATCGATGCGCTTCGTCACGAGAGATCCCTTTCGCTGGAGCACCATCGAACTCTCCGCCGACTTGGCGCCGCTCTGGAGACGTTTCGCAAGATTGTGCAACGCCGCCTCAAACCGCAACTCGACACCGCGGAAAGAGCAAAGTGCCATGCCGTCCTCAAGAACGAGGAGCTGGCCACAGCGGGGGAGAGGGTTCTCACCCTGACCGTAGAGCACTCCTTCAGATTGCGCGGTGAGGTTCAGCACCTGGTCACGTCTCGCGGCGCACGGTGCGATAGACCATTTCAAGCGGACAAGGATAAGCACGGCCAGGCGAGCATCCGACCGATCACCGTCTACATCCGCGTCGACGACCAGAGCACCGCCAACGACAGTGGTGACGAGGACGCCGCGCTGGAGTTCCCTTCAGGTACCGAGATTGCGGAATTTGAAAGCGAGCTAGCTGCCATCCTTCAGGCATGGACAACCCGCCCAACGCACACGCAATCGATCTTGCTGAGAGCACTCGGCCAACCACCGGCAAGACGACTCATCCGTCTGCTGCAGGAGTGCGATGCGAGCGCGCAGACCCCTGAGCAGCGCGTCGGGAACACCCCCACGCTCCTGAGTATGTGGGAGTCCCTTTCGGAGCGCGACAAGGACGCGTTCAGAAACCAATGGGAGTTCGTCGAAGCGGTAGCCGATATGCTCACCAAGATCGCCAACATTGCGGAAACGGGCGAGGCGAAGGTGGATCCTCAGTCTTCGCTCGATCGAGGATCTGGTCGAAGGCGACGACAATCGAGGAGCTGGTCGAAGGCAACGACAATACACGGAAGAGGCCTCTATCGATGACTAAGACACCGAGACCGCGAACCAGGGAGAACACGCGAGCGAAGCTTCTCGAAAGCTGGACGAGCACGCCGCGAACGAACGGTGCGGCACTTGCTGAGGAACCCACCAACGACGAATTCCTTGCCGATCTTGAGCAAGTTCTCGCCGGTCTTGACGCGGGACCCGATGAGGCAGTGTTTGCGCGGGGCAGATTTGTTGCCTGTTATTTCACCGTCTCAACTCCCCGAGGAGGCAGGGTGAAGGCCGGCCTCTCTCTCGTTCCTCACGACGGTCGCTGGACGAGGGTGCGGGGCGTCCAGATCGAAATCACCGCGGAGGATGGAATCAAGCGGCTGACGCGATCGAATAACGGTCCGGGTGTCGCAATCGATAAACTTCCGGTTGGCAGAATCCGTGTGGCACTCGGCCCCTGCTCTTTGCCGCGCGCGCGTCGAGTGGCCCCAGGGGCAGCGGCAGAGCTCGGGGGGGCCATTGCACTTTTGACTCCCAGTCCTAGCGCGAACGAACAAGTTTACGGGACCGGACACACAGTAACCGGTCCGATTGGCATCGCGACGAAGGGACGGAGCCAACGCGAAGGTGCGGCCTTGCTCCTCGCCCCATCTGGGTCAGGCTACACGACACGTCGACCCTTGGTCACGGCGCTCTCGCTTACTCGCATGAAGGAGGTCGATTCTCGGATTCGCTTTGCGGAGCCAGCCCTGGACCGGGTCAACGTTTTCGCGCCACTCGCGAACGAAGACCGCCGTATGCGAACCTGCTTGACGGCGGTACTCCACAGTCCACCAGGCCAGCGGCGGCTACCGAGCTTCGCAGTAGAGGAATTCTGTTACATCCACCTTCACGGTCGGATGGATCTTGAATTCGCAGGCGCCCAACCAGTGTCTCTGAGCGCCTCGGATGATCTTCACGTGGTGTGGGTTCCGGGCTACGGCGCCAACGAGGAGACTCCACCTGCCACGGTCGTGTGTGAGGATCTATGCGCGGGCTTGATCATTTTCTTCCACGCAGGTGGCCTCTGTTGGTCGGAGCAAGAGTTGCGATCACGATTCCCCCACCGGGGAAAGCGAGCGCGCGTCCCATCACCCGTCCGGTCAGTTTCACTTGGCGCGCAGACCAGCTGCGAATGGACACTGAGCGAGACGCAAAGGTATTGGGAGTATCTGCAGCGGGTCGCCCCTGCTTTGATTCACGAACGGAGACCAGTTGTCTCGCGACTCCCGCTCTCGGAAAACAGGTTGCAGGAAACCTTCGCTGCCGACCGATTACCAGACCAGGAAGGAGACGCGCATCAACGAGCACGCGCCGCAGGTCAGATTGACTATGCCAGGGTCCGTGGCTGGCCAAGTGAACGCGCGGAACGTGCATTCAAAGAGAGGCTGGGAGTTGCTCAGCGGACCGTTCCGATTTTTGATTTCCGGTTGCTGCTCCTTCCCGGTCAGGAAGCCTCAGTCGATGCGCGTGACGTCTGCCTCGGGCGACACCCCAATGGTTACGAAATTGTGATTCCTATACTCGGCGGGTTTAGAGGCATCGGTGGTGAACTCCCGGAAGTTGAGCCGGACCTGTGCTGGATTCGACCGAGAGATAAAGGGATCGATCCCGCGCATCTCACCGATCTTCACGCCAGTGCGAAACCCGAACAATGGGTGAGCGACTATGTGGCGGTTCACTCGGACGCCGCGTTTCACGGGTTCGTCTCAGCCGGAGAGGGGGATGCGTATGCCCTTCATGCACGGGTAGATCATAGCCATGCGGTGGCGGGGGGACGGGCTCACGAACGAGCGCAAAGTCAGCGCCACGAGGTGGGAGGGCGACGGCGACCATGAGAAAGGCTCTGCGAGATCTCTCGGCCTGGTCTGCAGAAGAGAGCCGTCGGCTCGGCCTGCTCGATGTGTTATCGAAGGGAGCGATCGAGCGAGTGCACTGCGGCCTTGGGGGAAGCCACACCGTGGTCACATACCCGCCGCTCGATTCCTTGCTGCCTCTTGGGGTCGACCAAATTGCAGTCGCAGTGCGCCCAGCCAGCGGGCTGAATCTCTATGCTCACATCGCGTTTTGCGAGCACATCTGTCCCTTCTGCCATTACGCGAAGACCTATGCCCCGATCGGCCAAGAAGGCGAGTTTGTTCGGTCGTACCTCGATGCGCTCCAGCGGGAGATGAAGGAG
>Ga0335069_10009864_pt1 | contig 13572 bp, 22 predicted proteins | sample Lox_Sample_11_FD_206714 | JGI IMG/M metagenome (GOLD analysis project Ga0335069, IMG submission 206714) | Soil microbial communities from Loxahatchee National Wildlife Refuge, Florida, United States - Lox_Sample_1.1 | ecosystem: Environmental > Terrestrial > Soil > Wetlands | place: USA... | reverse complement strand
GCGATCAACGGGGAGAGGTAGGATTCGCCGCGCACGACTTTGCGCACGGCGGTCACCAACTCCTCGGCCGCCGATTGTTTCAGCACGAATGCGGCGGCACCGCGCCGAAAGGCTTCGGCAGCCACCTCGGCCGAGCTGTTCATGGTGAGGAATACGAGCTTCACCGACGGAAGCTTCAGTATGATCTGTTCGGCAGCGTCGAGGCCATTGAGATGCGGCATTGAGATGTCGGCAATGATGACATCCGGCTTATGTGCTGCGGCAGCTTTCAGCAGCGCCCGGCCGTCGGTGACGATCTCGAGCACTTCGAATTCCGGCTCAAGCATACCCTTGATTGCGTCGGAGAGCAGTTTGTGGTCGTCGGCTAGCAGCAGACGGGCTGAAGCTTTACGGTGCATATTGCAGTCGGCAGGCTAACTTCGGAGCTGCGAACCCAATTCATCCCAAAGTGTTCCGGCAATCCTGACTTTAGCACAATCGGAGAATGCCTCCGCCCGCACTGATTTGACACCGCAGCCAGGCGAGCGCTCCCCACCACGGCCAGCGCATTCTGAACCAGCGCTAAGGAGTCGCTAGGCCGGAAGACTTTTTGTCGCGATACAATCCCCGTTAGACGTGAGGTGCAAACTCGCCGAGCAGGTTCACCGCCACACCTACCCGCGCCTGCGTTGCAACGCCCGTTATCCCTTCACCACCGGAATGGGACGATGCGGTTGCAAATAGGAAGACTACGCTGCGCCACCGAGGGCTGCGGCGTGCGTGAACACGGTCAGGTCTTACCATCGAAAGCCTCCGCCGTCGAAACCGCCCCCGAAGCCGCCAAAGCCGCCTCCCGCACGATCAGGCCAAACTCCACCACCCCATCCGCCGGAACGGAAATTGCCCTAGCGCCCCGAGCCGACGTCGCGGGCCGAAGCCCAGTTGTCCGCCTCCGACTTGTTGAAGCGGGAGGACGGCGCCTCCACCCGCTATTGGTGTGTTGCTGCCATGCAGTGGACGGATTGTATTTGTAATACGTTGCCATTGTGATCGGCGCAGGTGTTGTTGTCGTAGTGTGCGGCACCGTCGCCGGAATTGGTGTTGTAGGTGAAGCCGTGCGCTCCGCTGGCGGACTGCCCGGTGTAAGCGTTGCCATCCGTGCCTACTGCACACCGCCTACCACGACGCCTGTGTTGTGGTTGTAGTCCATACCGCGTGCGCCGGCCGCATAGCCTCCAGTGTAAGCGTTGCTGACGGTGCCGGCTTCTCCTGGGTAGCCGTTGCCAGTGCCCGGGTAATAGCCGCTGATGGACGAGCCCGTGGAGTAGTTCCCGGTGTAGGCGTTGTCGTTCTGTGCGTGCGCGGCGTAACCGGAGTTTCCCGTTACGGGGTTATAGTAACCGCCGCGACCGCCCGCACAGTAAATCGTTAGAAAGCTCGTATCCACCACTTTTTCGAGCTTGTCAGCCGCCGACTGCAACACAGGCTTTCCGTCAATCAGCACCAGGACCGTCGGCACGCTGCTGTAGTACATGATGGGAGGATCTTTGTTCAGCTCGTACGTCTTCTGCTTTGCCGCCGCATCCGTGACCTTAAGGTCGGCTTCCAGAAAGTAGAGCGCCACGGTCTTGTTCCACGGCAGATCTTTCGGCAACCCTGTCGTGCAAGCATAGCCGTTTTTGGCCAACGACGGGAAGCTCTATTTTGTGATACTGATGTCCTCGAGGGTCACTATTCGGTTGACCGTGTCGACTTCAGTCCGGGAATCCAGCCAGATCACCCCGCAGTCCGTGCTGGAGCTGGATTTAACGCGCACGGCCGCACGAGCGTTTAGCTGATTGCCCTGCCAGTTTTCGACTTGCGGCTGGGAAATCTCAATCGTTGCATCTTTTTAGGTGATCACCTGGGGCCACGACTCATTTGGATCAGATGGCGCCGCCTTCGCTGCCGAAAGAGGCTTCGCAGCCGGCGCTGGTGGCGCAACCGCGATTGCCGATGGATTTGCAATAGGCCCCCCACTTGGCTCCTGGGCGAACGAATAGAGCGGCGATGCCAGGCTAATGACGATTACCAAAGCGTATGCAACGATCTTTTCTGCCGTCTGTTTCATAGACACCACTAGATACTGCTCCCCAAGTGACAATTGGGCGCGCTGCCGCGGACTGCCCGCGGCAGTGGCCTGGTCTTTTCCGGAACGGGCTTACTGCAGTTGATAATTCGAGTTTAGGTCCTGCACGGTAAGCTGTTTGCTCACGCCGTTAATCAGGGTGCTAGCCACGTGATTCGGACCGTTCGGCAACTTCTCAAACTGCGCGTTGATGGTGACCGCATCCTTCGGGTCGTTAAGGTACGAATTCACGTCCAGGCTCTGCAGTTGCTTGCTTTGCGGATCGATCGCAAACGTGACGCTGTCACCCTGTTTGACGTAATTCTTGATGACGAGTTTCACTCCTCCACCGCTGGTCACCAGTGAAATATTGCCCGCCTGCTTGGCCTGCATGAGCGCGTCGGGATTGGGCGTTGTGTATTGCTTCGCCAGCGCGGCAATCTGCTGCCCATATTCCTGGTACTCCGCCTTTTTCTTGTCGACGACACGTTCTTTCAGCCGGCCTTCACGGCCGCCCTGCTGCTGCGATTGTTGATTGTTGACCAGAGTCTTCTGCTGTTGGCCGTTGACCATCTGCACTTGATAGGTCTTCACATCCTTAACTTCACCCTTAAGGCTGATGGTTTCGGTTTCCGTCCAGGTATACTGCGCCAGTTTCTGTTTGTTCGCGGCCTGGTTCTGCTTCAAGGCCATTAGCCTTTCTTCGAGCTGAGGGTTCTGCGCCGGTGCGGGCCTTCCAGCAAGTAGTATCCCTGCAGCCAGGCTGCAGCTGAAGATAAGCGCAAGGTTTCCCTTGTGCGTGCTCGCGGCTGATACGGTTGTCATAGTGTTCCTCCGGCCTAAGTCCTGTCGGCCTGTTGGATTCGGAATGCGGCAACGAAAGATTACCGGACGTCGCACGCAAGCGCGACTGCAAGAATTACCAGTCCATCCCGCAATATTCTATACAGCTTACGGACTGGCGCTGTGCGTACCGCCCGCAATGCCGGACCGACACTCTCATCATCGTGGCTTGCCGAACCACGAATACTGCCACGCGACCGACACGTTTTGGTAATTACCGCCGAAACCAATAAAAGCTCCATCGCTACAAGCGATCTTGATCGACTGGTGTTTGCCGTACGGAAGGAGACGGTTGCGCCAATCCGTTAGCTGGTCTGTCTCGTCTCCAGGGTGCCGATTCCGGTCACGGCGGTAATCCCGCCCCACCAGAAATTGCCGTCGAGCGAAGCCCACGCTCGTAGAGCTTCCAGCCGGCTGAAGCGCACTTGCGTCGATACTCTGTAAGCGCCGGACCAAAAATAGACCGCATGACGCCGCGGAAGGGGCGTCCTGCGGCGGGGTAAAAGTAGACCGCCGGATTCTTGTTTCACGAGGTACCGAGGCTGCGGGGTAACGGAAATGGTTTGGTTTCGTTGAGCTGACAGCCGCAATCGCGGAACACCGGACGGATGTGCCAAGTGGAGATCTACGGGCGCGTACGGCATCTGTGGCGCCCGGCGCGACTTCTGCGATCGGAACCACGTCGTGGCCCACTTCTCGCAACGCCCGAATGACAGGTGCAGTACAGCTCTCATCAGCCAAGAAGTTCATGCGTTAGGCTCTATCCGCATTCGGCGCACCGGAGAGCAGCACTACCTCCTCATGGGCCACGCTTGCCGCCCCATACGCTACCGCCGCGCGAATGTCCTCTGTGGTCAGGTGCGGGTAATCTTCACGCAGTTCGGCCTCGCTGGCCCGTTCGGCGAGTTTGTGCAGAATCAGCTCGACCGTGATTCGCGTCCCCCGAATCACCGGCCTACCCATCATCACCGCCGGGTCAATAACGATTCGCTGCGTGGTCATGGCAATCCTCTCACCTCATCATATAGCCCGCATTTCCGCCGAACAATCAGGACCGTGCGCTGGCGCTTCCTTCAAGGCTGCCGGTCTTGCGGAATAAAATGTGGGGTGCGCGTCAAACCTCAGTCATCGCCGTCCCACCTGCTTAGGTCACCCCCAACCCTTCAATGTTGGATGGCTCATCGGAACAAGAAGATGGCGCCGAACACGAGCAGCGTTGCTTCAATGATCCACACAAAGACGCGCTCGGGAAGCTTGTCCACTATTGGTTTCCCCGCAAACGAGCCCGCCACCATTACTGGGCCAAGCACCAGCCCTACAGTTATCGCGTGGGATGAAAGAACCGCTGCTTGGCGGTATGCCAGCAGCTTTGTCACATGCATAACCACCGTGCATGTGGCTTCGGTTCTGATGTAGGCCCCTTTCACCAAGCCATGTGCGAGAAAGAAGGGTGCCATCAATGGACCGACGCTGCCTAACAGTGCCGACAAGAAGCTGGCTACTGCTCCAATACCGGCAAATGCCGGTGACGTTGGATGCCAGACGCGGCCTCGGCGGACGTGACGCCAAACAACGATCAGAATCAAGAAAGCTCCGAGGAGCCGCGTAAGGGCTTTCAGTGGAGCCTTCGCAAACAGGAACCCACCAAGCAGGGCGAACGGGACAGCGCCGAGGGAAAACCATCCGACCACTCTCCAGTCGAGTTCCCGTCGGTTAAACCAGAGCCGGCTGCCGTTCCCCACAAGTTGGGCGACCGTGAGGATGGGGACAGCCTCACGCACCCCATAAATCGACACCAGGACAGGAAGTAGAGCTGCAGCGCCGCCAAACCCCGTCACTGCCGCCAAAGTAGCTGCAATAAGAGACACTAGCAGAAGCGCCAAGAATTGGGAGAGTTCAGGCACAGTGATTGGTCACGACGCGAGCCGGTTTTCTGGTGCTGCCTCGTCGGGCATTGCGGCCATTGCGGGCACAGAGAGCTTTCCGAAGCCGTCCCGTAGTTTGTTCAAACGTTCGAGTTCATTCTGGACGGCTGTTGTTCCGCGGGCGGCAAGCTCACGCGCCTGGTTGAGGGCGTGTTCAGCAGAAGCACTGACTTCACGAAGCAATTTCCGCACATCCGATTCAAGCCGCAATCGACTTTCGACCACCCGTTGCTCCACGTCGCCCTGCACTCTTTAGGCATTGGTGTCCAGGAGTAGCTCAAGGAACTGAGTGGCATCTCTCTCGAACCACCAGTGAATTCGCAATACACCCATAACGACATCCGCCACGTACAACAAGGGCGATGGCGGTTGAGCCAGGGTAACCATGTCGTGGAAGAAGAAGCGGGATCGTGTACGAAACCCGTGCTCGGGATCGAACGCTTTGGGCAAATGTGAGAAATCGCCTGTTTCTTCCTCCGAAATCCTTCTCAAAAGGTCGTTTGTCAGATTCACGAATCGCTGTGTGATTGAAACGTAGAGTTCTTCCGAATGGGCTTCCTCGGCGTCCAACCACGGCATAACGTTGCGGCGGGCGACGGCTTGTGCGAGCGCCATGAGACTACGGCGCCTTTTCGGGCCAAAGGACGGAACACCTGACTCTGCTTCTCGTTTGAGTTCGCCTTTGGCAGTCGGAAAAACCTCTTTCAGAAATGCCTTTCGTCTGGACAAGAGGATGTTCGACAGGCGCATCTGCTCCGCCGAAAATAAGACCCCGAGGTCACGCAACGACTGTTCGGCCTCACTCACCGTTTCGCGAAGGCTCAGGATTCGTTGTTCTGAAAGAGCAATCGGCTCTGTGAGCGCACGGATCCGCTCGTCGATGCAACGTCCTAGAGACGCCGAGAACCGATGCAGTCCCCGCTCAGCGGCGGAATGAGTCATCGAGTAGCCGGATTCTCCAGCGAGCCGGCTGAGGTCCTGAACTAACCTCTCCCAATCGTCGGAGTCCCCTAAGTCACTGAGCCTTTTCAACGCGCTAACTTCGTAGACGGAGTTGACAGCTCGTTTTAGCCGTTCCTCCAAGACTTTGCTGGCAAAGGATGACGCCTGCTGTCGTTCCTCTACTGACACCCGGTCAATCTTGTTGAGCACTACCAGTATCTGGTCAACATTGACGGATACGGCCTCGATCAGGGCCAACTCGTCGCCAGAAATCGGAGGATCGGCGCCGACCACAAGGATGGCTGCGTCCACTTGAGGGATGAAGGTCTCGGTCGTCTCCGTATTGCCAGTGAACACCGACCCGACACCCGGAGTGTCAACCAGGCACATGCCGGACGCCAACAGCGGCGAAGGCAGGAACACCTCAACGCCGGCAACCTGCTTTGAGTTTTCGGGATTCAACTCCTCGGAGACATACATTGAGAGATGTTCCGTTTGGATTTTGCGCCAACGGCCATCAATCAAGACGCGAGCAGACCTGGCATTCCCATAGCGAAGAACCGTAGGGAGGGCAGTCACCGGCACGATGCCAGTCGGCAGGACAGGTTCTCCGACAAGAGCGTTAAGCAGAGTCGATTTCCCACGCTTAAACTGGCGGACACACGCGACGAAAAAACGTCCCTCGTTCACTCTGCTTGCAAGCTGGCGGACCTCGACGGTAATCGAGTCTTCGCCGAGCAGTTGGGCGACGTCAGCCAAACGCTCCAGGGCTAGCGCGTCCGAGGAAGGAGCTTGGTTCGATATGGGCGCTTCCTGCACGATAATCGTTTCTGAGTGGCACACATAGCACCGCCTATCACTGGCTAAGTGCTGCGAGTTTGAAGTCAATGTAAAGCGGTGCGGTCTTGATTTGCCCGCCTGACGAACACTTTGGCATCTTTGCCATGCGAATCATGCGCTGAATCGCTCCGGGGTTTCCATCGCTGTAATGAACGATCTTCACGAGGAACTGGTCTAGGTTCTCGGCGTCTAAACCTTGTTGGGCCGCACACCAGGATGCAAATGATGCTGCTGCTTGCGCTTCAAAATTCCTTAACTCGAATTTCTCGCTACGATCTGGAAATAGCGGCAGCATGAAGCCAACATCTTCCATGTGCGCCGAGCGTGACACTGCAATGACAGGGACGGCGCAGTTAACCATCAGTTCACGAACAGAGTCGGCCAGTGACTGCGAAGGTCGCTGGAGGTGATCTAACACAACAAGATGCCCGAAATTGTGTACGGCGTCACGCACTAAGCCTTTGACAGATACGCTCGTCTTTGTCTGAAGCGACGACAATCCGTTTGGACACGATGTTGCGAGCACCGGGTGACTTGCTATAAGGAGCGAACCCGCCAGGTTTCGATAGAGCAGCTGCGGAGTCGAGTTCTCATAGCTATACAGAATGCCAGTGAACTCACTCACCACTTTGGACAAGAGCAGAGTTTTCCCCACGCCGGCAGGGCCGTGAAACAGGAACGACCGCCGTCTGGCCAGCCGATGGCGCAGTTGCTCCAGTTCCTCGCAGCGGCCGTAAACCTCCGACTGCGGCTTCACAGTGCTGCCGTTTTCTCCGACATCAAAAATTGTTTTGGACTTAGGCATCACGGTTGGGAGCGACGTCCTTCCTGGTGCACATACTTGATCACCTCAACGTCAGACATAGCGATCAACCCTTCAGCCACCATCTCATCCAGTGCCGGGATAAGACGCTGTATGTTCTCTGCCGTGTCGATGATCTGGACCAGGATGGGAGCGTCCGGAGAGCTGCGAAGCAGGTGCGATTTGCGGATGATCGTGCTGGCGCCATAACTCTCAATCCCGCGATATACCGTAGCTCCGGCGATGTCCAGTTGTCGGCACCGTTCCACAATGGCCCGGTAGAGTGGGCGGCCTTGCCACTGGTCATCCTCGCCAAAGTGAATGCGCAGCATTTTGGCTTTGCCTTCCAATTTCATTTCTGCGCCTCCTGTGTCTCGGGTAGCGGCTGAGCGTGAGAGTACTTGATGACATCAACGTCTGAAAGCGCAACCAGACCCTGCTGAATCATCTGATCGAGAACAGGGGAAAACAGCTCGCAGCTTCTCCTCACTGTCAACGACCGTGAGCAGGATCGGGGCGTCGTGAGAGAGGTTCAGGGTGGAATCTTTATGCATTCTGCGGTTCGCGCCATAGCCCAGAATTCCTCGATACACAGTCACGCCGGCGATGTCGTTCGCCCGCAACGCCTGCACTAGAGCATGATGCAGGGGTTTGTCGTTCCATTTGTCGTGCTCTCCAATGCGGATCCGCATCATCTTGGCCTTTGACTCTAGCTTGGCGGTCGGCATCGGCGCTTGAGGTATGCCTTTGGGCGAGGAGGGTCTGATTACATACGTGTCGTGGACTTCGATAAGACCGCGACTCGCTATCTCGGTCAGCTTAGGCAGAACTTCCTGCACTCGTTCAGCAGTCTCGATGAACTCAATCTTGATCGGCATCTGGTCCGAAACATCCACCAGACGCGAGGTGTGCATCTTGTGGTCAGTTCCGAAGCCGGCCCTGCCGCGGGTGACAGTGGCGTCCGAGATTCCCCGAAAAAACAAGTAATCGAGGACAGCGGCATGGCAAGCCATTCCATGATGCGTCTGACCTTCAATCACATAAACCGTTACCTTTTTAGCTGGTCCAGTCGTTAGCACTTTCCCTCCTACCGTGTAATGCCTCGCTGTGATACCAAAAACTCGGTGATGAAGCCCAATATGCCGCCACCGCCCCTTTCTCCTCGGCGTACTCTTGCATCAAATGCCTCCAACTGTTTTTCCAGATCCTCGAGATTGCTGGTGAGAATCTGCTGAATAAGCTCGGTATCGCCTTCGGGAAGAATCTTCATCAGTCTTCTTCCGTGAAACAGGCAAACGGTCCCGTACTGGGTGACCCAGTTACGAAAGTTTTCGCGCTTCAGCTCGCGCGAAAACTCAGATATTCTTTCATCCTCGTACCCGGCCTCCGTACTTGGCGAAGAATCTGGGTGTGAGAAACGGGAGGACCACGAAAACAACCACACACACTGCGACAAACACCAAAGTCTTGTATGTGAAAGGAGAGAAGATCAGTCTTAGGGCAATGACCGTTCCAAGGTCGTTCACGAAGCACGATGCCAATATTGCCTTGCCGAAGTCGGTCTTGTTAAACCCAAGCTCAAGCATCACGGCATAGACCACAGCCACCGAGGTCGTGTTAAGCGCCACTCCCGCTAGCTCGCTCGATCGCCAGCTCCAGTGCAGGAGAAAGCACGCGATCAGAGTGCAGCCGATGAACGGGCCAAAGAAACCGACCAGCCCCACCACCACTGCTTCTTTCCATTTTGTTCGGAAGATGCCGGGGTCGAGTTCGGCTCCCGCAAGGAAGGTGAGCACAATCGCATCAGTTCCAGCGAGAAAACTGATCCACCCGGTCTTCGCACCCAATCCCCCCCTGGACCAGAAAGGCTCCGATGATGAGTTGAGCAACTGTGCCCACCACAATCTCGGCAAGTGCGGTCGATATCTTGAACCATATCGCAAACAGCGTTGCGACCAGGGCGAGTCCCACCCAAAACGCCGCGAGAACCCACACGTTCTCCATGGAACCTTTGCTCCTAAAATTTCTCTGGAAGCTCGCCGGGGACATGACTCCGCGACGAGTTTTCCTCGTCAGGAGTCATCATCTGTCCCGGACTTAGATAGGACAGCGGTTTGGGGTGAACTCCTTCACCCTTGCTGAAAGTCTTTAATAACTCACATCTACATCGAAGTCAAGGAGTCCCGGCAGCGGCCGCACTGCGGTATGTTATGCCTTCGAATCCGTCCCCGCTCTCTCAGGTCTTCGGCGCAGTGACGCCGGAACAGGTGAGCGTGTCCTTCGCCCGCCTGTGCCGGACTTTGAAGATTCAAGATTTTCGGTTCCATGACCTCAGGCACACCGCTGCCAGTTGGCTGCGGATGAAAGGGGCGGACATTCACACCGTCGCCCAGTTGCTAGGCCACAAAGACCTGAGTATGGCCGCTCGGTATCAACACCTTTCCACTGTGTCCTAGGCGGACGCTGTTGCCACGTTGGACGGCGTTTTTGGCATTCCGTGTTACCCAGGCGTTACCGGGTTGCCGCAGTTGCCCAAAGGGGCAGCTGTAAGTGCTTGATTTATTTTGGCGTCCCCGACGGGATTTGAACCCGTGTTACCGCCGTGAAAGGGCGATGTCCTAGGCCGGGCTAGACGACGGGGACGCTAATTGGAAGGGAGTGTACCGTCAAAACCCTTATCTTAACAGCCGCGGAATATCAGCGTCAAAACCGACCTCACTGTTTCGCTGGCCTGTCCGCGTCATCGCCAATCACTCGAAGTGGCGCCGCGTCCGCTGTCAACTCCCAGTCCGGCGCCTCCAGTTGTCGCGGTGACTTATCGACTTGTTTCAAGTCTGGAACCTCTTCTGCCGACAACGACCGATCCAGCTCCGGCAACTTCCGCGCCACTGGAAACACTGAGCGCTCCATCGACCCAACACTCTTGTTGTAGGCTTCCACCGCGCCACCCAGTTTCTTGCCCACCTCCTCGAAATGGCCAGCCATCACTGCCAGCCGCTGGTACAGGAGTTTGCCTGCTTCAATGATCTTCAGTGCGTTCTCTGCCAGGTTCTTCTGGTTCCAGCCGTAAGCCACGCTCTTCAGCACGGCAATCAAAGTCATCGGTGACGTGAGAATGACTTTTCCCTCGCCGTGCTCGAGCAGCTCCGGATCGGCCATCACGGCAGCTCGGAAGAATACCTCTCCGGGAAGAAACAACAGCACGAACTCCGGCGTCGGTTGAAACTGCTGCCAGTATGCTTTCGTTGCGAGATCGTCCATGTGCTTGCGAATCTGCCGCACATGGTCCGCCAGGCACGCTTTCTGTGCCGCCTCGTCTTGCGCCTCAAGTGCATTCAGGTATCCTGACAGCGGCGCCTTCGCGTCAATCACAACGTTCTTCGCTCCCGGCAGCCGTACAATCACATCTGGCCTCAGGCGGTGGTCGTCCAGGCTGACCGAAACTTGCTCTTCAAAGTCGCAGTATTCAAGCATGCCCGCCAGCTCAAGTACCTTGCGAAGCTGCAACTCGCCCCATCGCCCGCGGGTCTGCGGATCACGCAGCGCCCGCACCAGGTTTCCTGTTTCAACCTGCAAAGCCTTCTGCGTCGCGGTCAGCGACACCACCTGGGTTGATAGTGATCCGTACGCCTGACTCCTCGCCTGCTCCAACAACTGAATCTGCTGCTGCAGTTCCTGCAGTGACTGCGCAATGGGATCAACGAGGTTCTTTACCGCCTGCTCCTTCTGCGCGAGTTCTCCTTTCGCTTGCTCCTGCTGTGTTTCCAGCTTGCTTTTGGCAAGCTCAAGAAAACTGCTATTGTTTCTTTGCAACGCATCCGAAGCAAGTGCAGCAAACTGCGCCTTCATCTCCTCGCCCGCAGTCACCAGCGCCTTCATCGTGCGCTCCGAGTTTCTGCGCTCATCATCGAGGGCCTGTTCCGCAACAGCCTTGGCAACTTTCAGCTCGGAGACCTCCTGTTGCGCTTGTGTCAGTTGCGTTCCCGACGTCGCGATTTCCACTTCCAGCTCCGCTTTGCGCTGGGCAAGCGCCGCCGCTCGTCCGCGCATCGCCAGCCATGCCACCACGGCGCCAATCCCCGCGGCTGCCAATATCAGGAAAATGACAACGATCTCGTTCATGGATTTACCGAAGAGCTTCTGCCGTATTGTATGTTGGCTCTTATGGGAACGAAAGTCGCCGTTTGTGTGTCTAACTGAAAGGGATGCTTCGCCTCATACAAATTCGAGCGGCACGTCTGCGGAATTCCGCATTCGTATGCGTCGGCGTCTTTGTCCTGCTTAGCGCGCTTGTTTTAGCCCAAGATGAGGTCGATGCCGCCGGCGAGCATCAACTCCTGTTACTAGTCAATCAGGAGCGCGCCCAGCAGGGCCTCGCCTCGCTCACCCTCGACGCTCGCCTCACTCAGGCCGCTCGGAAACACACCCAGCGCATGATTGACGCCGACTCACTCGTTCATCAGGTTCCCGGCGAGGCGCCATTATTGTTGCGTCTCGCAGACGAGAACATCCGCACCGACCATGACGCCGAAAACATCGTGCTCAACAGCACCGTAGCCCTCGCCCACGAAGCCGTTATGCACTCGCCCCTGCACCGCGCCAACGTCCTGAATGCCGCGTTCAATGCCGTCGGAGTCGCTGTAATTCGCGAAGACGAGCTAGTCTACGTCACCGAAGACTTCGCCCACGTCCTCCCCGACTACACAGAGTCTGAGGCCGATGCCGCGGCCCAACAGGCCATCACAGACTTCGTCCGCTCCCGCAACCTCCCCATTCCACAGCGAAGAACACGCGCGCAACTTACGCACCTGGCCTGCGATATGGCGGCTTCCGATAAGATTGACGCCGGCAAAGCGCGTGACATTCCCGGCGTCACCGCCGCCATCGCCTGGACCACGGCCGATCTCCAACTGTTGCCCGCCGGGCTGCGTGAGGTCCTCTCGCAGCCGATCAACTCAGGCTATTCGCTCGGGGTCTGTTTCGCACCAAGTAAGAGCAATCCCGCGGGTATCTACTGGCTGGTCTTTGTTACCTATTAGCTCACGCACTGCACACGGTCCGGGTGCTGCGCTGTGCTATTCTGCGGCTACCGGTGACTTCTCCCTCCAGAATCTTCTTCGGCACAGCCGGCTGGTCGTACAAAGATTGGGAAGGCATCGTCTATCCAGCCCTCATCAAAAAGTCCCAGCATCCAGTCGAGTACATGGCGCGCTATTTTGACATGCTCCAGATCAACACTTCGTTTTATGGCCACGTCAAGCCTGAGTGGGGCAAGCTCTGGTGCCACAAGGCTCGTGCGGCGAATCCCCGTTTCCTCTTCACCGCCAAACTCAACCGTGCCTTGACCCACTCACCCGTTGCTATCGTCGAAAGTACTTCAGCGGAAACGATTCACATTGGCCCAAACGACGAGCCCTGGGCCAAGGCCGGCTTCGATTCCATCGCCGAAGAAAAACATGCTCGGGGCCGTGGTTATGCAGTTTCCCATCTCGTTCAAGAACACCGACTGTAATCGGGGCTACCTCGACGTCCTCATCGAGAAGTTCCGGCAGTATCCACTCGTCATCGAAGTCCGCCACAACAGTTGGACCAACAAGGCACGCTCCGCTACTTCGCACTGAAGAACATTGCCTTCTGCAACATCGATCAACCTTTGCTCGGCAAAGCCGGCTCACCTAGCGCGCAGGTTACCTCTTCCATCGGCTACGTTCGCCAGCACGGACGCAAACACGACCCGTGGTTCGGCAGCGACTCCAATGCCGATCGCTACAACTACCTCTACAGCGAACCGGAATTGCAGAACTGGGAAGCTCGCAGCGAGACTATCGCCGCCAAGACGGGGAAGACCTTTGTCGTGACGAACAGTCACTTCGAGGGAAAGACGGCAGTTGATCCGCTGCAACTCAAGGGCATCCTCACCGGCGCCAGCGTGCGCGTTCCGCCCTATCTGCGCCAGCGTTACTGGGAGCTCTCCGAAATCTCATCACTTGATGAATAAATCGCTGCACACCGCTCCTACAACGTGGTAGCCAATCGGTTCATCCCGTGCATACAGCAACTCGTCAACGGCTGATGCCTCTCGCAACTTCACCGCGTCTCGGTCACGGAACCTTTTCGCTTCTCGTCCGTATATG
>Ga0335069_10009863_pt1 | contig 13573 bp, 6 predicted proteins | sample Lox_Sample_11_FD_206714 | JGI IMG/M metagenome (GOLD analysis project Ga0335069, IMG submission 206714) | Soil microbial communities from Loxahatchee National Wildlife Refuge, Florida, United States - Lox_Sample_1.1 | ecosystem: Environmental > Terrestrial > Soil > Wetlands | place: USA: Florida... | reverse complement strand
CCATTTGCGCTGGGCCAGATGGATCAGCAGATTCCAGAGTGGAAGCGAGAGCAGAACCGGAACCAGATGGAAGATTTGTCGAATCAAGGCGCCTCGCACCAGACAAAAATCTCCAAGGATGTGAAGGTAACGATCGAGGCGGATAAGATACGCGGTGCCATGGCCCCGTGGGTCATGGCGGTCCATTCGCTGGCATCCGATGCTCACCTCACCGATCCCCAAGTGATTCAGTTACTGCGCGCGGCAGGGATCACTACCGTGCGCTATCCCGGGGGCCGGATCGCAGATACTTACCACTGGACAACCTTCCATCCCACCAACTGGCAGGGGCTCGATCATCCCAACGTAGGCTATGCCACGGGAAGTGACCTTGGCTCTTTCATGCGATTCATGGAGCAGGTGGGCACCACGATCTTTACCGTGAATTATGGTTCCAATCTCAACGGCAATGGTCCGGGAGAGCCGGCAGAAGCGGCTGCCTGGGTTGCATACGCGAACGGAAATCCCAGTGACACGAAGGTGCTTGGCAAGGATTCCGCAGGGAACGACTGGCAAACGGTCGGCTATTGGGCTTCGATTCGCGCCTCCGCCCCGCTGCCGAATGATGACGGCAAGAACTTTCTGCGTATCCAACATCCCGCTCCTTTTGGGATCCAGTACTGGGAGATCGGCAACGAAGTTTTCCTGAATGGCTATTACGGCGGAGAAGGCCAGGAGGAGGACCTCCACGCTTCCTATCCGAAAGAGTCAAAGGACAACGAAAAGGAACGAAAGAAGAATGCTGCACTCTCTCCCGAAGCGTACGGCAAGAACCTCATTCAGTTCGCCAGAGTCATGAAGTCCGTAGACCCGAGAATCCGGGTGGGAGCGTCGCTCGATTTGCCGCTGGCTGGACAGATCAATCGCGAGGAATATACCCAGGACCCGGTCACAGGAAAATACGTCCAGAGCACGAACGTAAGTGTTGATAAGAACTTTAATCGCGGACTTGACTGGGATAAGGGCGTTCTCGCCACAGCCTGTAGTGATATCGATTTTGTGGCCCTGCACTGGTCGCCGAGCGACACGACCGAGGACTCCGGCTGGAAGAACATGGACAACTACAAACTGCTCGCGGCGCCTCAGGACACATTGCGCCAGATCCTGATGGGACTCGTTGGCCAGCTCCAGGCCGCCTGCGGGCCACGTGCGCATAATATCCAGGTGGCGTTTACTGAGGTGAGCCCAGCTCCTTATGTCAAAGTTACTGATGAAGTAGTGCCCGGGTTATTCGCCGCTGATCTATATCCGGCTCTCGTGGAGTTCGGAGTTATTAATGGGTGCTGGTCCGAGTTACACGGGTCGAATTTCCTGGGGGATACCAACAAGCCGGGCGCGGCGTACTTCGGCATGCAAATGGCGCATGCACTGATGAATTTCAATGATGCGGTTCTGGCCTCTTCCTCCAGCAGTTCAATGTTGTCGGTCCACGCGTCCATGCGTCGAGACGGCAATTTGGGTCTGATGCTGATCAACAAGGATCCCAAGAATGCGACCACCGTCAAGGTGTCGATCAGCAACGCCTCCCTGGGCCCGAAAGGAATACGCTTCGATTACGGAAAGACGAACCCGCCGGATGGAAGTTCTGTCACTGGTAAGCCCATGGAAGGACTGGGAAACTCGTTCTCCGTCCCGATGCCGCCCTACACGGCAACCGTCATCGTGATTCCGAAAACGTAGAAGGCAAACTCAATAGTAGGTGATTGTTCGCGCCCGCACTGTGGGAGGGGAACCGGGGCGGATCGTCGTCTGCTTGGTCCAGCTGCTGTAGCTGTCGTACTCGTAAATATAGTTAGCCTTCGACTCTCGCGGGGGCGCGGGGGACGCCACGGGTGTGCCCTCTTTATTCTCGGGAACCAGATTCCCATCATCGTCGATAGAAAAGACGCGGCCTGCCGGGACGTACGGATTCATAGTGGATATTTCGCGGGTTTCAGAAATGTCCCCCTCCTCGTTGTACATAGTAGTTGTCGTCTGGTCGAAGGCAAAGCTCCGCGTGTGAACCTCGCGAACACGCTGGCCGCTGTCGTAGCTGTACCGTTTCCCAAACAGGCCTTGGCCCCTCATGAAAGTTGTCAGTCCTTTGTTGACGGCTGCCAGTTGAGAGGGATCCAGCTGCCCCAGCAACTCAGGATGATCGGCGAACAGCAACAGAACCGGGTTCTCCATGGTGGACTTCTCTTCCAGCAACTGCCCATTCGCCCCATAGATTCTCACTACGCGGCTCACCAGGCTGCCGCTGGCATCGCGGATCAGAAGCTCCGCTGGTCGGTCATTCTTGTCGAAGATTGTGGACAACGTGCCCCCACGCGGCACGCCATACCCGAATTCGGCGGCTGCCAGAGCTGAAACGTCCCCACCTACTGCTTTCGTGTCTTCAGATTTCTCTGGATTGAACGTCTTGACGGAAGTCTTATGACCGCGCTCGTCATACTGGAAGCGGGTTTCTTCGCGCGAATCAGGATTCTTGATCGTAAGAAGCCGGCCGGAGCCATCGTACTCATAGGTGATCTCTCGCGGCTTGTCTCCCGATTTGCCGAACGTGTACTTCGTCAGGCGGCCCAGGGAGTCGTAGATCCAGGTTTGGAGCCAATCTGAACCGTCGTGGTTACAGTGCGCTGGGAAAGAAGATTTCCGTTAGCGCTGTAGTCGGTTTTCGTCGATGTGCTGAATTCGTTGTACGTTGCCTCTTCGATGCACTCTTTGACCGGGCCACGCAGGCCGGCCTTATCGCGATCTGACATAGTGGCGCTCGAATCTGCGAAGATCCCAGCCTGGGCGTGGGTTCGCGGAGAGGGTACGGTGACCAACTGAGCGTGAGAATCGAAACGCGATAGGAACACAAGGCTAAGGAAGGTCGTGAGCAATAACTTCTGCATAACGTCCATAGCAAGACTTCCTAATTAGGATTTCGCGCTTATGGCGCAAAGTATACGTCTGTCACGGCAAATTGTGTCGTGACGAATGTCCTGCAACGGCGCCGTCTTCGGCAACCGCCCGATGTAGGATAGGAGCATGCAATCTGCTCCTTCCATTGCTGTATGGAGGTCTCTGGCGCTTTTGTGTTTCGCCGTGGGAGGTGCGGTAGCATCGCTCGCACAGCCCGCCCCGGCTCCCATCGCCTTCGACGAAATTGCCAGCCAGGCGGGCGTTGATTTCGTCTTCAACAATTCCGCCACGCCCAACAAAAATCAGCCCGAATCGGTGGTTGGCGGCGTTGCGCTCCTCGACTACGATGGCGACGGTTATCTCGATATCTACTTCGTCAATGGCGCCGCGATTCCGTCGCTGAAAAAGGAAGGCCCGCAGTTCAGGAACCGTCTGTTCCACAACAATCACGACGGCACATTCAGCGACGTCACCGGCAAAGCCGGGGTGGGCGGTGACGGTTATGACGTCGGTGTGGCGGTCGGTGATTATGACAACGATGGCCGCCCTGATATCTACACCGTGGGCGTGACGAAGAATCACCTTTATCACAACAATGGCGACGGCACATTTACGGACGTGACGGATAAGGCTGGCGTAGCTGGCGGAGTTTACGACGGCAATAAGAAAATGTGGTCGGTCGCTGCCGCCTGGGTCGACTACAACAACGACGGGTTGCTCGATCTCTTTGTCTCGAACTACGTGAAGTGGGAAGTCAACGGAGATCCCCTTTGCCTGATGGCGAAGGTCCGCAGCTACTGCAGTCCGCAACATTACGAGGAGCTGCCCAACACTCTTTATCGCAATAACGGTGACGGCACTTTTACCGACGTGTCGGTCGAAACGGGTATTGCGCAGCATCCGGGGCGCGGGATGGGCGTGAGCATCGCCGACTATGACGGCGACGGTTTCATTGACATTTTCGTTGCCAACGACGACAGTCCAAATCAACTCTTCCACAACATTGGCGGCAAGCGGTTCGAGGAAGTCGGCGCGGCTGCTGGCGTGGCTTACACGCAGGACGGGCGAATTGTCTCCGGCATGGGATCCAATTTCATTGACATCAATAACGATGGCCGTCCCGACATCTGGATGACGGCCCTGCCGATGCAGACTTTTCCGATCTATCTGAATCGAGGCGATGGCGAATTCGACAACGTTACTGAGCGCAGTGGCTTGGCTTGGCAGACACTTAAGAAGTCCGGGTGGTCGAACGCCGTGGTTGACTTTGACAATGACGGCTGGAAGGACCTGTTTGCAGGCTGCTCCGATGTGCTCGACACCATCGAGCAATTCACCTCGCGGCGCTATGCGACGCCGAATGCGGTTCTCCGCAACCTGGGAAACGGAAAGTTCCAGGACGTCAGCGGGACCGCGGGGCCAGCCTTTCAGCTGCCCGCGGTTCACCGCGGAACGGCGGTTGGAGATCTCGACAACGACGGACGAATGGATGTCGTCGTCGTGGTGTTAAACGCGCCCGCGAAGATTTTTCACAACGTAACGCGCACGCCCAATCATTGGATGCTGCTGCAACTTCGCGGGACGAAAAGCAACCGCATGGCGATCGGAGCCCGTATCCGCCTTACCGCGGAAGACGGATCGAAGCAATACAGCGAGGTGACCACAAGCGTCGGCTATGCGGGTTCCAGCGATAGCCGCGTGCACTTCGGCCTCGGTGCGTCGAAAAGTGCAAAGGAAATCGAGATCCTATGGCCGAGCGGAATCCGGCAGGTACTCACAAATGTCCAAGGGGATAGGATCATTCCGGTTGAAGAATCGGGCAACTCTTCCTCGTCGAAGAAGTAGCTACTGAGCCGGGGGGGTGGGCTTGGGGACCACGGAGACTACAGGCCGCTCTCTTGACTTCTGGATTTTCTGGAATTCCGCCTGCTCCCGGGCAGCCTCCTCTTTCCTTCCCGCAGCTCGATACGCTTCCGCCAGATCGAAGTGACTCTCCGGGATCCGCGGTTCGAGGCGGACAGAAGTTTGCAACTCCTGGATTGCAGCGGCAGTCTGCCCAGTGGCCAGGAGCGCTCGGCCCAGTGCGTTGTGCGCCATAAAATATTCAGGAGCGAGTTTCACAGTCTCGCGGGCCAGAGGCAGCGCCGCTTCAGCTTCGCCCTGTTTCAGCTTCAAGAGGATGATCTGGATGCGCGCAACGATCTGCGATGGATTGATTTCCAGTTCCCTCTGGAACTCGTGTAGAGCGCTCTCCGGATCGGTTTCCAGCAGGCGCACACCATAGGCATAGTGCAGATTCGGTTCTTTCGGGTATTGCTCGGTCAGTTCCTTGAATGCCTGAAGTGCCTGCTCCGGGTGCCCGGCGAGCGACGGCTCCCACGATGCTCGGCCAGCCTTCATGACGAGGTCGCTTTTATCTGGCGGGATGTCAGTAGGCAGAACCTGCATACGAAGCGCATTGATGCCGACGGCTTGAATTACTGGTTCGCTGGTGTCTCCCACCCAGGAAAAGGGTGCTAGACGGTCGCGGGCCCATTCAAACTGCCCGCTCAGGTTCAGCAAAATGACGATGTGGTAGTTGACCGTCATCAACATTTCGGTGTTCGATCCCATCCCCAGCTGTTCGGCGCGAAGGAGCAGCTTCAAGGACTGGGGATAATGGTGTAACTGAAACTCGCAGAGCCCCATCAACGCACGAGAGGAACCATCCTTCACGTCAATTTTGCTCAAGCGGCGGAACGCATCTAACGCCTCGGTGTACCGATGCATTTCATACAGGCCGGTGCCCAGATACCACCATCCCTCCCCCCATGAGGGCCGCAGCGTCACTGCCTTCCGGTACAGCGCGACTTGTTCTTCCGTATCGTTGGAACGTCGCGCCCGCTCGGCGCGTTGTTGCAGATCAGAGAATGAGGACGGTTTAGTTTGCGCTTGCCCGGCTTGCATCGGAATAAAAACAAATGACCACAGTAGAGCCGCGAACGCTATCCGGGATCGAAAGGAACGACCTTGGCAGGGCTGCAGCGGTCGAGGAGACATTGCGTAAAGTAGTATGTCTGAATTCTTGGCCGAGCTCATCCGAGGCATTGCTGCAACGAGTATATCGGAGGGTAGGAATCCGCGAGGTCCACGCTCAGATCGCGCATTCTCAGCAAAAGAAATGGGGTGGCCCTGTGGCCACCCCAAGACTCCTGGGGAAGGACAGGAGGTTAGAAGGTGAACTTCACCGCAAACTCCAGTACGCGACGGCCAACCTTGCCGTACGGCTTGCCGTTGGTTGTTGCGTTGTGGTTGCACTCTGGAGCAGCCAAGCTGCATGACGTCGGCTGAATGTAGCCGCCCTGCCCGTCTCGGATGGCCGTGAGACCGCTGAACGAAAGATTCAGGTCACTGCCCAAACCAAACTGCGGCAATGGATGGTTGAGGAAATTGAAGGCATTCATGCGGAACTGGACCCCCATGCTCTCTCGAATCTTGAAGTTCTTATACAGAGAGAGATCATGGTTTTGATATGCCGGCCCGTGAATGTACGGCCATACAGCCGGTCCATTCTTGCCCGCGATGAAGTTGCCTTCCGCATCCTCGCCAGCCGGGATTGGAGACGTGAAGCAATTGGGGTTGAAGTACTGGCCACTGGCAAGCCCGACTCGCGGGTCGCAGAGCAGGATTGGCAGTGCTCGCTGGCCGCTGGTACCGAATACCTGATTCGCGCTCGCATCGTAAGTGGCATTAAGGTTGCCATTGGTATTTGGTTGAATGGGTGCTCCACTCTGTATCTGTGATATTCCTGACAACTCCCATCCATTCAACAGGCCCCCGAGGAATCCGTCGCAGTGAATGACATCGCTGCAATTGCCACTCCTGTGAATCGGGCTCGGCAGATGAACAACATAGGCAATGTTGAAAATGTGAGTGTGATCGTATCCGAGGGGAGCATAGTTGTTCCCAAGGACATAGGAATCGTTGATCTGACCATCGCCGTTGCCGTTGTTGGTTTGGCCATCGCGGATACCCATGACCTTGCTCCACGTGTAGTTGGCCATGAAGGTGACCGGGCCACGCTGCTTCTGCCAACTCGCCATTAAGGCGTTGTAGTTGGAGTAGCTACCGTGGGTGTTGATGATCAGAGCCTGGTCATAGTTCAAGTAGGGGAAGTAGTTGTGCAGCAAGGATTGGAGCAGCGCATTGCCGCTAGGATCCGAGTACTTGTTGCCACTTGGTACTACGCACCCATACAACGTTGGTGAGGTATAGGCGCCTGTGCCTGCACGACCATCTGCACAGCTCCGCTCCCAAACGTTTTCTCCGGTTACCGGATCGGGACCATACAGAGCTCCCAACGGAACCTTGTTAATGTTCGGATAGAACTGGATGTTCGTCCCATTCCCTGCGAGAAGCGCATTCCGCGTGCGGTTCCCTTGATACTGGAGTTCAAGCGTTGATTTCCAGGGCAATGCCTGCGAAACGATGACACTCCAGTTCTGCGTGTATGGAGTCTTATTGTCACCGAGCTTCAGAACGCTGATATTGCCGTTGGCAGCAATACCGGGCGAAAAGACGGCTGCGGCGCAATCCACAGCGTCTGCCATCTTCTGCAAGGTGCCGAGGTTAGAACAACTGGTAGACCGGATTCCCTGTGGTTGATCCTGGCCACCGCCGATGTCATTGCCTGACACTTGCCAGCGGTACACGCCAAATCCACCACGCAGCACGGTCTTGCCGTTGCCAAACACGTCAAAAGCAGCGCCGACGCGAGGTGCATAGTAGAAGGTCGGCGATGTCCACCCGGAGAGAGGAATCCTGCTGTTGTTACCGTGCCAGGTCAACCCCGTCCACTGTGGAGAATCGGAGGTGTCGTTGGTGTAAAGGGCCGGATCCCATGTTGCCAGACCCTTGCCGTTGTCAACGAACCACTGACCTTCGTGGTCGAAACGGAGTCCGTAAGTTAACGTCAACTTGCGCGTCGCCTTCCATTGATCCTGAAGATAGAACGAGATTTGATGGTACTTCTGCAGGTTGATCGGGATGTGCTCCGATTGCGTATAGGAGCCGTGGCCGACCACAAAATCTGCCATTGCGTTGCCGGTCGTGGTCCAGTTGTAGTTGTCGAAATCGTACATTCCCTGAGCCCACTGCCCGTAACCTTCGGTCTGGTTATTGGTATTCATGTCCCAATAGAAGCCGGCCTTCATCGTATGCGTTCCGACTACCTTGGAAACGTTGTCAGAGATCGAAGGCACGCGGGAGTCTTTACCGAAGGCGTTGTTCGACCAGCCCGTCTGCGGGAAATTTGGAGCGTAATAGATCGGGAAACAACCGGTCGTGTTTGAGATCACACACCCGCCCCAGCTTTGAAGATTAGGTAGTTGGGGAAGAATGTTGGCATCAAACGGACCGTGTGCTGTGTAACCGTAGGTTGCCGGGTCCATTTTCGACGCATCGTTGGGCTTGTAAGGGTTGATGAAATATGCATACCCAAACGTGAGATCGTTGGTGAGGGTCGGAGTGAATACTGTAGTCACGCTGACATTCGCGGTGCGCGACTTCTGTGGAGTTCCCATCCCGGTCGGGAAAGGAATCGTGTTGCCTGGCCACCACCACACGCCGATGTTGTTGATGTCTTTCTCGTTCTGCCAGGTATAGCTGCCGGAAATCTTCGTATTCTGCGTCACGTTGTAGTCGAGCCGCAGGCGATACTCCCAGCGGTTTACCGGAGCATTGTTCAGGTACTGGTAATTAAAGGGCTGCGCCGAACTTGGCGCGCGGTTGGGTTTCGGGAAGGAAGACGCTAAAGCCAATGCGTTCGGATCCATGAGACTGACAGGGATATATCCACCAGCATTGGCGATTGCCTGGCCATCGGCCGAGTTGCACCAGCCGCCATACCACCAATCACCGCTATGCCCGAGACTGCACGGAGCCTGTCCCGTACCGTCACGATTCGTGAGGTTGCCCCTGTCATCCTGATACAGGCCTAACGATTGCAAATAGGCATCGGTGAAATTGCCGCAGGGGCCAGCGTATTCTCCGGTAAGACCCGCAGCAGCGCAGGTCGCTGCATCGACACCGCCCAACATCTCCGAAGTCGGAATGAAGTTTTGGATCAGAGTTCCCGCTGGACTCTGCTTCATGTACTCGTATGCAGTGAAGAAAAACAGCTTGTCGCGGTTCTTATTGAACCCTGTTCCCGGAATGATGACCGGGCCGCCAAGCGTGCCACCAGGATAGTAGTAGCTATCCGAAGGAGGCTTAACGTGCTGGTTGTTGAGCCACCAGTCGTTGGCGTTGAACTCCCCGTTGCGCGTGTACATGTACGCGCTGCCGTGAAAGTCCTTTCCACCGCTCTTGCCGATCGCCTGGAAGGTCACGGGGCCTTTAGCCGATTCCGCACCGTACGTCGCATTCAGGATCGTGACTTCTTGAGTCATGTCCTGATTGATGTTTGCAACCTGCGTTCCCTGGTTGCCGGGATCCACGATCTGCGCGCCGTCGGTTGTCATCGACAACCCGCCGTACGGCTGACCGCCGCTCGCGCTGTATTGGCCGATCGGCCCCGTATTGGTCTGCGTCGTTAAGCTGCTGAACTGGGTTTGATTCAAGCCGGTATTCATTCCCATGCCGGGCATGATCTTGATCAGTTCGCTGGCGTTCCGTCCCTGGATCGCCATTTCCGGCAACATTTGGCTGGTGATCGTGGTGCGGCTTTCGCTTGTGGTCAGCGGCACAACTTCGGTGTCGGCGGAGACCTCGATCTTTTCAGTCTCCGCGCCCATCTTCAGGCTGATGTTCGTAAGAGTGCGGTTCTCGGCTTGGTTGAAGACGACGTTCTTCTGCTCCCAGCCGCTGAAGCCCTTTGCGGTGATAGTCACCGTATACGAGCCCGGTTCGACACCAGCGAAATAGAAGAAACCCTCGCCGTTGGTGACGGTATTTCGCGCCACGGAAGTGGCTTGGTCTTTGAGCGTTACTTGTGCGCCGGCGATAACGGCTCCGGCTGGGTCATACACTGTGCCGGACAAGGATCCGCGCCGGACTTGTGCGAACAGTGATGGTTGAGCTACAGAGAGAACCAGCGCCCCTACCGCGATGACGATCAGAGTCATCCGCAACCAGTTAGAACCACGCTGTTCTCCTGGGTGAATTGCTCTCATCTTTTCCTCCATAGGCCACAATGCCTAGCAGTACTCCACGCCACGCGCTCACGACCTCGACTCAACCCTTGAAGCCCGCAATCACACGGTCGACTCTGACTGTAGCTTCCGTCCGCCCTTCTTACTGAGCCGAGGTCCAACGACTACCTGAAACGTAAACGTTATCGACGAAAAAGACGTAAACGTTCTCACTTTTTCGGGCGGTGCCATTAAGCGGCAGATGTCTTGTATTGTCAAGCGAAAAAATCGATTCTGTAGAGAAATTTACGCACTGCGTAACTGCTATGTTTTCTTGTAGATTATTACGAAATTGCGGATTGTCTCCAACCCAATGTTTCCCGTTTCCTTGGCGGAGATTCGCCCGGATCTACGCCAGCACAGCGCGGGTTCTACAGGGATTTGTAGATGCCGGGGCTGGGCGACTTGTGATCCCAGTCACTCTGGTTCGATCGGTGGAAGTGCCTTCTCTTTGCGTGCCAACGGGTCTTCCTTGGTCGCTCGCACCGGCAATGGCAGCTCGAGAGTACCGATGTACGTGGTGGTGAGATCGCCGATTCCGAGCCGCAGATAACTTGCGTCTGCCGGGACATCCAATTCCTGGTGAAGGCGGAACCCGTCGGAAAGTACACTTCGATAATTGATCGGGCGGAGATCGGCGACGGCCATGCTCGCTGCCTGGAGGAGACTCTTGCCTTCGCTGTCAAAGGAATTCGCCAGCAGTCGGAAACTGCCATGCAGGTCGCCCTCCGGGCCCGGATCGAAACGCAGGGAGCCGGCGGAGATCGCGTAGTCGACGCTGTAGCGCTGCAGCTTGATCGTGGCTGGCGCATTCTTGCCCTGCGCGCGAATGCCGGCCTCCGACGTACTGACAGTTTTTGGTTCCCCGAGTGGTACCAGGCGCACTTCAAACGGAATCTGCCGCGATTCCGGGGCGCCATGCATCATGCCTGCGAGGCTAGCGGTTTGCAGGACCTGCTCCGATTTTTCCGGCAGCCGATTCGGATCCTCGGCATAGTAGCCCGACCGGTGTGCGACTCGCCGATTGCGGCCCTCGATCTTCACGTGGATCTTCCGAAAACGGCCGTCGTATTGTCGATTGGTGGGTGTGTACGAAATGGTGTAGTAGTCGGAGCCCTGCTCAACCGTCGCTCGCAGCGCATCCGTGATGTCATTGCTTCCGTAATATGCCTTCCCACCCGTTTGTTCCGCGACCAGGTCCATAGCGCTGTGCTCGGAGTTGCGGCGGGTGGAGTCCTCAATACTTCTCTCGACGAATCCATCCGCAGGCACAGCGTGGTCGTTCGCCATATTGCGGGAGGCGGCCATTGCGTTTGCGTCGAATCCCGCTCCACCTGCTATCGTCTGCTGACCCATTCCAAAAGGAGTACTTAGTGGCGAACTTGGCAGGCTCTGGCTGACCGGGATCTCCGTCGCGATGTCATACACTGTGTTGTTCATGACGCCGCGGACGTCTACCGGATACACCGACACATGAGCCGATGCCAGCAGGTTCATGGTTTTACTGACGAGCCGCACGAAGTTCCTCTGCGCGTGGAACGGCCCCGCGTCCAATCCTTGAGACGAAGCAAATTGACCCAACGGAAACGCCGCTGAGAGCCAGAGCACCTTCTTTCGCCCGGGAACCCCTGCCATATACCGGGCCAGCTCTTCGAAGGCATGAATCGTCATGTACGTTCGCATGTCGTTCTGACTCATCTGCTCGTCCTGAATCGATCTCTCGAGGCCGGCCATGGCAATCGCAAACGACCGCGTGACGTCATTCGGCGTGTCGAGTTTCTGCGTCACCGTACGAATGAAATTCAGGCTGGCGTTGTCGAGCGAGGAGACCAGCGACGCGCTCGGCTTGAAACGCTTGTCGAGCATGCTCAGCAGCAGCTCATTCTCGTCGGTTGTGAATCCGCGGATCAGCCGCAACGGACCGGCCAGTGTGCACAACGCAAAGCTTTCGTTGCGGGGCTTGTTCTTGATGTACCGGGTCAAGGCATCGCGCGCATGTGCTTGGTCCTGGATCGGCGTGTTGAGCATATCGAACAGGATCAATGTGGAAGAGTCCGGCTGCGTCGTGTTGCTCACGTTGCTGAAGATGTTGGGCGGACGCTTGAATTCCGGCGGTGGCGTTTGTCGCGTGTCTACGACGGAATGCTCCTGGAAGAAGTTAATCTTCTGCCCGGTGCCGTCTTCAGTGACGCTGAAATCCTCCGCTTTCAGTCCTGGAACCGGATGCCCTTTCGAGTCGGTCACCACCACATCAACCACAACCGCCTCGGAGCGTGCGTGAAGCGTCATCAAGCCGTTATCCGCTGCCTTCGTGGCGGCACGATCCGTCTCTGCTGGCGTCGAAGCGGCGGCACCAACTGCCTCGGGCGCTTTCAGACCATCATCCGAACGAGCAGCGTTCGAAGCAGTTTGCTTTGCCTGTGCTTCCTCATCTTCCGCGATCAACGCATCTTCCGTCGCATCGGTTGCCGCACCCGGTGGAATCAGTCCGGGCGTTCCCGCCCGCACGGCGGCGAGCTTGGCCGATTCGTCTTTGTCGAGCCTCGGAAGTTCGTAGAGTTCTAACCGCGCCTCACGGAGCACTGCCAGCGTAGCGCCATCGGGAGACAGCGCGAGGTTTCCACCATTCGACACCGCCGGCTGTGTCTCCAGATTGAATACGGGGTTCCCGGTCGCTGAATTGTAGATCTCGATCCGATGCCGGCGCACTTCGGCACTACTGTCGCCGTCGTACCCCGAGGGGTTGTTCTGCTTCTCGACGAGCACGCTGGCCAGCGCGAAGCGCGCCCCCGAAGTAGCGCGTGTGATGATCGGAGCCCTCAGCTGTTCGTTCCACACTTTGCGCCACAGAAATTGGCCGGCCGTCGTAAAACTGCTGACGACATATTTGTCTTGTGCGGTTGTGCAGCGCCCGATGATCAGGGTGTGTTCTCCCGACGTCTCGAGATCCGGAATGCACGACGAGCGCACACGCGTAATCGCCATGCGTGGCTTGTCGTGAGCCCCGAACCGCACCAGCCACGTCCATCCACTCTTCAGGACCACATCGGCATAACCGCCGCTCGTTGCTTTCAGTGGAATGGGACGTTCCATGGGGAACGTTTCCGCTACCTCCAGCGTCGACGCATCTAGGAAGCGGACTTCGTATCTTGGTGCGGTCGACTTATCGCCTTGTTTCTCCACCGCCTTGCTCGCAGGCGTCCCCACCATCACTTGCTGGCCATCGGGAGTGATGTCGACCCAAAGCACCTCCGTGTGCTCGAGCAGCGGCTTTTCGTGCAGCTTCGTGTCGAGTTCGAACAGGCTCGTCCCCCGTCGCAGCAGGATCGCGCCCGTGGCAAGAGGCCACAAATACTGTTGGCGGTCGTGCAAGTACCAGTCCGCACGTTGCAACACATCGCCAGTCCTTACGTTCACCACAACCGCGCGGACGATGCGATCGTCGTGGGTCTTGGGACAGCTCTTGAGCCGGCGCA
>Ga0335069_10009862_pt1 | contig 13573 bp, 14 predicted proteins | sample Lox_Sample_11_FD_206714 | JGI IMG/M metagenome (GOLD analysis project Ga0335069, IMG submission 206714) | Soil microbial communities from Loxahatchee National Wildlife Refuge, Florida, United States - Lox_Sample_1.1 | ecosystem: Environmental > Terrestrial > Soil > Wetlands | place: USA... | reverse complement strand
GAACGCTGGCCGGGGATGCGCGCCGCCGAAACGGCGGTCGTGTGGGATGCGCATCTGGGGGGCTATCCGATTTGCCTGCTTGGCATCGAATCCCAGCCGGTGCCGCGGCTGGGTTTCATTCCAGCAGATGGGCCGGACCAGTGGTATGCCGGCACGCTCTTCCCCAATGCTTCCAAGAAGATTGCCCGCGCGATCAACACGGCGAGCAATAACCGTCCCGTGGTGGTCCTGGCCAATCTCTCAGGATTCGACGGTTCCCCCGAGTCCATGCGCAAGTTGCAATTGGAATACGGGGCGGAGATTGGCCGCGCTGTTGTGAATTTCCGCGGGCCCATGGTCTTTTGCGTGATCTCCCGGTATCACGGCGGGGCCTACGTCGTGTTTTCGCGAGCTTTGAATGATCAGCTGAAAGTGGCTGCTCTGGAAGGAACCTATGCCTCCGTCATTGGTGGCGCGCCGGCGGCGGCCGTCGTGTTCGCGAGTGAAGTGGACGCCAGGGCCCGCAAAGATCCTCGCTTGCAGGAACTCACCCAGGCGATGGCCAAGACGGATGGCGCGGAAAAACGGCGCTTGTGGAAAGAATGGAACGAGCTCTTCAAGATCGTGCACTCCGAAAAGCTGGGCGAGGTAGCTGCGGAGTTTGACCGCGTGCACAGCGTCCAGCGCGCCTTGAACGTGGGCGCCCTCCATCAGATCTTGCCGCCTGCTAATCTGCGTCCATTTCTCATCCATTCTGTCGAACTTGGTGTGAAAGGGCAGCTTGAATTGCATCTGGACAGAAAAGCAGGAGAACCGGCAAAAGCGCAGTCCGCCTTCGCAGCCGGCATTTGACCATGACATCCCCCGGCGATGTCTATTGGCTGGAGCAAACCGAAGCGCAGGTGCCTCCTGGAGAGGACTGGCTGAGCGCAGCTGAAGCGATTGCGCTGCGTGCTTTGCGTTTTGCAAAACGACGCACGGACTGGCGCTTGGGACGCTGGACGGCAAAGAACGCCGTGGCGGGATGCCTCGGCGTGCCTTTCGAACTTCGTGCTCTTCGTAGCATTGAGATTCGCGCTTCGACTTCGGGAGCGCCGGAGGCCTTCCTGGAGGATCAACCTGCACGAGTCGCGATCTCGCTCAGCCATCGTTCCGGCCTTGGTGCATGTATCGTCGGGCAAACCAGCAGCGCGATCGGGTGCGACCTGGAACTCATCGAGCCTCATGGTGATGCATTTGTAGGCGACTTTTTTTCCAGAGAAGAGCGTGCGCTGATCGCAAGCGCCTCCAAAGGGGTCCAGGATGCGCTCGTTGCTTTGCTTTGGAGCACCAAGGAAAGCGCTCTGAAAGCCCTACGTGAAGGGCTTCGCCTAGACACCCGCAGTGTGCTGGTAACCCCTGGAATTGCTCCGCTCTCGGAAAGCGAGGACTGGCACCCGTTACAGGCTTGTTTTGTTAACGGCCAGACATTTCACGGCTGGTGGAACCAATCGCGCGGATTCATACGCACTATACTTGCTGATCCGCCACCAGCGCCCCCCATTCTCCTGAAGCAACGGCGTGCTTTCAAGCATGGATAGTCCGCCTGTTTGCGCTCTGGGTTTGTCACCTATCTCGATTGGACTTAACCAGCTTCTTGCCACCCTTTATTGTTTCTTCGCCCAAGAGGATTTGGCGGAACGCAATAATTCCGAGTTCTTCGCGAGGGCGGAGTCCAGCAGGTTGGCTTGTTCGGCGGCTAATTTCCAATTCGCGCTTTCGACCGCTTCCGTAAGGCCCGGAAATTCCAGATGAGCGTATGTGTATCGTGCACCATAGAGCAGGTGTTGGAACCAAGGACGGCCAGGAATTCCGGCGGGATCGAGCCAGTTCGACTCAACCTGAAGAAGCTGTTCGTTTAGGTGTCGAACCATTTCTGAGTTGACGTTTCCGGAAGCAAGATCGTGCATGGTAAGTTCGCGCAGTTCCCTTCCTGACGTCTCAAAATCCGCAATGCGCTCGTAGAGCTGTTTCAGCGGCAATTGCTTCGGAGTTATCTTGTTGCGGCTTTCGAGTTCACCCAGAAATCCCCGAAGTGCGGCGGCATTGGCTGCAAAGTCGAATGGCAAAATATCTGAATTGGCCAGGCGCAGGGTAGTCAGCCCCCAGATGCGAGTGAGGGCCGTGTGATATTCAAACGAGGGATCGCCAATGCGGGACATCCAGAAGTGATCGTCATAGGCGGAATGATAGACGCCGTAATCTCCAGTAAATCCCAAATTAATCACCGGCCGGCCGAGATGATTCAGAAACACGGTGTGATCGGAGCCACTCCCAATGCGTGTTTCGACCAACGCCGAATCAGCCGGGGGCTTAGCCAATTTCTTGTCGCGCATTGCGGTAGCTCTCCACGCATCGTACAATGACTTCCCTGATGGCGCGCGGACATCCTTTGAGGCTTCGACAAGCATGGGGGCGAGAGAAGCAACTGCGGATGGCTTGAAACTCAACCCTTCCGGACCTGCGGTGGTGGCAGCGCCAGCCACGGCTTCATCAACATTCAAATACGCAACGAGTTTCTTTTTCAAGTCCTCCTCGAATTGCTCGCCCCATTCTGTCGAACCGGTGAGCGTGAATTCCTCGCCATCCCAGCTGCAGACGATGATCGTGCGCCGTGGGCGAATGCCCCGCTGCTTAAGCTCGCCCAACGAACGCGTTAGTTCCAGCATCGAAGCCGTGCCACTCACCGGATCCACGCCGCCATACACCCACGCGTCCCGATGGTTGCCAACCAGCACCCATTCATCTGGCAGATCTCGGCCGCGGATGCGTGCTTCGGCGACTAGGTATGGCTTCACACTGGTGTCCATATCCACATTGACGTGGACTTTTACGGCACCTGTGAAGCGGTAGGTAATCGGCAGCGCCCCACGCCATTGCTTCGGAACTTCAGGACCGTTCATGTTTTCCAGCAACGGCTTCGCGTCACGCCAAGACAATGGCAAGGCGATAATCTTTGGAATTGATAGTGCCGCTTCCGGCGCAATCCGTTTTGCACCGGGAACAGAGGCCCAGCCGGGCGTAGTAGGGTCGCCGGGAACGATATAATCATAGGCAATCGCGCCACGCTGAATGTGTGTCTCTGGGCCCCAGGGGCCGTCCGGAAAAACCTTGCCGAGCGCATAGCCGTCTTCCGCCGGGTCGGAATAGATCAGCAGCGCCGCAGCGCCTTCCCGCTCGGCAGTAAGCGCTTTGAATCCCCGATAGCTGTATGGATTCGAATAGCGAACGATGACGATTTTACCTTTGACCCTGATGCCCTTCTTCCTCAGTAGTTCATAGTCTTCGGGATTCCCACTGTGTGCATAGACAAGGTCAGCCGTAACATCGCCGGAGGCGGAGAAACCAAAATAGGAACCAGAAATGGCCGGGTTCTTCGTGTCCGGATCAATCGCATAAGAATCTTCCCGAAGTGACGCCTTGAAGTAGGTGGGCACAACCATTTCCAGAGAGACGCTACGCGGGCTGGAATGCAACACGTCGTACTGCCTCAATGAAACGTCCTCCCAGCCTTGCTTCCGCCATTCCGTGGCCAGAAACTCGGCGAGCTTATTGTTCTGCTCGGACGCAGCCGGGTGTGGCTCCGCCGTGAATAAGCGATGCCACTCGCGCGCCTTCTCGGGCGAAGGCAATGTTTCAAAAATTGCCTCCAGATGGTGTTCGGCCGCAGCATTCGCCGGGGAAAATCCAAGGATGGGAGAAGCCGGCGAAGTTTCCGACGGGGTTTGTGCAAGGAGGGTGAATGGTGCGAACAGGAGCCCTAAAACTGCAATCAGGCACGACGTACGTTCAGGGCGGATCTTCAATGCGATCTCCTTCACTGCAGAATCTATGGACAGAAAAGCAGGCCCGATCACCTAAGCAATTTGCCGCGGGGGGATTGTAGCGCACCAGACAATCAGATGACATTCCTCGGCCGTGACGAAGAGGAGCAACCCAACAGTACATTGAATGGTCATTTCTGTTGGTTCGCAAGAGGAGGCTGGAGTTGCGCCTGATAAGGCGTGCCAGTTCAGATGGTCGACCGAACAATGGCTTGCAGTTTACTCGCAGGAGTAAAACTGACGGATGCAGCGTGGCAGCCTAAGTCCATGGTGACAAAGCGACGGGACCTGTTCCAAGGTACAGTTCATTGTGCTGGCGTGGTGATAAGCTGGCTGCGACCGGGGGAGGGAGTACGGGGCACCATGAGTATCGCAAGCGAAATTCTCAAACTACGAAACGATCATACGAGCAGTATGTCGCTTCTTCTTGGTGCTATTGAATGGGCGCAAGCGACCAAGAACCACGACACCAGGGTGATGCGCAGTCACGCCATCAAGCAAGCAGCAGATCTCGTCATCATAAACGTGGCGGTTTATGCGCAAGAAACGCAAAACGAGCCGCCCGTTGGTGGAAATCGTCGCGCAATCAGTACGCCTCGGCGTAGTCGGCGCCGCTTTGATCCTGGCACGCTGTTGTATCAACGCCGTCTATTCGCATAGACGGTCCGATCCGATCGAATGAGGGCCAGACTCAGCGCTCGGACATGTTGCTGCCAGTACTTGCATACGAAGAGAATTGGAACGAGCACCTGATTTTCATGCCGAGACGATGCTAGTCTGAGTTCCATAATCCCACTTGACCCATCGAATTCTGCGGCGTATGAGTATCGTCGACACGGCCAAAACCAGACGGTTCGATTACGACCTGAACCGAAGGTTTAAGGTTACGGGTGGCCCATTAGATAGACGGATAGCAGGGCTGCTACATGGGAGGAGTTCTGTGCCATACGCCAGCGGCGAAGTTCCCATTGTCGGGGACTACGTAAAAAACCAATGGGAGCAACCTGGAACGGTGCTGGAAGTTTGCCATGCTGGGGGCAACGTCCTTCATGACCAAATCAGTGTGCGGTGGGACGATGGCGGCACGGACCTGCCACTGACACCAGCTGTGGAATTTACACTCGTTTCACGGCCGTCACAAATCATCGCCGACTCTACCGACCATATTCCTCATGTCAGTGTAGATGATGAGCGTGAAATTCTACAGATGGAAGAGCGGACCACTCGGCTCGAAATTGTGCCCGACGTACCGCCTCCGGTCGATGTCGTTGCCTGCTCAACCTGTAAAGGGTGTTTCTATTGGCCACACAGCCTGACGCTGCCAGCCTATTGTCCGCACTGCGGCGCAAAGCGCGTGACGACGACGCCTCAGACTTAGCTCGTTGCGGCCGACACGGGATCTCACGCGGGCGATGACTCGCCTGAAAGCGATTTTCACTCCCCAATCGCGTATGGGTTCCCACGAAAGTAGTCACATCTACGGATAGCGTTTTTCTTCCACTCAGGATCGGCCTAAGTCAGGTATCATAGCGCGTCATCGGTTGATAAGTCCGCCAGAAACTGATGGGATGACACCTGGAGAGGATCCTGAGGCAGTAAGTCTGTAGTTTAGGGTCACGTTAAATGCGCTGTTCCACCATAGGCGGTGTGCTGCGAGGGAACGCCAGACTTTGTTGAGCTACCCACTAATTTAGACGTTCAGGGACTCCGAGTTTAGATCGACTGCGAAAGCTAAGAAGGCCTCGTGCGGGGTGCGATTTCCAACACCGGCCAGTCGTGATTGTACTCCTCGATCCAGCGTGCATGTAGATACGCCTCTGTTGAGGGACAACGGTTCAATCAGGTTGGTATGGCGTTGGAAGATTTCACGCACCTCCCAAGAGACGGCATGATACTCGGGAAGTCCGGAGGGAAGAACACTGCGGCGGGGCAGGAGACGTTCCGCGCGGACCGCAGGTATCGATACGGGAGGCTGCCATAATGGCGGCCGGACGAAGACCGAGCCCGGAAAGACTTTCCCCGCCCGCCGTATCTTGAACGTGCGCATTAGCTTATCGCCGCGCTATACCCATGCCCTGAAGCAGCTTTTCGACTTCTTCAAGTGCGTGTTGCTCTGGTAGTCCGGCAGGCTGATCTATGTCCCCGCGATGTGAAATTCGGATTCGGATGACTGCCCCCGACCGGAATTCCTCACGGGCATCAGCGAAGACAGTTGAAGGGAACGCAATCATCTCAATGGAGCACTCGGTCGCGTGATGCGAGACGCTATCTGCGATTTTTCTTAACTCTGTGCAGCTGAACGCGTACTCGTCGGGAGGTGGTAGTTCCAAGACATTTTTGTTGCTTAAGCCATGAACATCGACATCGAAGCCAGACTGAACAATACGCTTAGTCACGGCAGACGAACCGTGCCCCTCCTCGATCACAAGGTTGTATGGCAATACCTCGTAGAATGCGTGATATTTTTTGATCAACTGCTGAAGATTCGCAGACATGGCCACTTTCCTCGCGGCCCTGTTTCTGACTCGTCGTTGCCGGCGACAACCGATCTTGAGCCTCATTGGCTACAAGGCTCTGTGCTACCTCCAGGTGATCATCTCGTCGGCTCGGACGGAATGGTGTGACCACTCGCCGTTTTTGTTGGCTTGGTTGGAGATTGCCTCAAAGAGAAGTCCAGCCAGGTTGCAACGTCTTCGCTGACCAGGGCGCGTTCAAGAGTCTCCACACCACTCCAATTAAGACTTTCGGGGTGGGCCCAGACGTAGCGATTGAAGGAATTAACTGCATCGCCGACAGTCAGCTTTTGATTCCGGAAAGCAAATTCATATTGTTTACCTCCGATGCTCTCCGTTTTTCCGGGCAACGTGTCCAGTGCGCCGGTAATGTAGGCCAGGCATCGTTCAGCCGACTGGAAATCCTTACGCGTGAATTGCCTAGCTTCCGGGTCGGAATGGACAATTGCATTCGCTAAGAGGCAGTCTTTGTTCAATTGTGCCGTATACAGGAAGATCCTCTCCACATCGCGGTTAGGAATATCATTCAACAACCCCGTTGCCATGGCGATACCAATAGCGTTAGAACTTGGGTGTTCCTGATTTGACGCCTCGGTGTAATCCCACTGCTTTGTCTCTTCGTCGAGAAGGGCAATTGTGCCCGTCAGTCGATTTTCTCTCAGATTCAGCACGCGACCGCTTTGATGAATCTGAACATATGTATATCGCGACCACCACGCCCAAACCGCGAGAGCGGTCAGGCAGCACAAGATTCCGCCAAGCAGTCGTGTTCGGTTAGCTAGGCTCATGCTCTTTTCGCTAAGGCATATGCTTCGGTCATCCTCGGAGAGGGTGATGGCTGAATCTCCGGAATCCAAAAATCCTCTATGTTGCATTCCGATCACCAACCTCAAATTCCCTGCAACTTACTCTCACTCGGGGAGATAGATTCGCTTGCGAATCCGTCGGCTTCGCCCGCATATAGGCACTGCCCTCAAAAGGGCACATTGGGGACTTACGGTCACAAGCAAGACTCTGCCAAAAGGGCATTTAGCAAACAATTGGGGTTGGAGAGCAAACTGCACAATGAAAGGAGAAGGCTCCAGCACATTCGAGGTAGGCTATGCAGAAAAAGAAGCCCGGCGATTTGTTCTGGGCGGTGCTAGGAATGTTCAATTTGCTGGTCGTTTGCTACCCCGTAGGCCTCTGCCTGCAAGTCGAAGATGACCTAGAGAGACTACTGGCAACCTTCGTTTTGATCGGCGCTGGCCTGCTGCTGGCAATCGTGGATACGGTCAGCATCGTCATTGCCTATTCCGAGTGAGGACTATTCGGCTATGTCCGTCGATTCGCGAGTTGTTGCAGCGCTGATACGGCACGCAAGTATGGCCTCATACTTTCATGTCGGCTCAGGTCCTTGCCAACGCGACTTGCGAGCGCTTCCCGCAACTGCTTGCGTCCATGGAACACTCGGCTCTTCACGGCTTGTACCGAAATTCCCAAAATCTGAGCGGCCTCTGTGCTAGACCGCTCTTCAAGCTCCCGGAGCTGGATGGCTGATCTTACCCTTGGGCTTAATGTCTTCAATGCCAGCAATAAGATTTGCCTCCGCTCTTGCTCCTGATAAGTTACCTCCAGGCTGTCTTTGGGATTCTGGATCTCCAGGTATTCCGATGTGCTGCCGTTCTCGCTTTTCTCAAAGGCGACCTCGCGCCATCTATAGGTATTTCGAAACATCAGTAAGGCCTCATTGATGGCAATCCGTGTTAGCCACGTTGAAAAAGAGGATTTCCCTTGGAACTGATGCAACTGAGAATATGCCTTTTGAAAGCTTTGTTGTTTCACATCTTCGGCGTCATGCCAATTGCGTGTGATGCGCAGTGCAAGAAGTAGAATTCGCCTTTCGTAACGCCTAACCAGTAGCTCAAAGGAATTACTCTCACCGTTCCTGGCAGCAGCAATCACAGCTGCTTCATCTTCCAGCGGACGAACACGGAAATCGCCTCCAGTGTTTGCTTGGACCAAACTTCCGTAAGCCTGCAGGCTCATGGGCTCGTTCCTAACGATCACGGCGCATTTCCGGATTCCTCGACCGCTTCAATGAACTCGAACATTTCCTCAAGGTCAGAACTCCAAACGCTCAATGGAAAAACCAATACTTCGGGTTGATCGCGATGCACTTCGAAAACAAAATTGGACGCCTTGAAAGCTTCATTTTGCTCCGCGATTAACACCGCTCCGAAGCGGCCAGCCCTAATCGCCGAGCGTGCCTGGCCCGGCTCCGAAACACACGTCACTTCGTGTCCCCGCTGTATCAGCAGTTCCCTGATTCGGCCGGCTCCGAACATCGGGTCGATGTACAGAATTTTCATACTAGCTGGATCGATGACACAGAGTCGCAAACCCCGGGGTGCTTAATGTTTCGGGACTATATGTCCCACCACTTCGGACTCTGCAAGGATCCAGTCGTCAAGATCGTGGCCGCTTTCTTTTCCGCGCTTTTCAAAAAGCTCGTAGGCACGCCTGCGAATAATCTCTCGTATCTCTTCCGTTGTTTGCGTGGGCTTTGCAGATTCTGGAACAGCAAATTCCTCTACTCTCATCTTGCCATCCTCCTTGTCTAGGAACCGCACGCCACCGCACGAAACAAAGCAAATCAAATCCCGAACTCTCAAAAATTGCATTTGCATTGCCATATCCCCAAGCGTCCATATACGGAGCAAGAAAGGGTTTGTGTTCCTAGACCCTTGCTGAATTCGGGAAGCGTGACCTTTTAGGGGCAGGACGACCACATTCGGGCACAAGCGAGACCTTAGAGCACAATCCGTCATTCTAGGCCGGATCTCAAAGAATCTCGGGGCCGCGGCCCCTATGGCATGTGGATCCAGTATGCTTCTCCCCATCAGGGCAATGCCCGTATCGGGTCACGGTACTGCTCACATAATTCGCTCAAGAGATTTTATTTCAGCCAGATACGAGGGCTCCGGGCGTTGGCCCCTCGTTTGCGAATAGACAAAAGAGAGCAACGCTGACAATCACACTCGATCAGCGACGAGGGTAGATGCGCCCCTCAGGCGCCCGGTCGGCCCCTGACCGCCCGGGCGCCCCTCAAAGACGGAGAATATGTCTTGATTCTTTCTGGCCGTGCGGGAAAAACAAGAGAAGGCCAGGCGTCGGCAGCGGAGATACTGGCGTGCTTTGAGCAAGAAAAAGCGCACTTCTTGAGGCTCGCCCTGATAATCGCGGGCAATGCTGAAAGCGCACGGCAAGCCTTTCTCATGGCACGAGAGGCGGCGCTTCAAGGACGGAACCCGATCAGCCAGCAACTTGTGCACTGGTGTAAATGGCTGACCATCAAGGCGGCCATATCTAGAAGCTATGACGCGATTTCCAGTTGTGAGCCAAACTACTCAAACCGTCAGTGCACTCACCCCGAGCACTTAGTGCAGACCAATGATTCAAAGTTACAGAAGCACCATAACTTTCTCTTTCGAGTTGATCCCAGGGTTGTCGTTACTTCACTCGACGTATTAACGCGCGCGGTTTTGATACTGAGGACCTCGGCAAGAGCGTCCATCCTGGACTGTACGCAACGACTTGACCTTTCGCCGAATACCGTCCTGGCTGCCAATTGTCGTGCGATGAGTTGGCTTCGTGACATGCAACAGAAAGATCTTCTTTATGGCGGACCCTCCCTCCCACGCCGAAACGCGTCGAGCGGGAAAATTTAGCACTCGTCAGAGGTGTGCAAATGAAAGATTTCGTGGCGTCAGTTGACAGATCAGCCTTAGACATACAACTGAAATCTGTTTTGGTCGCGACCGATTTCTCGCCGGCCTCTGAGAAACCCCTCCACCATGCCCTCGCCATTGCTCGACATTACGGAGCAAGAATCTGTATCGCTCATGTTATCCGGCCCCTCGGCTACCTGATGGCTGGACCGGAAACGCTCATCATGGCAACCGAGGGAGCTAAAAAGGATGCCTTACAACTCGAGCGTGAGTTAGTTGGAAACGGTTCACTCCAAGGCTTGAACCACGAATTTCTCGTCCGCCAAGGGGATGTGTGGGAAGAGCTTCAATCCATCATCAGTGAGAAAAAAGTTGATCTGGTCGTTCTCGGGACACATGGCCGTCAGGGTATTGAGAAAGTGGTCCTAGGGTCTGTAGCCGAAGAGGTGTTTCGCCAGGCTGGCTGCCACGTCATGACAGTCGGACCGAACTGCTATAAGGAAGATCGTGTAGACATAGCCCGGGAAAATCGAAACTTTCTATTTGCAACGGACTTCGGAGAAGTTTCCCTGCGAGCGGTCCCCTATGCTTTCTCGCTTGCCAACCGATTCAAAGCAAAACTCATCCTGATGCATGTGATCCCAACGAATCTCACGCCTGAAGGTTTCGGCTGGTACACTGCCGACGACGTCAAGCAAATGCGAGAGCATGCTCGCATGGCTATTATGCGACGGCTGGAGCAATTGGTCCCGTCAGAAGCAGACGTAGAAGCGCCCCCTGAGACGGAGTACATCGTCCAGTGTGGAGTACCGAGCGAGAAAATCCTGCAGGTTGCGTTGAACCGGCAGGCGGACCTCATTATCCTGGGCCAGCGTCCGTCGCCCCATATCGGAGTTTCTCGTATGCCCGGAGCAACAGCCTATGAGGTCGTGTGTGGTGCGGGGTGTCCCGTACTGACAATCAGGCACTGATTCAGGAAATCTTCTAAGTTGTGCACGGCTTATTGAGTGCGAGAAGACTTTTCCCGGCGATAATCCTGCTTCGAAATACCAAGCCGCTTCATCTTATTTTGCAGCGTGGTGCGTTTTAGCCCCAGCCGTTGGGCGGCGCCGCCGTGGCCGGAGATTTGGCCGGAGGCAGACTTCAGTGCTTCGAGGATGGCCATGCGTTCCGCCTGTTCAAAAGTCATCCCGGTTGTGACCGGGGGAACAGTATGGGCCTTCAGTTCAGCAATCGGCACTTGCAACTCGTCTCCATGCGAGAGAATAACCGCCCGTTCGATGAAGTTTTCCAACTCCCGAATATTGCCCCGCCAGGGGTTATTCATCAGAGCATCCATCGCCGCCTTGGGAATTACCCTGATGTTCTTGCGCATTCGCCGCGAAAGTGTGGAAACAAAAAAATGGACCAACAAAGGAATGTCCTCGCGGCGTTCACGAAGGGGCGGAATCTCAATGGGAAATACATTCAAGCGATAGAACAGGTCTTCTCGGAAATGCCCTTCACGGATCATGGCGGAAAGGTCGCGATGAGTGGCAGAAATCACGCGAACGTCGACGTGGAGCGTTTTACTGCTCCCTAACCGCTCGAACTCCTGTTCCTGGACCGCACGCAGCAACTTCGACTGCAAATCCAGAGTGATGTCCCCGATTTCATCCAGAAACAGTGATCCACCGTCGGCCAACTCGAACCGTCCGCGCTTCTGCATCAAGGCGCCGGTGAAGGCGCCCTTCTCATGCCCAAATAGTTCGCTCTCCACTAAGCCCGACGGAATCGCCGCACAGTTCAACCTCACAAACGTTCGCGACCGGCGCGAACTCAGATTGTGAATGGCACGGGCAATTAGTTCTTTGCCGGTCCCAGTTTCCCCGAGCAATAGGACAGTCGAATCGGTTGGAGCAACAATGGAAACTCGGCGGAGAACCTTTTGCAGTGCCTCACTTCTTCCTACGATGTGCTCGAAGTTGTACTCCGATTTGATTTCCGATTCCAGATAAACGCGTTCCTCCTCCAAGCGATCTCGAGATGCGCTCAGACGTCCGTAGGCCAGTGCGTTGTCAAGAGCTAAACCGATCTGATCGCCGATCTGCCCCAGCAGATTGAGATCGGCCTCGTGGAAGTCACTCTCACACTTGCTCCCGAGGATCATGACTCCGATAGGGCCAGCTCGCGTGATCAGGGGAACACGCACGATCGTGCCGATGGACTCGGCTTGCAATGCGGCAGCGAAGGCCGGGTACGTTCTCGAAAGTTCAGATGCGGAAAAACTTCTTATCTTCCGGGCCCCTGTCTCACCGAAATGTTCTTCTACAATCTCCGCCACCGGGGTATCTCTGAGAAAACCAGCCTTTCCAGGGAAATCCATAAGCAAGCATCGGACCCTTTTTGAATGGTCGTCAAAAAGCCAGAAGCTGGAAAAGTCGTTTGCAAAATGCTTGCGGATGGATGTCGCAGCCGCCCTGAGCAGTTCATCCACGTCGAGTTTCGTGACGATGTGATTGTTGATTTCTAGCAAGAGGCCAAGACGATCTCGTTCCCGCGCCAGTTCACGCTGATACGATTCTGCTGCATCTGTAGCCAGTGCACCCTCGAGAGCGATGGAAACATGTTCAGCCACCGAGCGCATGAGCTCAACATCATCAGCACTAAACGTGCCTTTCTCAATGGTCGCAAAGGCCAACACTCCGAGTTTGTTGCGAGGAGTGGAAATAGGGAATATATAGCCGCTCTGCACTCCGGCAGGATTGTACCGGGCGCTGATGTCCGGAGTCTTATAAACTTCTTCTTCAACATCGGAAACGAAAATAGCCGTCTGCTCTTCGATTGCGCGCTCAATCGGAGTGCTCTTGTAAGGAAATTCTATCCCAATTGCGAGTTCCGAACGGTTGTAGCGATTCCAGACCTGGCTGCGAACCCTGAGTGTCTGGTGGTCCCTATCGAATAGAAGAAGTGTAATCAAATCAAATCTAACAAGGTTCGACAACAGGTCTCCCAGGCTCCGGAGGATAGCATCCACACTGGGTAGTGTTGCGACGGTGCTGGAAATTTCCAGAAGTGTGCGATATCTGCTCTGGCCTTCGGCGTCGTTATGTTGCTCCCGTTCCGTCATGGCCGGTGCACTCGAAATTAGAGGCGCAGCGTAGGTACTTCAGCTTGCGCTGCGGAACCCTCAGGGTGCTTCGCTTCAGCGGATACTATCCAAGCCTAGTTTTGAGAGAGCAGACACTTCATGGAACGGCGACGAAATACCCATCAGCCTTGCTTGCTCTTCAGGAGAAGATCCTACCGAGACGTGCGCCCTTACTTATCTAGACCCAGGAACCTATGTAACCCGAATACTCCCGGATCGGCCGGACTGCAGTGATGTTTATCACAGGGTTGGACTTTGAAGTATCCAGCAGAAATTCAAAGGCCGTTCATCTTTTTAGTCAAGCGAAAAATGATCCGCTCTTTGCGAAAAACAATCGCGTCAAACTCTGAGATCGGAAAACCTGGCCTGAACCAATCC
>Ga0335069_10009861_pt1 | contig 13573 bp, 11 predicted proteins | sample Lox_Sample_11_FD_206714 | JGI IMG/M metagenome (GOLD analysis project Ga0335069, IMG submission 206714) | Soil microbial communities from Loxahatchee National Wildlife Refuge, Florida, United States - Lox_Sample_1.1 | ecosystem: Environmental > Terrestrial > Soil > Wetlands | place: USA... | reverse complement strand
TGGCGCGTACGTTGAAATTAGCATCTAAGTACGCAGATGTTGAACAAAGTGAAAGTGATAAGCGAGGTTTCAAAGTTTCAGAGTTTCAAAGTTTCAAAGACAAAACCGAGTCCGAGGAGCAATCAGAAGAGCACGTTGAAACTTTGAAACCTTGAAACTTTGAAATCTGCTTTATGTCTTTGCGCATGGAACATGACGGAGGATCACGGCACGCTGGTGGGACGTACGCATCGGCGCCGCATCGGCCTGGGGACAGCCATGCCCTGCTTTCACCGGTCCTCGTGCTGAACGCTTCTTACGAGCCGATCAACGTGTGCGCCGCGCGGCGCGCGCTGGTCCTCGTGTTGAAGGGCGTCGCCATGACCGAAGAGGAGAATGGACACTTCCTGCACTCGGCGCGGGTGGCGATACGTTTGCCTTCGGTGATCCGGCTGCTGGAGTATCGCCGCATTCCGCACCAGAGCCGCGCGCTATCGCGGAAGAATATTCTGCTGCGCGACCGCAATACCTGCCAGTATTGTGGGACAGTGCTACCCTCGAGCGAATTGACCCTGGACCACGTGATTCCGCGCTCTCGCGGCGGCGCGTCAACCTGGGAGAACCTTGTGGCGTGCTGCCATCCCTGCAACCGGCGGAAGGGAAACCAGTTTCCCACGGAAGCCGGAATGAAGCTGATGCGCGAGCCCAGAGCCTTCAACCTGCACACTTCTCGCCACATCATGCGGCTGATGGGGCGCAGCGATGACAAGTGGCGGAAGTACCTCTTCTATTGATAGTTACTACCAGAACCCTACCACGCAACGTATCGGCTTGTTGCCAAGGCACTGAAGGTAAATCTCGCCAGCCTTGCTGAACCGCATCCCCTCATTGAAGTCCAACTTGTATTTCTCCCCAGTGTCGTATCTGAGGATGCACGCAGCACGTTCGGCGCCTCTTTCTTGCTCGGGGTTGTACTGAACTGAAATGCATTTCGCGTAGGTGTTCTGGGCGATGTGATGGTGACTGACGACATCTCTCTGGTCTTGAAAACCCTGGCGACTCTCCATTCGAATCTTGGGCGGGAACAGATTCGGGTCGTCTTGCTTTCCTTGGGAAACCAAGCGCAATGACGCAGAAAACGTAATGAGAAGCACAAGCAAAGGTGTTGCCGCGTGTTGGAATTTCACGCTTCGACCTCCTTATTCGGCTACCGCTCGAGGTAGATACCCCTGGTAGAACGCCGCCGGATTTTGAGATTGCAAACATATACCAGGTTTCCAGCCGACCTGAAATGCGTCGTCAGGCTGTTACAAAAGTCGAACAAATGCCTGGGCGAGATAAGCGGCAGTGATGCCGAACCGCGGCCGACTGATAGCGAGCCATCGGGCCGCTTTTACGAAATCCGGACGCGGAGTCGTTTTGCCAAAGGGACGCCAAAATCTATGATAACGGGCACTAAGCGCGTTGGTTGTTCCTAAGAGGAGGATGAATCGTGAAATGCCCATCCGCAATACTCATTATCGGCGTGACAGTTCTGTGCAGCACTTTCTGCAGCGCACAACATTGCGCGGACAATTTCAACGCCGTCGACGTTCATTGTGTATATCGGACCTGTGATCGTCAGATCGACGTTTGGATACCGAATGAAAACGGATATGGCTCAATGGGGATTGGGTGCGATAGTGAAGACTGCTGTGGACAGCTGGTTACGACGTGCTTTCCGAGCGGCCCGTGCGAGAACGCCAAGAGGGCTGGCGTGACCGCCGGAATGCTAAAGCATTTAGCCCAACTGTCGCCTGAGTCAGATTTTCTGGTGGCAAGCTGCAATGGACACTACGAACCCTTTAGGTCCACCCCGCCCAAAATTGGTCGGCCCGCAAGCTTGGCGTTGCTGAATGATCACGTGCTGAGGTGACCGATGCGCCGTGCTTCAGTTGTGAGTTTCTTGCTCGGCTCGTGCCTGCTGGGTTCGAGTAGTTCGAGTGATGGACAAATTCCGTTGAACGCGTCGCAAGACTCCGCAGAGGCGCCCCTTTACCGAGTCTCTTTCGAAAAGAAAGATCCGGTGACGGGCATCGACGCCCCGCCGCTTCTCAAACTTCCGTTCGGCTGCACAAGCGACGGCACGGCGTTTATCACAATGCTCCCTGCAGGCGGCCTTATCCAGCCACCCGTCTACGCTCCGCCACCACTTCTACTGGTTTCCGTTTCTCCATCGGGACAGACACACACGTTTCCTATTGATCAACCCACAGAGCAACTCTACAACGTGAGAGAGATCGACCACTATGCATCCGACTCATCGGTGGTCTTCCTGATTCGAGCGGCGCGCGAAAACAAGCCTATTCAGCGAACGTGGATCAAGCCTGACGGAAGCAACGGTGAATATTCGGATAATACTGCCGAGCGGCGGCTCTACCTTTTGTTCTTCGACCGCGACGGCAATTACAAGAGAATCTCGGAACTAGATGTCGGTTTCACCGTGCGGCATATCGGAGTCTTTCCGTCCGGGACCCTTTTGGCTTTTGGAGACGACGAGAAGGATCACTCTCCCAAGCTGGCAATGCTAAAAGAGGACAGCACGCTACTTCGATTCCTGCAGTTCCACGAAGGCGATGCTCCGGAGTCGATGCTCCAGACGAAAGACGGCTCCGGCAAGGGACCTGCAGTCTATGTTGTGCCCACGGAATTTGTGCCTTTTGGACATTCCATTCTAGTGGTACAGAATAGATCTTCGCTCCCGCTGCTGGAGATTTCTGAATCCGGCTTGATTCGGGCCATTCATCCACGCTTACGTCAGGGAGTTACCGTCGATAGCCTGATCACGAGCAATGAAAATCTCTACGCGCGAGTCACGGGAAGCGATCAAGGTTCTATCTATGAAATCGATGCACGGAACGGTATCGTGCGGCGGCGTTTTGACACCGGCAACGACGCCATCCCCGCCGGTATCGCGTGTGTTCACGACGGCAGGTTCTTATCGTTCGATCACCGCGACGGGAAACTGGTTCCGTTGGTCGGGACTGCAGACCCTTCAGGGAAAGCAGATCATACCGCGCAAGCTCCGCCGCGCCCTGTGAGCAAGTGATGCCTCGTCAGGATCACTTTTGCGGCGGATTCTGCTGCGGCGGCTTGTTCTGATCCGGCTTCTCCTCCGGCTTCTGCTCCGCAGGCTTGTTCTGATCGCCCTTCGGAATTTCTTTTCCCTCGTACAGAATCTTCACGTTTGAACCGAACCGCTTGTAGTTTTCGTACTTCACGATTTCGCGAATGTGGACGTCCTCCATCTTGAAGTGGAGTTCGTCATCGGCCTTCGTATAGACGGGGAACCAGTATTTGCCGTCGATCTGCTGCCGCCAGGTCGTAAATTTGGGAAAGAGATTTTCCTGATCGCCGCGCTTTTTCACTTCATTGCAGGGGCGCCCGTTGCACAGGTCCGGCACCGTTTTGCCATAGGTTTTCACGATCTGGAAATCATGATCATCGACCCACACACGTCCTTGGAAATAGCGTTTCTTGCCTTCGATCTTCTTGGGCGCGATGTCAAAAACGTAGCAGTGCAACTCGTCTTCCTGCTGCTGGCCAACGTAGAGAATGTTGTATTCGGGGATTTCTTCCGTGGTGAGCACGAACGGCAGCCGGTGGCGGATGTCGGCGAAATCTTCCTGCGACATGTAAATCTTTTGCAAGCTCGACTGGGGAGCGAAGACCACGTTCTCCAGGCGCTTGCCTTTATCGTCGAAAATCACATCGAAAACTTCGTGATACTCGCCATCAACCGTGTCACCGTCGACTGTCTGGACCTTCACGTCCTGTCGATACGTGTACTGCTCGCGAGCCTTGGCGAATTCAGTTTCCTTGGCGGCAAAGCGCTGAATGATCTGCTCAGGAGTCGTGTCGTTGGGCACAGAATTGTCCAGGGGACCTTCTTGAGCGGAGGCGCACACGCCGGCTAGTCCGCAGGCGAGCAGCGCAAAGCAGAACAGACCGATTTTCATAGTATTAGTGTATCGAATCGCGTCGGGATTAGGCCGCCGACGGCGACTCTCTGGTGTGATTCCGAGAGGGCGACAACTGTTGCCTAAGCGGGCAGACACCGCGGCGACCCTTCCCTCCAACCCCTCTCCGCTCAGTGAGGCTGGAGGGAGGGTGCTGCAGTTCTGCCGCTAACTTGGATGCCTCGATGCAATAGGGGTTGCCGTTTGCATCAGTCCGAAGTTTTTTTCGGACTTGAGGGCGTCTCAGAACGCGCGTCCCTCAGGCTGTTCAGGTACATGGGACTTGGTTTCGCCGTCGTAGCGTCCTCTGTGAACCCCTGTGCCCTCTGTGGTGAATCGTAAGCATTTATCGAGTCTGCGTACTTGCGAGGAAGCCAGTACACCGAACCAACGGAGGCCGCAATGCACTTACCTCTGGCCTCACCATCGTAGTACTTTCTTCGTTGCTTCTGTCGAGCACTGCAGGGAAAATTGCCGCCAAACTCGCGTATGCGAAGGGTTGAGTAGGGAAAGAGAGTGCATCAGATCTCCCCTTTCGTGGGCGCCGGGGACACGTGAAGTTGGGCTTGGTCGCCTCCGCAGCACGTTGAGTATTGGTGGCCTCAAAGGTTCAGATCGTGCGCGACCGTAAGCAGTGACGAACACAAAATTCCCATATTGGGAATCCGCACCCGCTCACTCTCAGTTTCTTGTTGACTTCAATTTGCTCGATTTGAAATCCTGAATGCTACGTTCTTGATCTTTGAAACAATGCGCGTGAGCTAAGTCCCTGCGGTTCAAGATTTTGCCCCTAAGTCATTGAGCCCCATAGATTATTTCGCGATTTTCCGCTAAGTCTCTGACTCCAGTAGACCACCCCGGGGGGAGGGGTAAGAGCTAACCACAAAGTAGATACCTGAAAACGGAATAGTTACACCACCTGCCCGAAACTCAATCGCCTAATGACCCAATCGCTCAATGACTCAATAAAGGTTTCAGCGTCGGCCAAATCCTAAACCTGCTAATCCCGAAGTCTTCTCCACATTCACACCTTTGCTCGCAACCAGCACGTGAAAGCTCTCTCCCATTCCCGCAGGTGTGACCAGATGCTTCAACTGCAGCGCGACCTTCGCCCGCTCCTGTGGTAAGCGGCATTCTTCAAACGCATCCGCAAACTGATTCGCTTCACCAATGCCCATTAGAAACTGTGATTGCGTGATCAGTTTTTGCACTTCGAAACCATGTTGCTCCAGAACTGCGGCCAGCGCCGTGAAGTTCACGTCAGCGGTGATGTCCTGTTCGCCCGGAGCGTCATATGGATTAGCGCTGACCGAATGCTGACGAATTGCCTTTAACGTTCCGCGATGCCTTCCCGCAAGCTGCTCTTCGCGCGTGTATCCATAGTCGATGACGACAATGAATCCACGCTCAATCCTCGCTGCCGCGCTCATCTGCATCAGTGAAGCAAGCGGCACTTCGAGACGCTCTCCAGCTTCCGGATGCACCGAGTAACGGTCGAGGAATTCCAGTTCTTGCGGGGAAGAAGCAACCCACGTTTCCACGAAGCGCCCATCGCGGGCATCAATTCGCAGCGACCCTTCCCGACTGACGATCTCGACAGGCATCGCATCGAAGAACTCATTCGCAAATACGATGTCCATATTCCACAGCGTGTCTGCAGTCGAGAAGAACCGAACTCTTCCCGCTTCGATGTGTCGAGCCAGGTTCTCGGCGATTCGTTCCCGCAAGGCTGGTGAGCTTTCGGAAACCAGATACCGCAGAGCTCGAAAGAACTCCGGGAACTTCTTCTCCGACCAGTCCAGAACGTCGCGCGCGAAGAGTCCTCGTCCGGCTCCGAGTTCCAGAAGCGTCAGCCGCTCAGGCGACCCAAGAAAGCGCCGCATCTCCTCGAACTGCCGCGCGAGCAATCGCCCGAACACCGCATGCACATCGCTGGAGGTGTAGAAATCGCCAGCCTTGCCGAACTGCAACGCACTGCGCGAGTAGTAGCCCAACTCCGGATCGTAAAGACACATCTCCATGTAGCGGGAAAAGGGAATTGGCCCGCGCTCAGCGATTTCCGCTTCGATTTTGCGCCGCAGCTCGTTCACAGCCCTTTTCTCTGTCGGTCTTTCCGATCCTGCGGTGTGCGGATGAACATCTCGACAAAGTAGTCATGCAGCGCGTCGTAGAGCTGTCGCTGAAACGTCCACTCGAATTGCGGATGGTCCAGATCTCGCGGATGCAGCTCGAATGAGTAGGTGTGCACCGGAACGCTCTCGTCCTTGAACCGGATAATGACTTCCACGCCGTCATCCTTGGCCCGCGCAGAGAACTCCAACAACGGATGCTCATACAGCCGTAACTGCGCGAGAACACGGTTAAGGCGAATCTCTGAATCTGACATTCGGGAGCATTGTAGCGGCTGGAAGGTGTTGGATTGCGGATTACTGCCCCCACGCCTCCGGGGAGGAGCGTGGGGGCCCCGGGTAACGTTTAGGCGAGGGGTCTCAATCCCGCCCAACCATCTGATCAGAAGTACGCAGCCGGGTACATGAAAGTTCCCTACTGCATGTGGCTGGTTAGACCTGATGATCAGTGAAAGGTTAGCTGGTTACGAACGCGTAAGACAGAGTACAGCAGGAGACAGTTGCGTGTTGTTACTGCTGTTTTTCTTTGGGACGTTCGTAGGCTTTCGCCAGATATTTGCGGGCTTCATCCAATGCGCCAAAGGTGTTGTCGTTGGTCTGCAGCGCCTGGCGGTATTGGCCCACAGCCCGCTCACGCTGACCGGTGATGTCGAAAATCTTCCCGAGTTGAATGCGACTCCACACTTCAGTCCAGCGCGGGTCGCCATCGCCGTCGAGTGCAGCGCGATAGGCATTGGCGGAAGATTGATAATTTCTCTGGAAGAAGAAAACTTCCGCGATCCGATAATGAGCGAGCGAGCTGTTTTTGTTGAGATCGAGGGCCTTGTTAAACTCGGTCAAAGCCGCCGACAAATCTCCCTGCTGCTGCAGCGCCTGGCCGCGCAGAATCGACGAGCGCAGCTTCACATCGCTGGAATTTGTGAGTACGTGATGATCGGGATCGATCGAGATGCGGCGTGGTCGGCCGAAGGTCTCAATCGCGAACGGAGAATTCGTGCCCACCACCTCGATGCGCTTGTTCTCCGTGCGGCCATCGGTATCGACGCGCAGATCGACCGGCATGCGGAAGAGGTCCAAATCCTGGGAAATCTCACCGGTGACGCGGAATCCCGGCGACTTCTCGTTCTTCGTATCTTGTTTGGGATCTTGCGTCGTGCTGCCGCTGCCACCCAGCCGGTAAGTCGTATATTTCAGCTTGAACTCCGGTGCACCGGTCGAATCCAGCCACTGGGAGAAGAACCAGGTGAGTTGTTCGCCATAGTTCTTTTCAGCAACAGTACGGAAATCGTCGGTGGTTGCCGGCTTACCCGCGTACTCATTCGCGAAGTCGCGCATGGTCTTGTTGTATTTGTCTTCGCCAAGAACCCAGCGCAACATATGCAGGATCATCGCTCCCTTATCCGTGGTAAGCGACTGAAACTCAGTGGAGAATGTGTCGAGCTTGCTGGCGCTGGAGAGAGGAACAGTGTCGTAGGCGAGCGCACCCACCGACATATCTTTCACTGCTTCCTCTAATCCGGCTTGCCCGGCAGCATTCTCGACATACATTGCTTCGGAATAGCGCGAAAATCCGTCACTGATCCACCAGTCATCCTTGGTGGCAGGACTCACCGAAGCTCCCCACCACTGATGGGCGATGCCATCGGCGAGCAGGCGATAGTTGGTCTTCTCGGTGATAGAGGGACCAGCAAGTCCGACGATCTCCGGCGCCCAGGTGTAAGGAAGGGTATCGCCGGGCAATTCGACGATGTTCAGTCTTGTCGTCGGCAGTGGTCCGTATAACGTGGTGAAATACGTGAACTCCTGGACGGCAGTCGTGGTGTAAGCCGCAGCGACACTCTGATGGGTTGGCTTGAAGTAGACGTGCAGGTCCATGCCTGCTTCGTCGCTTTTGTGCTCCTGGAAGATGCCGGCGACGATTGTGCCCGGAAAACTCGCTCTGTCCGAGACGAACGTAAACGTCTTGGTTGGAAGCACGCTGGCGGTGGATTTCTTAGCGGGAGCAACGTCGGACGCGGAGCTCTTGCCACTGCCAATCACCAGCATGTGCGCGGGCAGCGTGATGCTGATGGTGGAAGTGAAGCGATTCAGGCCAAAGCCACTCACCGGGAACCAGCGTCCGGCGTACAGTAGATACGTTGTATCGTCGCCGATATAAGCAAGGTTCAGGCCCGGAACGGGACTGTTATCGGCATTCTCGAGTTGTCCTTCATATTCGAAGGTCAACGTGGTGGAAGCGTCCTTGGCCAATCCGTTGGGAAGTGGCACGCGCACAGTCGAGTCCTGGGTTACGCGTTCAGCTGAGAGCTGCTGGTTTTTTTCGTCAAGCACTTTGGTGACGCGTAGATCGTTGTGCAACTCGAACACGGCTACGCTTAGATCCTGCTGGGCGGTAAACTTAACTTTCGCGCGAGCAGCGATCTGATGGAGATGAGGGTCGAGCGTTGCCTGGATTTGATAATCGTCGACCAGCAGGCGCGCTTTTTCCGCAGCCCAGGAAGGCTGGGCTGCTATCAAAAGACACAAAGTCAGAAAACTAGCAGGGACGCACAGGCCGCGTCGGAGGTCGATCGCCATTCAGGAGGATCTCCAGGAAATGATAACCCATTTCCTATGATGAAGATTCTGACTTAAAAGATGCTGCGAGCACAAGCTCAAGAGGAGCCCCCGAGAAGGGGTGGTCCGGGGCGACTAGCCAATGCTTCGCTCTTGCAGCTTTAGTGGGAGGGCTGAGCATCCTGCGCGTGGGGAGTCACTTTCCGGATAAAGAATTCCTGTACCACGCCAGCCGCCGCGCTTGCCCCGATGCCGATCAGGGTGTTTTCAAATGTCAGGCCAACGCCGTTGCGGTTCGCAGCCGGATAGTACAGATTCGAGAGTCCTCCAGCTGCGAGGCTTCCCATTATGCTCGAGTAATTGGGTTGCCAGTGCCCATCGTCACCTTTGCAGATAACGGCGTTGGCTAGCGCGTAAAGCAATCTTGATTTTCGGCTTCCGGTTCCCTTATAGAAATAACGGGGGTCTTGCTTCAACAGAACAGGGAAAACCACATTGCCCAGTATCGTGCCAGAGGCAAAGTCGGCATAGGACGCGCCAAAACGCTTGGCATAGCCCTCTACGCCTTGTCCGTACCCGCTGAACGAGTTGTTTGCCTGCTGAACGCCCGCTATCACGCCCGCAATTCCGAACGCCACAGGATTGAACGTGAACTTCCACCCGAGTTCGAGCTTTTGGCGTGAATTCAGGGGTTGCGCCTCTGGGTCATAGCTGACGTAATAATTCGGAATCACTCCGAAAATCCGCTGCTTCTCTTGGACGTGAATCTGCTCTTCGGCGATCTCTTCGCGAGTTTGTGTGACATTGACTTCGACTGTGGTCGCGACTACGAGTTGGACCGGCGGAAGTATGTCTCGCTCGCCGGGGTGCAATACGCCGGTCTGCTGCAGGTTCGCAAAACCAGACGCGGAAAAAGTGATTTCGAAAGAGCCTGCCGGTACGTTCTCGAACATGAAAGTCCCATCGCCGTCGGATACGCCGTGAGCGCTGAAATCCCCAACTTTCAAAACGATGCCGGTATTCGGAATTGCGGCTCCGTCCCTGTCGACAATGGCGCCCGAGATGGTTCCAGTCGGAGCACCGCTTGAGATGGGCCCCGACTGTGCGGCTTCGATACTGACGGGCGGGAGAGACGGTTGTGATTGCGCGGGTGACGAAATCGTCAGAGCGAGGACCAGCGGGACCGTTGCTGCCAGTGCTCGCAGTAAAATCCGGTGGCAACCCATACCATGAACGTTGTCCGTGCACTCGCCACACCTTCGCCCTCGCTCGGGGCCCAACTTACTCACCACGATGAATCCTTTCCAAAAGGGTGCTTTGCTGCGCATCATCGACCGGCGATGAAGATTCCTGCGGTACAGGTATAGATGCGGCTGATCAAGCGAAAGTCAGAATGATTTGCGCTGCCCGGTCCGCTGGACGAGAGGAGGTTTGAGTAGTGCCTTCACCTTTAAGGTCCGCTCTTACTTGCGCGAGTCCGGCCAACATGCGATCTCGATCGGGGCCATCAGCAAGGATCTTCTGCAGTGAGGAAACCACTTTTGCAGGAGTGAAGTCGCGTTGCACCAGTTCCGGAACGACTTCCCGTCCGGCGATGAGGTTCACCATTGCGAACCTGGGAACTTTGACTCGGGGTTTTCCCATCAAGTAGGTGATCGGCGACACGCGGTAGACCATAACGAATGGCGTGTTCATCATGGCGGCTTCGACGGTGGCTGTGCCGCTGGCGATAATTCCCGCTCGCGAATTGAAAAGCGCGGGAAGGGCTTCGGGGATTAAGGTAATGTTCCGCACTCCCACGAGACTTCTAACAAATTCGCGATCCAACGTTGGAGCTACCGGAAGCAAGAATTCGTATCCTGAGCCGAGCAGACCCGCCGCTTCGAGCATCGTTGGTAAATTCATGCGCACTTCTTTGACGCGGCTGCCGGGCATGATGGTGATCCAGTGCTTTTTCGGATCGAGGTTGAATTGCGAAGCGTAGATTTCGCGCGTGATTGACGGGTTCGGCAAGTTAGCAAGCGGGTGGCCGACGAAAACCGCGTCAACGCCCCGATCGCGGTAGAACTTCTCTTCGAAGGGGAAAATGACCAGAGCTTTGTCGATGTATTCGCGCAGGAGCCGCACGCGTCCCTGACGCCAGGCCCAGAACTGCGGAGCGACATAGTAGACGGTGCGTATGCCGCGCCGTTTCATCTGTCGGGCTACCCGCCAGTTGAACGCGGGAGAGTCGATGACAATCGCGAGATCGGGCTTGCGGCGGTCGGCTTCGGCGATGAGATTCTTATAGAGCCGCAGAATTTTCGGAAGTTGGCTGAGGATTTCTGTGATCCCGACCACCGCGAGATCTTTCGCATCAACGACGGTATCGCAGCCAGCGGCGCGCATGCGGTCTCCGCCGACTCCAAAGAATTCCAGCGCGGAATTGCGGCGGCGTAACGCTTCGATCAGTTGCGCGCCGTACATTTCACCGGATGCTTCCCCTGCGGAGATCAGGATTCGCACGGTGTCATTGTACGGGAGCGAGTGCACCAGTTCGGTAGCGCGCGGGCGCGTCTGCGGCATTCTGCTCTTCAGGCATTTCTTCTCACCACAGAGGGCACAGAGGTTCACAGGGGTAGTCTCACGGGGCGGAAATCGGATCTGTCTATCCGTGCAGGACTTGCCTTGGCGTGCGAAACTTGTGGGCTACAGCGAGGGAGGTAATCCATGAAAATTGGCCTGTATAGCATTACTTATCGTGGAGTGTGGTATCGCGGAGAAGCAGTGGATGTCTTCAGCCTGGTGCGTCTGGCGAAGCAGCAGGGATGGGAAGGGCTGGAACTCGATACGGAGCGTCCGCATGCGGCGCCCATGGATCTTACGGCGGATGACCGAAAGCGGCTGCGCGATGTTGCCGGAGAAGTCGGAATTGAGTTGTGCGCGGTCTCGCCGAATTGCGATCTGTCGAGCCCGGTGCCTGGACAGCGCGAGGCGATGCTCTGCTATGTGCGCGAGTGCATCAAGCTGGCACACGATCTGGGATCGCCGATCTGCAAAGTGTTTGCAGCGTGGAGAGGGATCACCCTCCATGATGGCCTCGCGAGATACAGCGAGACATACGGCTACAACCAGTATGGGTTCTGGAAGGGCGATCGCCGCGGTTTCGTGGTGGACTCGATGCGCGAACTGTGCAAAGTCGCGGAGGACTACGGCATTCTGCTGGCCATGCAGAATCATGGGCCCGACGTGGTCAATCGCTATCAAGACGTGCTGTCGCTGATCGCGGAGGTTGGCTCGCCCGTGTTCAAGGCGTGCATGGACATCAATATTGAACCGACTCCGGATTCTCCGGAGCACGCGCGGGAGATGGCCGAGGTGACCGGCGCTCTGCAGGTCCACTCGCATCTGAACGGAGAGTTTGCGCGCCGTCCGGATGGTTCGGTGGAACTGGTTGCGGGAGGACATTTGGATGAGCATTTCTGGGGACGGCAGGTAGCATATCCGGCTTATGTGGATGCGCTGGTTGCGCACGGTTACGGCGGCTACATGAATTGGGAGTATTGCCATCCCGGGCTGGAGAACGGAAAACCGGTGGGGATCGAGTATGTACATCGGCAAACTGAAATGGCACACGAATACATCTTGGGCTTGCGGGCAGCGGCGGAGCAGAAGGCGCAGCAGTTTGCAGCCGTGGAATAGCGGTACAGCGCAATCACCTCGGACTGTGTCATCTGAGGCGCTTATTGCGACGAAGGACCTGTGCATCCGCAGCAGCATCGGTGCTTGGACCAGAATGCATATGTCCTTCGGACCGCAAAGGGCGCGGTCCTCAGGATGACAAATAAATGGCCGATACTTACTTGATCTCCAACTGATCGATTTGGAATTCGAATTTTCCGGGCGGCTGTGAGGCGGCGAACAGGAATGCCTCGAAGTCGCTGCCATCTGTCTGGAATGCCGTGAACGGGAACGTGTACTGCTTCCATTCTTTTTCTGCCACAAAGGGGACCATCGCAGGTATGCCGTTTTGACCGTTGCGGCTGGCAGTGAGAACAATCAGCATATATCTGTCTCCGTCGCCTTTCGCCCAGAAGCTGATTTCCTTTTTGCTCGAAAGGTTCACAGGTTCCATGGGTGCGCTGCCCGGGTTGAATGTGGCTCCCGCGAAGGTAAACTGCCCGCCTCCGGGAATGATTTCGCCGGAAACTTTCAGGGCGCCCTTCGAGCCATTCGCGCCGGGTTGGACGATCTCGAGCGCGGCCTTTGATTTTCCTCCCATCATTTCGTCGCTGGCGGCCGTCCAGGAACCATAGTTTGAAGCGACCTTACCGTCATCGAACGTGCTGACTACGCCTGACTCCGATCCCGACGGAGGCGGCGGGGGCAGCGGCTTTCCAGTCTCGCCATGGGAGCCGAGAACGGTAAGCGCGACTCTGCTGGTTTGATCGGAGTTGGGACCGACCATCACGTCGAATACTCCGGGTTCGACGACGCGATTCAAGTCGATGTTCAACATGCTGAGCATCTCTGGTGTGATGGTGAACTCGACGGTTTTTCTCTCGCCGGGCTTCAGCGTGATCCGCTGGAAGCCTTTCAGCTGCATGACCGGCTGCGTGACTTCGGCGACGCGCTGGTGGATATAGAGCTGCGGCACTTCGTCGCCCTCGCGTGAACCCGAGTTGCTGACATCAACTCTGACCTTCGCGGTTCCTCCGGAGATGATTTGTGGCGGTTCTATACGGAGGTTGTCGAACTTGAACGTGGTGTAGCTCAGTCCGTAGCCGAATGGGAACAGCGGTTTGCGCGTGCTGAAGGCGTAGGTGCGGTTCGCGGACGGTTTGTGGTTGTAGAAGTCGGGCAGGTCGCCGACCGAATGCGGGAAGGTGATCGGCAGTTTCCCACCGGGATTCATGTCTCCGAAGATCACGT
>Ga0335069_10009860_pt1 | contig 13574 bp, 12 predicted proteins | sample Lox_Sample_11_FD_206714 | JGI IMG/M metagenome (GOLD analysis project Ga0335069, IMG submission 206714) | Soil microbial communities from Loxahatchee National Wildlife Refuge, Florida, United States - Lox_Sample_1.1 | ecosystem: Environmental > Terrestrial > Soil > Wetlands | place: USA... | reverse complement strand
GGTCGTGCAAGTACCCGGGTCCGATGCCATTGGGGTATGGGGTAATTGGCAGCCCGACAGGTTCTGGCCCTGTTAGTCTAGGTTCGAGTCCTGGTACCCCAGCAGCTCAGCGTGACAGCGCGGACGTTTTATGCGTCCGCGCTCGTTCATGCCAGCAGGATTGCGGCCCGACCCGCCGGTTGGCCTGACCGACGGCGAGGCGGTAGTCTGTACCGCGCTGGCCACGCCAGTACCAAGCACGGCCCCGTCGTCTAGAGGCCTAGGACGCCGCCCTCTCAAGGCGGTAACGCCGGTTCGAATCCGGTCGGGGCTACCAGTGACCCGCACGCCCGGGTCAGGTGTCGATGTTCGGGTTGCCGGTCGGCAGCGGCACCAGGTGTGCCGGCGGCTCCGGGACCGCGGTCCGGGAATCCACGCTCAAGTCGGGCCGCACATGCACCAGTTCGCCCGGCGCGAGCATCCGCCAGCCGCTTTCCCCGTCGAGTTCCTCCGAGGCGACGACCACCGAGGCCGTCGGCGACGGCATGTGCATGGAGGACGTCGCGCTGCGCACGTGCAGCTCGCCGCCGGCCGGGCGCTCGAGGATGTGCAGGGCGTGCTGGTCCGGGTAGCGCAGCGCCCACAGCTCGCCGGGCGCCGCGACGATGACGTTCAGCGACGAGACCGGCAGGTTCCGCCCGATCCACGACGCCGCGGCCGCGATCCCGGCGCCGACGTCACCGCCGTGCGCGTCGGTCTCCCGGGTGATCAGCGCGAAGTACCGCTCGGAGTCGGTATCGCCCAGCACCAGGTCCGCGTACGGCCCGAGCTCCGCCTCCAGCCGGGCGAGCGACCCGAAGCCTCCGTTGTGGGCCATCACGCGGCCCTTCATGCCGAACGGGTGGGTGTTACGCTCCGTCCGTCCGCCCGCCGTCGCCCACCGAACGTGCGCCACGAACGTCGTGGACTCGGCCTGCCGCGCCACGCGCTGGAACTCCCGGTCGCGGAAGGCCGGCTCGGGCTGCTTGTCCAGCACCGGCTCGCCGTCCGGGCCGAAGTAGCCCAGCCCGGAGCCGTCCACGTTGCGGTGGCTCTGCACCTCGAGCGAATCGGGCGCGTCCAGTAGCCAGAACGTAGCGCTGACCCGGTTCTCGCCCGCGGTCAGACCAAACAGTCGGCACACAACGCCGAACCTACCGCACATGGCCCCGCCTCGGCAGGGTAGCATTCTCACCCCCGAGGACTCACGAGTCACAAAACGGGAGGTAGAGCGAATGACCGAGCCGGAGACCGAGAACAGCAGCCCGGCCCTGGAGGAGGCGTCCCGCGAGCTCCAGGCCGCCACGCACGACGCGCAGGTCGCCTTCGACTGCATCGCCCTGGGGGACATCGACCGGGCGCATACCCACGCGCTGACCGCCAAGGTCGCGGCGGACGCGGCGGTGACCGCCCTGGCGGCCGCGCTCGGCCTGGCCAACGACGTCTGACCCTCCCATGGATCACGCGGTCATACCGGCCCCGGCGCGGTTCGATGCCGCGGCCGGGCCCGCGTTCGCCGTCGGGCCTGGCACGGCGGTCGCGTTCGCCGATACCCGCATCGCCCCGATCGTGGAGCGATTCTGTGTGCAGATCGCCCGGCGCACCAGTCTGCGCCTGACGCCGGTGCGGGCCGGCCACCCGGTACCGGACGAACCGTCCGTCAGGATCGAGCCTGCGGCCGGGGGCGAACCAGCGGAGCTCCCCGCGCCGGCCGGCCTCTCGCCGTCCGGCGACCACGCCACCGACGAACGGTACTCCCTGGTGATAGACGCCGGTCAGGTCGTGGTGCGCGCGGCGGAACCGGCCGGCGTCGCGCGCGGCCTGACCACGCTGATCCAGCTGATCGCGACGGCGCCGCCCGCTGGCCCGGACGAGATCCGTGTGCCATCCGCGCGGATCCTGGACGCGCCGCGCTACGCCTGGCGCGGCCTGTCCCTCGATGTGGCCCGCACGTTCTTCACCGTCGGGGAGATCCGGCGGGTGATCGACCTGCTGGAGTTCTACAAGCTCAACGTGCTGCACCTGCATCTGACCGACGATCAGGCCTGGCGCCTTCCCATGGGACGGCCGGACACCGGCCCGGAGCCAGGCGCTGCCTTCTACCGCGACGATGACCTCCGGGCCCTGGCCAGCTACGCCGCGGACCGTTTCGTCACCATCGTTCCCGAGGTCGACACCCCCGGGCACGCGTCCGCGCTCACGCGGCTGCACCCGGAGCTGAAGACCGGCCGCAACGAGGTCGACTACGAGATCCTGCCTGGCCACGCCCGGCACGCGGTGTGGCTCGACCCCGAGCTGCCCGCGACCTTCGAGCTGATGGAGCAGGTGCTGGCCGGGGTGGCCGCGATCTTCCCCGGCCCGTACCTCCACATCGGCGCGGACGAGCCCCGCGGGATGCCGGACGAGGCGTACGTGTCGTACGTCCAGCGGCTGCGCCGCCTGGTCCGCGCCCTCGGCAAGCGCCCGCTCGGCTGGCAGGAGTCGGCGCGAGCCGGCCTCGGGCCGGACGACATCATCCAGTACTGGCTGGCCGGCCTCGACCTGGCAGCGTCCGTGCCGCCGCAGATCCGGGCGCAGCTGGACGCGGAGCTCGACCTGGCCCGCCGTGACGTCGAGGCGGCGGTGGCCGCCTCGACGCCGGTGATCGTCTCACCGCTGTCCCACTGCTACCTCGACGTCCCGTACGCCGAGCCACCAGCCGACACCGGCGTGGCCAACCCCGAGCAAGCGGACCGGCTGGGCCGTGTCGGCCTGCGGCTCTACGCGCCCAAGACCCTCGCCGCCTCGTTCGGGTGGGAACCCGCCGCGGCGCTCGGGCCCGGCCGCGCCGCGCAGGTCGCCGGCGTCGAGGCCGCGATCTGGGCCGAAACCATCTCCGGCTTCGACGACCTGTCCTTCCTGCTGCTGCCCCGCCTGGCCGGCGTCGCCCACAAGGCCTGGAGCCCCCCGGAGCCCGCCGGATGGCCCGCCCACCGCGACCGCCTCGCCCGGCACGGCCGGCTGTGGGCTCAGGACGGTCTGGAGTACTTCCGTGCCTCCACCGTGGACTGGACCTGAGGGGCCTCAGCCCAGCGCCTTCAGCCCAGCGCCTTGAGCAGCGCCTTCATCCAGGGGCCCAGGTCGGCCGGGGTCCGGGCCGAGATGAGGTTGCCGTCGATCACGGTGGCCTCGTCCACCCAGTCGGCGCCCGCGTTGACCATGTCGTCCCGGATCGCGCCCACGCTGGTGGCGCGGCGGCCCTTGAGGATCCGGGCCGAGATCGGCACCCAGCCCGCATGGCAGATGAAGGCGATCGGCTTGTCTGCCTCGTCGAACGCCCGCACCAGGTCCAGCACGGTCGGCGAGCGCCGCAGCTTGTCCGGCGCGAAGCCGCCCGGGATGACCAGGGCGTCGAAGTCGCCCTCGGCCACCTGCTCCACCGTGGTGTCCACCGGCACCGGCCCGTGCCCCTTCTTGCCGCGCACCGGATGGTCATCGAGCCCGGCCACGGTGACCTGGGCGCCCTCCTCGGCCAGCCGGTACAGCGGATACAGCAACTCCATGTCCTCGAAGTCGTCGGCGGCCAGGAGCAGGACCTTAGTCTGGGTGAGAGCCATGTTTCCGACCATACCCGCACGACTTTCCGGTGCCGGCCGCCCGGGCACGACACCCGGCCGAGCCGCGTTTCCCGGGTAGACCTAGGTACACCCCGAACTTCGGGGCCCAGCGTCACTGACCGAGCCGGTTCCGACGCGGAAGACTGGCAGGGACGTAAAGAGGAGGCGTCCGATGGCCGTTCTCACCTCGCCGCCACGCACCAGGCCGCGGTTCGGCCCGCAGGCCGGGCTGGTGGCCGCCACCCGCGGGGTCGCGTTCGCCGGGCTGATGCTGGCCGGGCTCGGGCTGCTGATCGTGATCGTGGGCGCGCTGTTCTTCACCGCGCTGGGGGTCGCGGCCCTCATCCTGGCCAACCGCGGCCCCCAGGACTCGCACGTGCTGCTGGCCCTCGTCGTGCTCGGGACCGGGCTCGGCCTGGCCCGGTTCGCCGTGCCGTACGCACTGCTGGGCGTCCGCGGGCTGGCCCGCCTGACCAGGCGGCTGACCGGAGACTGGTGCGGCGTGCCGGTCGCTGAGCGGTACGCGCCCCCGCCCGCCGGCACGCTCACCTACACCGAACGGCTCAAGTGGCTGGCCATGGACCGGGCGACCTGGCAGGACCTGTGGTGGACGGTGGCGAACCCGGTCATGTGCGTCCTGGCCGCGCTGCCCGCCGTGATCATCGCGACCGGCCTGGTCGAGTTCATCGGACCCGAGCTGACCCACCAGATCCCGCCGCCCGCGTTTCCGGGCAACGCCGCGGGCACGCTGATCGTGCTGGGTCTCGCGATCGCCTCGGCCGGGGTGCTGGCGGCCCCGATGCTGCTGCGCGGCTACGGCCTGCTGGCCCGCTCCCTGCTGACGCCGGACGGGGAGGCCGAGCTGGCGCTGCGGGTGCGGCAGCTGACCCAGACCCGCACCGAGGCCCTCGACACCGGGGCGGCCGAGATCCGCCGGATCGAGCGGGACCTGCACGATGGGGCCCAGGCCCGGCTGGTCGCCATGGGCATGACCCTGGACGCCGCCGGGCAGGTCATCGACGCCAACCCGGAAGCCGCCCGGGCGCTGGTGCTCGAGGCCCGGGACGCCTCGGTCAAAGCGCTGGCCGAGCTGCGCGCCCTGATCCGCGGCATCCACCCGCCGGTGCTGGCCGACCGCGGCCTGGCCGACGCGATCCGCGCGCTGGCCCTGGACGCCCCCGCCCGGATCCACCTGGCCAGCGACCTGACCGGCCGCCCGCCCGCGCCGGTCGAGTCGGCCGCCTACTTCGCGGTCAGCGAGCTGCTGGCCAACGTGTCCAAGCACGCCGAGGCCCGGCAGACCTGGATCGATATCCGGCATACCGACGAGATGCTGCGGATCGGCGTCACCGACAACGGCCACGGCGGCGCCGACCCGTCCCGGGGTAGCGGGCTGCGCGGCATCGAGCGCCGGCTGGCCGCCTTCGACGGGGTGCTTGCGATCAGCAGCCCGCCCGGCGGCCCGACCGCGGTCACCATGGAGATCCCGTGCGCGTTGTCATCGCCGAAGACCTCTTCCTGCTGAGAGACGGCCTGACGCGGATGCTGCAGGCCCACGGCATGCAGATCGCCGCGGCCGTGGATAACGGGGCCGACCTGCTCGCCGCGGTGACCGCGGACCAGCCGGACGTGGCGATCGTGGACGTCCGGCTTCCGCCCACGTTCACCGACGAGGGCATCAGGGCCGCGCTGGCCGCCCGGCGCGATGTGCCCGGCCTGCCGGTGCTCGTCCTGTCCCAGTACGTCGAGCAGCTGTACGCCCGCGAGCTGCTGGCCAGCGGCAGTGGCGGCATCGGGTACCTGCTCAAGGATCGGGTGTTCGACAGCGGCCAGTTCGTGGACGCGGTCCGCCGGGTCGCGGCGGGCGGCACCGCGATGGATCCGGAGGTGATCGCGCGCTTGCTCGTCCGCAGCACCGGCGACGGCACCCTCGCAGCGCTCAGTCCGCGCGAACGCGAGGTACTCGCCCTGATGGCCGAGGGCCGGTCCAACGCCGCCATCGCCCAGCGGCTGGTGATCACCGAGCGCGCCGTGGCCAAGCACACCGCATCCATCTTCCTCAAGCTGGGCCTGCAGCCCTCCGACGACGACAACCGGCGGGTGCTCGCCGTCCTGGCCTATCTGGGCGGCTGATCAGGGTCGCGACGCGGCACGCATAACATCTCGTCTGCCGGGCAGGGAGAAAAGGAGACACAATCGAGCTAAGTGCGAGGGGGTGCGTCCGATGACCACAGACCCGCAGTCCGCCCCGGCCCCGACGCCGGCCGAAACCCCCTCGGGCCAGCCTGCGCTGGAAACCACGCCGCAGGTCCCGTCCCAGCCGCCGTCCCCGCCGCAGCAGCCCTCGACCGCACCGCCCCAGCACCGGATCAGGCGCACCAGGACCGGCGGGATCTGGGTGGCGGTGGGCTTCTTCGCGGTGATCCTGCTGCTCTTGCTGATCTTCATCCTGCAGAACGGGCAGAAGGTCGACATCTCCTACATGGGCGCGCACGGCCACCTGCCGCTCGGCGTGGCCCTGCTGCTCGCCGCGGTCTGCGGTGTGCTGCTGGTCGTCCTGGCCGGGACGGCGCGGATCAGCCAGCTGCGGGCCACGGCCCGGCGGCACCGCCGCGCCGACGCCAAGCGCGTCAAGACCCCGGCCGGACCCGTCAGCTAACGCAGGGCCTGCCCGATGCGCCGCGCGGCCTCGTGCAGCCGGTCCGGGGTGTGCGCGGCGTAGCCCAGCACGAACCCCGGCGCCCCCGGCCGCTGCCGGTGCCAGGACAGCGGCTGGACCAGCACCCCCGCCCGCAGGATCGTCCGCTTCATTGGCCCTGTTCACCGTACCATCGGACCCATACCGTAGCGTCGTGCCTGGTCTACGCGTCTCCGCCGCTCCCGATGCCGCCGCCGCCCCGGTCAGAGCCCAACCCGGCCCGCAGGGCGGCACGGCCGTCGGCGTGGCCGCGGGCTCGGCGGCCATGGTCTGCGTGGGCGGCAGCGTCGCGGTCTCCTCGGTGCTGGCCGGAGCGCCGGCCTGCACCGCCGAAGCGGTCCGGTACGGTGCGGCCTGCCTGCTGCTCGTCGCGCTGGCCAGGCTCACCGGCCGCCGGCTGGCCAGGCCGCGCGGAGTGGAGTGGCTGTGGCTGTCCGGCATCGCGGTGACCGGCCTGGTGGTGTTCAACCTGGCGCTGGTCGAGGGGTCCCGGCACGCCGAACCCGCCGTCCTCGGCGTGGCCGTGGCCTGCGTCCCCGCCGTGCTGGCCCTGATCGGCCCGCTGCTCGAGGGGACCAGGCCGCGGACCGCGGCGGTGGCCGCCGCGCTCGTGGTGACGTGCGGCGCCGGCCTGGTACAGGGGCTCGGCCGGACCGACGCCATCGGCGTGGCCTGGGCCGTCGCGGTCTTCGGCTGCGAGGCTGCGTTCACCCTGCTGGCCATTCCGGTCCTCGGCCGGCACGGACCGTGGGGCGTCTCGGTGCACGCCACCTGGCTCGCCACGGCGATGTTCGCCGTGCTCGGGACGATCCGCGAAGGACCGCAAGCCGTCGCCGAACTCACCCGGGCGGACTGGCTCGCCGTAGGCTACCTCGCGGTCGCGGTCACCGCGGTGGCCTTCGTCCTGTGGTATTCCAGTGTCCGGCGGCTGGGCGCCAGCCGGGCCGGGCTGCTCACCGGGATCGCCCCGGTGGCCGCGGCGGTCAGCGGGGTCCTGCTCGGCGGCCCGGCGCCCAGGCCGCTGGTCTGGGCCGGGATCGCTGTTGTGGCGGCCGGCTTGGCCCTCGGCTTCCGGAAGGGGAGAGCGTTATGTACTTCCAGCATGCGGCCGACGTCTGGCGGGACTTCCCGTCCCTGGTCCCCGGCGTCCTGTACGCCGAGGGCATCACCGGCGGCACCGTCGCCGGCCCGGACCACCTGACCGCCATCGCCGAGGCCCGGCTGGCGGACGGCCCGGAATCAGAGTTCCCCGAGATCCAGGCGTGGCGGCGCGCCTTCGCCCGGATGGGACTGAAGCCGACCCAGTACCGCTGTGCGGCCGAATCACTGCTGCGCCGGTTCCGCAAGGAGGGCAGCCTGCCGCCGCTGCACCCGCTGGTCGACCTGTGTAACGCGGCCTCGCTGGCCTTCGCCGTTCCGGTCGCCGTCTTCGACGCGGCCGAGCTCGCCTGGCCGCTCGAGGTACGGTATGCGGCCGGCGACGAGGAGTACCTGACGTTCGGCGGCGAGGTCGAGCACCCCGCGTCCGGCGAGGTCATCTTCGCCGACCGGGCCGGACAGGCGCACGCCCGGCGCTGGACCAACCGGCAGAGCGGCCGGTCCGCGGTCTCGGCCGCCACCAGCACCGTCCTGATCGTGGCCGAGGCCCTGCACGAGGACGCCGCCGTCGCTATCCCCGAGCTCATCAAGACCCTCACCGCCGAGATCGCCGCGATCTGGCCCACCACCCCCCAGACTGCCGTCCTCACCCCCGCCAGCCCCCGCTTTACCCCGGCGCGATCATGAAAACCTGAGGGTGCCGCCCTCCAGCAGGCGCACGTACTCGGCTTCTTGCTCGGCCCGGGGCTGCCCGGCGCGGCCGCGGTAGCGCTCGGCCGCGATCGCGCCGCGCTGGTACGCATCGATCGCGGCGGCCGCCGCGTCCACGCCGACCGGGCCGTAGTACAGGCCGCGCGGCAGGATCACCAGGTTGGCGGCGAACCGGTGCCCGCCCACGTGCGTGGTCTCCCATACCTGTCCGGGATGCCGGGCCGCCAGGGCCTGCGCCAGCGGCGCGCCGAACCGCGCGCAGCAGGCGCTGCGCTTGCCGTGCGTGCAGACCAGGAACACGGGGCCATCCCACGCCTGCCCGCACGACGGCACGGTCCCGGCGGCCAGCTCCTTCAGGTCGCGTTCGGCCAGTTCCGGCGCTGACGCGGACATCTCAGCGCGCCGCAGCCACGGCTCCGTGCCCGCCGTCCAGCCCAGGAAGACGGTGCGCACGTCGCCCACCTGTCGGCGTCCCGGCCGGCGGATCATCTGCACCCGCAGGCCGAACTCCCGCGCCGACTCCACCAGCGCCGCCAGCGGCGCGGGCTGGGCCGCCTCGGCCGCCTCGTGCGGCCACGGCCCCGGGTGCTCGATCAGCAGCCAGGCCCGGGACGTCTCCGGCGCCGAGGCCGCCGAGGCCGCCGAGGGCTCTGCCCCCGAATGGCACTCCGCGCCGTGCTCGCAGACAGCGGCCACGCTGGTCAACCTCCGATCACTAGCCCCGCGATTCATGGTAGGTAATGGAACGCGGGCAGCGGCCGGGGCTCAGCCCTTGCGCCAGACGACCCAGCCAGCGTTCTGGTCGGAGGCGACGATCCGCCAGCCCGCCGGGGCTCCCGGCCACCCGGCCTGGGCCGGCTCCCCGGCCGGCCATCCGCTCTCGACCACGGTCGTCCCGGCCGGGGGCGGCTGCGAACCTGGCGTGAACGGCTCCAGCTCGGTCCAGGTGACCTCGAACGCCTGCGGTACCCACAGATACCAGGCCAGCGAGGAGGCAATGGCGACCCGGTCGCCTGGCCGCAGCGTGCCGGCCTGGATCAGCGCGCTCGCCGCCTGTGCGTTCGAGCTACTGGTCCGCGAGACGTGGCTGGTCATCTGGGTCACGGCCACCAGGCTCACCGCGGCCACGGCCGCGCCGAACGCCGTGGCCACAACCGCGAACGGGACGCCAGCACGCCACCTGCGCAGCAACCCGGCCAAGCCGATCCACACCACGAGCATGATCAGCGTCACCGCCGTGGCCACCGGCACGCTGGCCTGGGTCCAGTTCATCGTCAGCACGGCCGGCTCGGCGAAGTTGAACCCGGACCCGAACCCGTCGGTGGGCACCGTCATCCCGATATACACGGCCACCGTCGTGGCGGCGAGCAGGAACAGCCCGGTAGCGACCGCGGCGCAGACGAGGATGTCCCGCATCCTGGCCCGGAGCAGCATCACTGCGCCGACCAGGAAGAACACGATGATCATGCCGTCCAGGTAGCGCCCGGACGCCCACGCCTGCGGCTGGTCGGGGGGCAGTGCCGCCGGGGCGGTGCAGGCGATGACGGTGGTGACCGCCACCGCGAGGGCGCCCATGATCCGCAGGTCGCTCCGCACGTCGCGGCGCACGATCACCAGCAGCGCGGCGACCAGGCCGATGCCCGCGATGCCCCAGCTGTCGAGCACCAGCCGCCACAGCTGGCCGGCCGCCATCTCGAGCACGTGGATCGTGCCGTTCACGCTGGCCAGCCGCTGCCGGATCTGGCCGGACAGGCTGCGTGTGCCCTCCGGGTAGAGGGCGACGCTGATGTGATGGTTCAGCACCCAGCCGGCGGCCGCGGTGACGAGCGCGGTCACGATGGCGGCGAGCACGCTGAGCCGGGCGGCAGCCTGGCGCCAGAAGATGAACACGCCCACCGCGGCCAGGCCGGCCAGCATCACCAGGCCCCGCGAGTGCGTCGTGTAGGCGAACGCGGCCAGCAGCGCCGAACCGACCGCGGCCGCGTACCGGACCCGCGCGGACGACGCGGTCAGCCAGCTGTGCGTGGCCAGCAGCCAGGCCAGCGTGACCACCGGGAAGACCGCGTCGGTCATCGCGAACTCGCTGTAGAAGAACCCGGCGGGGACCAGCGCCGCCACGGTGGCCACGACGTACGCGGCCGGCCGGCCGAGCCCGAGCCCGAGCCCGAGCCCGAACCTGCGGCAGGCTACGTAGCCGAGCGGCATCACCAGGGCGCTGACCAGGGCGTTGATCACCAGCACGGCGTGGTAGACGGTCGAGGGATTGCCGGTGAACCAGTAGACCGGCGTGATCAGCAGCGGATATCCGCCCTGGTACAGCGTCGAGCCGGACAGGTCGGCGCCGGGCCCGCCCGCGAGCACCCGCGCCGCGATCAGGTACGCGGTCTCGTCCGGGTTGGCCAGCGGCATGAACTGCTGGCGGCTGAACCACACCCGCAGCCCGGCCTGGACCAGCCAGCCGAGCGTGAGCAAGATCACCCAGAGCCGGCCCGAGGTTCCGGCCTGCACCGCCGGTACCCGCGGCCGGGTCTGGGCCGTCCGGGCTGTCTGGGCCGCTCGGGCCGGAACGGGCGCGCTGCCCCGCGCGTCGACCGCGGCCGCGCCGGCGGCGGCACCCCTCATGCCCAGATTGACCAGCAGGTGTGCCAAGGCCAACGGCCTCCCTGATGTCGGATGAACGCCGGCCTCGGCCCGGACCGTCGTGCTTGCGCGCATGCCGGAAACGGCGCTGGCGACGCGCGTGACCCAGGGTGGTAGCTCAATCTTGGAACAAGTTGAGTAACACGTGTGTCCGCGCCGAAAACCTTCCGGCCCGACCTGGAACCGGGCCGCGCCCGCCCTGGTGTAGCATCGGTCGCGTGTCACGGTGGTATCCGCGCTTTACCCTGGCTCCGGGCGGAGCCGGGCGCTAACGCGTGCGCTGATTTCACCGCCTGGAGCCGGCAAGGCGACAGACAGCCCTGTATCACGAGGGGTGTGCTGGCTCCCGGGGCCCGGGCAGCCGCCCGCCCGGGAGGAGACGCGCCCGATGACGCGCACGAGCGACACCCGGATCACCGGCTACGAGCCGCTGCTTTCCCCCTCGGCCCTGCTCGACCAGCTGCCGCTGGGGGATGAGGCCGCGGTGACCGTGGAGCGGAGCCGCGGCGAGGTACGCGCCGTGCTCGACGGCTTGGACGACCGCCTGCTGATCATCGCCGGCCCCTGCTCGGTGCACGATCCGGCGGCCGCGCTCGAGTACGCCGGGCAGCTCATCCAGGCCGGCGAGCGCCACCAGGCCGATCTGCTGATCGTGATGCGGGTCTACTTCGAGAAGCCGCGCACGGTGACCGGCTGGAAGGGCCTGATCAACGACCCGGGCATGGACGGCGGCCACGACGTGCACCGCGGCCTGCGCACCGCCCGCCAGCTGCTGCGCGACATCGTCGCGACCGGCCTGCCGGTGGGCTGCGAATGGCTCGACCCGATCACGCCGCAGTACATCGCGGACACGGTGACCTGGGGCGCGATCGGCGCGCGGACCACGGAGAGCCAGGTCCACCGCCAGCTCGCCTCCGGCCTGTCCATGCCGGTCGGGTTCAAGAACGGCACCGACGGCGACGTCCAGGTAGCGGTGGACGCGTGCCGGGCCTCGGCCACCGGTCACACGTTCTTCGGCGTCACCCCGAACGGGGTCGCCGCGGTGGTGACCACGGCGGGCAACACGGACACGCACGTGATCCTGCGCGGCGGCCGGTCCGGGCCGAACTACGAGGCCAGCCACATCGCCAAGGCGCTGGACCTGATCGCCGCGGCCGGGCTGCCGCGCCGCCTGATGGTGGACGCCAGCCACGGCAACAGCGGCAAGGACCACCGCCGCCAGCCGGTGGTCGCCGCCTCCGTCGCCGAGCAGGTGGCGGCCGGCGAACGCGGGCTGACCGGCGTGATGCTGGAGAGCTTCCTGGTCGCGGGCAAGCAGGAGCCGGGCCCCCCGCACACCCTCACCTACGGCCAGAGCGTCACCGACGCGTGCCTGGACTTCGGAGCCACCGCCGCCGTGCTGGCCGAACTGGCCGCCGCCGTCAGGACCCGCCGTACGGTTTAGGCCGAACGGGCCCGGTATCCGCCCCCGGCTATCCCACGTGCGGTAGCCGGGTGAGAGCGTCGTCGATGCGCTCCTGGGAGAGCTCGAAATCCTCCATCTCGCCCGTGAGGTAGCGCTCGTAGGCGGCCATGTCGAAGTGGCCGTGGCCGCATAGCGCGGTCAGGATCACCTTCGGCTCGCCGGATGCCGTGCAGCGAGCGGCCTCCTCGATGACGGCGGCGAGCGCGTGCGACGGCTCCGGGGCCGGGATGATCCCCTCGGTCCTGGCGAAGGTCACCGCGGCCGCGAAGCACTCCCGCTGCGGCTTGGCCACCGCCTCGAACAGGCCGAGCTCGTACATGTGCGAGAGCAGCGGGGACATGCCGTGGTAGCGCAGCCCGCCCGCGTGCACCGGGTCCGGGATGAAGTCGTGGCCCAGGGTGTGCATCTTCAGCAGCGGGGTGAACCCGGCGGTGTCGCCGAAGTCGTAGGCGTACACCCCGCGGGTGAACGAGGGGGCGGCCGTGGGCTCGACCGCGCGGATGACCGGGTTGGCCCGCCCGGCCAGCTTCTCCCGCAGGAACGGGAAGAACAGCCCGGCGAAGTTGGAGCCGCCGCCGGTGCAGCCGACGATCAGGTCCGGCGCGGACTCCCCGGCCGCGGCGAACTGCTTGAGCGCCTCCTCGCCGATCACGGTCTGGTGCATCAGCACGTGGTTGAGCACGCTGCCGAGCGCGTATCTAGTCTCGGGGTCGCCGCCGGCCGCCTCGACCGCCTCGCTGATCGCGATGCCCAGGCTGCCCGGCGAGTCCGGATAGGCGGCGAGCACCTTCGCGCCCGCGGTGGTGGCCCGGGACGGGCTGGGGTGCACGGCGGCGCCCCAGGTCTCCATCATCGTGCGCCGGTACGGTTTCTGGTCGTAGGAGGCGCGGACCATCCAGATCTCGCAGCCGATGCCGTACTGCGCGCAGGCGAAGGCCAGCGCGCTGCCCCACTGCCCGGCGCCGGTCTCGGTGGTGAGCCGCTTGGTGCCCTCGGCCGCGTTGTAGTACGCCTGCGGGACGGCGGTGTTGGGCTTGTGCGACCCGGCCGGGGACACGCCCTCGTACTTGTAGTAGATGCGCGCCGGGGTGTTCAGTGCCTTCTCCAGCCGGTGCGCCCGGTACAGCGGGGTGGGCCGCCAGAGCCGGTAGACGTCGAGCACCTCGTCCGGGACGGCGATGTAGGAGTCGGTGGCGACTTCCTGGCGGATGAGCTCCATCGGGAACAGCGGCGCGAGATCCTCCGGGCCGACCGGCTGGCCCGTCCCCGGGTGCAGCGGCGGGGGCGGCGGCGCGGGCAGGTCGGGGATGATGTTGTACCACTGGCGGGGGATCTCGGACTCATCCAG
>Ga0335069_10009859_pt1 | contig 13574 bp, 11 predicted proteins | sample Lox_Sample_11_FD_206714 | JGI IMG/M metagenome (GOLD analysis project Ga0335069, IMG submission 206714) | Soil microbial communities from Loxahatchee National Wildlife Refuge, Florida, United States - Lox_Sample_1.1 | ecosystem: Environmental > Terrestrial > Soil > Wetlands | place: USA... | reverse complement strand
CCGCTCCAGTTGCCCTCGGAGTAGGGTCCGCGCTGACCCGCGAGCTCGTAGAAGGCGTTCGGGTCGTAGACCCTGGCCTCCGGGTACGGCCACGGGCACGCGACCGCCGTCGCGAGCTTTGCAGACCGGATGGCGCCGAAGCCGGCGCCGTAGAAGAAGTACGCGACGTTCAAGGTGACAGCCATCACGAGGAACGTCGCGAGGGTCGGGCGCGTGCGGAGCCAGCGCAGCCTGCGAGCCAGCCTCTCCGCCTGCGTTCGCCCCGTGTCGTCGCGATAGCTGAGGACGCCAGCCGGAATCATCACGACGGTGACGAGCGCGGACTCCCAGATGAGCGGGAACTGGAAGGTCGTCCCGGCGAAGACAGAGCCCCACGGCATCACCTGCGAGTAGATGTACAGGCCTGTGTGTACGAGGAAGATCTCCAGCGCCGCGTCGATCGCGAAGCCGGTCACGAAGATCAGCAGCGCCATGCTGACCAGCGGGCGGCGCCAGACGAACGAGTCGTCGGACGCGCGGGCCCGCAGGCGGCGCAGGATCCAGGTGCTCGCGAAGAAGGGCGCGAGGAAGTAGAAGGTCGAGTATCCGATCACGATGAAGGGCTCGACGGTCGGCGAGAGCTGCACCAGCGGCCAGTCCTCGGGGAAGTGCCAGAGCTGCGGGTTGTAGACCGCGTAGGGCGCCCAGTTCATGATCGGGTCCTGCCAGACGATCAGGGTCGAGGCGAGCACCATCAGGACGTAGGGATGTCCGGGCTCGCGCCGCCACGCGCGCACGCACATCAGGACCAGGGTCGCCATCATGACGACCGTCCCGATCTGGTGCAGCGCCAGCCAGCCGTCCCAACCGAACAGGAACTCCACGGGTCGGGGGACGCCCGTCACTTCCGGATTGGCGATGCGCGGCGAGACGGCACCCGAGCGCGCGTTCCAGGCGATGACACCCAGAAGCGACGAGACGGCGACGACGAGGATCCACACGGCGTCAGGCTTCCCCGAAGCGCGCGACGCGATGCGTGTGCAACCCGTCCGGATCGAGCCGGCGCGCGACCAGATAGCCGGCGCCCATCCAGGCGCGCCGCGTCCACTTTCCGAAGGAGACGCGCGTCCCCGGCGCGCCGGTCGCGGCGGGGATCATCTTCACCCGCTCGAGCGCCTCCTTCACGCCGCGGGGGCTCAGCGGATGCGAGTCGGCGAAGGCTCGCAGCAACGCGGTCGCGATGTCCCGGTTGACCACGGGTACGCAGTACTGTGGACGCCGCCCGCAAGCGGCCTCGTACTGGTCGAGGAAGCGCTGGCCGACGGGGTTGCCCTCGTCGTACTGGTCGATCCCGGTCCATCCGAGGAACGCCTTCCACAGCACCGGATTGATCCATGCGTTCTCGAACGCGGTGCTCGTGAAGCGCGGGGGATCCCAGCCGAGCGCCTCGAGCGCGGAGTTGACGTGCAGGATCCCGAAGCCGAAGCCGCAGTGGACGAGCGCCGCGGGCTTCGCGTCGCGCACCTTCGCCAGCGCCGCGCGCACGTCCTGAGCGGTCTGGGCGATCCGCTCCTCCGCGGCGATGCGGATGCCCGCGCCGCGGCAGGCGCCGTGAAAGCTCCGGCTGTAGCTCTCGCCGACCAGCGACTGCTCGACGAGCACACCGACCGACTCGTGCCCCGCCTTCGCGAGCAGATCCACCCAGAAGAGCGGCTCCTCCGTCAGCGAGCCCATCGGAAAGGCGAAGGTCCACTCGCCGAGCCAGTCCTCGGAGCCGGTGACACTGACCGCGGGAACGCGGAAGCGCTGCTCGATCGCCTCGCGCGTCGGCACGGCGTTGTCGGTGATGCTCGGGCCGAAGACCACGAGACAGCCCTCGTCGACGAGCTCGGCGTAGGCGTCGATCACCGCCTTCACCGTGCCCTTCGGAAGCCCCTCCACCTCGCGGAACACGATCTCGACCGGGCGGTCGAGGATCCCCTGCTTGCGGCCTTCCTCGAACACGATCTCGAAGGGGCGCGTGAGATCGTCGCGCATCTCCTTCGGGTAGTAGGGAGGCAGCCGGAAGTCGAAGAGGTAGCCGAGCTTGATCGGCTCCGCGGCGCTCTCGTAGGCCATGGTTCCTCCGCGTCAGCGCGCTGTGTCGTCGAGGTAGGTGTCGATCATCGCCGCGAGCTCGCTCGTCACCGTCGGATCGTCCGTGAGCGGTCCCGCGATCGCGGCGCGCGCGGCGTCGCGCGGCCGGAGTCCCTCGGCGATCAGCCGACCGGCGGCGACCAGCACGCGCGTCGAAGCGACCTCGCGCAGCCCGGCCGTCTCGAGACGCCGGATGGCCTGACCGAGCCGCACGAGCTCCGCCGCCCGGTTGTCGTCGATCCCGGTCTCGTGGGCGACGATCTTCTGCTCGACGTCCGCGGGCGGGAAGCCGAACTCGATCGCGACCATGCGCTGGCGCGTCGAGTCCTTCAGGTCCTTCAGCACGCTCTGGTACCCGGGGTTGTACGACACGACCAGGCAGAACCCCGGCGCGGCGTCGAGCGTCACGCCGAGCCGCTCGATCGGGAGCTGGCGTCGGTGGTCGGCGAGCGGATGGAGCACGACCGTCGTGTCCTGCCGCGCCTCGACGACCTCGTCGAGGTAGCAGATGGCACCCTCGCGCACGGCCCGCGTCAGCGGTCCGTCGACCCACTCGGTGTCGCCGCCGCGCAGCAGGAAGCGCCCGACCAGATCCGCGGTCGTCAGGTCGTCGTGACACGCAACCGTGACGAGCGGCCGTTCGAGGTCGTAGGCCATGGCCTCGACGAAGCGCGTCTTGCCACAGCCGGTGGGACCCTTCAGCACGACGGACAGGCCCTGGCGGAAGGCCGCCTCGAAGACCTGCTCCTCGTTCCCGACCGCCACGTAGTAGGGCCGCGACGCGCGAGTCGCGTTCGTCGCTCCGGCCTCGCGCCCGCTCATCGCCGCCGGACCTCCGCGGAGCGGAGGGCCGCCCGGAAGAGCGGACCGATCACCTGCCGCAGCCGCTCGGGCCTCGGGACGGCGGCGTGCGCCGCGCTGCCGAACACGCGCCGCAGCGCGTCGGCGTCGGTGCTCGCGCCGACGCTGAGGCCCAGGCACGCGGTGCCGCGGCGCCGCGTCTCGGCGAGCGCGCGCCTCGCATCGGCGGCTCCGTACGCGAGCTCGTAGCCGTCATCGTACGCCAGGCCGTCGGACAGCACGACCAGCAGCCGCCGCGACGTCCCGCCGCGCGTCTCGAGCACGAAGGCGCCGTGACGAATCGCCGCACCGAGCCTCGAGTAGGCGCCGGGAGCGAGCGCGCCGAGACGCCGCATCACGGCGGTGTCGAGGCCGTCGTCGAAGCGCTTCACGGTCACGAGCTGCACCGCGGAGCGGCCCCTCGACTGGAATGCGTAGAGCGCCACGCGGTCGCCGAGCTCGTGGAGTGCCACCATCAGCGAGGCGGCCACCGCTCGCTGGTGATCATGGACGGTGTCGCCGATCGCACCCGGCTCGCCGACGGAGCCCGAGACGTCGAGCAGCACCAGGACGGCGAGATCGCGCCGCCGGCGCATGCTGTCGAGGTAGATGGCTTCGCCGGCCGTGGTCCCGGCGATTCGCTGCACGCGCGCCTCGATCGCCGCATCGAGGTCGATGTCGTCGCCCTGCTCCTGCCGGTGACAGGTGTCGAGGCCGGTGCCGAGTCGCGCGAGCGAGCGACGCAGGCCGTGCCGATCGGATGCCGGCGGCGATCCGACGTCCGCCGGACGCGGCAGGGCCTCGCGCACCGTGCACCAGTCCGGCCGGTAGCGCCGCCGGTGCGCGTCCCACTCGGGATACCTCGCGCCGACGCTCACGATGGCGCCTTCTTCCAGCGCGCCCGGCGCGCGCGTCGACAGCGCAGCCTGGCCGCCGCCCGCGCCAGCGCGCGCGCGGTGGGTCGGCGACTCGACGCCCGGAGATCCTCCGCCGAGCCGGCGCACCGATTCCAGCATGCGCTCGAGCCAGCGGCCGAGCGCGCCGCCGCGTCCGGGGCTCGTGAAAACGTCGAGGCCGAGCTCGTCGCCCTCGGACTCGTCGAGATCGGCCGGTCGAGGGCGAAGCGCGTCGCGCTCGCGCGCCGTCGCCGCGACGTCTCCGCGTCGCGACGCCAGGAGGTGTCGGGTGCGGATCGTGCCGAAGACGCGCGGCGGGTCGGCGATCGCCTTTCCGCTCCGCGCGACCGCCAGCGAGGCATCGGGCGAGTCGACACGAGCCGCGACGTGGTCGTCGACGAGCGAGCGGACCTGCGGGGGCAGCAGAGGCTCGTTCGCGGACAGGGCGCGGTGGCCTTCGATCGCGAGATATCGCCGCACCCACGCCGGCCGCCGATGGATCCTTCGGACCACGTCCGACTCCAGGCTGCCGGCCGCGAGCAGCGACGCCTGCACGCTGAGCGCCTCGATCTGATCACGCATCGGCGTGTCGGCATCGACGAAGACCGTCCCGCCGTCCGTCCACGCCGGCGAGCCCTGCTCGGCGGCTGCCACCTGCAGGGCGCGGCCGGCGAGCGCCGACGCCAGCAGGCGCAGCCGCCCCGGATGCGGGCCCCGGGCGATCATCGACCGCCTTCGATCCCCAGCCGCGCGCAGAGCCCCAGCACCTCGTCGAAGATCGACCCGGGCACGCTGAAGGGCTCGCACGCCGACACTTCGTCGAGATGCGCCGCGATGTCTTCGGCAGCGGGCCGGCTACCGGACTCGGCGAGCCAGCCCTCGCCGAGTCCGACGAAGACGCGGGCGTAGCGACCTGCGCCGGCCGAGTAGACGCGATGGGTGAATTCGCAGGCGCGGCTCGCGAGGTAGACGACGATCGGAACCACGAGCTCGGAGTCGAGGGCGCGCAGGAAGGGCGACTGCGACGCGACCTCCTCTCCGCCGACCGTCTCCGTGAGCATCCGGGTGGCTGCGAAGGGAAGGACGCTATTCGCGAGGATTCCGTGCGCCGCGCCTTCGATCGCGATCACGTTCGCGAGCCCGATGATTCCGGCCTTGGCCGCGGCGTAGTGCGCGGACCGGGGCTGCCCGAAGAGTCCCGCGGACGACGCGATGAAGACGAAGCGGCCCGCGCCCTGCGCCTTCATCGCCCGGAATGCCGGCTGGCTCAGATGGAAGCTGCCGTCGAGGTGCACGTTCAGCATGCGCCGCCAGTCCGCGAGCGCGAGCTTCTCGAACTCCGCGGTCTGGAAGATCCCGGCGTTGCTGATGACCGCATCGAGGCGGCCGAACCGATCGAGCGCGGCGCGGACGATCGCCTCCCCGCCCTCGGGCGTGGCGACGGAATCGTGCGACGCCCACGCGACGCCGCCCGCGCGCTCGATCTCCAGGGCGACGCGTTCGGCGACGCTCGCATCCCTGCCCTCGCCTTGCATCGAGCCGCCGAGGTCGTTCACCAGCACGGATCCGCCACGCCGCGCGATCTCCATCGCGTAGAGGCGGCCGAGACCGCGACCCGCTCCGGTGACGATCACGACCTGATCCGCGAAATCGATCATGCCGGGCGGCGTCCATCCGACGCGCGGGTCCGGAAGCGCACCGGCAGCGTGTTGAGTCCGCGAATCACGAAGGTCGGCGCGTAGGACAGCGCGCTCGGGTCCACCAGGCGGAAGTCGTCGAGCCGCGCGAGCAGCCGCTCGAAGCTGATGCGCGCCTCCGCGCGGGCGAGGCTCGCGCCGGGGCAGAAGTGCTCGCCGTGCCCGAAGGCGACGTGGCGGCGCGCGTTGGCGCGCTTCGCGTCGAAGCGGTCGGGATCCTCGAAGACGCGCGCGTCGCGGTTCGCGGCGCCGACCATCGCCATCAGCATGGAGCCCTCCGGGATCGCGACGCCTCTGAGTGTCGTGTCGCGCAGGGCCAGGCGGAAGGAGCCCTTGATCGGGCTCTCGAGGCGCAGGCACTCCTCGACGAAGTTCGGGATACCTTCGGGATCGCGCCGCAGCTCGTCGACGAGCGCGGGCCGCTCGGCGAGGAAGCGCATTCCGGCGGAGAGCAGGCGCGCCGTCGTCTCCTGGCCCGCGGCAAAGAGGATCGTGGCGATCCGCACGACGTCCATCACCTCGGGCAGCTCGCCGTCGTGGAAGCGGACGTTGGCCATCCGGCTCATCACATCGTCGACCGGCGAGGCGCGACGCTCCTCGATGTAGCGGAGGAAGTACGGATGCAGGTTCGCGAATACCACGTCGCCGCCGACGCGGCCCTTCGGATCGCCGACGTTGCCTTCGGATCCGCCGAGCCAGCCGCGGAACTTCTCGTGGTCCTCGCGCGGGACCCCGAGCAGATCCGCGATCACGAGCAAGGTGAAGGGCCTCGCGTAGGCGCGACAGAACTCGATCTCGCCGCGCCCGGCGAGCTCGTCGATCAGACCCTCGGCGAGGGTCCACATGAACTCCTCGTTCTCCTTCAGCCGGTTCGGCGTGAAGAGCTTGGCCATCAGCGAGCGGTGTCGCGTGTGACGGGGCGGATCGAACGTCATGATCGTGTCGCCGAGGGGAAGCTCCCCGCGGCGACGCTCGATCGCGTCGACCAGGCGCTCTCCCGCGGCGCGCTCCGGCAGCTTCACCATCGGGCCGAGCGGCGCGACGACCGCCGAGAAGGATTCGTGGTCCGCGTAGACCTCGAGGATCTCCTCGATCCCGGAGAGCAGGAAGACGCCGCGGTGCGGCTCGCGCCAGACGGGCCCCTGCTGCCGCAGCGCGGTGTAGTACGGGATCGGATCCTGGAGGATCCCGAGGTCGGTGAAGAAGTCCCGATCGAGGACGTTCATGGCGCGCCTCCACCCGCGCGTCGCAATCCCGTCGTCTGTGCGCGTGTCGTCGTCGGGTCGCTCCTCACCGTTTCTCTCCGCTGTCGAACGGGGTCGAGAACGCCGCGGCCAGCTGCTTCATGATGTCGCCGATCGTCGCGTAGCCCTTCGCGTAGTCGGAAGGCTGCTTGCCGCCGGCGCCGGCCCGCGGCGAGAGATCGACGCCCATCGCCTTCGCGCGCAGCGCGCCGACCGTGCACTGCTCCTTCGGGATGAACTTGAACGGGTCGTACTGGAAGTGCCGCGTGGTGTTCTGCCAGGTCATCTTGTGGATGTCCGCGTCGGGCACGCCGGCGAGCGACTTCCACAGCACCTCGGGCGCCCGCGGCCAGGTCGAGTCGGAGTGCGGGTAGTCGCACTCCCAGGTGATGTTCTCGACGCCGATCAGGTCGCGGTTGCGCACGCCGGCCGCGTCGTCGATGAAGCAGGTGATGATGTGCTCGCGGAAGACGTCGCTCGGCTTCTTGCCCTTCGGAAAGCCGTGCAAGGTCCAGCGGTGATGGTGGTGGTGCACGTAGTCGATGCGCTCGAGGAAGTACGGGATCCAGCCGATCCCGCCCTCGGAGAGCGCGATCTCGAGCCGAGGGAACTTCACGAAGATCTGCGAGAAGACGAGCTCGAGGGCGCAGCTGAAGAGCGAGATCGGCGTGCCGGCGATCATCACCTCGACCGGCGCGTTCACGTCCTGCATGGCCGGCCGCGTGCCGGAGCCGATGTGGATGCAGACGACCGTGCCCTCGTCCGAGCAGGCCCTCCAGAAGGGATCCCAGTGCGTGTCGTGGATGCTCGGGTAGCCGAGCGCGCCCGGGTTGTCGGGGAAAGTGATGGCGTGGCAGCCCTTGCGAGCGACGCGCCGCACCTCGCGGCCCATCTCCTCGGGGTCCCAGATGGAAGGAATCGCGAGCGGGATGAAGCGGCCGGGGTGTCGGCCGCACCAGTCGTCGATGTGCCAGTCGTTGTAGGCGCGCAGCATCGCGATCGCGAGCTCGCGGTTGCCGGCGGCGGCCTGGCGGCCGAAGAGCTCGCCCACGAAGCCCGGCACCGTCGGGAAGCAGAGCGAGCCGAGCACGCCGTTGGCGTTCATGTCGCCGATGCGCGCATCGACGTCGTAGCAGCCGGGGCGCAGCTGCGACAGCGCCGTCGGCTCCATGCCGTATTCCTCGGGCGGGCGCCCCGCGACCGCGTTCAGCCCGACGTTCGGGATCTGCGCGCCCTCGAACACCCATACGTCGCTGCCGTCCGACTTGTGGACCAGCCGCGGCGCGCGGCCCTTCCACTTCGCGTCGAGGTGCCGCTCCCACATGTCGGGCGGCTCGCATACGTGGTCGTCGACACTGACGAGGATCATGTCGTTCATCTGCATGGTCGCTTCTCCTCGCAGGCCGCTAGCGCCGGGGCAGGCCGAGCACGCGCTGCGCGATGATGTTCCGCTGGATCTCGGAGGTGCCGGCCGAGATCGTGCCGCCGTAGGTCAGCAGGTACTGCCGCATCCACGGAGCCGCTCCGCGGCTCTCGTCGAAGCTCCAGCCCTCGGAGTCCACGTCGAGCGCCTCGACGCCGAGCACCTCGGTCGCGGCGCGCGTGGCGCGCTGCGAGATCTCGGATCCGAAGAGCTTCAGCACCGAGTGCTCGGGCGACGCCTCGCCGCGCGCGAACTTCGCGAAGCCCCGGTAGCCCATGAACCACATGGCCTGGGCGTCGACGTAGAGACTCGCGAACGTGTCGCGGAAGCTCTCGCTGTCGCCGAGGCGGCGGTCGCCCCGCCCCGGCCGGCGCGCGAGCGCGAGCAGGCGCTCGAGCGTGCCGTCGAGCCGCGCCGCGCTCGCGAGCCACATCATGCCGCGCTCGTGGGCCAGCGAGCCCGCCGAGATGGACCAGCCCTGGTGCAGCGGGCCCACCAGATGATCGCGCGGCACCACGACGCCGTCGAAGAAAACTTCATTGAAGTCGGCGTGACCGCGGTCGGTGAGATCGGGGAGCGGCCGCACGCGCACGCCCGGCGCCTTCATGTCGATGACGAGCACGCTGATCCCGCCGTGCTTCGGCGCCTCGGGATCCGTGCGGACGAAGCAGAAGCAGTGATCCGCGTGCTGCGCGCCCGAGGTCCAGATCTTCTGCCCGCGCACGACGAAACGGTCGTCGTACACCTCGGCGCGCGTGGAGAGGCCGGCGAGATCGCTACCCGCGCCGGGCTCGCTCATGCCGAGGCACCAGGCGATCTCGGCGCGCAAGGTCGGCAGCAGGTACTTCGCCTGGAGGAGCTCGCTGCCGAAGTCCCGCAGCGACGGCGCGATGATCCCAAGCCCCTGCGGATTGGCGCTCCGCTCGTGCGGGAGCTTCGCCATCTCCTCGTGATAGACGAGCTGCTGCACCGGTGTCAGGCTCCGGCCTCCGAGCTCCCGCGGCCAGCCGGGGACGAGCAGCCCCGCGTCGAAGAGGCGCCGCTGCCAGCGCCGGGCCCAGCCCGTCAGGTGCGCGGAGCTCTCGAGCGGCTCGGCGCGCCTCTCCTCGGGCGTCGGCCGATTCACCTCGAGCCAGGCGCGCAGCTCCGCGCGAAAGGCTTCGGTGTCGGCGTCGTAGTGCAGCCGCACGTCAGACCCCCAGCAGCGCGGCGATGCGCTGGCGGTGCGCGAGGCCCGTGCCGAAGAGCGCCTCCAGCGTCTTCGCGCGCTTCACGAAGAGCTGCACGTCACTCTCCCAGGTGTATCCCATGCCCCCGTGAATCTGGATCGCCTGCTGGCACACGAGCCGCTGGCAGTCGCTCGCGGCGGACTTCGCCATCGACGCGGCGAGCGCGCGGCGCGGGTCGTCCTCGGACACCGCCATCATGGCGAAGTAGGCGGTCGCACGGGCCTTCTCCAGCTGCACCAGCATGTCGGCGCACTTGTGCTGGATGGCCTGGAAGGCCCCGATCGGCTGGCCGAACTGCCGCCGGCTCTTCGCGTGCTCGACCGTCATCTCGAGAAGGGTCTGGCAGGTGCCGACGCATTCCAGTGCCGCCGCGACGGTGGCGCGCTCGAGCGCGCGGCCGAAGGCGCGGGCGCTGCGGCCGGGTGTGCCGAGCACGCGCTCGGGCTCGACGCGCACGCCGTCGAAGCGCAGATGCGCGAGGGGACGGCTGCGGTCGAGCGCGACGACCGGCTCGGCGTCGACCGAGCCCTGCGTCACGACGAAGAGCCCCACCCCGTCGCCCGTGTCGACGCGCGCCGCCACGGCGATCTCGTCCGCGACGTCTCCGTCGAGCACGAAGCGGCGCTCGCCCTCGAGGATCCAGCCGTCGCCGTCGCGGCGGGCGCGCAGACCGTCGCCCGCTTGGGCCTCCGCGGCGCGACCGGAGTCGATCGCCAGCGCGCCCGTCCGTTCCCCGGCGCCCGCCTGCGCCGCGAAGCGCTTCAGCTGCTCCGGTGACGCGGCCTCGCACACGAGCGAGAGAAACTGCGTGACGGTGGCCAGGAACGGACCCGGCGCGATGTGGCAGCCGTGCTGCTCGATCACCAGCCCGAGCGTCGTGAAGCCGAGCGCGAGACCGCCCGCCCCTTCCGGCACGTCGATCGAGGTCCATCCGAGCTCGCGCGCGCTCTTCCACGGCTGCTCCGGCGCGCTGCCGTTCTCGACGATGTCGCGCACGAGCGCGGTCGGGCACTCCCGCGCGAGCACCGATCCCACCGAGGCGACGAGATCCTGCTGCTCCGCCGTGACCTCGAAGTTCATCGCTTCTCTCGGCGCGTCGTTGGCCGCGATTCGATTCCGAGCATGGCGCGCGCGATCAGCAACATCTCGCGCTTGTGCCGCTCGAGCTCGGTGGGGCTCCAGACATCGAACGAGACGTCCACCGTGAGCCAGGGCATCGCGGCGAAGTGGTAGACCGTGGTCGCGCCCATCAGGCTGATGAAGCGATGCGGATCGGCGAGCGGCTTCAGCTCGCCCGATGCGACACCTTCCTGGATCAGCGAGCGGAACATGTCGATCGGCGCCCGGCCCGCGCGGACGAAGGGCGACTCCGCGCCGGGCTTCGCGTTCGCCGCCTCGCGCAGGATCAGGCGCGCCACCGTGGGACGCTGCGCCACGTAGTCGATCCAGCCGATCAGGGACGCCTCGAGCCGTTCCGCGACCTTGCCGTGGCTCGGCAGGGTTGCCATCGCGCCGCGGAAGACCTCGTCGAGCACTGCGGCGTAGAGCTCGTTCTTGTCGCGGAAGTAGTAGAAGATCGCGGCGCGCCGGATGCCGACGTCCGCGGCGATGTCCTCGAGGCGCGCGGCCTCGAAGCCGCGCTCGGCGAAGTGGCGCTCCGCAGCGGCGACGATCTCGGCGCGGGTCTGGAGGCCGCGGTCGCGACGCGAGATGCGGGCCGGGGCGGTGGATCCGGATCGGCGAGCCATGACAGTTGACTAGTTTACTGGCGCGCAAGTAAGTTGAGCAATCGCAATCCATCCCGACTCCACCCGGAACCCCTCTAGAGGTAGGAAGCCCGATGTCCCTCCCGCCCGACCAGATCCTGATCTCCGCCGACGACCACCTCGACATCCACGCGATGCCGCCCGACACCTGGTCCACGCGCCTGCCCAAGGAATGGCGCGACCGCGGTCCGCGCGTCGAGGAGACGCCCGAAGGCCCGTGGTGGTTCTGCGAGGGGCGGCGCATCTCGCCCTCCGGCCGCAAGGAGCAGGGATACATCTCGGCCAACGACCACGGCTTCCGTCCGGGCCAGCCGCACACGCGTCTCGAGGACATGGACCGGGACGGCGTGCGCGCCACGGTGGTCTACGGGCCGACCTGCACGCAGCTCCGGATCGGCGATCCCGCCCTACACGAGCAGGTGGCGAAGGTCTACAACGACTGGGCCGCCGCGTTCCAGAACGAAAACCCGGCTCGTCTGATCCTGCTCGCGGACCTCCCCTCGCACGACCCCGAAGCCGCGCGATCGGAGCTCGTGCGCTGCGCGAAGCTCGGCCATCGCGGCGCGATCGTGACCAACACGATCGGACGCGGCCAGCCGCTCTTCGACGAGGTCTGGGCCGGCTTCTGGGACGCGGCGCAGGAGATCGGCATGCCGATCCACGTGCACCTCGCGGGCGGACTCCACAGCCTCGCGATGAAGCTCGGCTCCTGGCGCATGCCCGCCGCCGTCGCGGTGGTGCCGATGCAGCTCGACGAGACGCTCGCGGGCCTGATCTTCTCGGGCGTCCTCGAGCAGCGCCCGCGCGTGAAGTTCGTGATGGGCGAGGCGGGGCTCGGCTGGATCCCCTACGTGATCGAGCGTCTCGACCACGAGCTCCACAAGTACGGCTCGAAGATCACCGACCACAAGATCGCGATGCTGCCGAGCGAGATCTTCGCGAGACAGGTGTTCACGACCTACGAGGACGAGCAGCTCGGCGTCGAGCTGATCCCGCGCATCGGCGTCGGCAACGTGATGTGGGCGTCGGACTACCCGCACGGCGACAGCACCTGGCCGCACTCGCGCAAGGCGCTCGCCGAGTCGTCGCTCGCGCGACATGGGTCCGAGATCCTGCGTAAGGTGACCTGCGAGAACGCCGCGAGTCTCTACGGCTTCCCGCTGTAGCGCGCTCTCAGAGCGCGGCCTGGATCCCGTCGAAGAACTGCCACCACGCGTCGAGCGAGTGCTGCAGCGCGTCGCGCACCCGCGCCTGCGTGGCCGCGTCGGTAGCAAAGCGGACGACGATGTGGTCGCCCACGTCGCTGTGCTCCGCGTCGGCGACCTCGTGGACGTCGAAGAACTCGACCGCCTCGCGCGAGAGTCCGTAGTGCTGCTGCAGTCGGCGCGCCATCGGCCCGAAGGCGCCCGGCACCTGCCCTTCCGCCGCGAGGTTGATCGCGGCCGCCGCCTCGATGAACGACCGCTGCTTCGTCGACAGCTCGAACCAGTCGATCAGCGCGCGCGTCGCGGGAAGCGGACGTCCCTCGATCATCTCCGCGCGCGCGAGGCCGATCGCCTCGCCGAAGCGGATGAAGAGCTCGGGGTGGGGCCGATTGCAGCCGGAGAGTCGCCCCGTCTCCTCCTCGTAGACGCTCTCCGCGAGCTCCCGGCGCTCTTCGAGGAACGGACAGTTCGCGTGCATCGCGCTGACGGCGCGCGGGAACTCGCGAACCTGCAGAAAGAACTGCACCGCGAAGCGCTGCAGCTGCTCGCGGCGGAGCTTGCCGTCCGCGATCGCGAGCCAGAGCGGATGACCGCCGAAGGTCCTCCGGGCTTCGATCCGCGCGACGAGATCCCGGATGAAGGCGTCGGGTGCGAGGACCTGGCTCATCGTCTCCTCCACGAGCTGCATGGCCACGAGGCCGCGGCAGGCCATTATAATGGAGCGAGAATGGATTTCTCCAGAAATGGAATGCGCGATTCTCGGCCCGGCGGCGGTGGCGGCGGGCTCGCCGAGTACCGCGCGACCTTGCATCGCTGGCTCGACGAGCACCACGCAGAGCTCGCGCCCCGCTACGCGCCGCCCGGAACGCTCGACGACCACGTCGCGCAGATGCAGCGCGTGAAGAGGATCCTGTTCGACGCGGGCTGGATGCAATGCGGGTGGCCCGAGCGCGTCGGCGGACGCGGCGGCTCGCCGATGCTGCGAACGGAGCTCGGCGCGGCTCTCGCGGGCCGCGACCTCGTGGATCCGGGCCTCTTCTCGCTGGTCGAGGTGCTCGCGCCGACCCTGATCGACTTCGCAGCGCCCGAGCTCGCCGCCGAAGCCGTGCCCCGACTGCTCTCGGGCGCCGAGCTCTGGTGCCAGGGTTTCTCCGAGCCC
>Ga0335069_10009858_pt1 | contig 13574 bp, 12 predicted proteins | sample Lox_Sample_11_FD_206714 | JGI IMG/M metagenome (GOLD analysis project Ga0335069, IMG submission 206714) | Soil microbial communities from Loxahatchee National Wildlife Refuge, Florida, United States - Lox_Sample_1.1 | ecosystem: Environmental > Terrestrial > Soil > Wetlands | place: USA... | reverse complement strand
AATCTCACCCTAACCCCCGACCCCTTCCCCTCAAAACGGGGAAGGGGAGTTTCAAAAATACCCGCTCGCGTCCTATTCCCCTAGCCCCCTTTCCTAAAGGAAAGGGGGAACCGGACCCGCTGCGGGGACGCCCGATACCTCCTTCAAGGCCGCGATGATCGGTTCCCAAAGGAAAGGGGGAACAGGCCCGGTTGGGAAACCAGGAGCAGGACCCGCACAGGAATGGAGTAACGGGGTCGGCTAGGGGATGCGATCTTCTGCGCGATTTTGTATGATTCCTCCACCAATCGCACCGGAGAATCATCGCGGAGGCGGAAGGCGGTAAATTCATGGCCTACAAGATCAGCAAGGTTCCCAGCGACGGCGCAAAGATTACGCTTGGCGCTAACCACACGCTCAATGTTCCCGACCGTCCGATCATCCCGTTTATCGAGGGCGATGGCACCGGCCGCGACATTTGGCGCGCCTCGCAATACGTCTTCGACAACGTGGTCAAAAAGGTTTACGGCGGAAAGCGATCGATCGCATGGATGGAAGTCTATGCGGGAGAGAAGGCCAACACGCAGTTCAAGACGTGGTTGCCGGACGAAACCGTCGAAGCGTTCCGCGAGTTCCTCGTCGGCATCAAGGGGCCGCTGACCACGCCGATCGGCGGCGGCATCCGATCGCTCAACGTCGCGCTGCGGCAGATGCTCGATCTCTACGTATGCCTGCGCCCGGTCCGTTACTTCGCCGGCGTGCCCAGTCCCGTCAAGCATCCCGAAAAACTCGACGTGGTGATCTTCCGCGAAAATACCGAGGACATTTACGCGGGCGTGGAATGGCCGGCGGAATCGCCGGAGGCAAAGAAGCTCATCAAGTTCCTGACCGAGGAGATGGGGGTCACGAAAATCCGCTTTCCCAACACCTCCGGCATCGGCATCAAGCCCGTCTCGCGCGAAGGTTCCGAGCGGCTGATTCGCGCCGCGCTCGAGTATGCGATCCGCCACAAACGCAAGAGCGTGACCTTCGTCCACAAGGGCAACATCATGAAGTACACCGAAGGCGCGTTCCGCGACTGGGGCTACGCGCTCGTCAAGCGCGAGTATCAGGGCAGGGCGATCGGTTGGGACGACTGCAACGGCAAGCCACCCGCGGGCCAAATCCTGGTCAAGGATGCGATCGCCGACATTACGCTCCAGCAGGTGCTGACGCGCCCGGACGAGTTCGATGTCGTCGCGACGATGAACCTAAACGGAGACTACCTGTCCGATGCGCTCGCGGCGCAGGTCGGAGGAATTGGAATCGCTCCCGGCGCGAACATCAATTACATAACCGGCCACGCGATCTTCGAGGCGACTCACGGCACAGCGCCCAAGTATGCCGATCAGGACAAGGTGAATCCGGGTTCGGTGATTCTGTCGGGCGTGCTGATGTTCGAGCATATGGGATGGCAGGAGGCGGCCGATGGAATTGTCCGCGGCCTTGAGAAAACCATCGCTAACAAGACTGTCACCTACGATTTCGAGCGGCTGATGACGGGGGCCAAGCTGCTGAAATGCTCCGAGTTCGGCAAGGAGATCGTCAACAACGCTTAGCCTTTCGAAATTGACACGGATCGCCGCGGAGCCATGACGAAGCCGGTGTTTTCGAAGTTATTTCCCGCAGTGGTGATTGCGTTAAGTCTCGCTTCTGCCGCCATGGCTCAGAATCGCGAGGACATTCCGATTTGCGAAGAAGGTGCGGTCGTAAAAAGCGGAGAGTCGAGCATTCCCGAGATGATGAAGCCGGGCGGCGTCGAAGCGATGTCCGACGACGAACACGACCCGCACATCAGCATGTCCAAGGGCGCCATGGCATTGCACATGCAGTTCACAGCACCGCGCTCGCCGTCGCCCGGAGATCGCGAACGGGCAGCCAAGCTGGTGGATACGCTCAAAGAATCGCTGGCGAAGTACAAGGATTACAAAGTTGCTGAGAAGGACGGCTACAAGCCGTTTCATCCGGAATTCAAGCAAATGAAAGTCGTCCACTTCACCAGGTTCTGGTACGGGTTGAAGTCCTCATTCACGTTCAATCCGGCTGAGCCGACGTCGCTGCTGTACGAGCGCACACCCGACGGCGGCTATCGCCTGATCGGCGCGATGTACACGGATCGAAAGAGTGCCACCGACGAGCAGTTGAACGAGCGGGTGCCGCTGTCGGTTGCGCGATGGCATCGCCACGTCAATTTCTGCTTTCCGAAAAGGGGAACCGATCTGAAGACCGTCGATTGGACCAAGTTCGGCATCATGGGTTCTATCGCCACCAAATCTGCCTGCGATGCCGCTGGCGGCCGCTTTTACCCGCAGGTGTTCGGCTGGATGGTCCACGTCTATCCCTGGGAGAGCAATCCTGAGCTGGTCTGGGCGAAATAACGACACGCCGGAAATCGCAGGCGCATCGGCGCAGGCCAACGATGGGCCGATTCCGCCATTGGTCTGCCTGGATCGGGTCAGAAAGGCGTACGAGGGCTTCGTCGCGGTAGACGATCTTTCGCTCGAAATTCCCACTGGCAGAATATTCGGCCTGCTCGGACCGAACGGCGCCGGTAAGACCAGTACGATCAGAATGATGATCGGGATCACGGTGCCGGATTCCGGTACCGTGCGAATTTTTGGGGCACCGTTCGAGCGCGCCACGCTGCGCCGTATCGGCTACCTGCCCGAAGAGCGCGGCCTGTATCGCCGGATGACCGCCAGCGCAAATCTGGTTTTCCTTGGGCAGCTCGCCGGATTGTCCGCCGCAACCGCGCTGGAGCGGGGCAGGGCGTGGGCCGCGCGTTTGGAGATCGAGCGATGGCTGCCGCGGCGGGTTGAGGAGCTGTCCAAGGGCATGCAGCAGAAGATTCAATTTATCGCGGCGCTGCTTCATGACCCGGAATTGATCGTGATGGACGAACCGTTTGCCGGGCTCGATCCAGTCAACTCGATGCAGTTGAAAGACGTGCTGGTCGATCTTCGCGCCTCGGGCAAGACGATCATTTTTTCGACCCATCGAATGGATCAGGTCGAAAAGCTGTGCGACTCGATTTGCCTCATCGACCGGGGCAAGATCGTCCTGCGCGGCGGACTGGCGGAAATCAAAGCTTCCGACGGGCGGCGTTTCGTTCAGATCGATTACGACGGGGATGGAAGCTTTCTGGCGCAGAGCCCGTTAATCGAATCGTTCAATCATTACGGCAAGCACATCGAGATGCGGCTGAAAGCGGGCGCCGACTCGCAAGAGCTGCTCCGTGCCGCGATGGCCCGGCTGACCGTGCGGCGGTTTCAGGTGATGGAGCCGTCGCTTGAGCAGGTCTTTATGGATCGGGTCGGCCGGCGCGATGAATAATTTTTCGCTGCGCAAGATCTGGCTCGTCGCCAAGCGCGAATATCTCGAGCGGGTGCTCACGCGTTCGTTCATTCTTGCGACCCTGGCGACGCCCGCGTTGCTTGCGCTGCTGGCTGCATTGCCGTCGATGCTGACCTCGCATCTGGCGACAGGATTGGCGATGAACAGCGGCCACACGATTCACGTCGCCGTCGCCTGCGACGACAGCACGCTCGGCAATCTGGTCCGCGACCGCTTGACCGCGCTCAGCAGCGACACCTACGTCGTCACGCTCGAAAGCTCGGTTTCGCCGGAACAAAGGAAAGCATTGCAACATCGTGTGGAAGATCAGGATTTGGACGGATTCGTATGGCTGGACGCCCAAGCCGCCGCAACCCACAGCGTTCGGTATACCACGCGCAATGTGACCGACTTTGTCCTTCAGACGCGGTTGGCGCTTGCGGTGGCATATGGAATCCAGGCGGAGCGGCTACTGCGTGGCGGCGTCTCGCCCTCCGAAATCGGCGACATCCTGAGCGGCATCGATCTGAAGGTAATCAAGGTCGGCGCGGCATCTACATTCGATGCGCTTCGCGGCGCACTCGTGGTTATCGTGATGGTCTGCGTCATCTTCATTTCGCTGCTTACCTACGGAGTTGTGGTGATGCGGTCAGTACTGGAGGAAAAGGCCTCCCGCATCACGGAGGTGTTGCTGTGCTCGACAACCGCGCAGGAGCTGATGACCGGCAAAATCATCGGCGTGGGTTCCGTCGGTGCAACGCAGATCGGTGTCTGGCTTGGGATGTGTGCGCTTGCGGTCTGGCGGTCGGCGTATTTGCGCGCAATGATCGCGGTGTTGGAAGTAGGGCCAGCGGTCTTCATTTGGTTCGTAGTCTTTTATCTGCTCGGATTTCTCCTCTACAGCGCGATCTTCGCCGGCGTTGGCGCCGCCTTCAATTCGGTTGACGAGGCCCAGCAATGGAACTTTGTTATTACCATCCCGCTTATCATCGCCTCCTCCCTGATCCTGCCGGTCGTCAATTCTCCCGATTCGGCCATCGCGGTCAGTGCGTCGATATTCCCATTCTGTTCGCCGGTCCTAATGTTCGAGCGGCTCGCAATTCAAAACCCGCCGTTTTGGCAGGTAGCACTGGCGATAGCCGCGCTGCTGGCCACTATCTTCGCGATGTTCATGGTGTCCGCGAGGATTTACCGGGTGGGCATATTGATGTACGGCAAACGGCCGTCGCCCCGCGAATTGTGGCGATGGATCAAGCAGTCATGATCCGGTTCGCCGTGCACCCTCGGAATTTGGAATGCATACAACGATGGGGCAATAGCAGGTGATCGCGTTTTCGCCGCGCAGGGTCAGGCTTGTCGCCGGCCGCGAATACCACCAACGTGTGTTCACCCGATCGTTTCTTCTCGCAACTTTTGCAACCCCGATCTTGTTGGCCGTGCTTGCGACTCTGCCATCGATTTCCAAAACCTGGCGCGCGGCCCGGTCTTCTACCGGCAGCGCGCGCATTACGCATCTCGTCGTCGCGTGCGAAAGGGAAGAAATTGGAAATCTGATGCGGGAACGATTGGCGGAATTGACCGGAGGCGGCTACGAGTTGTCGGTCGAGCCGTCGCTCTCCGACACAGAGCGCGCGTCATTGATGCGGCGGCTTGAGGACGGAGCGATAGACGGCTTCCTGTGGATCGATTCGGCAGCGGCCGCGAGTTTCACGTTCACCTATACCACTCGAAACGTCGCCGACATCATGCTTCAGACCCGGCTTGCACGTTCGGCGGGCTACGCTGTTACGACGGAAACGCTGGAGAAACGCGGTATCACTGCGGACGAGGCTAAACGGATTCTGAAGGCTCCCAAAATTAAAGTCACGAAAATCGGTGCTGTGTCGAACTTCGACGTGCTCCGTGGCCTGATCGTGGTGATTGCGATGGTCGCGATCATCCTTTTGTCGCTGTTGTCATACGGATCGATGGTGATGAGGTCGGTCATTGAGGAAAAGGCTTCCCGCATTACGGAAGTGCTGCTCTGCGCCGCGACACCGCAGGAACTAATGGCCGGGAAAATTATCGGCGCCGGCGGGGCCGGCCTGACGCAGATCGGCACGTGGATGGTGATCGGAGCGATTGTGGTTTCGCAATCGTCGTATGTCGAAGCGGCCGCTCAGGTGCTCGGAATTGGTCCCGCGGTATTTGTCTATTTTTTGGTTTTCTATGTGCTTGGTTATTTGCTTTACAGCGCGATTTTTGCCGCTGTCGGCACCACTTTCAGCTCAACCGATGATGCCCAACAGTGGGACTTCGTAATAATTCTTCCGCTGATCTTTGCCGCGCTACTTATTCCGCCGGTTGCGACATCGCCCAATTCGGCGCTGTCCGTTGCAGCGTCATTATTCCCGTTCTGCTCTCCGGTATTGATGTTTGAACGCCTCACAATCGAGTCGCCGCCATTTTGGCAGGTTGCCAGTTCGGTTATTTTCCTTCTGGTTTCGATTCTTGCGATGTTCCTGCTGTCCGCCCGGATCTATCGAGTGGGAATTCTGATGTACGGCAAGCGGCCATCGCCGCGGGAGATGTGGCGATGGATTCGTCAGTCGTGAATCGTTGGCGTTGTCAATCTGGTGGGATTCACATTTTGCCGCTTGACTGCTATGAGACATCGCGTCGGCCGCGAGGGTAGGGCAATGCGGCTGGTCATACTTAAGTATTGCTGATTAGCGGCGATAGAACTATAAGATATACTTTAGTCGACTGGTTGTCCTTTATCGGAGCATAAAGTGGCTCGGAAGAAAATTGCGTTTATCGGGGCTGGCAATGTGGGCGCTACCTGCGCGCATCTGTGCTTCCTGCAGCGGCTGGGGGATATCGTCCTTTACGACATCATCGACGGTCTGCCGCAGGGCAAGGCGCTGGACATGCTCGAATCGGCTCCGGTACTGGGGCTGGACGTAAATGTTACCGGCACGATCGACATCAAGGGAATCGAGGGCGCCGACTGTTGCGTGGTTACCTCTGGCTCGCCGCGCAAACCCGGCATGAGCCGCGACGATCTCCTGAAGATTAATTCCAAGGTGATGAGCGACGTTGGCGCGGCGATAAAGAAGCACGCGCCGGAAGCTTTCGTAATTGTGGTGACAAATCCGCTCGATGCCATGGTCACTCAGCTAAAGCGGGTGACCGGTTTTGCAAAGAATCGCATCGTAGGGCAGGCGGGGGTGCTCGATTCAGCGCGCTATCGCACGTTTATCGCGAGCGAGCTTGGCGTGTCGGTCGAGAGTGTAAACGCGATGGTGTTGGGTGGTCATGGCGACGACATGGTCCCCATCCGCAGCTACACCACCGTGGGTGGACAGCCGATCGAACGGCTGATCGCGGCTCCCCGGTTGGAAGAAATTGAAAAGCGCACACGCAACGGGGGCGGCGAAATTGTCAATTTGATGAAAACCTCGTCGTATTATGCGGCGGGAACCGCGGTGTACAAGATGGTCGAGGCATACATGCTCGATCGCAAGCAGGTGCTTCCCGCCGCCGCCTATTTGGACGGCGAGTACGGTGTTAAGGGTCTTTTTGCCGGGGTGCCGGTAGTGATCGGCGCAGGCGGAGTGGAGCGCGTGGTCGAAATTCAACTCACCAGCGCCGAGCGCTCCGCATTCGACAGTTCGGTGGCACACGTACGCGAGCTGGTTGAGGCGATGGACAAGGTTATCGCCGCCGGCAACTGACAGGAGCCGATAGGATATCAATCATGGCTGAAGCAGAGGCAATTGCCGCACCAGCGGTACGCGCAGCGATGACCGCCGATGAGCGCCATTGGCTGCTCCGCCGGCTGCATTCTCTGTCAGGCATTGTCCCAATCGGCGGCTTCCTGCTGTTTCACATCTTCGAGAACGCCTACATCCTGCAGGGCGGCCAGGCATGGTGGAAAGAAACGGCGTTCACGCGCACGATTCCTTTTCAGATCGCGGTTGAAGCAGGCGTGTTGTGGATTCCGATCCTGTTTCATGGAATCTACGGCCTGGTCATCACAGCTACGGCGCAGCCGAACAGTTATCCGTACGCGCGCAACTATCAGTACACGCTCCAGCGGGCGACCGGGATTCTGGCATTCCTGTTTATCGGGTTTCACGTGCTATCGACCCGCGGCTATTTCTATGCGACCGGGGTCGAGACCAGTTTTCAGCGGATGCATGACTTCATGATGAATCCGCTCATCTTCACAGCCTACGTCGTCGGAACGCTGGCGTGCGCCTATCATCTGGCCAACGGCATCTTCACCTTTTCAATCACTTGGGGATTGGCGGTCGGTCCCAATGCGCAGCGGCTGGTGAATCGCGCATGTACCGCTCTTTTTCTCGTGCTTGCGATCGCAGCCACGAGCATTCTAATTGCTTTCCGGGTGGCAGCTTAGGAGAGACAATGCCGGGACGTCACATAATTGTTGGCGGCGGGCTTGCGGGATTAACCGCGGCGATGAAGCTGGGGGAGCAGGGCGAGCAAATCGATCTGTTCTCGATTGTGCCCGTCAAGCGCTCTCATTCCGTATGCGCGCAAGGCGGAATTAACGGCGCGGTCAACACCAAAGGCGAGGGCGACTCGCCGCTGATCCATTTTGACGACACAATTTACGGCGGCGATTTCCTGGCGCATCAGCCTCCCGTGAAGGGAATGTGCGAAGCGGCGCCGGCGATCATCTATCTGTTCGATCGGATGGGTGTGATGTTCAATCGCACGCCCGAGGGGCTGCTCGACTTCCGCCGCTTTGGCGGCACCAAGCATCACCGGACGGCATTTGCCGGCGCGACCACCGGACAGCAACTGCTGTACGCGCTTGACGAACAGGTACGCAGATACGAGGCCGCCGGCAACGTGCGTAAATTCGAGGGCTGGGAGATGCTCTCGGTGGTTCAGGATGAGGCGGGAGAATGCCGCGGGATCGTGGCGATCGACACCCGGTCGCTCGAGATTCGCGCATTTCCGGCCGACACCGTGATGATTGCGACGGGAGGTCCGGGCTTGATCTTCGGGCGCTCCACACAGTCGCTGGTTAATACCGGGTCGGCCGTCAGCTCCTGCTATCAAAGCGGCGCAACCTACGCTAATGGCGAATTCATTCAGGTGCATCCGACCGCCGTTCCGGGCGAGGACAAGAATCGCCTGATCTCGGAATCGATCCGCGGCGAAGGTGGCCGCGTATGGACCTATCGCGACGGCAAGCCGTGGTACTTCCTCGAAGAAATGTACCCGGCGTACGGGAATTTGGTGCCGCGCGATATCGCCACGCGTGCGATTCACAAGATTATCTTCGAGATGAAGCTCGGCGTGGACGGCAATCCGCTGGTGTACCTTGATGTCAGCCATCTGGATCCCGTCGAGTTGAACCGCAAAGTGGCCGGGGTGCTCGAAATTTATGAAAAATTTGCCGGCCAGGACCCGCGCAAGGTCCCGATGAAGATTTTCCCGGCGATGCACTATTCGATGGGTGGCCTGTGGGTTGATTACAACCAGCAGACCAATATCAAAGGGCTGTTTGCCGCGGGCGAGTGTGAGTTCCAGTATCACGGCGCGAACCGGCTGGGCGCGAACTCGCTTCTCTCCTGCATGTATGGCGGACAGGTTGCCGCGCCGGCGATGATCGCGCACGCAAAATCGCACAAGAGCGACGCCGCATCGTCGATTTACGAATCGGAAGCCGCCCGCCAGCGCGATTCGTTCGACAAGATCTTTGCGATGAACGGTCCTGAGAATGCCTTTGCGTTGTGGCGTGAGATGGGCGAGCTCATGACGGAGAACGTCACCGTCGTGCGGCACAACGAGAAGCTCAAGGCAACCGATGCGAAGCTGCTGGAGTATAAGGATCGGTGGGGCCGGATCGGGCTCAACGATCGCGGCAAGTGGGCAAACCAGGAGGCGCTGTTTGTACGCCAGCTGTGGAACATGATCGAGTTGGCGCGGCCGATCACAATTGGAGCGCTCAACCGAAATGAGTCGCGCGGCGCCCATTATAAGCCCGAGTTCCCCGAGCGTGACGATGCCAACTTTATGAAGACGACGATGGCGGCATGGTCATCCGACGGTCCCCGGTTTAGCTGGGAATCGATCGATGCCAGCCTGATTAAACCGCGCGCGCGCCGCTATGACGTCGAAAAGGGCGCCGCACCCGCCAAGAGCGCAGCCTAGCAGGGTGTTTAGAAACTCGTGAATATTGATAGCAATGCAACTCAGTTCTCAACACCCTGCGTGAAAAATGGCCTCCTTCCGCCATCTTCTCCCCCGCTCTCTGGTGGGGGAGATAAGAGAGAGGGAGCAGGCTGTGATTTATCAACAGCCTGCTAGGAGCGCATCGCGTGGCTGAAAGAACCCAGATTCTCAGAATCAAGCGGCAGGACGGTCCGGACAAACAGCCCTATTGGCAAGAGTTCGAGCTTCCTTACAAGCCCTATCACAACATCGTTTCGATGCTGATGGAAATTCGTCGCAATCCAATCACACGCGACGGCAAGAGCGTCGCACCGGTGGTTTTCGATGCAAATTGCCTGGAGGAAGTTTGCGGCTCCTGCACGATGGTCATCGACGGGCGCGTGCGTCAGGCATGCTCGCGGCTGGCAGAGGGCCTGGGCCCGACGGTCACTGTCGAACCGATGTCGAAATTTCCCGTGGTTCGCGACCTGTGGGTCGATCGCTCGCGGATGTTCGACTACCTCAAGAAAGTTCATTCCTGGATTCCAATCGATGGAACTTACGATCTGGGTGCCGGGCCGCGCATGGCGCCCGAAACGCAGCAGTTCGGCTACCTGTTTTCGCGATGCATGACGTGCGGATGCTGTCTTGAGGCCTGCCCGCAGGTTAACGCGAAATCCAACTTTATGGGCGCCGCTGTGATGGGTCAGGTCTATCTCATGTCGCAGCATCCGACCGGCAAGATGAATCAGGATGAGCGGCTTGAAGCGGTGATGGGCGACGGCGGCATCGCGGATTGCGGCAACGCGCAGAATTGCGTCGAAGTTTGCCCCAAGGAGATTCCTCTAACCACGGCTATCGCGTCGGTCGGCCGGCAGACCTCGCTCAAGTGGTTAAGGGATCTGTTCATGAAATGAACATTCACGAATTTCAAGCCAAACAGGTACTCGCCAAGTTCGGCGTGCCGGTCCCGAAGGGGCAGCCGGCTTCTACTCCCGATGAAGCCGCGGCGGCATTCAAGGGACTGGGCCAGCAAAAAGCCGTCGTGAAAGCGCAAATTCATGCCGGGGGCCGCGGCAAAGCCGGCGGCGTTAAAGTTTTGTCGAGCGCGGACGAAGCTCGCGACTTTGCCGCAAAGCTGCTTGGCAGGCCGCTGGTGACGCATCAGACCGGTCCGCAGGGCCGCATCGTCCGCCGTGTATATATAGAGGAAGCGAGCCAGGTTGCCCGCGAGCTGTACCTTGGGATGCTCGTCGATCGGAAAGCGGGCGCGATTTCCGTAATTGCCAGCACCGAGGGCGGTATGGACATCGAAGAAGTTGCCGCCAAAACGCCTGATAAAATACTGACTGAGATCGTGGACCCGCTCCTGGGTATGACCGGATTCCTTGCGCGTAAAATCGCATTCGCACTTGGCCTGAAAGACAAGCAAGTCGGTGAGTTCGCCGGGATGCTCTCATCTATATACAAGGCGTTCGTCGAGACCGATGCGTCGCTGGTCGAGATAAATCCATTGGTTGTCACGGCGGATGGACGAGTAATTTGCCTTGACGCGAAGATGTCATTCGACGACAACGGCCTGTTTCGCCATCCAGATATCCGTGAATTGCGCGACCCGAACGAGGAAGACCCTGCGGAGACCGAAGCCGCGAAGTACGACCTTAGTTACGTGCATCTGGATGGCAACATCGGATGCATGGTCAATGGCGCCGGACTGGCGATGGCGACGATGGATATCGTGAAGTATTACGGCGCCGAACCGGCAAATTTCCTTGATGTCGGTGGCGGTGCGAACACCGAGAAAGTCGCAGCCGCATTCCGCATCCTGCTGTCGGATTCGCGCGTGAAAGGCGTTCTGATCAACATTTTCGGCGGCATCATGCGATGCGACGTGCTTGCGCAGGGGGTCGTCGAGGCGGCTCGCCAAGTCAAATTGAATGTACCGCTGGTGGTCCGGATGGAAGGGACCAATGTGGTTGAAGGACGGAAAATCCTCGCCGATTCCGGCATCAAGGTCATTGCCGCGGCGGATATGGCCGATGCCGCGCATCGCGTGGTCAAGGCGATTGGTGCATAAATGTCCATTCTCGTTGACAAGAACACCCGCGTCCTGACCCAGGGCATCACCGGTGCGACCGGGCAATTCCACACCCGCGCGTGTAAGGAATATGGAACTCTGATGGTCGGCGGCGTGGTGCCCGGCAAGGGCGGCACCGACTTTGAGGGCATCCCCATTTTCGATACCGTCGAGAAAGCGCGCAGGGCGACCGGTGCCAACGCAACTGTCATCTATGTGCCTCCGCCGTTTGCCGCCGATGCGATGCTCGAGGCGATTGCCGCCGGCATCGAACTGGTTGTTTGTATTACCGAGGGTGTTCCCATCCTCGATATGATCAAAGTGAAGCGTTATCTTGCGGGTTCCAAGTCGCGTCTCATTGGTCCGAACTGTCCCGGTATTATTACGCCCGGACAGTGCAAGATCGGCATCATGCCCGGTTACATTCATAAGGCTGGCGATATCGGCGTGGTCTCTCGATCCGGGACGCTTACTTACGAAGCGGTCCATCAGTTGACGCAGCTCGGAATCGGCCAGTCTACTTGTATCGGAATTGGCGGCGATCCGATTGTTGGTACGACTCACATCGATTCAATCGAGCTGTTCAACGCCGACCCGGGCACGCGCGCGATAGTAATGATCGGCGAGATTGGCGGTACCGCGGAAGAAGAGGCCGCCGATTACATCAAGCAGAAAGTCAAAAAGCCGGTCGTTGCGTTTATCGCGGGCCAGACTGCGCCCAAAGGCCGCCGGATGGGCCATGCCGGAGCGATCATATCCGGCGGCCGTGGCACCGCATCCGGCAAGATCGCAGCGCTGGAGGCGGCCGGAATTGCAATCGCGAAAAGTCCCGCGGAAATCGGCATTACGATGAAATCGGTTTTGGAAGGAAAGGGGCCGTCAAAATGATCGAACGTACGCTCGCAATCGTCAAGCCCGACGCGGTTCGCCGTGGCCTTACCGGCGACATTATAAAGCGCATCGAAGCCTCAGGCCTTGAGATCGTCTCGCTGCGCAAATTGCAGCTCGAGCGCGCCGATGCCGAGCGTTTCTATGCCGTCCACAAAGAGCGCCCGTTCTTTGGCGACCTCTGCACCTATATGACCTCTGGCCCAATTGTCGCTGCAGCGCTGTCGGGTGATGGTGCAATCGCGAAGTGGCGCGGGCTGATGGGCGCGACCGATCCGAAAAAGGCTGAAGCCGGCACGATTCGCCGTGATTTTGGAATCGACGTGGAGCAGAATGCAGTCCACGGATCGGACGCGGCGCAGACTGCTGCCACCGAAATCGCGTTTTTCTTTCCTCAAAAGTAGCGATTCGTGGTCCAGTATCCACGCATAATCTGGCGATAAATCTGGCGTTTAGCGCTTCTCTCAACAGCATTTCAAGCAGATTTTGGAGCCTCAGGCTCACATAGATATCTATAACCAATCAAAAGATAAATTTACTGATAGTTTCGGCTTATTGCAGTCACAGTCTTCGGTCTTGACAGCTTCTTACATTCTTACTACTTTGCGACGCATCGAACTGACAGCGTGGTCTGGTGGGGAGTCGCACGTACCGCGTTTTTGGTGGGACTTCTCGTTAATAACTGTTTGAGAGCCGACTTCGACACGAATCGCTAAGAGGATTGGGGGAACATGCACAAGCGCGGAAACCGTTGGATACCGGGCATTGCCGACATCGTAATGTTGTGTCTCGCCGTCGCGGTGGTAGCCGCGATGTGGGGCGGAGGCAACAACGCCGGCGCGGCCAACACGGTTGCGGGGCAATTGTTGATTGTGGGTGGCGACACCGGCGGCAATCTGCTGGTTTCCGGCTCGACTCAGGCGCCCAATGGGCTGTTCGACAATTCAACCAACGCAGTCCAAGTGTTCGACCCGACCGTGGGAGCCCAGGGCGGGTTCGTGGCGGGCGATTACACGGTGTACACGAATCACGTCGAAGGCGCGTGGGCGACGACGCTGCCTGATGGGCGGGTGCTGATCAGCGGCGG
>Ga0335069_10009857_pt1 | contig 13575 bp, 8 predicted proteins | sample Lox_Sample_11_FD_206714 | JGI IMG/M metagenome (GOLD analysis project Ga0335069, IMG submission 206714) | Soil microbial communities from Loxahatchee National Wildlife Refuge, Florida, United States - Lox_Sample_1.1 | ecosystem: Environmental > Terrestrial > Soil > Wetlands | place: USA: Florida... | reverse complement strand
CAAGATCTTGGACGCCATTCTCCACCGTCCGCCGATTCCTCCGCGCAAACTGAATCCGCACATTTCGTTCGAACTCGAACGCATCATCCAGAAATGCACGGAGAAGGACCCCGCCTCCCGTTACCAGACGGCTCGCGATCTCGGCGTCGATCTTCGCCGCCTGCAACACAACTCGTCTTCGGAAACGGTCATTGGAGAGCGGCCGGTGTCCCGCAGGCCGCGATTCCGTTTTTCCAAGCCGCTGATCGCGTCCATTGCCGGCCTCGTGGTGGCGCTCGCACTCGTGGCGCTTTTGCTTCCCCGGTCCCGTCATATCCTCGGCTCTTTTGCCACGGGAACTCCGCGCGTCGAGTCGATCGCAGTCCTTCCGCTCGCCAACCTTTCGGGCGATCCCGAACGCGAGTTCTTCGCCGACGGCGTGACTGAAGAGCTCATCACGCAACTGGGCAAGAGCACCGGTCTGCGCGTTATCTCCCGCCAGTCCGTCATGCAGTTCAAGCACACGACTCTCCCCTTGAGCGAGATCGCACAGAAACTGGATGTGGATGCGATTGTGGAAGGATCGGTGCTTCAGTCAGGTAACCGCGTGCGTGTGACCGCGCGCCTGGTTCCGGCGTCCAGTGAGAAGCCACTTTGGGCCGACGAATACGATCGCGACCTTCGCGATATCATCGCGCTGCAATCGGAAGTGACGCAGGCGATCGCGTCTGAGATTCGCCTGAAACTTTCGCCGGAAGAAAAAGCGCGCCTTTCCTCGCGGCCCGTCAATCCCGAAGCATATGAGGCTTACCTGAAGGGTCGCGCCTACTGGTATCAGATCTCCAAGCCGAACTACGAACAAGCCGAACGCTACTTCCGGCTGGCTCTCGAGAAAGATCCCAATTTCGCTCTGGCGTATTCGGGACTGGCCGATGTTTGGCTGATGCGCACTGACACCGGTTACCTCGCTTCGTCGGAAGTTCTGGGCAAAGCCAAGGAGTATGCGCTAAAGGCCATCGCATTGGACCCGTCACTCGCCGAACCCGAGGTCAGTTTGGCCAACATCACCGTGGACATGGACCATGACGCCGCGGCCGGCGAGCGCCATTTCCGTCGCGCCATCGAAGTCAATCCCAGTTCCGCGCTTGCCCACTTCATGTACGCCGACTTCCTGATCTCTTACCATCGCAACGCCGAGTGGGATGTTGAGGCGCACAAATGCCTGGCGCTCGACCCGATGTACTTCTTCTGGCGCACCTTCTACGGTTGGCACCTTAACTATTTACATCGGGACGATGAGGCCATTGAGACTCTGCAAACGGTTCTCGCGGGCAATCCCACGTTCTCCTCGGCGCATCTCGGACTGTGGGTTGCTTATTTCTCAAAGGGGAAAGACCAGGAAGCTTTCTCGTCCGCTGTCCACTTCTTCGACGCGCTGGGCGATCATGAGACCGTTGAAGCGCTGCAAGCCGGATTCGCCGCGGGCGGTTACCGCGAGGCCATGCGGCGCGGAGGCGACCTCCTCGCCGCCCGTTCTCAGAAATCGCACGTCTCCGGCGTGCGCATTGCCCGTCTGTATGCGCACGCCGGTCAAACCGATCTCGCACTGACCTGGCTGGAGAAAGCCGTCGACACCAACGAAATACCGATCTTCCATCTTGCGGTTGCTCGCGACTGGGACGCCCTTCGCACTGCTCCGCGCTTCAAGGTACTCCTGCGGCGACTGAATCTTCCCGAGCAACCCGTGTTGCACTAGTGTCCCCAAGCCACTCGCGCCGCCCCCAACAGATTAGCTTCTCCGCCCAGCTTGCTTACCACCACCCGGACTTTCCCGGCCGCAATCGGCTGGGCGCGCTCCTTCATCGCTTTGCGCAACGCATCCAGGTACAAATCGCTCGCCTTGGCCATGCCTCCGGCGATCACCACGATCTCGGGGTCGAACAGGCTCACCAGGTTCGCTACACCGTACCCCAGCCAGCGTCCCGCCTCCAGAAACACTTCGATCGACACCATATCCCCGCGCCGCGCCGCTTCCGCAACTTCTTGCGCTGTCCGCGATGCCGCGGGAATCTCTCCGAGCAAACTTTCCACGCCGCGTGACAATTCCTTTTCCGCGGCCTCCGCGATTCCTGGCCCAGCTGCCAGCGACTCAAGTTGGCCGACACGATTCGCCTGGCCCGCATGTTCCTCGCGTACGGTCATCCATCCCATGCACCCGCTCAATTCGTGCGCACCTCTGACCAGGCGACCGCCACTCAGAATCCCGGCGCCAATCCCCGTTCCAATCATCACGACGATGACGTCATTCTTCCCGCGAGCCGCTCCCCGCCAGGATTCTCCCAAGACTGCCGCGTTCCGGTCGCTCTCCACTGTTACCGGAACCCCCAATTCCGCGTGCAATCGCTTCTCCAGCGGCATCCTGGTCCAACCCTTCAAGTTCGGTGCCCACACGGTTCCATCCCGCCGCACCAACCCCGGCACCGCCACTCCGACCGCCGCGATCCTCTCCAGTTTGCTTCGTCCCCTCGCGTCTTCTCCAGTGGTCAGCGACCGGGCCATCACGGTCATCTGTCGTACGGGCGCCATGCCCGATGCTCCGTCTACACTCACACTCATCCGCCCGACGATCTTGCCGGCACGGTTCACCAACGCTCCCGCCAGTTTCGTGCCACCCAAATCCAGCGCCACAACAAATTGTTGCTCTCGGCTCATCGTTTTTCTCGACCACCTCACTGCGAAAATCCGTGCGCGCCAATATTTCTTTCCTACCTAGGCGGTCCGACCCCGCCCCGCTTGATCAGGAAGGCGATCAAGCAGATGAGCGCCGCCCCGAAGAGTGGAACCACCATGCCCGCTCGCACGTTCGCGGCCTCCGCCAGACGCCCGACCGCCCAGGGAAAGGTCATGCCGCCGATCAGCGCAATGGCGAACAACAGACCAAACACGGTTCCGGCCATCTTCTGATACGCGTCACCCGCAATGGCCAGCACGGTGGGAAAAATCGAGGCATACGACAGCCCCAGCACAATCGCGCCGACCATCAGCGTCAATGTGGACTCCGAAGCGATTAAAATCCACGCCCCCGCAACCGAGCCCACCGCGCTCGCGATCACCAATTGCGTCTTTCGCGCAAATCCCAGTAATTGGGCGGCCGCCAGCCTGCCGAGCATCAGCGAACCCCAGTACATCGCCAGCACAACCGTGGCGACCCGCGGCCCCAGCCCCAGACCCGCCGGCCCCGCGTACGTCGATGTCCATCCCGCGATACTCGCCTCGTTCCCTGACTGGCAGAACAGCAGCAACCCGATCAGCAACACCCCGGGATAACGCACCACGCGAGCCGCATCCTTCCACGAAAAGCTCTGCGCCTCCACAGCCGCCGGAAAGCTCATCAGCAGAAACACGATGGCGCACACGCCCGCCATCCCCGCGCAGATCCATAACAACTGGGGAATCGTGAAGTGCCCCGCGATTACCGCTGCCAGCAGCGGAATGCACAGAGCGCCTACACCATAAAATATTCCGAGCACGTTCAACATCGGCCCGCGGCGCTCGCCATACAGATCGGACACCAGCGCGTTCGTCGAAATGTTCAGCCCCCCTCCCCCGAGCCCCAGGAGCACCGCCGGCACCATCGCCGCGCGAAACGTGTGCGCATACACAAATCCCGCCATCGCGCCCGCTACCAGCAGCGATGCCACCAGCAAAATGGGTTTATTGCCAATTGCGTCGATTCCCGGCCCTGCCACCAGCGTCGCCGCAAAGATGCCCGCATACAGCAGGAGGAAGACCGTCCCCTGCTGCGCCAAACTAATCCCCAATCGCGCGCGCATTTCCGGCAAACCAAACAACGTCCCCAGAATTGCCATCACAATTCCAAACACGAAGATCCCCGCCGCCGCCTCTCCGAACAGCATGCCTCTTCGTATCATCGCGGCCTTTTACCTCTCTCGTCGAATCTTCGTTGCCCCGGGATCGGCCCGGCTCCCTCGCCACTCATTCCTCGCCGCTGCCTCTTTTCAGCTTTTCCTCGTACTCCGTGTACACGCGGTTCATCTGATCTGGCGGAATCCCCAGAACATTTGGCGACACAAACACCGGCGGCGTCTTCCCTTTCTTCGCCAGCCGCGCCGCGACTTCCGCGATGATCGACATCGCAATGGTGATGAACGCCACGGTCGACCCCGCAGCTACCGGCGCGTTCCATCCCTCAATCGCCACCAGAGCATCCTCCGCGGGCGTGCAATTATCAATCACGATGTCCGCCACATCCGCCAGTTTCTTGCCCGAAGAGTGCGTCGCGTCGCGCTTCCCATAGTTGTCCACCGAGGTCACGGCCACCGTCGCCAGCCCGCGCTTCCTGGCTTCCATCAACACTTCGATTCCCACGGCATTCAATCCGCCGTGCGAGAACACCAGCATCACGTCGCCCTTGCGAATCGGCTCATTCTCAAACAGCACCTGAGCGTATCCCTCGCGCCGTTCCAGCCACAACAATCCCTTGGCGCCACCGCTGCCGATCACGTTCGTCCACATCAGCCGCATGTCCATCAACGGCCGGAATCCCGGATACGCGCCATATCGCGGGAACATATCCTGGACGGGCAGCACCGAATGCCCGCTTCCAAACATGTGTACCAACCCGCCGCGTGCAATGGTCTCCGCCATCACCTCCGACGCCTGCTGGATATTTCCCAACTGGGTCTCCCAAATCTTCCCTAACACTCCGCTGATCCGTTCCCGGTACTGTTCCACGCTCACACTTCCTCCTCGTATCGAATTCTCCGTTTCGTGTGTGTTACTTCTTTCGTGCCGATTCTGACGTTCGAGTCTCGACCTTCTTCTAGTAGTCGATCCTCCAAATCCTGACCGACTCCGCTGGAATCTCCGTCTTCACGGCAAATCGCTTCTCATCCAGCCGCGCATCCTTCGATCCACTCACAATCTCCCGCACATTCTTTCCGCTCTTCTCCAACTCCTCCGTAAACTCCGCGCCAGCCGGCTTCTCTCCGTAGTTGAACACGAAGACAAACGTTCCTTTTTCCGCGTTCAATTCCCGAACTTCCACCAAGGGAGGCGCTTTCAACTCTGGCACGCTTACTCCCGCCCACTTCACCAGAATCTCTCCCAACGGATGCATCGGCGTAGGCTTCTGCTCATTGAATTGCCCGGCAAACGTTCCCAGCAGAATGGCACTTCCCTTTCCATAGTTATGTTCGAACGCCGCCGGCGTTCCATCGGCGAATGTCGCCACCACTTTCGAGGTGGGGTCTAGCCGAGTGAAGTGCTCCAGGAAACTCGTTCCCGTGAACTCCGCCGCGCCCCACTTCAGGGGGAACTCTTTCCCCGGATCAATCGAGCTCTCGCATACTCCCGTCATCTCGGTCCAACCAAATCCCGGCACCGCGCCTTCCGCGTGTCCATCCTCATTCACCCAGCCGGGCCGCGCCTCCACAAACAGATGACCTCCGGCCTTTACATACTCTCGCAGCGCGTCCGCCTCATCCTTCGTCATCATCAGCGGGTATGGCAAAAGGATCAGCTTGAACTTGCCGAGCGCCGCGGCCTTCAACTCCCGCGAACTCAGCACCTCCACCGGCACATTCCTTTCCCAAAACATCCGGTGGTATCCCGCCAGCGCCTTATGCATTGCGTTTCGCGTATCCTCTTCATCGTACCCACCCAGCAGCGGCACGAGTGGGCTGAACACAATCGCCACTTCAGCCTGTTTTGGCTTTGCGCTCAGCAAAAGCTCGGCATTCGTCTCGATCTTCCTGGCCGTCTCCCCCGCTCTCTTGCTTCGTTCCGTGAGCGTTCCATCCAACTGAATCATTCCGTATCCGCCGCTCTCATACCCGGCGTTCATCGGATAGAACGCATAGAAATTGATGGCCCGGGCGCCACGCGATACCATTCCCCACGCCCACATCTCCAGATCATTCGGCGTCACTTCCGATCCGATCGTGGTGCCGTGTACCCCAAATCCGCTCTGCAGTTCGCCCACGTAAAACCCACGGCCGCCGGTCATCGACGCGGTCAGATCCATCGCCAGGACTCGGCGATGCAGCTTCCAGTTGTATTCCACCGCGGTTAACTTCGGATAAAAACTGGTTCCGAAGTAGTCCACCGAGTCCTTCATCAGGAAATCATCGGTCGGGTCGTACGGATCTGCCAAGGTGCGGACCAGGGGCGACGGATTCGGCGCATGGCTCGTTGTGACGTGCGTGGGATCCACGCCTTTCACCGCATCGTTCCGCGCCTTCAGATCCTGCGCCAGTTTTTCCCCATAGAACACCCGCCAATCCACGAAATCGGTGTACGTCAAAATGGTTCCAAACCGTGGAGGTTCCACTTGGCCCCATTCTGTGAACGTCCGGTGCCACGCCTCGTTCAGCCGGTCGACCGAACCATACTTGTTCTTCAACCATTCCCGGAACCGCTCCTGGCTCGCCGGGCAGTAACAGAACATTGGCTCCGCCTTGTATCCGATGCGAGCCCAATTCAATGCCGCGGGTTCGCTCCACAAATCCCAGCCCCAAAACGCCGGGCTTTTCTCCGCGTGCCGTGCCACTTCCTCGAAGAATCCCAGTTCCGCCTTTCGCACATCCCGATTGTCGAAACAAAATCCCGGCGCGGCCTGCGATGGTATCGGCTGCCCATCCTGTGCTGCATATCGCCCCTCGGGATACTTCGCCCCCACCCACTCGGGAGCGGAATCCACATACACCTGCACAATCACGCGCAACCCTTGTTCTTGCGCCAACTTCAGCAGCAGATCCAAATTCTCCAGGTGGTACTCGCCCTCACGCGGCTCTCCGACATTCCATTCCACCCAGGTCCGGACTGTGTTGAAACCCAATCCTTTGATCTTTTCTAAATCGGCCTTCCACGCTGCCGCCGACTCCGCGGTCACCTTCTCCAACATCGGGGCCCGAGCTTTCCCGCCGCTGTACCAGACCGCCACGGGGAAAAATCCGTCTCCCCGTGCCACAGCGGCTTCTGCCTTTGCGCTCGCGTCGCTTTCCACCGACTCCAAAGGACGCTTTCCGCTCGCCCCTGCGCACACCCCAATCAACAGTGCTGCCAGTGCCAGCACTCCCCTCCGTCGAATTCCCGTTGTCATGGTTCTCCCTCGGACCGTTACACCCGCTTCAAAACGCTCTTACCTCTTCCACTCTTCGACCTTTATACCCTTGTACTTTTCTTCTATTCCAGCGGCACGCGGAAGATATTCCTTCTCACAGTCGTTTTCGTGTGCGCATACTTTTCCAAGGTGATCACCGAATCCGTATCGCCCGGCAACAGCGTGTTCTTTGCCGCTGCTTTCAATTCCTCGATTCTGCGGAATCCTTCCTTCGGCAATTCCGGCAGACCCGTGTCCTTTCGTGTTTCTAATACATACTCTACGCCTTCGGCTTCTATCGTCATGTGACTTCCGTCCACGCTCCAGCCAACAATGCACAACAGCCGGCACAAATCCACCGCTGGGCCTCCGCGCGTCGGGTAGGCGCGTACCTGCACCGGATACTCCAGGTCTTCTCTCGTCACGTCTCCTGCAACCAGCCATTTCCCATCAGGAGATACAGCGCTCAATGTCAACGCGGGCTCTGCAATCAATTTCTTTCTGCCGGATCCATCGCGTTTTTGCGTGTAAATGTAGTTCTTCCCGCCCTCATCCACTCGGTACACCAAATCCCCATTCGGCAGAAACTGCGGCGAATCTTCGTTCTCCGTCGACGGCAGCAACACTGGCGACGACCGGTGCTCCGTCGATGCGATCCAGATATGCGCAACCCCTTTCTCGTCCTTGCTCGCAAACGCGACTTCTTTTCCGTCGCGGCTCACTGTGTAATTCTTCGCATCGAATCCGCTTTCCACGGCATACCCCGGCACAACTCGGTCACTCTTCCCACTCTCCAGTTCCGTGCTCCAGATCTCCGTGCTCTCCTCCTGGCCGACTCGCTTGAGGTAGTACAATTTCTTTCCGTCCGCCGTGAACGTCCCCGCCGCTGTATCTCCTTCCGCCGAAACCTGCTTTTCTCGCGCACCATCGTGCACCCACAATGTCGTATTGAACGTTCCCACCGATGTCAGGAACGACGCGCCGTCGCCTTCCATAGCAATTCCTTCCTCCTCCGTTGGGCCGCTGGTCACCTGCTGCGGCTCGCCATTCGGAAATCTCTGCCTCCAGATGTGGAACCTTCCGCCCGCGTTGCTGCTCATGTACATCCACTTCCCATCCGACGACCACGCTCCGGTCGTGCAAGCCCCATCCGCTGGTCCGACCAGCCTCTCCTTCTCACTCCCGTCGAATGGCACCACCCGGCACCGCGTCAGCTTCCCCTGCCCATTCATCAACACCACCAGCACCCATTTCCCATCCGGTGAGAGATACGAATGATGAGCCATCCCCCGTTCTTCTTCCGGCAAATATACCGTTCGGCTCTGCCCTCTCCCCTCATTCGTTGTCACCACTCCCATGTGCAGGCCTTCTTTGATCTCCGAGAACAACAATCGCTGCCCTCCGTCGATCCACGTCAGCGACGACGCGTTCTTCAGCAGTAACTGCGGCTCTCCTCCCATCACCGGCACCTGGTACACATCCCACGGTTCCACGACGCTGAACGCCACCTTGGTTCCGTCGGGCGAAAATATGGGACTCAACTTGATCCGTCCGTCGCGGGTCAATTGCACAGGATCACCGCCCGGCAGCAGCTTGGCGTACACTTCGCCCGGTCCAATGAATGTGTCGCTCCCCCGAATGAAGGCCAGCATCCGGCCGTCGGGCGACAAGGCCGGGTACACCGCGGAATCATTGAAAAACGTCAGCTGCTCCCATTTCCCATTGCTCTTCGGTTTTGGACCTAGTTCCTTTAAATAGAAAATTGCGCCCAGCACCATCACTGCCGCGGCACCCAGGCCCGCAGCCCACGCGAGTCTCTTGCTTCTGTCCTGAACGGTCACCGCTGCAGCGACCGACGCGCTTCGCCCCGTTTCCGAATCCCGTTTCAAGCGCTGCAAATCCGCACGCATCTCTGCGGCGCTCTGGTATCGCAGCTTTTTGTCTTTCTCGAGCGCCTTGTCGACAATCCGCTGCAGCTCGCCTGAAATTGCCGGCACCAGTTCGACGAATGGCTTCGGCGTGCGGTTCAGAATTGCGTCGTGCAGCAGCGCTGTGGTTTGCCCCTGAAACGCCAGGGTTCCCGTCGCCATTTCATACAGCACAGCCCCGAACGAAAACAGATCGCTCCTTCGGTCCAGTTCTTCGCCGCGCGCCTGTTCCGGAGACATGTACGCCATGGTGCCGACAGCGAGTCCCGGGCTCGTCAACATGGCGTTCGTTGTCACCGTCGGCATCATGGAGGCGCCGACGTTTGCGTCGCCGCCAGTCTGCTTTGCCAATCCGAAGTCCAGAATCTTCGCGTGTCCGCGAGTGGTCAAAAAGATATTGGCCGGCTTAATGTCTCGGTGGACGATTCCCTTTGCGTGCGCTGCATCCAGCGCATCGGCAATCTCGATTCCCCAGTGCACCAGTTCGCTCTCGGAAATCCGACGCTCTTTGATCCGCTCGCGCAGCGTCTGCCCCTCCAGGCATTCCATGGCGATGAATCCGCGCCCGTCCTGCTCGCCGATGTCGTAGACCGTACAAATGTTCGGGTGATTGAGTCCGGAAGCGGCTTTGGCTTCGCGCTTGAACCGCTCGAGGGCCTGGTTGTCGTGGGCCAGTTCTTCGGGAAGGAATTTCAATGCCACAGAGCGTTCGAGCCGCGTGTCCTCGGCCCGATACACCACGCCCATGCCTCCACCGCCGAGACGCTCCAGAATCCGGTAATGCGAAATAGTTTTTCCGATGAGCGGATCAGTATTCGGCATCCCGCGCTAAATCTTAGGTGCCCCGTGGACGCAAGTCAACGCAGGTTGGAGTGCGGGAGTTCGCCCCCGTTTTGCCGCATCGCTTACCGCGCAACCGTTAGTGCCTACTCCGCCGCTTTCTCCTTCTGATGCGCCAGCGGAAGCTGGGAAGACAATTGCAAATTAATCATCATGCTCAATCGGCGGTCCAACTGTAAAAACGTCGCGGCCTTCCGTCCCGGCAGCACCGCGCTCACTTCTGGCACATATTTGAGCCGAAGGTCGTGCAGTTGCGCATCCACTTCCAGCCACCGCCGGATATAAATCAGTGCCTGATCGTTTGTCATGCTCTGGTACTGTTCGCTGTACTCTTTCACCAGGCGGTACTTCTCATCGTTGATATCTTTCACGTCGTTCGTATACCGGTTGTAGATCGCCCAGAACTTGGTGGCCTGCTGCTCGTTCATCGGCAGGTTTTCCGCAATGATCTTCTGCTTCTGGCGGCGCAAGTCTTGCCGCAGCAACTGCAAATCCTGGTCGGACGCAATCAGCACCTGCGGGACCACCGACGAATTCGGTGCCTGGTCCTTGATCTGGGCCGCGCCGAGCCTCCATCCCACGAATCCGCACGCCAACGCGCACAGCCCCGCCACCACTACCGCTGACCTGGTCTTCATACTTTCTCCTTTGGAGTGCGATTTATCGCCGCCCCGCCCTGTTGCCTTCCACCGAATTCCTTCCAACAGGCCCAGCTTCCGACAAGCCAGGCTTTCACTTCTCTCTTTCTTTCAGCTTCCACTCCATCTTCCTCATCATACCCAAGAACACTTCCGCATCGACAACATCCAGGTCAAGCCGCCGCAGCATTCGTCTCAGTTTGACCTCCGCCAGCGACTCGCTTCGAGCTGCGACGTACCCACTGCGCTGCAAGCATTCCAGCATCGACTCCGTGATTCGTTCCACCGTTTCCATGTTCGCCGACGATTTCTGTGTCCGCTCCTCGAAGCTCCTGCCGGCCCGCGCCAATTCGTACAGCACAACGGCCGCCGCCTGGCCCAGATTCATCGACTGGTGCTCCGCTCGCGTCGGTATGTGCGTTACCCAGTGGCAGTAGCTTAAACTCTCATTCGAGAGTCCCCACTTCTCCGATCCGAACAACACCGCGACGCGATCCTTCGCCAGCCGCTTTCGAATCAACGACCCCGCCCGGTCCAAGCTCCGCAGGGGATGCCTGATTTTCCGGTTGCCAATCGCCGTGGTTCCCACCACCAGCCCGCAGTCCGCCACCGCCTCTTCCACGGACCCGCACTCTTCCGCCTTCTTCAGCACTTCGATCGCCCCCACCGCCGATCGTGCCTCGCGAAACGCCTTCTCATACGGATGCACCACCCGCAGGTGCAGCGCTCCAAAATTACTCATCGCCCGCGCCACGGCTCCAATGTTCAATGGATTGCGCGTCGCGACCAACACAACCCTTAAGTTATCCACGACTCTCATCCTCGCCAGACACACTCATCCTGACACACCCGGCCCTCAGTCATTTTCCACGCTCTACCTTATACGGTTTTGCTGTTCTGGAAGCCAAGCAGGCCGATGCCTGGCTCTTCTACTCTTCCTGTTCTCTTTTCCGCTCTTTATCGCCAGAACTCCACGCCACACTTCCACATCTCGCTGTCGGCGGTCGGGCGCATGTGCGCAATCCTGCCTCGCACAAAGATAGCGGGCGCTTCCTTCACCTCTGCCGCGAAAGGCACCGCGATCTCAATCTTCATATCCTTCTCGTACAGGTTCTTTCCGAGGAAGCTCACGCCTCCCCGCGACATATCGATGCATCGGACAACTTCGTCCCCAAACTGCTCCGTTCTCACGCAGGCCATGAAGTTGACCTTCGCCCGAACCCGCTGTCGTCTCTCCACAGCTTCCGCTACTGCGACGACTTTCTTCTCCCGCAGCGGCTCCACCCAATCTGCCAGTGACACCGTCACTTCGACTTTCTCCGGCTCCGGCTCCGGCACCTTCGCGATTTTCAAGGGACGCGGCGCTGCCACGCCCGTTGGCCGGCGCCACACGGTCAGCAGTCCGCATTCGTCGCAGAACCGCGCCAACCCTCCATGAATCGCGCAAATGTCGTACTCAAAATCGCCGTTCATCACGTCCACGACGCCCTGGCAGTTCCCGCACTCCAACGTCAGCACGGGCGGCCTCTCTTCCATCCAAGCCGGTGGCGGTGGAAACTCCAAGTGCCAGAAGTCCAATCGCTCATCCACAAAGGCCACGCCGTACGTGTACCTGCCTTCCTCGCACGCGATCTCTCCCACGACACGCACTTCTACCTCGCGGTTCGTCGCCGTCACTCGTAGCGAGAGTTCCTGCTCTGCCACGAGCTTGTGGTACGAGACGATTCCAGCGCCATGCTGGCTCAGCACCACGGTTTTTGTCTGCTCCGAAAACACGGTGCCCTCGGCGTCGCTTCCGATCAAGATTATGGCGATTTCCTGCGAAAGGCGCCCGCTGCGGCGCTGCTTGCTCGTCCCGTTGGCGTTTCCGGGAGGCGTTCCGTCGTCCGTCATAGCCTTGGCATCCTGGGGAAGGGGCCAAGTTTCTACATCTTTAGTTTACTTTCTACTACTCTCCGTTTGTGCAAGTTTTCCGATCCCGGTCTCCACAACGTTACCCCGGCAGACGAACGGTTTCGCCCAAGCTCCGTTCATGTAGAACTTGCGACCTTACAACGGAAGCATTTTGTTATCGTGGCGAGGACCACCGCCGCAGAGCAGCGATCCCCGCCCCCGATCCGCGTTTATGTTACGCGTCCAGCCTGCTCCATTTCCTTCTTATCTTCAATGCTCGAGACATGAACTGCCGGTGAATTCGGCCTGAACCTGCTCGCCACGCACCACTAGCCGCCGGCCACCGGCTTATCCAACCACTTAATCAAAAACACTTCGTTTGCATTTTCGTTGTAGATCAACTCGTCCACGTAATGCCGCGCCAGCATGATCCCGATCCCTTCCAATTGCGGCTCGTCCCCTGGCCCCTCCACCTCCGGCAGCGGCTTCCTCTTTTCTGCATCGAGTACTTCTTCTAACGAAAAACCTTCGCCTGGGTCCTTCACGCGGCAGGTGACTTGCCTCTTCGACCTGAGATAGCAGACTTCCACGAACTTGCTCGGATCGAACTTCCCGCCATGTTCCATCGCGTTCAGCACGATCTCCCGGAACGCAAACGCAACTTCTTCCTTCTCCGCTTCCGGAAAATCCAACCCCGCTCGCGCGAACTGCATTAACCGGTCCAGCGTCCCCAAATCGCATCGGACCGCCAATACCGCATATTCTGCCGTTCCTTGCAATAACTCGATCCCGTCATCCCAGGCCGGTTCGTGCATCACGTCCTCGACCAGTTGCCGCAAGTCCTCGCGCACCACGGGCACCGTGAAATAGCTGAAGGCGTGGTAACGCAATGCGTTCACGACGTCGCCCGGCATTCTCTGCCTGGTCAGGATGATGAGACGTGAGTGCGGCCGCACGCTGCGAAGCCGCCTCAGGAGCACGACATCTTCCGTCGCGGTGGTGCCTGCATTGGTCACGATCAGGTCGAAGGCTTCCTCTGTTGCCCGTTTGAGCGCCGCTTCATTGTCCTGTGCGTAGCTCACTTCCCACAATGGACTGTCAAACAAACTCGTCAGCGCCGCGGCATTGTCGGCTTCCGGCTCGATAAGTAACACTTTCTTCATGGTCGTGATTT
>Ga0335069_10009855_pt1 | contig 13576 bp, 11 predicted proteins | sample Lox_Sample_11_FD_206714 | JGI IMG/M metagenome (GOLD analysis project Ga0335069, IMG submission 206714) | Soil microbial communities from Loxahatchee National Wildlife Refuge, Florida, United States - Lox_Sample_1.1 | ecosystem: Environmental > Terrestrial > Soil > Wetlands | place: USA... | reverse complement strand
CGCCAAGCAGGTACCCCTACATGCCGTGCAGGTCGGGCGGGTAATCCCAATCGGTGGGGTCTGGAAGCCGGGCGGCCACTCCAGCGCCCGCGCTGGTGTAATCGCAGCTGGGGAACCGATCGGGAACTCCAGGTGTCGCAGAATCTTCTCGATCACCGCCCGGTCCGCAATCGTCGCGATGAACCGCAGCCGGCCGCCACAGTCGGGACACGCCAGAACATCCACGGCGAACGCGCGCTCCAACAGCCGCTGCCCGGTCTCGCTCTACTTGACAAACAAACGTTCGTTGGGACAGATGCAGCTGCGCACAGTTCCAGCCCGACTGCATTCAGGACCCCACGATGGATTTTTCGTTTTCGGAGAAGGACAAGACATTCGCCGACGAGGCGCGTACGTGGCTTGAAGCCAACGTGCCGCGCGAATGGCGGAAAGATCACGCGTGGTCGCGCGCGGAAGATCCGCTGTGGATCACGATCGCGCGCGATTGGCAACGCATGCTGTACGAAGGCGGCTGGGCGGCGATCGCCTGGCCACGTGAACAGGGCGGCCGCGGCGCCACGGTGATCGAACGCTGGCTGTTCGAGGAGCAACTCGACCGCGTCGGCGCACCGCGGCCGATCGCCAGCAGCGGCGCCGTGGACCTCATCGGCTCGGCGCTGCTCCATCACGGCACCGAGGCGCAGCGCTCGCGCTTCCTTAAGCCGCTGCTCTCCGGCGCCGACCTCTGGTGCCAGGGATTCTCTGAGCCCGGCGCCGGCTCGGACCTCGGCTCGTTGCGCACCCGCGGCGACCGCGACGGCGATCACTTTGTCGTCAACGGCCAGAAGGTGTGGACCAGTCATGCCGACATCGCCGATTGGTGCTTCCTGCTCTGTCGCACCGAACCCGACGCGCCGAAGCACAAGGGCATCAGCTTGCTGCTCGTCGACATGCGCACGCCCGGGATCAGCGTGCGTCCGCTGAAACAGATGACCGGCGACGCCGAGTTCTGCGAGGTGTTCTTCGACAACGTGCGGGTCCCCGCCGATCTCATGGTCGGCGCGCCCGGCGCCGGCTGGCAGATCGCCATGGGCATCCTCGCCCACGAACGCGGCCCGGTGTGGACCTTCACCTTCCAGCGCCGCATCCGCCGCAGCTTCGAGCGCCTCGTGCGCGTCGCGCGTCAACAGGGAGCCGGCAACGGTGCGCTGACCGATCCGCTACTCCGGCAGCGCCTGGCGCAGTCGCACATCGAGGTAGAGCTGCTCCGCTTCGTCGGCTACCGCAGCCTGACGAAGCTGCTGCGCACCGGGCAGCCCGGCGTCGAAAGCTCGATCGAGAAGGTGCTGGGCAGCGAAACCGATCAGCGCTTGCAAGAGGTCGCCATGCAGGTCCTCGGCGCATACGGATCCGTGTACGACGAACGTTGCGTCGCTCCGTCGGAGGCCATCGCTCGCGAGTACATGTACTCGCGTTCCGAGACGATCATGGGCGGCACCTCCGAGATCCAACGCAATCTGATCGCGCAGCGAATCTTGGGATTGCCGAGGTGAATCGACCGCGCAGGGGAAGATCACGACAACACGAAAGAGCGAAAGCACGAAAGAGGAAACATAAGGGAAGGAAGTTCTTCATTTCGTGATTTCGTGCTTTCGAGCTTTCGTGTTTCCTCTTCGAAGTTCGGTCATCCACGATTGACGGGGGTTTGAATGTCTGAGTACGGCTTCTGGAATCTGGCACAGAAGGATGCGGCCCACGTTGCGCTGATCGAGCCCGACGGCCGCACGCTGACGGCGGGCGAGCTGCTGGCCGCGTCGAACCGGTTGGTGCACGGCTTGCGCGGGCTCGGCCTGAGCCAGGGGGACTGCATCGCGACGGTGTTGCCGAACGGCGCGCCGATGATCGAGCTCTACTTGGCGGCCGGGCAAGCCGGCTTGTACTTGGTGCCGATCAACCATCACCTGACGGCCGCTGAAATCGCCTACATCGTGCAGGACTCGGAGGCCAAGGCGCTCTTCGGCGCCGAGCGGTTTGCCGACGCCTGTCGTGGGGCCGCGCAAGAGCTGCGCTTTCCCGAGAGCGCCCGCTTCGCTGTCGGCCGCGTTCCGGGCTTCCGCGCGTACTCCGAGTTGACGCGCGGCCAGCCCGACACGTTGCCGGAGCACCGCGCCGCCGGGCAGGTGATGAACTACACCTCGGGAACCACCGGTCGGCCGAAGGGCGTGCGCCGCCCGCTCGCACCGTACGATCCCGACGCCGTGTTCTCGATGTTCGCCATGTTTCTCGCGATGTTCGGCATCCAAGCCGGCGACGACAACGTCCACCTCACCGGCTCGCCCCTCTATCACACCGCGGTCCTCATGTTCGCCGGCTCGTCACTGCACTACGGACACACCGTCGTGTTGATGGACAAGTGGACGCCGGAGAGCTGCCTCGACGTTATTCAGAAACATCGCGTCACCACCAGCCACATGGTGCCGACGCAGTTTCATCGGCTGCTGGCCTTGCCCGATGACGTCAAGCGGTGCTACGACGTGTCGTCGTTGCGGCACATCATCCACGCGGCCGCGCCGTGCCCGATCGACGTCAAGCACCGCATGCTGCAGTGGTGGGGTCCGGTGATCTACGAATACTATGCGGCGAGCGAGGGCGGCGGGACGCTGGTCACGCCCGACGAGTGGCTGCAGTATCCCGGCACCGTGGGCCGCGCCTGGCCCACCTCCGAGATCCGCATCCTCGACGACGAAGGCAAGGATTGCCCGGTTGGACAGCCCGGCACGGTGTACATGGCGCTCGGTACCGCCGAGTTCGAGTACCACAAGGACAAGGCCAAGACCGACGCCAACCGGCGCGAAGGCTTCTTCACCGTCGGCGACGTCGGCTACCTCAACGACGCAGGCTACCTGTTCCTCTGCGACCGCAAGATCGACATGATCATCTCCGGTGGCGTCAACATCTACCCGAGCGAGGTCGAGTCGGTGCTACTGACGCATCCCAAGGTCGCAGACGTCGCTGTCTTCGGCATCCCGAACGAGGACTGGGGTGAAGAAGTGAAAGCGGTGATCGAGCCGGCCGCCGGTGTCACACCCTCACCCGAGCTGGCGCAGGAGATTCTGGGCTTCTGCCTGGAGAAGGCGGCGAAGTACAAATGTCCGAAGTCGATCGACTTCATCGACGCCATGCCGCGCGATCCCAACGGCAAGCTCTACAAGCGCAAGCTACGTGATCCGTACTGGACGGGACGGGAACGGGCGATTTGAGTGCGTGAAACGTCAAACGTGAAACGTGATGTGGAAGCCGAAGACTTCCGCTTTACGCTTTACGTTTCACGTTTTACTTACCCGTGCAGCGGCGGATCCCCGCACGCCGCGCCTGGGTGCCCGTTCGATGCCATACGCGTAGAACAGCGCACATCCGGCCAGCGGCGTCAGCGCCGCGAGGGCAAACATCGGGCGCTGGCCGAAATGATCCGCGACCGGCCCGAACAGAAACGCACTGCTCATCACACCCAGGTTGAAGGACCCGTTGAACAGGGCCTGCGCGCGACCCAGGTGCTCCGCAGCCGTGAGATCGACGAGAAAGGCATGCAGCGTCGGATAGCTGATGCCCTGTGCCCCGCCGAAGAGCACCCCCGCCACCACCAGCACGGGAATGCTGCGGACGAACGCCAGCGTGGCGATCGAGGTCCCCAGCACCAGCAACGCCGGCAGTACGACCGCACGCCGGCCGACGGAATCGGAAAGGCCGCCGCCGAAGAGGCGCGTCGAGATCGCGGTGATCGTATAGGCGCCGTAGAAGAACGCCACGCGCCCCAAACCGCTGGCACGCACGAAGGTCGGGATGAACGTCATCACCGTACCGAACCCCATGCCCGCCAGGGTCATGGTCCCGATCAGCACCCACTGTAGCCGCCCGACGCGCCAGGAACCGGTGGCCGCAGTCACCATTGGCATGCGGCTTTGGGGGATGCCGGGCAGCAACAGCAGCGGGAGCGTCGTGAATCCGGCGGCGGCGACACACAGGGCATGAAACCCGGCGCGATGAATGATCTCCTCGCCAATCGTCGGCGCCAGCGCATGCGTGAGCAGCGTCGACACACCGAAAATCCCGAGGGCCTCGGCACGACGGTCGTAGGGGGCCAACTCGGCGGCCAGCGTCGTTGAAGCGGTAAACGCCGCGGCGAAGCTGAACCCCTGCACAATCCGTAAGGCGAACAGCGTCGGCCCGATCGTGTCGACGACCAAGTAGCCGAGCGCGGCCGCCGTCATGCCGAGCGTGCCCGCCACAAAGAATCGCCGTCGCCCGAAACGGTCGAGCGCCACGCCGATGAGCGGCAGGATGACCAGCGCCGCCATCCCTCCGGTGCCCATCACCGCCCCCACCATCGCCTCCGAACCACCCAGCGACTTCACATACAGCGGCAGCAGAAAAAACGAGGCGAAGTTCATGAAGAAGAGGAAGTTGGCAACGGTCACGCGGGCAAAGGGACCGGAGAGCAGTCGGGTCGGCATCGGGATGGCGTGGGTCGATCGGCGAACTCCGGGGATGCTGACACGGGCGCGGCGCTGATACAATCGCGAGGACCAGTAACCAGTGATCGGTGATCAGAATGACCACTTGTCGGTTGGAAAGAGATCTGTCAGCCCGGGGTAGCTCGCCAATCATTGGCTACCCAGTGCCGGATACTGGATACTGATCACTGGTCACTGATCACTCTCTCCTCGGCATCGGATGTGCGCGAAAGAACGCCCAGATGCGCTCGGTGGCCTCGGGCGGCCAGTGGTGTGGGAAGTCGCCTTCGCAGTATTCAACCTCGCTGCCGTCACGGCACTCGCGGTGCCATTCGCAGCCGTCGCTCGCGTGTGCGCGGCAGCCGTTGCGCTGAATCCACGCGTCGCGTGCCGCCCGCGCCTGCGCGATCGGCACGAGGTCGTCTTGCCGCCCGTGATGGATCAGCACCGGAACCGCACGTCCCGGATTGCACTCGGTGGACACTAGCCCGCCGCTGACGGGGGCAATTGCGGCAAATCGGTCGGCCATGCGGCACGCCAGGAGATAGCTGAAGTACGCGCCGTTCGAGAACCCGGTCGAGAACACCCGTGCCTGATCCACACAGTAGGTCCGTTCGAGCTGGTCGAGCAATCGCGCCGTAAACGCCAGGTCACGATTCCCCTCGGTCTTGAAGATTTCCCAACCCGGCGCATCGCGCCCGAGCAGGTGCACCGGCAGGCCGTCCGGGTAGACAGTGATGACGCCGTCGCGCGCCGCCAGTGGCTTGAAGCCGGAAACCTTCCACACTCCCGCGGCACTGTGGCCGAAGCCGTGGAAGTCGAACAGCAACGGCGCTGGCTTCTTCGCTTGAATGCTGTCGGGTACGTCCAGGATGTACGCGCGCTTCGTGCCGTCGACGTCGATCGTGCGCTGCAGCTCGCGCCCCGTCTCCAGCGTGGCAGCGTTGCAACCCGCACTCGGCCGTGGCGCAACATCAGCGGCATGCCCCGCGGCGGCGATCAGCAGTGCGCACGTGCATGCGATGAGATGCAGCGGCTTCATGTCGCGCACCGTAAGCCAGCGGTGCCGGACACGCAATCGGGATTGGAGGTCCCTCCCCCCCGACATTCCGATCGGCAACCCAACAACCAACAACCTAGCAACCCAACAACCTGCCCCTTGCCCCGTCATTCCACACCGGAGTAGGATCGTGGCACGCTGAAAGGAGAACGCGTGGCCAAGCAACTGCGCATCGTTCCCGAGAAATGCACCGGTTGCATCCAGTGCGAGCTGGCCTGTTCGTTCGTGCAAACGGGCACGTTCCAACCGGCGCGCTCGTTGATCCGCGTGCACCTGTTCGACGATCAGGCGAGCTACGCACCGTACACCTGCTTCCAGTGCGATGAAGCGTGGTGCCTCACGGCGTGCCCGGTCAACGCAATCACCATCTCGCCCGTCGGCGCCAAGGCCGTCATCGACGACCTGTGCGTCGGTTGCGGGCTGTGCACCATTGCCTGCCCGTACGGGACGATCTGGTACAACCCGGACACACACAAGGCCATCAAGTGCGACCTCTGCGCCGGTGAGCCGGCATGCGCGATTGCCTGCCCGACCGCCGCCATCGAGTACGCCGAGGCACCGGCCGCCGATTGGCTGGGACCGTGGGCGGAGGACCTCAACAAGACCTACAGTGAGATGCAAACGGCCAGCGTGGCGCACGGAGGGGCACAATGATCGGCGGCTGGACCGGCACGGTCCTGCGCGTCAATCTGACGCGCGGCACCATCAAGAAGGAACCGCTGCGCGAAGACTGGGCGCGCGACTACGTCGGCGGCCGCGGCCTCGGCACCCGCTACGCCTGGGAGGAGATCGACCCGACCGTCGACCCCTTCAGCCCCAAGAACAAGCTGCTGTTCGTCACCGGACCGCTCACCGGCACCAACGCCTCATGCGGCGCACGCTACATGGTGGTAACCAAGGGCGCGCTCACCGGCGCGATCACCACGTCAAACTCCGGCGGACACTGGGGTCCGGAGCTCAAGTTCGCCGGCTACGACATGCTCATCGTCGACGGCCGCGCCACGCAGCCATGCTACCTGTGGATCCACAACGACGAAGTCGAACTGCGCGACGCCACGCATCTGTGGGGCAAGGGCGTGTGGGAGACGGAGGAAACGCTCCGCAAGGAGACGGGGGTTCCGGACACCATCGTCGCGTCGATCGGTCCGGCAGGTGAGAATCTCGTGCGTTTCGCCGCGATCCTCAATGATCTGCACCGTGCGGCCGGGCGCTCGGGCGTCGGCGCGGTCATGGGCTCGAAGCTGCTCAAGGCGATCGCCGTACGCGGCACCGGTGGCGTCCGTCTCGCCGACCCGCGCGGCTTCATGGCAGCATCGTGGGCGATGAAGGCGAAGCTGAAGGAGTCGGCGGTAACCGCGGAAGGGCTGCCCGTCTACGGCACCGCTGTGCTCGTCAACGTCATCAACGAACACGGTGCCATGCCGACGCGCAACCATCTGGAGACGGTCTTCGAGAAGGCCGAGGACATGAGCGGTGAGACCCTCACCGACACGCGCCTGGTCGCCAACAAGGCGTGCTTTGCCTGCACCATCGCCTGCGGACGCGTGACCATGCTGCCGGGTGAAGCATCGAACAAGTTCTCAGTCAGTACCAGCCCGCGCAACTGGAAGATCGCCGGCGAAGGGCCGGAGTACGAGAACGCCTGGGCGATGGGCGCCGACTGCGGCATCGGCGACCTCGATGCGCTCATCAAGGCCGGCTGGCTGTGCAACGACCTCGGCATGGATCCGATCACCTACGGCGCAACGCTTGCTGCGGCGATGGAGATGTATGAGAAGGAGATCATCAGCAACTCCGTCACCGGCATGCCGTTGCGCTTTGGCAGCGCCGAAGCGCTGCTCGCCATGGCCGAGCAGACGGCGCAGCGCCGTGGTTTTGGAAATCTGCTGGCCGAAGGCTCGAAGCGCCTGACGGCGCGCTTCGGCCACCCGGAGTTCTTCATGGGCGTGCGCGGCCAGGAGTTCCCCGCGTATGACGCGCGCGCCGTGCAAGGCATGGGTCTCGGTTACGCCACCTCGAATCGCGGCGCCTGCCACTTGAAGGCGTACACCGTCTCGCCCGAGATCCTCGGCATCCCGAAGAAAATGGATCCGCATACGCATGAGGGCAAAGCTGAGATCACGAAGATCTTCCAGGACATCACCTGCGCCGTCGATGCCACGGGGCTGTGCCTGTTCCTCACCTTCGGCGTCGGCCTCGAAGAGATGCTGCCGCAGTTGGTTGCGGCAACCGGCACGCCGTACACGATGGAAACGCTGACGCAGGTCGGCGAGCGCATCTGGAACCTGGAGCGACTGTGGAACGAGCGTGCCGGGCTGGGCAAGGGCAGCGACGTGCTGCCAAAGCGGCTGCTCGAAGAGCCGGTACCGTCGGGTCCGGCAAAGGGCCTGGTGAGCAAGCTTCCGCAGATGTTGCCGGAGTACTACCAGCTGCGCGGCTGGACACCGGAGGGCGAGGTTACGGCCGAAAAGCGGCACGAACTCGGCCTGCCTTGACGCGATGCCGATGCTCACGTTGCTGGGCGGACTGCGTCGCTTTGGAAGCCGTGAACAGCACGTCAGCGGCGCCACCGTTGGCGATGTGCTGGCTGCCGCGCCAGTGCCGCAACACGTGCTCTTTCCGGGCGACGAGCTGAACAGGGACATCGAAGTGCTAGTAAACGGCCGCAACATCAGCTTCCTCGCCGGCCTCGATACGAAGCTGTCGGCAAAGGATCGCGTCACGGTCTTTCTGCACGGCGCGCGCGGATATCCGGGAGGATGAGAAGAGCGGGTGCTGGGTGTCAGGGGCCGGTGATTCTTCAACCTAACACCCAACACCCAACACCCTTCAGACGAGGAGCGACAAATGCCTCATCACGTCATCATCGGCGGCGGGCCCGCCGCCATCAACGCGATCGAAACCATTCGCCTGCTGGATGCAAGTGCGAAGATCACGCTGGTCTCCGACGAGCCGGCGTACGCGCGCATGGCGCTGCCGTACTTCTTGGCGAAAGAAATTCCGCAGGCACAGCTCGAAACCGGGTCGGACGACTACTTCAACCGGCTGCACATCGAGCGGCGCATCGGGCGGCGCATCACGCGCGTCGACGGCACAGGGCGCGCCGTGCACCTCGACAACGGCGACGTCATCAGCTTCGATACGCTGCTGATCGCCACCGGCTCATCGCCGGTGCACCCGCCGATCCCCGGTGCGGACGGCAAGCACGTCCACAATTTGTGGACGCTGGCCGACGCGCTGGCGCTGACGGAGTCCGCCACGGCCAAGCGGCCGTCCGCGGTGCTCGTCGGTGCAGGGTTCATCGGCCTGATCATTCTCAACGCACTGCACAAGCTGGGTTGGAAGCTCGCCGTCGTCGAGCTCGAAGGGCAGATCCTGCCGCGCATGCTCGACCGGCGCGCCGCCGGAGCAGCGGAGGCGTGGCTGCGTGCCCGTGGTGTCGATGTCTATACCGGGTGCAGCGTGCGCGCCATCGAAGGGAGCCGCAAGAAGGCCGTCGCGCTCTCCGGCGGGCAAACGCTGAGCGCGAATGTGGTCATTTTGTCTACCGGGATCCGGGCCAACGTCGACTTCTTGGATGGCTCTGGCGTCCACGTCGACAAGGGCGTGGTGGTGGATACCCGGATGCAGACGAACGTCCCCGGCATTTACGCCGCCGGCGATGTGGCGCAGGGGCCGAATCTGCTCGGCGGCCCAGCGGAGATTCACGCCATACAGCCAACGGCGGTCGACCACGGGCGCGTCGCCGGCACGAACATGGCGGGGCGGCAGCGCAGCTATGCCGGCAGCCTGGTGATGAACATCCTGGACGTCGCCGACCTGCACTGCGCCAGCTTCGGCCGCTGGCAGGAGACAGATGACACCACGGTGGTGTGGAACGCCGCGCGTCCCGTGTATCGCAAGCTGGTGTGGGACGGCACGCGGCTGGTGGGCGGCATCATCCTCGGCCCGATCGAGGACACCACCATGCTCACCGACGTCGGGATGCTGAAGGGTCTGATCCAGTCGCAGGTCGACCTCGCGGAATGGAAGCACTACCTGCACGAGCGTCCGTGGGACCTACGGCGCGTCTACGTCGCGAGTCGTGCGGCCGCGCAACTGCTCCCCCACACCACTGTGGGTACCGCCACCCAGCCGCGTGGCTATCGGTTCAGCAACCGCGGCCCGCGCACCGAGCCGACCCCGCACCATCGCGACCTGGTCGGAGCGCGCCCGGCCAACTTCGAGACGCTGCCACGTACGCCGACGCCGGGTATCTACAAGCCACCGCTACCGGCGAAAGAGGCAAAGGAGTGAAGATCGAGCTCCGACTGTTCGCCAGTCTACGCAAGAAGCTGCCGCCAGGATCGCCGCGCGGCAAATGCGACTTGGAGCTGCCCGACGGCACGACCATCGGCCAGGTGCTCGAGCGCATGGCCATCGCGCAGGCCAGCGCGCAGATGGTGCTGGTGAACGGTGATCACGACCGCAACTTCGACCGCGTGTTGCGCGGGGGCGATGTCCTGAGCGTCTTCCCGCCGGTGGCTGGTGGCGCACCGGGTTAGCCGAGAAGCGGTTCCAACTCGCCCCACTCCGTAACCGGCGCCGAACAAGTCATGTTGTGGCAGACATAGACCGTCGGCTTGCCGTCGCGCTGTCCTTTCCCCTGCAACAGTGATGGCAATGGCTCGCCGCGTGACGGATCAACCACCGTCAACGTCCGGTTGGGAAGGTACGTGCGGCGGATGCGTTGCAGCAGCTCAACGCCGTCGGCAGGCGCGGTGACGACGACGATCTCGCGCGGCTTCTGCGTGTACAAGTCGACCGCGCACAGCATGTTGGCGAAGCCGAACGGCTGCTCGCGCATCGGCCCCGCGTAGAGCCGCAGCAGCGTTTCTGCACGTTCGAGATACTCAGTCCTCTCCGTGTAGTGATACAGGCGCAGCAGGTTGCGCGCCGCCACCGAGTTGCCTGACGGGATCGAGCCGTCGAACGCCGGCTTGCTGCGCACGATGAGCGTCTCGTGGTCGTCGCTGGTAAAGAAGAAGCCACCGGCTTGCGCGTCCCAGAAATGCGCGAGCATTGCATCGGCGAGCGCCACGGCGCGCTCCAGGTAGCGGCGCTCCTGCACCAGCTCGAACACATCGAGCAGCGCGGCAACGAAAAAGGCGTAGTCGTCGAGGTAGCCGTTGAGCTTGGCGACGCCGTCCTTGTACGTGCTCAGCAGGCGGTGGCCGCGTTGCAGCTTTGCTTCGACGAAAGCAACCGCGTCGACCGCGATCTGTCGATAGCGCACGTCGTCGAGGACCTCGGCTGCCTTGGCGTAGGCGCTGATCATCAGTGCGTTCCATGCGGTCAGCATCTTGTCGTCGAGGCCAGGCTTCACGCGCTGGGCGCGCGCTCCAAAGAGCTTGCACCGTGCCTCGGCCACCAATTGCCGCACATCCTCGACATCGCGCCGAAACATGTTGGCAAGCTGCTCCACGGCGAGGGTCGCGTGCAGAATGTTGCGCTGCTCGAAATTGCCGGCTTCGGAGATGTCCCAGTAGCGGCAGATGACCTCCGCCTTGTCGTCACCCAGGATGCGGCGCACCTCCGCCACATCCCACAGAAAGAACTTCCCCTCCTCGCCTTCGCTGTCCGCATCCTGTGTCGAGTAGAAGCCACCCTCGGGGCTGCGCATCTCGCGTGTGACGTACGCCAGCACATCGGCGGCGATGTCGGCGAAGAACCGATCCCCGGTGAGCTGGTAGGCGGACAGATACAGCGGGACGAGCTGCGCATTGTCGTAGAGCATCTTCTCGAAGTGCGGCACCAGCCAGCGCTCGTCGACCGAGTAGCGGTGAAAGCCGCCGCCGACCTGGTCGTAGATGCCGCCGCGGGCCATCTGTCGCAGCGTGTGCAGGACCATGTCGAGATAGCGCTGTTGTCCGGCGGCGCGGTGGGCCCGCAGGAACAGCTCCAGCACCGCTTCATTGGGAAACTTCGGCGCCTGTCCGATACCGCCGTGGATCTCGTCGTAGGCGCCGGAAAGCTTGGCGGCGGCAGCGGTCACCAACTGCGCATCCGGCGGCTGATCCGACGACTGCAAGGCCTCCATGCGTTGCAGGCCGGCCATCAACTGCCCCACCGTTTTCTGCACGTCGTCAGGCTTTTCGCGATACGCCTGCGCGACGGCGAGCAACAGACGGCGGAAGGCGGGCATGCCGTAGCGATCCTCTTTCGGAAAGTAGGTGCCGCCGTAGAAGGGCTTGCCATCAGGCGTCAGGAACACGGTCATCGGCCAGCCGCCGCGGCCGGTGAGCATCTGCACGGCGTTCATGTAGATGTGATCGACGTCGGGACGCTCCTCGCGGTCCACCTTGATGTTGATGAACTGCTCGTTCATCAGCTGCGCGGTCGCTTCGTCTTCGAACGACTCGTGCTCCATCACGTGGCACCAGTGGCACGCCGAGTAGCCGACGCTGAGCAGGATCGGCTTGTTTTCCTGCTGTGCCCGCGCCAGCGCCTCCTCGCCCCAGGGATACCAGTCGACGGGATTATGGGCGTGCTGGCGCAGGTACGGGCTGGTCTCATGGATCAAACGATTGGTGTGCTGTGTCACCGGATTCTCCTGCGCCGAGCATCGCGGTTGTTGGCCACCCGGTCAAGGCAGAGCCGTGGCCCTCAGGGGTGCGGCGTGGGTCGATGGACCGTCTCCAACACGGGCGCCCGATCGTCCTTGGTGCACGCCCCAGCGTGCCAGGCGTACGTCCAGCCCTGGAACTCAGCCTCCTTCACGCATTCCGACTGCGTCAGGTCGGCGCGACAATCGCCGTACGAGCAACAGCATCCGATTGCGTCTGCTGCGGCTACTGGCTCTCGGGTGGTTGTCGCCGAACACCCCATGGCCAACGCGATCGGGACTGCTCGCAGCGTCGCCTTCATCACGTCTCTCAGCATGTGACTCGACCTCCGTCTGGCGTTACCATACCGGATTCCAGAAGATATGGCGCTCCCAGTGCATGCCGATCCTCTCCGGCTGGTGCGAGTTGTATCCGCAGGGCAAACACGGCACCATCGCTCGCATGGCGAACCAGGCCGAGCTTCTCCGCGCCATTCCGTCAGTCGACCGTGTCGTGAGCTGTGCCGCCGCCCGTCCCGTCCTCGCCCGCTTCCAACGGGCGTACGTGATCGAAGCGATCCGCGCGGTGCTCGACGAGGCCCGGCGGGAAGTGGCGGTGGAGACGCGGCCGGCGCCGACGCCGGAGCAGGTCGTCGCGCGTGCCCTGGAACGCATGGACGCCCAGCACCCGTTGGCCCTCCGCCCGGTGGTAAACGCGACCGGCGTTGTCCTCCACACCAACCTCGGCCGCGCGCTGCTCGCCCCCGAAGCGGTCGAGGCCGTCGCGCAGGTCGCGGCGCACGCCACCAACCTGGAGTATGACCTCGCCCGCGGCGAGCGCGGCGACCGCGACGATCTGATCAGCGACGACCTCCGCGCGCTGAGTGGTGCCGAGGCCGCCACGGTGGTCAACAACAATGCCGCCGCGGTGCTGCTGGCGCTCAACACGCTCGCCGAGGGACGTGAGGTCGTCGTCTCGCGCGGCGAATTGATCGAGATCGGCGGCTCGTTTCGTATCCCCGACGTCATGGCGAAGAGCGGCGCCCAGCTGCGCGAGGTCGGCACAACGAATCGCACCCGCGCAGACGACTACGCCGCCGCCATCACCCCGCACACGGCGCTGCTGCTGAAGGTACACACCTCGAACTACCGCATCGTCGGCTTCACCAGCGACGTGGCGCTGGACGCGCTCGTGCAGATCGGCCAGGCGCGCAACCTCCCGGTGATGGAGGACCTGGGCAGCGGCGCATTGATCGATCTCTCCGACTATGGCCTGCCGAAGGAGCCTATCGTCGCCGACCGCGTCCGCATGGGCGCTGACCTCGTAACCTTCAGTGGCGACAAGCTCCTCGGCGGCCCGCAAGCCGGCATCATCGTCGGACGGCGCGAGCTGATTGCGCGCATCAAGCGCAACCCGCTCAAACGCGCCCTGCGCTGCGACAA